>Ga0256839_1006573_pt1 | contig 10137 bp, 9 predicted proteins | sample 354166metaG_FD_185968 | JGI IMG/M metagenome (GOLD analysis project Ga0256839, IMG submission 185968) | Hydrothermal vent microbial communities from Mid Atlantic Ridge, Atlantic Ocean - 354-166 | ecosystem: Environmental > Aquatic > Marine > Hydrothermal vents | place: Atlantic Ocean: Mid... | reverse complement strand
AGGGAGACGGTCGCGATCGGCTCCTCGCGGCCGGGCTCGGCCCGGGCGAGCTCGAGCTCGCAGCGCGCCGCCACCCGCACGGGGTGGAGCGGCAGCGGAGAGAAGACCAGCCCGAACAGGGCGTGGCCCCGGGCGACGGAGCGAAGGCGCTCCTCGTCGGGAAGCTCGGAGGCGTCGAGGAGGAGCCGGTAGCGGCCCACGTAGTGCGGGGGCAGTTCCGAGGCGCGGGCCGCGTAGGCACCGGGATTCGTGGGGTCGAGCCCGCGGAGTACGCGGAGGGCGGGCCCGGCCGGGGCGAAGGGCCCGGCCGGCACGACCGGCGCGAGCACCCGGTGGGCCCGCGTGCGGGTGGTTGCGAGCGCACCCCTCGCGACCCGCCACCCGAGTCGTGGAGCGTCGAAGTCGAGCTCGCCGGTGAACACGAGCGGGAGGTCGAGGGCGTCGGAAACGGCGGGCTCCACCGGGCGCACGCGGGGGGCGCCGAGCGGGAAGCCGATGCATCCGGTCGGCAGCGTGCCGAGAAGCAGGAGTGCTGCGAGTCGGACGGCGTGATGCAAGCGCCCTCCCCGGGGACGCGCGGTGGCGGTCGCCGGCCCCGGCGGTGGGTGGCGCCGCGGCGCAGCTACGTGACGGGTTGGGGCGCGGCCGGCGGTTCCGGCGGTTCGAGGACGAGCAGGAGCCCCCCCTCGGGCGCGGGCTCGACCCGCACGCGGCCCGGGAGGGCGAGTCCACGCCCGTCGCAGCTGCGTCCCGTGCGCAGGTCGAAGCGGTAGCCATGCCAGGGGCAGGTGAGCACACCCTCCGGGGCCCGCTCCTCCGCGAGCGGAGCACCCTGGTGGGGGCAGCGGGCGACATGGGCCACCGGGCGCCCCTCGATCCAGTCGACGCGGACCGGCTCGCCGGCGAGCTCCACCACCAACGGAGCCGGCGGGTCCAGCCGCTCGGCGGGCACGAGGAGTCGGGCGGGGGGCCCCGGCGCCCCGCGGAGGCCGCGGTCGAGCACCTCCTGGCGGCGGCGCATCATGGCCTCGTCCTCGTCCCAGAGCCGGCCGTAGAGGCGGAGGTAGAAGGCCCCGAGTGCCGGCCCGGCCGAGGCCGGCACCCCGGGCACGTCGAAGCGCACGCAGATGGAGGTCCGGTGCCCACCCCGCGGCAGGAGCGTGGTCGTGATCACGGTTCCCTCGCCGGGGCCCGCCACGGTGCGCGTCGTGTAGCGCAAGGCGTCGCGCTCGAGGGCGACCTCGATCACGGGCTCCGGGGCCGGACCCTCCGGAACCCGGAGGCGGACCCGCGCCGTCCAGCCCTCCCGGGAGCGCGAGAGCAGCTCCACGCCGGCAAAGGCATGGGCGTGGAGCCAGGGGAGGTGTTCCCAGTCGAGGACGTTCTCGAAGATGCGCTCGACCGAGGCGTGGATGGTGCGCTCGAGGGTGGCCACCCGCATCAGACGATCCTGGTGTCCCGGTCGCCCCAGTAGCGGTCCTTGAGCAGCCGCTTGTAGAGCTTCCCGGTGGGATGCCGCGGGAGTTCGTCGACGAAGTCCACGCTGCGGGGGCACTTGAGGGGGGAGAGGCGCTCGCGGCACCACGCGATCAGCTCCTCTTCGAGCTCGGGCCCGGCCCCGGCTGGGTCGAGGAGCTGCACCACTGCCTTGACCTCCTCGCCGAATTCCTCGTTGGGCACGCCGATGACGGCGACGTCGGCCACCTTCGGGTGGAGGACGAGGACGTTCTCGGTCTCCTGGGGGTAGATGTTGACACCGCCGGAGATGATCATGTGGGCCTTGCGGTCGGTCAGGTAGAGATAGCCCTCCTCGTCGACGTAGCCGACATCGCCGAGGGTCGACCAGCCGCGCTCGTCGTAGGCGCTGCGGGTCTTCTCCGGGTCGTTGTGGTACTCGAATCGCGCACCGCCGCTGAAGTAGACGGTGCCCTCCCGGCCCGGCGGAAGCTCGCGCCCATCGTCGTCCACGATGTGCACCGCGCCGCGCAGCGGCCTTCCCACCGAGCCCTTGTGCGCCAGCCACTCCTCGGAGGTGATCGCCGTAAAGCCGTTGCCCTCCGTGCCCGCGTAGTACTCGTGGAGGATCGGCCCCCACCACGCGATCATCTGCTCCTTCACGGGGATCGGGCAGGGCGCCGCGGCGTGGATGGCGACCCGCAGGCTCGAGAGATCGAAGCGGGCGCGCTCCTCCTCGGGGAGCTTCAGCATGCGAATGAACATGGTGGGAACCCACTGGCTGTGGGTCACGCGGTGCCGCTCGATGAGCTCGAGGGCGAGGCGCGCGTCGAACTTTTCCATCACCACACAGGTTCCACCGAGGCGGAGCACCGACATGCAGAACCGCAGGGGGGCCGCGTGGTAGAGCGGTGCCGGCGAGAGGTAGACCGTCTCCTCGTCCATGCCGTAGAGCGCCCCCATCATGGCGAAGAGCGCCGGGGGCGTGCCGGCCGGCTGCCCCGAGAGCGGGACGCGCACGCCCTTGGGACGCCCGGTGGTTCCGGAGGAGTAGAGCATGTCCTGGCCTTCCATCTCGGGGCGCGGCAGCTCCGGCGGAAGCCCGTCCACGACCTCTTCGTAGGACTCGTAGCCCGGAATCCCACCGGAGAGCGCGAGCCGCGTCTCCACCGCGGGCATCTGCTCCGCGAGCTCCGAGGCCACGTCTGCGAGGGCCCGCGAGGTGACGAAGGCGCGGGCACCGCAGTCGCCCACGATGTAGGCGACCTCCGGTGCGGTCAGCCGGGAGCTGATCGGCGTGTAGTAGAGGCCCGAGCGCTGCGCAGCCCAGCACACCTCGAAGTAGCGGGGGTGGTTTTCGAGGCAGAGGGCCATGGCGTCGCCGTCGCGCAGGCCCCGCTCGTGGAGCAGGCGGGCGAGCCGGAGGGAGCCCCGGTCGAGCTCGCCATAGGTGATCACCCGTCCGCCGGGCTCGAAGATGGCGGCGGGCTTGTCGGGATTCTTCTCGGCGTGGACGGCGGGGTGCATGGATTCTCCCGATCGATGCGGCGTCGTATCCGCTCCGCGGCGGGCACCGGGCCCGGCTCGGGGGCTCGCGCATCATAGCCGAGGGCGGAGAGGTCGTAGCGCATCGCGGCGTCGATTCCGGCGCCGTCGGGCCCTCCGAAGGGCCCCGGGTAGCCCGCCGCGGCCCACGACGCCGGATGTGCGTAGTAGACCAGGGTGCAGAAGGCCTTGAGCCCGCGAAAGAGTCCGCGCTTCCACGCGAAGCGGGAATCCCGCAGGCCGCGCAGCAGCGCTTCCCGTTGCGCGGGTGCCAGCGCCGTGAAGGGTCGCAGCCGCGGAGTGAGCGGCCAGATGCCGAGCTCGAGGAGCCAGAGCGCGCCGCGAAGGGCCGGTGCCCGGTCCGGAAGCGCGGCGAGCCAGCGGTCGGCGACCTCGGCGGGGTCGAGGGCACCCGCCGCGATGCGCGCCCCGGCGGCGGGTCCGGCGAGGGCGGCGACGGCAGCCCGCAGGACCCGGGCCTCGCGGGGTGCGAGGACCCCCGCGCGGGCCTTCCCTCCGCCCTCCGCGCACGCCCCGAGAGCGCCCGGCGCGAGCGCCGCGGCCGCGCCTGCGAGGCGCAGGAAGCCGCGGCGGTCGAGTCGGGCGAGGGCCCGCTCCGCGGCGGGCGGAGGCATCGCGATCACGCGTGGCCCTCCGCCACCGCCTGCTCGGCGACCCGCAGCGCGTTGGCGGTGATGGTCACCTGCGGGTTCACGCCGAGGTTGCCGGGCAGTCCCGACGCGTCGGCGACGAGAAGGCCGCGCACGCCCCGCACCGTGCCGTCCGGCCGGCAGGGGCCGAGCCGCACGGAGCCGGCGAGGGAGGCCCCGCCGAAGAGGTGGACTGCGTAGAGCGAGCCCATCGCCATGGGGTCGAGGGTGCGGGCCTCGAAGGCGGCGAGGTCGCGCTCGCCGCGGATCGGAGCGAGGCCCTCGACCGGGAGCAGCACCTCGACGGCGCCGGCGGCGAGGTAGATGCGTGCCGCCGCGGCGAGTCCCGCGCGGAGGCGGGCGAGGTCTCCGGCGTGGGGCGCGAGCTCGAGGGTGCCATCCCGGCGAAAGTGCCCGGTGCGGTGGTCGCGGAGCAGGACCAGACACCGCGCGAGGTGGGGCAGCGCGCGCATGCGCGCCTCGTGCTCCTCACCGAGACCGGGCAGGGCCGGCGCCGCGAGGGCCGGATGCCCGGCGCAGCTCTCCACCACGAAGCCGGGTCCCGGTCCGCCGTCCACGTCGGAGAAGGCAGTCACCGCGAAGCCCATGGTGGGGCCGTAGTAGGCATGCACCGGCTCCCGGAAGCGCGCGGCGAGCTGCACGCTCGTGTGGACCTGCACCCCCCGACCGAGCCCGGGCGCCTCGACGCCGCTCGCGATCAGCAGGGGTGCCGTGCCGAGCACGCCGGCGGCGAGCACCACGGCGCGCGGGCGGACGCGAACGCGGCGGGGCGCCTCCTCCCCGGGCCCCCGCTGGTGCACCTCGAGCTCCCGGACGCGGCCGCCCTCCACCCGCACCCGCGTCACCCGGGCGCCGGCGGCGATCCGGGCGCCGGCGGCCTCGGCGCGGGGAAGCAGCCGGCGGAGCGCCGACTGCTTGGCGCCGGTGGGGCAGCCGAGATTGCAGAGGCCGAGCCGGGAACAACCCTCCACGTTCCGGGGTACCGGGCCGGCGGCGAGCCCGAGGCGGTGCGCCCCGAGCTCGAGCAGGAAGGCGTTCCGGGAGAGGTGGGGGCGGCCGGTGGGGCGGGCGCCGAGCTCGGCCCACGCCCGCTCGACGAAGGGAGCGAGGGCGTGCGGAGCGAGCTCGGAAAGCGCGCGCTCGCGGTGCCATCGGGCGAGGATCTCCGGTGGCGGGCGCCAGCAGAGCGCATCGTTGACCACCGTGGAGCCGCCCACGCAGTGCCCCGCGTAGAGGTCGAGGTGGCGGTCGGCAGTGGTGGAGGCGCGCAGGAGCCGGGGAAGCATCTCGGCCTCCACCCCGCTGAACTCCGGGGTCCCCACGCGCGGGCCGGCCTCGAGCACGAGCACCTCGCGTCCGGCGCGGGCGAGCGCGAGCGCGGCCGCGGCCCCGCCGGCACCCGAGCCCACCACCGCCACCTCCACCGGATACTCCGAGGGCAGCCGCGCGTCGGCGCGGGCGTCAGGCACCGGGCGGCGGGAAGAGGGCGTCGATGCGGGCGAGCGCCTCCTCGGGAAGCTGGACGCCCGAGGCCCGGGCGTTCTCCTCGACCTGCTCCGGCCGGGTGGCTCCCACGAGTGCCGTGGCGACGTCGGCGTGCCGGAGGCACCAGGAGAGGGCGAGCTGTGCAGGCGTGAGGCCGAGCTCGGCGGCCAGTGGCAGGAGCTGCTCGACGCGTTCGAGGACCCCGGGCTCGAGATAGGCCTCCAGGAAGCGCCCGGCCACCGGATCCGCGGCACGGGTTCCGGGCGGTCGCCGGCCGCCCCGGTACTTGCCGGTGAGCACGCCTTGGGCGAGCGGGCTGAAGGCGATCTGGGACAGGCCCTCCTCGGAGCAGACCGGCAGCACCTCCGCCTCGATGGAGCGGCGGAGGATCGAGTAGGGCGGCTGGTTGGAGACCGGTCGGACGCCGCCCCGCGCCTCGGCGAGCCGGCAGGCCGCCACGATGCGGTGGGGCTCGAAGAGGGAGACCCCCCAGTAGAGGACCTTGCCCTGCCGCACGAGGTCCCGGTAGGTGTCGACCGTCTCCTCGAGCGGGGTCGCCGGGTCGGGGCGGTGGCACTGGTGCAGGTCCAGGTAGTCGGTGCCGAGGCGGCGGAGGGATCCCTCGACGCTCTCGCGGAGGTGCTTGCGCGACAGCCCGCGGTCGTTCGGATCCTCGGACATGGGAAAGAAGCACTTGGTGGCGAGGACGAGGTGGTGCCGGGGGAGGTCCCGGATGGCGCGCCCGAGCGACTCCTCCGCCGCTCCCCGGGCGTAGACGTCCGCCGTGTCGAAGAGGTTGATTCCGAGGTCGAAGGCCCGGTGCACGATGGCGCGCACCGCGGCGTCATCGACCGCGGAGCCGAAGGTGAGCCAGGACCCGAGGGAGATCTCGCTGACCCGGAGGCCGCTGCGCCCGAGACGCCGGTACTCCACGCGGCCATCGTAGCAGGGCCCGGTCCGGTGGCGGGTCCTGCCGCCCGCTGCCCCGCTTGCTGCCCCGACGCGACCCCGCCACACTCGGGCCATGCTCTCCCTCGCCTCGTCCACCGGGCGGACGTGGCTGGCCCGGGTCGAGGGGGCGCTGCCGGAGCTCCTGCTGGACCACGCCCATCTGGAGCGCAAGGCCGCCGCCACCGCGCTGCACCTGCTCGGGCAGTACCCCCACCACCGCTTCCTCCAGGAACCGCTCGCGGAGGTGGCGCGGGAGGAGCTCGCGCACTTCGAGCTGATGCTCCGCGTGCTCGCCGAGCGGCACATTCCCTTCCGGCCCCAGTCCCCGAGCCCCTACATGCGGTCGCTGCTCGCGCTCCGCCGCTCCCGCGAACCCGAGCGGCTGGTCGACCGCCTGCTGTGCTGCGCACTGGTGGAGGCGAGGAGCTGCGAGCGCTTTCGCCTGCTCTCCGAGTCCCTGGCCGACGCCGAGCTCGCGGCCCTCTACCGCGGACTGCTCGCATCGGAGGCCCGGCACCACGGCCTCTACCTCGAGCTGGCCTCCCGCCTGGCTCCGGAGGACGCCCTCCGGGCACGGCTGGGGGAGCTCGCCCGGGCGGAGGCGGCGATCCTCCGCGAGGCCCCGCCCCGGGTCCGGATGCACTGCTGATGCGGACCGGCGCGGGAGCGGGCAGCGCGCCTTCCGGCGCAGGAGGATGGAGTCGATGGAGCAGCCGAAGGGAGGCGGAGCGGGCACGCGGGGCGCGGTCCGCAGCCGACGGATCCCGCTCGGCGATCTCGCGATCGCCCTCGACGAGGCGGGCACCGGATCCCGCGCGCTCGTCCTCGTCCACGGCTTCACCGGCCACCGGCAGGACTTCGCGGAGCACCTCCCTGCCCTCGGCGAGCTCGGCTGGACTGTCGCGCCGGACCTGCGGGGCCACGGCGAGTCCACCAACACCGGGCGCGAGGAGGACTACCGGCTGGAGCGGCTCGCCGGGGACCTGCTCCGGCTGCTCGACGCGCTCGGGGCGGAACGCTTCGATCTCCTCGGGCATTCGATGGGGGGCATGGTCGCCCTGCGGCTGGCGCTCGCCCGTCCGGAGCGGGTCGCCTCGCTGATCCTCATGGACACGGCCCCCGGTCCGCTTCGGGACCTCCCGCTCGAGACCTTCCGCCTCGCGTGGCGCGTGGCGCGGGAGGCGGGGATGGAGAGCCTGCAGCGGATGGCGCAGGCACGGGCGGCCGAGGATCCGACGCGCACGGCGGCCGACCGGCGCCTCGAGCGCGAGCGGGGGCCGGCGTGGTATTGGGCGCGTCACCGCCGGCGCTTCCTGGCCATGGACCCGGTGGCCTATGCGGAGCTCGGGCGCGAGATCGTCGAGCAGGAGAGCCTGGTTCCGCGCCTGCCGGAGATCCGCTGCCCCAGCCTGGTGCTGGTGGGCGAGGAGGACCGCTCCTTCGTCGAGCCGGCCCGGGTGATGGCCGCGGCCCTTCCGGACGCGGCGCTGGTCGTGATCCCCGGTGCGGGCCATCAGCCCCAATTCGAGGCGCCGTCCGCGTGGTTCGCGGCCGTCCGCGATCATCTCCGGCGGGTGCGCCCGGCCGGGGGAGAGGTCGCGACGGCGACGCGTTGACACGGGGCCCGGGCGTGGCCTACAAAGGTCGGCGGCAGGCGTCAGGGAAGGCGGTGAGAATCCGCCGCGGACGCGCCGCCGTGAGCGACCCCGCGGGAGCACGACTCCCGGACGGCACGAAGAGGAGTCACTGGCCGCAGGAGAGGAGGACCGTGCGTTCCGCGATGCGGGCGCGAGGGTCCCGACTCCGGGAGGGAACGCGCCGAGGCGCGCGACTCCGCCGGCTGGGAAGGCTCGTGCCGGTCGTCGCAAGCCGGAAGACCTGCCTGCCGCAGCCGGGTTCGTCTGTCGCGCGGAACGAGACGGGCCCCCGGGAATCGGAACGCGGGCAGCCGCCGGAAGGCGGCCGCAGACGGAGCGCGCATGCGACGAGCGCGTGCGGAGGCCGACGCGCCCCCCGCCTGGGGGGTCGGGTGCGGTGCGGCACCGAATCGGTGCACCCGCCGGCTCCGGGCCGGCCTCCTGCTCCTTTTCGTCTGGGCCGGAGGCGCCGCGGCCGGGGATCTCGACTCCTACGGCGCGAGCGCGAAGCGCTTCGACCTTCCGCCGATCACGGAGAGCTTCCTCGCCGCGGTCGAGGTCTTCCCGGAGACCGGCCTCCTCGCGGGCAACTTCGAGCTCGCGGGGCGCGCGCTCGTGCTCGTGGACCGCGACCTCTACCTGCAGCGAGCGCGGGGCTCGAGCAGCTTCGTCCGTGTGGCGTGGCTCGCCGATCCGGTGGACCCCTCCTTCGTCCGGATCTCGCCGGACGGCAGCCGCATCGCGCTCGGCCTCGGCTTCGCCCGCGACCTGCTCGTGCTTCCGACCTCCATCCTCGACCCGGTGGCGCCGCCGCTGCTCGACGCCCATCCCCAGGTGGACCGCTTCGCGGTGGGGTACTTCGACGCGGCGTGGCTCGACGGCACATCCAAGCTCGTGCTGAGCGCCTTCACCGGGGTGTCGCTCCTCGACCTGGAGGGCGGCGGCGCCCCCGTGCCGCTCGTGACCGGAGGACCCCTCGACGCGGCGGGCTCGGGCGGCGTGGCCGTGGTCCACCGGCCGGGCTCGGCGACCGACGGGGCGCTCCTCGTGGGCATCGGCTTCGACCCCGCCACAGGCCGGACCGGGGAGATCCGCGCCTTCTCCGCCGTCGAGCTGGCCGCGGCCATCGCCGCGGGCACACCGCTCGACTTCGAGGCCGGAGCCCTGGTCGCGGAGCGGGTGCTGAGCGCGAACAGCCTCGCAGTGGATCCGGCCGGGAACCTGGTGGTCGGCGGGGGAGACTTCCTCTCGGCGGACCCGGACGAGAGCGGATACGCGGCCCTCGTGGCGGCGGAGGTCCTCGAGAGGGCGCTCGCCGGTGCCGGTGGCCCGGTGGACGAGTCGGACCCGGGCGAATACCGGGAGCTCGCACCGGATCCGTGCGGCGACGACGCGGCCACGGGAGCGCTGGTGGCCCCCACCGGGCCGGCGGTGGGCGTGATGTTCAACCCGAACGAGGGCCGGCCGTGCCAGGCCCCGGCTTCGGACCTCTGGCTTCCCGGCACCCGGCCGGCGGTGACGCTCCTTGCCGCCGAGGGCGCCTCGGACGGCGACGGCGACGGCATCCCCGATCTGCTCGACAATGCTGCGGCGACCTTCAACCCGGACCAGCGCGACTCGGACGGCGATGGATACGCGGATGTGGCCGACGCCGATCTCGACGGCGACGGGCGGGTCGGCCTCCGGGACTTCTTCGAGCGCTTCCGCCCCTGCATCGGCCTCGACCCGTCCACCTCGCCCGGCTGTGCAGCCGCGGACTTCGACGGGGACGGCACGGTCGGGCTCCGGGACTTCTTCACCACCTTCCGCCCGCGATTCGGGAGCGAGGAGCCCTTCGAGTAGCCGGGCGGGGCTGCGGGCGGCGGCCCGCGAGGAGGGAGAGCGATGCGCAGGATTCTTCGGGCACTCAGGCGGGATCGCCGGGGGGTGACGGCGGTGGAGTACGCGCTCATCGCCGGGCTCGTGGGGGCGGTGCTGCTCGTCGCCGTGGGGACCTTCGGCGACCGGGTCCAGGACCTGTTCGGCGCCATGAGCGATCGGGTCGAACAGACCCGCGACCGCATCGCCCAGAGCCGGGACGGCCGCTAGCCCGTGGTGGCCGGTCGCAGGGGCACCGGCCGGCGCGCGGAGCGGGGCGCCGCGGCGCTCGAGTTCGCGCTCACGGTGCCCGTGGTCCTCGCCCTCCTGCTCGGCGGCCTCGACTACGGCTTCTACCTGCTCGAGCGCATCGTGCTGACCCAGGCCGTGGGAGAGGGGGCTCGGGCGGCGGCGCTTGCCCGGCCCTGGCGTGGGGAGGATCCGGCCCGGGCCGCACGGGAGGCCGTGCGCGCCGCCTTCTGGCCCCGGGATCTTCCCGCGGACCTCGTCCGGGTGGAGCGGCTTGCCCCGGATCC
>Ga0256839_1006572_pt1 | contig 10137 bp, 9 predicted proteins | sample 354166metaG_FD_185968 | JGI IMG/M metagenome (GOLD analysis project Ga0256839, IMG submission 185968) | Hydrothermal vent microbial communities from Mid Atlantic Ridge, Atlantic Ocean - 354-166 | ecosystem: Environmental > Aquatic > Marine > Hydrothermal vents | place: Atlantic Ocean: Mid... | reverse complement strand
TAAAAATCGAGATCAGCGCACAGCCACCGGTGGTGAGGTCATCGCGCACAATGCTGGCGGCCTTCTTATTCCCCACCAGCTCTCCATACGCCCGCATCCCCTTCAGGATCGCCGCCCAAAAGCCGCTTTCATGGGTGCCGCCATCGCGGGTGGGGACGGTGTTGCAATAGCTGTCCAAAAAACCATCGCGCATCGGGGTCCAGTTAATAGCCCATTCCACCGAGCCGGGTTGGTTAAATTTCTCCTGAAAATCGACCTTTCCGGCAAACGGCGCATCGGCGTAAACCATCACCTTGCCCAGAACTTCCGTCAGATATTCCGCCAGCCCGCCGGGGTAATGAAACTTGGCCTCCAACGGCATCTCGCCATCCTCTATCGCCGATTTCCAGCGGATTTCAACGCCGGAAAACAGGAAGGCCTTGGAGCGGACCAGCTCATAAAGCCGTGCGGGCTTGAACTTGAGCTTGCCGAAAATATCGGGGTCGGGGTGGAAGGTGACGGTGGTGCCGCGCCTGTTCGGGGCCGCGCCGATTTTCTCTAGCGGCCCCAAAGGCTTACCGCGCGAAAAGCTCTGGCTGTAAACCTCGCGGTTGCGGGCCACTTCCACCACCATGCTATCACTTAGCGCGTTCACCACCGAAGAGCCGACGCCATTAAGCCCGCCCGAGGTCTGGTAGGCCCCTTCGGTAAATTTCCCGCCCGCGTGCAGCGTTGTTAAAATCACCTCAAGCGCTGATTTATCAGGGAATTTCGGGTGTGGGTCTATTGGAATACCCCGCCCATTGTCACGGATCATCACCGAATAATCGGCCAGCAGCTCCACTTCTATGCGGTTGGCATGGCCCGCCACCGCCTCGTCCATCGAGTTATCCAGCACCTCGGCCACAAGGTGGTGCATGGCGCGGCTATCGGTGCCGCCAATATACATGCCCGGGCGCTTGCGCACCGGCTCAAGGCCTTCCAGCACCTCGATGGAAGAGGCGTCATAGTCATTAGAAGCGGCATCTTCATTGAAGAGGTCGTTTGCCATAGCTCGATTCCTTTTTGCCTACATTATGGCAGAAAGGGCAGGGGGGCGACAACATATAGTATGGGGCTAATCGGCCTCGGGCTTCACAAAGCGGGAGCCGCGCGAGAAAATATTGCCGATGCGGGTGATTTTCATGTTACCTTGCTGCAAATGGTAGCCCCGCGCCTCCATCACCTGCCGCACCATATGGCCAATCATTTGCTTGATCCGGTCACGCTTGACCGTGCCGCCAAAGCGCTTGAGCAGCTGCGGCGAGAGCGCCTCTATGGACGGGCGGCCAAGATAAGCCGCGGTTTCCATTTGTAAAAGTGTGGTCGGCTCGTGCAGAAAATCCCACAGCGCCTGCCCGCCTTCTTGCTTGAATGTTTTGCTGAACCTGTCTGGTCGATACATGATGCCCTCCTGCAACAATAGCCAAGTAGACGCGTAATATAAGACGCGTCATATTTGACGCGTCTTATATTACGCGTCTACAGGATAGGTGGTTAAGGTGGGGTTAATTTTTAGGCGTGGGCTTGGGAGTGGAGCGGGGTTGACCGCTCGTCAGATCAAGTTGGTCAATTTAGCGAGATCATCTGCAAAACCTGTTGACCTTCCATCCACTGGAGGTGCCATCTAGTCCCAAAAGGGGAAACAGTTGGAACTATCACTACAGGCGCTCATTTGGCTGCCGATCGGGCTGGGGCTGCTCGGCTTTATCGAGCCGTGCACCATTGGCGGGCATTTGCTGTTTCTTGATACACAAAAGGGCCGCAGCGGGGCCGAAAAAGGGCGGGCGGTTACGGTTTTTATCATCGTGCGCTCGGTTACGGCGGGGGCGTTTGGCGCTATCATTTCTTTTATCGGGCAAAAGCTGATCGGGGTTCAAACCGGCATCTGGCTGGTGTTTGGCATTATCTATCTGCTGGTTGGCCTCGCTTTTATCTTCGGGCGCGCGGGGCTGATTAAAAAGCGCATCGAGCTGGCCCCTGCCACATGGAAAAAGGCGCGCAATCCTGCGGTGCTGGGCCTTGCCTTTGGCCTAAATATCCCCGCCTGCGCGGCACCGATCCTGTTTGGCCTTCTTGGCCTTGCGGCCACAACCGGCACCGTGCTTACCGGCTTCTGGATGATGTTCCTGTTCGGCCTTTTCCTTTCCGCCCCTTTGGCGGTGTTTGCCGCCATACCCCGCTTTGCCGCCGCGCTTGACCGCTTTGCGGGCTGGCTTAAAGGCATGCGCTGGCTCATCGGTGCGGTGTTTATGCTGCTTGGCCTTTGGTCGATTTACTTTGGCCTCTATGTGGACCCGGCAAACTGGGTTGGCACATGACCGAGAAAAAACGCTTTAAATCGGTTGCTATCGCGGGCATCACCTTTCAAGCTGGCTCGGCGGCGGTTGATAGTGCTACCATTATTTCAGCACTGGTTTACCAGCTTTCGGGCAGTTCGGTGCTGGTTGGGGCCGTCACCGCCATTCTGCGCTTTGGCTGGCTTTTCCCGCAGCTTATAGTCGGATTTCTGGCGCAAAAAAGCGGCGGCTCTATGCGCTATTATGTTATCGGCGCGTTTGGGCGCGCCTGCATGATGGCCCTTTTGGCCGCGCTCCTGTTACTTGGCGGAGATATGCCCCGCTGGCTCCTTACCACGTTTGTGATGGTCCTCTGGGTCGCCTATGCCTTTATCAGCGGCATTGTGGCGGTGCCGTATAACGATATCGTCGCCCGCGCGGTGCCCTCCAACCTGCGCTCCCGCCTGATGGCCACGCGGTTTTTTGGCGGCGGGGTGCTGGCGCTGGTCGTCATCGCCATTGCCGACCGTATTTCCACCAACCTTTCTTTCCCGACATCCTACGGCATTATCATTGCCATGGCCGCCGCGCTTATGTTTGCCTCAAGCTATGTTTTTACCGCCATGGGCGAGCCGGATGTGCAATCCAAAGCCCCCACCAAGCCCGGCTTTTTTCAATATCTGCGCGAAGGTATAAACGTCTTCCGGCAAAACCGGCCCTTCCGCCTATTCGTCTATGCCCAGTGGTGCGGCGGCGCGGTGCTCATGGCCATGCCGTTTTACGTCGTTCAAGCCAGCGAGGCAGGGTTTGACCTTGGCCGAGTTGCCCTCCTGCTCGGCGCGCAAACCTTCGGGGCGCTGGCCTCCAACCTGCTCTGGGGCTGGTGGGGCGACACCCTCGGCAAGGTCAGCCTGCTCAAAGCCATCGCCATTGGCCGCATCTTCCCGCCCCTCGCCGTGATCGCCCTGAGCCTCACAGGCAGTGGCGAAGCCCTCTACTTCGTCATTTTCTTCGCCTCCGGCGCGCTGGCCAACGGCCTCACCATCGCCGTTATAGGCTTCCTGATGGAAATATCGCCGGATGACCAACGCCCCGCCTATAGCGGCTATTTTAACGCCATCACCGCCCCTGCCTTTCTTTTGCCCCTGCTTGCCGGTATCCTCGCCTCGTGGTTCGGGCTTCTTGCTATATTCGCGCTCTCCGCGCTCGCCGCCATTGCCCAAGCGCTTATATTGCAGAAAGTGAGCCGAGATATTGCCTGATAAAGCCCGATTATTTCTCTGGGAAGGGGGCGCGTTGTTCTTCGGCCCGATCACAGATAACGCCCCCCACAAACACCACGCCGCGCAAATCAGTGTAACACCAAAGCCACGCTCTTGATGGCGCTGCTGCGCGGGGTTTCTGTGCCTTGCCGCCTGCACGGCTTTACCATCCACAAAAACCTCCAGCGCGGGGTGGTGCCGCCAGTTGCTTTTCCTATTGCCCCCGAAAGCATCCTGCATTCCTGGGTCGAAATCGAGTTCGAGGGTCAATGGATCAACCTTGAGGGCTTCATTCTTGACAAAGCGTATCTTGCCAAATTGCAAGCAAGTTTTGCCAATACCAACCATCTCAGCGGCTACGGCGTGGGCACCCGCAACCTGCAAGCGCCTCATGTTTTCTGGAATGGCAAAAGCACCTACATCCAAAACACTGCCATCAACCGGGATTTTGGACTATTTGATAGCCCTGATGCATTTTACGCCAAAAACAGGCAGGATTTCAGCCCCCTAAAAGGGTGGCTCTATCGCCATTTCATTCGTCATTGGATGAACGCCCGTGTGCAAAAAATCCGCAATGGCCATAGGCCCAAGGCGCTTCCGACATTTGCCTATATAGCCAAGACCAAAGCCGCAAAAATCTAAGCATGCATGGCAAAACCGAACGTAGTGTTCCCGCTCGTCAGCCGCCATTTACCGCCCAAAAGCCCTTGGCGGTTGGGCGTGCCAGACATCCTCTAAATGCAAATCCGCTCGACGTATTGGGGCCAGACGACATTGCGGATGATCGTCTGGCCACATATTATCCCAAAAGGCTTGGTAAATAGAGCACGATGCCCGGAAATGCGATGAGGCCCGCAATGGTCAGCGCATCGGCAATGAAAAACGGCGAGGCCCCCTTGAACACATCCTGCACCGAAATATCCGTATGCACGCCCGCCACCACAAAGCAATTCAGCCCGATGGGCGGGGTTATCAAACACAACTCTGCCATTTTCACCACGATAATGCCAAACCATATTCCCACCATGGCGCCGGACATGCCAAAGGCACTATCTGCCGCCAGCACCCCTTCACCGCCGTTAAGCGCCACAACCGCAGGGTAAACCACCGGCAGGGTGAGCAGCAGCATACCGATAGCATCCATAAACATGCCAAGCACCGCGTAGGCCAGCAGAATAAACACAAGCGTAAGCATCGGGGATTGGTCAAGGCCGGTGATCCAGTCTGAAAACGCGCTCGGGAGGTCGGCGAAACCAAGGAAGCGCACATAAATCAGCACCCCCCAAATAATGGTGAAAATCATCACCGTCAGCTTGGCTGTTTCCAGCAGGGCCTCGCGCAGTTGTTTCCAGCGCATGCCACGGTAAAGCGCCATCAGGAACACCACAAAAGCGCCAAGCGCGCCGCCCTCGGTGGGGGTGCCCCAGGCGTCGCCGCCAAAGGGGTTGTAGATAAACAGGATGATGATAGCGACCACAAACAGGATCGGCAGAGCAGGGGGCAGGCTCTCGAAGCGCTCGCGCCATGTGAAGCCACCAACCGGCGGGCCGAGGCCCTTCCAGACCATGGCGAGGCCAACAACAAGCCCACCATAGATAACCGCCGAAAATGCGCCGGGAAGGAAGCCTGCAAGCAGCAGTTTGCCCACGTCTTGCTCGACGATAATGGCGTAGATCACCAGAATGGCAGAGGGCGGGATGAGCGAGGCCAGCGTGCCGGCAGCGGCCACCACGCCGGCGGCAAAGCGCTTGTCATAGCCCTCGGCCAGCATTTCAGGAATGGCGATGCGGGCAAACACCGCCGAGGTGGCAACAGAGGCACCGGAAACGGCGGCAAAGCCCGCGGTGGCAAACACCGTGGAAACCGCAAGGCCGCCGGGCAGCCAGCCTATCCAGCGTTTGGCGGCGGTGAATAGCGCTTTGGTCAGGCCGGCGTAATAGGCGAGAAAACCGATGAGAATAAACGTCGGGATCAGCGAGAGCGCTTGTGAGGACACCTTGGAATGCGGCACTTGCCCTGCGGTTTTTGCCGCAATGGTTAGCGCCTTGGTGAACTTGCTCGGGTCATAGCCGAATTTGGCCCAGAATATCCAGATCAGGCCAATGACCCCGGCCAGCGCGGCAGCAAAGGCAACACGCACACCGACAAGCACAAAAACAAGCATAACGCCGGTAACAACGAGTCCAATATCGATCGGTTCCATTATGAATCCCCTTTTTTGTCAAAGCCGGAAACCGTTTTGGCCTCGTTAGCCGCTGCGGTGGCGGCGTCTTCATAAAGGGGCACAGCCACTGGGCGAGAAGCGTTGGTTATAAACGCGCGCCCGAAACCCCATGCCTGAAGCACAAGCCGCAGCGCCAGCACCGAAAACCCGACCGGCACAATAAGCTTGCTGGGCCAAATCGGAATGCCGATATCCATGCTGGAATCGCCGCTCCAATAAGGCGCGCTAAAATCGATTGCGCGCAGAAAGTGGGAAAATGTGCCCCACACCAACAGCAGCATCAGCGTGAGCATAACCAAGGTGGATAGCAACTCCACCAGCCACAGCGCGCGGCCCCGAAGGCGGCCAATCAGAATATCCATGCGAATATGCCCGCCGAGGCGCTGGGTATAGGCCACGCCGACAAAGGCGATTAGCGGCATGGCTTGTTCTATCCAGTCGACATAGCCGGGCAGGGGGGCATTGGCAAAGTTGCGCCCGCCCACCGAAACCACAGCAAGGATCATCAAAGAGAAAACAGCAATGCCGCCGAGCAGGGCGAGCTTGGTTTCAAGCCAGAACAGCGCTTGGTCCAGACGGCTCAGCAGGGAGTCGTCGGTGAGGATATTTGAAGGGGTGGCCATGGGGGATCCTTGGGATATGCGCGCGCCCCGTTAAGGGCGCGCGCGCAGGGCTTAGTTGTTAAGCGTTTCGATCACGAGGTCGTAAAGCTCTTGCGCAGGCAGGCCGCGCGCGGTGTTTTCCTCGATCCAGGCGGCGGCGGCAGGGCCGGCAACCGCATCACGGAAGGCGGCGAGCGCCTCGTCAGAGTAGGTGATGCGCTCAATGCTGCGCTCGTCCAGCGCTGGCCCCCAAGCGGCCATGGTTTTATTGTTGTAGTTCTCGACATAATAGTCGAGGGACTCTTGCACCGAGCCAAGCAGGGCCTCGCGGTTGGCGTCACTCAGCGCGTCAAGCGCATCGGTGTTAACCACAACAGGGCAGTTCACGGTGCCGGGGTTGAGGTTGGTTGTCCACCACTCCGCGCCCTCGATGGTGCCGTAAGCCATGTGGGCATGGGGGGCAAAGGCCACGGCAGAAACCACGCCGCTATCCAGCGCTTGCCGCACTTCGGTGGCGGTTACGGAAGTGGGCACCGCACCCACGGCGGCCATGGCGCGGCCTACACCGCCCGTGGCGCGCACAGCCATGCCCTCGAAATCAGCCAAAGTGCGCGGCGCGTCGCCCTTGCCGGCAATGTTATATTGCGGCAGCGGGGACGGCATCAAGAGGGTGGCATTCCAGCGGGCCAGATCATCAATCGCGGCTTGTGATTGGTAAACCGCCATGGAAACTTCAACCTCTTGTTCCAGCGATTGCACGCCTAGGAAGGGCAGCTCAAGCACCGTGACTGAAGGGTTTTTATCTGCATGATAACCAGCGCAGAATTGCGCCATTTCAAAGGCCCCGATGGAAATACCGTCAAGGTTTTCCTTGTTTTTGGACAGCCCGCCATAAGAGATATTCAGCGTGAAATCCCCATTGGTTTTTTCGGCGACAAGCTCGGCCAAGCGCTCCACATGCTCGGTAAAGGCGCGGCGCTTGCCCCAGAGCGACACATTCCATTCAACCGCCGCAGCCTCGCCAACCAAGGCAAAGCTGAAGGCGGCAACCGTGGTGATTTTTAGTACGTTCTTATTCATTGTTTCCTCCCAGAAATCCGTTAACACGCGCGTTTCAGCTTGTTGTTGAAACGCGTAAACACTGTCCAAAGCCAAACCGCTCCGAACGAGTGGTAACCTAGAATCAGCGAGAGACAAAGGAAATTATTTTTGTGGTCTTTATCCCCCCACGCCCATGATGCGGCTGAGCAATTCGGCAATGTTGCGCGCATCAAACTTGCGCAGCAGGCGGGCGCGGTAATCATCAATCGTGCGCGGGGAAAGCCCCAGATCCCGCGCGATCTCCTTGCTGGTACGGCCCTGCGCGAGGCGCATAACAACCTGTTTTTCTCGCGGTGTTAGCTCGACCTCTGGCCGCTGGCCTGAAATATCGGCAAAGCTTAAAATCGTGCGGGAAAGCGGGTCCTCGGGGGTGGGGGTGGCGACGCGCACCCGCGCCCAAAAAGGCGTGCCGTCGCGCCGGTGCATGATGCGCTCGTCGGAATATTGGCCGGTGGCTTTTAGCGCTTTCAGGCCAACATCGCGGATGGCATCAAATTCGGTTGCGTTCGGGTAAAGCATGCGAAAGCTCTGATCAAGCACCTCCTCACGCGCATAGCCAAACATGTGGGCGAAGGTCTGGTTGCAAGACTTGATGATGCGGTTTTCGGTGAGCACCACACCGATGGGCGCGAGGTTAAAGGCGATTTCGTCCAAGGTTCGGGGCATCCGTAATCCTACTGTCTTGAGGGCGTGGCCAGATTAGGGGAGCATTGGCAGCAAATGCAAGGGGGTGCCTGTGGAGAATAAACGCCAAGAGTTTATGGACAGGGTGGACGGGAAGCAAAGCGAGCTGATTGCCCTGACGCAAGAGCTGATCCGCATACCGACGCTTAATCCGCCCGGCGAGTTTTACCGCGATATTTGTGAATATCTTGAAAACAGGCTGAGCACGCTTGGCTTTACCACGGAGCTTGTCCGCGCCCTTGGCACCCCCGGTGATAGCCAAAAATACCCGCGCTGGAATATTGTTGCCCGCCGCGAAGGTGCACGCGCGGGCGAGTGCGTGCATTTCAACAGCCATATAGATGTGGTGACCATCGGGCAGGGCTGGACGAAGGACCCCTTTGGCGGCGAACTGGAGGATGGTAAGATATATGGTCGTGGGGCCTGTGATATGAAGGGCGGGCTGGCGACCTCGATTATTGCGGTGGAGGCTTTTCTTGAAACATGGCCCGATTTTAACGGCGCGATAGAGATTTCCGGCACAGCAGATGAAGAAACGGGCGGTTTTGGCGGCGTGGCTTATCTGAGCGAGCAGGGGTATTTCAGCCCCGCGCGCGTGCAGCATGTGATCATCCCCGAGCCGCTGCACAAAGACCGTGTGTGCCTTGGCCACAGGGGGGTGTTCTGGGCCGAGATCGAAACCCATGGCCGCATTGCCCATGGCTCTATGCCGTTTCAGGGCGATTGCGCCGTGCGCCACATGGGGGCGGTGATGGCTGAAATGGAGGCGAGCCTTTTTCCGGCACTGGCCAAAAAGCGCACCGATATGCCGGTGATCCCTGAAGGGGCCAAGCAATCCACGATGAACATCAACTCCATCCACGGCGGGCAGGCCGAACCGGAGGCGGGCTTTACGGGCCTGCCCAGCCCTGTAGTGCCGGACCATTGCAAGATGATCGTTGACCGGCGCTTCCTGCTGGAGGAAAACATCGAGGATGTTGAAGCCGAGCTGCGCGCCGTGCTGGAAAAGGTCAAATCCGAGCGCAAGGATTTTCGGTATGACTTCACCCCTATCCACTCCGTCATTCCGAGCATGACCGCGAAAGACGCCCCCGTGGTGACCACCGTAGCGGAGGCTATCGAGGCGGTTATGCATAAAAAGGCGGAATATGTGGTCTCGCCGGGCACCTATGACCAAAAACACATTGACCGCATAGGGCGGATGAAGAACTGTATTGCCTATGGGCCCGGGATTCTGGACCTCGCGCACCAGCCGGATGAATATATCGAGGTGATTGATATGCTTGATGCGGCTAAAGTGATGGGGCTGGCTCTGGCTGAACTGCTCACGGGGCCTTCCCCGCAAAACTAGGAGAGTGATATGAAACGTATTTTAACAGGGGCCAGTGTGCTGGCTTTGCTCGCATCAGGTGCCATGGCCGCCAATACAAGCATCACCATTGGTGATCAGCTCGAGCCGCCCCATCTCGACCCGACGGCGGGCGCTGCGGGTGCGATTGATAACGTGGTTTACATCAATATCTATGAAGGCCTCACCGAGTTTGCCTCCGATGGCTCCATCATCCCCGCGCTGGCCAAAAGCTGGGATATTTCCGACGATGGCCTTACCTATACCTTCACTCTGCATGAGGGCGTGAAGTTCCACGACGGCTCTGATATGACCGCCTCTGACGTAGTTTGGTCGCTCAACCGTGCCCGCGCGGAAGATAGCGTGAATGCGCAAAAGGGCCTGTTTGCCAATATCAGTGATGTGAGCGCGCCGGACGACACCACCGTGGTGGTGACCCTGAGCCAGCCCACCGGCAACTTCCTGTTTAACATGGCATGGGGCGATGCGGTGATCCTGAACGAGGGCGACGATATCGAGGCCCTGAAAACCGCCCCCAATGGCACCGGTGCTTTCACTTTCACCAACTGGGTGCAGGGTGACAGCATCACCATGACGCGCAACGAGAACTACTGGGGCG
>Ga0256839_1006571_pt1 | contig 10137 bp, 7 predicted proteins | sample 354166metaG_FD_185968 | JGI IMG/M metagenome (GOLD analysis project Ga0256839, IMG submission 185968) | Hydrothermal vent microbial communities from Mid Atlantic Ridge, Atlantic Ocean - 354-166 | ecosystem: Environmental > Aquatic > Marine > Hydrothermal vents | place: Atlantic Ocean: Mid... | reverse complement strand
TCGACGATCAGCGTGTTCACCTGGGGCAGGTCGAGGCCCGACTCGATGATCGTGGTGGCCACCAGGACGTCGTACTCCCGATTCCAGAAGTCGATCATCACCTGCTCGAGGCGACCCTCCGGCATCTGACCGTGGGCGATCACGTAGCGGGCGTCCGGCACCAGCTCCCGGAGGTGGGCGACGGCCCGCTCGATCGACTGGACGCGGTTGTGGACGTAGAAGACCTGCCCTTCACGGAGCAGCTCCCGGCGGATGGCGGCGGCGACCGCCTGGTCGTCGTACGGTCCGACGTAGGTGAGGATCGGATGGCGATCCTCCGGCGGGGTCCGGATGTGGCTCACCTCCCGGATGCCGGTGAGGGCCATCTCCAACGTCCGGGGGATCGGGGTGGCGGTGAGGGTGAGGACGTCGACACCCACCCGGAGGCGCCGGATCTTGTCCTTGGCCGCCACCCCGAAACGCTGCTCCTCGTCGATGATGAGGAGCCCCAGGTCCTTCCACCTCACGTCGTCGGAGAGGAGGCGATGGGTCCCGATCACCACGTCCACCTCGCCGGTGGCGATCCCCTCGACCACCTCCCGCGCCTGACGAGCGGTGAGGAACCGGCTGAGGACCTCCACTCGGATCGGGTAGGGGTCGAAGCGCTCCGAGAAGGTCTGGTGATGCTGCTGGGCGAGCAGGGTGGTCGGGCACAGCACCGCCACCTGCCGTCCCGCCTCGACCGCCTTGAAGGCCGCCCGGATCGCCACCTCGGTCTTCCCGTATCCGACGTCACCGAAGATGAGCCGATCCATCGGTCGGTCCGACGCCATGTCCCGTTTGACGTCGGCGATGGCCTGGAGCTGATCGGGGGTCTCTTCGTAGGGGAAGGCGGCTTCCATCTCCTGCTGCCAGGGAGTGTCGGGACCGAAGGCGACACCGGTCGCCGCGGCTCGGGCACGGTGGAGGGCGACGACCTGCTCCGCCACGGCCGCCACCGCCTTCCGGACCCTGGACTTCGTCTCCGACCAGTCCCGCCCGCCCATGCGCGACACCCGTGGCGCCTCCCCACCCGTGTACCGTTTGACGGCGGCGAGCTGATCGGTGGGAACGTACAGCCGGTCGTCACCGGCGTAGGTGATCACCAGGTAGTCCCGTTCGGTCCCCGCGATGGTGCGGGAGACGAGCCCCTCGAAACGTCCGATCCCGTGGCGGTGATGTACGACGTAGTCGCCGGGCTCCAGGTCCCGGTAGGACGGGGCGACCCCGGCGCGACGCTGCCCGGGGCGACGATGGGCTCGGCGACGGCCGGCGATCTCCCGTTCGCCGACCACCGCCACCGCCGGATCGTTCATCACGAATCCGCGGTGGATCCCCACCGGGAGGATGCCGGATCCGGGCCGGTCGAGCCGCTCGAGACGGTCGAGGGCGAGACCTTCTTCTCCGAGGATCCTGGCGACCCGGTCGGCAGCCGCGTCGCCGTCCATCGCCACGACCACGTACCGGTCGGCGACGAGACGGCTCAGCGCCGTCGCCACCGACGACGGATCTCCGGGGGTGGCGTCCAACGTCCGCACCGTCACCACCGGGTCGGCCGGGCTCGACGGCACCGACGGCATCTCCAGGACACCGTCGAATCGCGGCTCCAGGAACAGGGCCGGATGTTCCCCTGCCTCCGGTGCCCCTTTCCCCCAGGTCGGGGCGAGTGCCTTCGCCAGGTCGACCTCCTCGGTGCGGAGCTCGACCGCCCGACCCTCCGCCTCGACCGGGTCGACCACGACCACCGCCACCCCGAGCTCTTCGGCCTCGTCGAGGAGGCTCCGCGCTTCGGCCAGCCACGGCATCCACGACTCCATCCCCGCGAAGAGCTGACCGGCGGCGAGGCGTTCCCAGGTGGACGCCGCCCAGGGTTCGGCGGTCACCAGCTTCCGGGCACGGTCCATCACCTCGGGATCGGGGCGGAACTCTCGGGCGGGGAAGACCTCGACCTCCTCGACGGTCCCCTGGGACCGTTGGGTCGAGACCGAGAACGTGCGGATCTCCTCGATCTCGTCACCCCAGAAGTCGAACCTGACCGGCTCACCCGATCCGGCGGGGAAGACGTCCACGATCCCTCCGCGGACGGCGAACTCTCCCCGGGCTTCGACCCGGTCGGTTCGTTCGTACCCCATCTCGGCGAGGCGTCGTGCCAGCTCGAGGACGTCGACCGTCTCCGCGGGGGCGAGCCGCAGCGGTGCCGGGGAGGACGGACTCAGGCGCTGGATCGCCGCCCGAACCGACGCCACCACCACCGTCCCCGTCCGCCTGGCGGCGAGCCGGTGCCGCGCCTCGGCACGCAGCGCCATCGTGGACAGGTTCGGTGAGAGGTGCTCGAAGGGCAGGGTCTCCCAGGCGGGGAGCAGCCGGGCCTCGTCGGTGAAGAGCCCGAGGTCGTCGACGAGCTCGGAGGCTTCCCGCTCCCCGGGGACCACGACGAGGACGGGACGCCCGAGTCGGGCGGCGAGCCCGGCGACGGCGAAGGCGCGCCCGCCCGGCGCCACGACCCACCGCCCGGGGACGTCGGGAAGGTGGGTGGGGCGCCACAGGTCCACCAGGGCAGAGAGGGGTGCGGCCATCCGACCGCCGGATCGTATCGCGTCTCGGCGGTTGTCCCGTCGAGCCGCCACGGGGACGCACGGTGGAGCCTGCTCCAGGCGGCTCCCTCCTTCGTCCCGGAGCCCGCCGCCGACCCGTCAGCCGGTGATGTAGGTGCCGGTCCCCACCGCGATCAGCGTGTCCTGCTCGTTGGTGAGCTCCATCCGGGTGACGGCGACCCGCCGACCCACCCGCAGCGGAACCCCGCTGGCGGTGAACCGCGTCCCCGAGCCGGGCCGCAGATAGTCCACCCGCAGGTCGATGGTGCCGAAGCGGGCGAACCGTTCGGCGAGGGCCTCGGGGGTCTGGTCGTCCATCTCCTCAAGGATGGCGGCGAGGGCGGTGAGGCCCCCGACCAGGTCGAGGGCCGCCGAGATCACCCCGCCGTGGAGGACCCGCAGCGCGTAGTTCCCGATGAGGTCGTCCCGTCCGTCGAATCCGACCTTGACCGTGTCCCCGGTGAACTCCTCGACCTCGAGGCCGAGCAGTCGGTTGAAGGGGATGTCCTGCTCGATGAGACGGACGATGTCGGCGAGGGAGACGGTGTCGGCCATCGCCTCCAGTTTGGCGGTCGACGGGGAGGAGGCCAAACGCAGCGTCACGAGGGCAACAGCCTCTCCTCCCGGGCCCAGGCGATCAGCCGACCCAGGGTCTCTTCGGGCGTGTGGTATCGGAGCCCGAGCTCCCGCTCCGCCTTCGAGCCGTCGTATCGGTGTCCGTGGACCATCGTCCTCACCATCTCCCGACACACCGGTGGCCTTCGTCCGGTCGCCCGGGCGACGGCTTCGACCGCCGACGCCCCGACCCGGGCGACCCATCCGGGCAGGAACCTGACCCGGAGGTCGAGACCCGCCACGATCTCGGCGAGGGAGAGGGCGTCGGCGACCCTGAGGGTGAACGAGTTGAGCAGATACCGCTCCCCCGGCCGACCCTGGGCTGCGGCTCGAAGGTGACCGTCGGCGCAGTCGTCGATGTCGACGATCGAGATCCAGGTGTCGACCAGGACCGGGAGGCGACCCGCCAGCACGTCGATCAGCAGTCTGCCGGTGCCCGAGGCACGCCCCGGGCCCTGCACCGACGACGGGTTCACGACCACCACTTCGAGGTCGTCGGCTTCGGCGAAGACCACCTGCTCCGCCAGATACTTGGACCGCTCGTAGTGGGAGAGGTGATATCCGCGGTGGGGGGTGTCCTCGGTGCCCACCGTCCCCCGCGGCTCTCCGATCGTCGCCGCCGACGACGTGTACACGAGTCGCCGGACGCCGGCGACCCGGGCGGCCCGGACGACGTTGCGGGATCCGTCGACGTTGACCCGGTACAGCACGGAGGGGTCGGTCGGACAGAGCTCGTTGCGGCCCGCCACGTGGTAGACGACGTCGGCGCCGTGGAAGGCCTCGACGAGCGACGGAAGCGACTCCACCTCCCCGACCACCGGCACCGCCCCTCGGGCGGCGACCCGTGCGGCCCCTCGTCGGCTCCTGACGAGGGCGCGGACCTCGTCTTCGGAGCCGACCAGCCGCTGGAGGACCGCACCGCCCACCACGCCGGTGCCGCCCGTGATGACGACCGTCATGCCGGTGCGCGTGACGCCCGCACCGTGTCCCAGAACCTGGCCACGTACTGCCAGCCGGAGGCGATGGTGACGATCACCGCCACCCACATGAGCCACTGGTCGAAGTACAGCGGCCCCAGCCGCTCGGGGAACCGCAGGAACGAGAACCCGATGGCGACGAACTGGGCGGTGGCCTTCACCTTCCCCCAGGGGGAGGGACGAACCTGGACTCCGCCGATGGCGACGAGGCCCCGCAACGCCATCACCACGAACTCCCGCATCATGATGATCACCGCCGCCCAGATCGAGACCCGGTCGATCGAGACGAGGGCCAGAAGCGTGCCGGTGACGAGAAGCTTGTCGGCCGTGGTGTCGAGGAAGGCCCCGAGCACCGACTCGACCTTCATCCGCCGGGCCAGATAGCCGTCGAAGAAGTCGGTGAGGGCGGCGACGACGAACAGGGCCGCGGCGTAGCCGAGGGCGTGGGCCACCGTCCCCTGCAGACGGGTGAGCACCATGATGACGGGCACCAGGATCACCCGTCCCAGAGCCAGCCAGTCGGGGATGCTGAAGAGGGCAGCGGTCACGGGCGGATCATACCGACGCGCCGGACCGATCCTCACGGGTCGTCGGCACGAGGTACCGTCCCCTCGGTGTCAGGGAGCTGGACCCGAGCCGATCACCTCCGTCGCCTCGCCGACGACGGACCCTTCGACGTGCTCATCATCGGCGGCGGGGTCACCGGCTGCGGCGCGGCCGTCGACCTCTCCGATCGGGGACTGCGGGTCGCCCTGGTCGAACAGGAGGATTTCGCCCACGGGACGTCGGGCCGGTCGACGAAGCTCTTCCACGGCGGGATCCGCTACCTCCCCCACCTCGATGTTCATCTGGTGGCCGAAGGGCTTCGGGAGCAGAAGGTCCTCGCCCGGATCGCCGACTTCCTCTACCACCCGCTTCGCTTCGTCATCCCCCTCTACCGGGATCGGGGCCTCGCCGATGCGCCTCGATGGTTCTCCCGGGGGTGGCGGGCTCCGCTGGCACTCCGAGCCGGGCTCGTCCTGTACGACCTCCTGGGGGGGCCGGGACGTCCCGGGGAGCACCATCGTCGCCTCGACGCCGCCGAGACCCTCCGGCGGGTGCCCGGCCTCCGTCCGGAGGGACTGGTCGGCGGCTTCGCCTACTCGGATGCCCAGACCGACGACGCCCGGCTGGTGATCACCTTGGTGAAGACGGCGGTGCGTCGAGGCGACGCGGTGGCGGTGGGACGTATCAGGGCCCGCCGCCTCCACCGGGACGGCGAGGGTTACGTCGTCGAGCTGGAGGACCGCGAGTCTGGCTCCGGGTTCGACGTCCGGGCCGGGGCGGTGCTCGCCGCCACCGGCGCCTTCGACCTCCCCGGAGTCGACGGCGACGCCCCCCATCTTCGTCTCGTGCTCTCCAAGGGCGTCCACCTCATCACCGAACGGAACCGCCTCGGGATCGGCGACGACGCCGTCGTGCTCCCCGAGACCGAGGACGGCCGGGTCCTGTTCGTCATCCCGTGGCTCGACCACGCCATGATCGGCACCACCGACACCCCCTTCGACGGTGACCCCACCCATCCCCGGCCCGAGCCCGAAGACATCGACTACCTCGTCCGCCACGTGGTGGACTACCTCGACGTCGAGCCCTTCGCGCCGCTGGCGGCGTTCGCGGGCCTGCGGGCCCTCGCCGACACCAGGGCGGGCTCCACCGCCAAGGCGTCCCGCGAACACCTGGTGGCCGAGCCCCTCCCCGGGTACGTGGCGGTGGCCGGAGGGAAGCTGACGACCTATCGACGGATCGCCGCCGAGGCGGCCGATCGGGTGGCCGCCCATCTGGGGGTGGATCGCTCCAGCCGCACCGATCGGATCGGCCTGGTCGGGGCGGGTGCCGACCTCGCCGCCCTCCGTTCGGGGCTGGTGCGACTCGGGATCGAGGAGCGGGCGGCGGCGACGATCACGGGTCGGTACGGAGGCGACACGGCGCGTATCCTCGAGATCCTCCAGCGGCGCCCCGACCTGGCCCGCTCCCTCGGAGGGGAGATGGTGGCCGCCGCCGAGGTGATCTACGCAGCCCGCCACGAGGCCGCAGCCACCGTCGCCGACGTCGCCCTCCGCCGAACCCATCTGGGCTGGTTCGGCGCCGATCACGGTCGGAGTGCCGCCCCGACCATCGCCGAGCTCCTGGCGGAGGAGCTGGGTTGGTCCGACGACGAGCAGCGCCGCGCCGTCGTGGCCTACGACGAGGAGCTGACGGCGGAGGGCCTGTGACGGATCAGACCCATCCCAGGGTCCGCTCGACGGCCTGAGCCCAGCGGGCCATGAGCCGTGCCCGCCGGTCCTCGTCCATCGTGGGCTCCCATCGCCGATCCTCCCGCCACTGGGCACGGAGCGCGTCGGTCCCCTCCCAGTATCCGACGGCGAGGCCTGCGGCGTAGGCGGCGCCGAGGACGGTGGTCTCCGACACCTGGGGCCTGATCACGGGCACGCCCAGCAGGTCGGCCTGGAACTGCATGAGCAGCTCGTTGCGGACCATCCCGCCGTCGACCTTCAGCTCGGTGAGGGCGACCCCCGAATCGGCCTCCATCGCGTCGAGCACGTCGCGGGTCTGGAAGGCCGTCGCCTCCAGCGCCGCCCGGGCGATGTGACCCCTGGTGGCGAACCGGGTCAGCCCGACGATCACGCCGCGGGCGTCGGGCCGCCAATACGGGGCGAAGAGCCCGGAGAACGCCGGGACGAAATAGACGTCACCGTTGTCCTCGACGCCGGCGGCGAGGCGCTCGATGTCGGCGGAGGTCTCGATGAGCCCCAGGTTGTCCCGGAGCCACTGGACGAGCGCCCCGGCGATGGCGATCGACCCTTCCAGGGCGTAGGCGGGGGCCTCCGTGCCGAGGCGGTAGGCGACGGTGGTGAGGAGACCGCTGCGCGACGGGACCGCCTCGGGGCCGGTGTTGAGCAGCATGAAACAGCCCGTCCCGTAGGTGTTCTTGGCGTCGCCGGGATCGAAGCAGGTCTGCCCGAACAGCGCCGCCTGCTGATCGCCGAGGATGCCGGCGACGGGGACCCCGGCGAGGGCGCCGACTCCGGTGCCGTAGACCTCGGAGGACGATCGGATCTCCGGAAGCATGGCGACGGGAACCCCGATCTCGGCTGCCAGGTCGGCGTCCCAGCTCAGGGTGGCGAGGTCCATCAGCAGGGTCCGTGAGGCGTTGGTGACGTCGGTGACGTGGCATCCCCCGTCGACCCCACCGGTGAGATTCCAGGTGACCCACGAGTCGATGGTGCCGAAGGCCAGATCGCCTCGCCGTGCGCGCCCCGTCAGGTCCAGCTCGTCGAGGAGCCAGCGCACCTTCGGGGCCGAGAAGTAGGTCGCCAGCGGCAGTCCGGTGACGGATCGGAACCGGTCGACCCCCTCCTCCCCCCCGAGCGACCGGCAGAGCTCGTCGGTTCTCGTGTCCTGCCACACGATGGCGTTGGCGACCGGCTCCCCCGTCGCCCGATCCCACACCACCACGGTCTCCCGCTGGTTGGTGATGCCGACCGCGGCGAGCTGCGAGGCGTCGATGCGGGCGGCGGCCAGGGCTCCGTCGATCACCTGCCAGGTGCGTTCCATGATCTCGACCGGGTCGTGCTCCACCCATCCGGGACGGGGAAAGATCTGGCGGTGCTCCCGCTGCTCCGACGACACGATCCGTCCGTCGGCGTCGAAGATCATGAACCGGGTGCTCGTCGTTCCCTGGTCGAGCGCGCCCACGTACGCCGTCATGGCTCCTCCCTTGCGGTGAGACCCCGACGCTAGATCGCTTCGCCGCCGGAGGCGATCAGCTCGGAATGGAGGGTTCCAGGTGCATCACGGCGTCGTCGGTCCACTGGGTGGTGCCGTTCCACCACAGGAACCCGGTGATCCACTGGTGGTCGAAGATGATCCGGACCCCGATCCAGTCCCGGACGCCGCCGTCGTTGTCGCGGCTGGATTCGGGCCAGGTCTGCATCAGGGGGTACCAGGAGCCGCAGCGGAGGATGGCGGGGTCGTCGGCGGCGGTGGCGGGGCGATAGCGCTGCTGGTTGCCGCCCACCGCCCCCGTGGAGTCCGACTTGTAGATCCACACCTCGGTGACGTCGCCGGAGTTGATCGCCTTGAGGGCGCCTGCCGCCGCCTCGAGGATGAGACAGTCGGCGTCGACCTTGTCCCCGGCGGCGGCCCCCACCCGGACGCCTTCCCGGGTGGCGGCGGTGACGCTCAGCCAGTCCCGGAACGCCATCCCGTACTCGAAGGCCCCGATCGCCAGCATCAGCAGCAGCATGAAGACGGCGGCGAACTCCACCGCGGCGGTGCCCCGTTCGGTGTCACGGCGCATTGGGGACCAACCTCACGGGGTTGCCGATCACCCGCGCCTTCCAGGTGGTGCGGTCGTGGGCGTTGTTCATGTTGAGCTGGGCGGTCCACCAGCAGTTCGCGCCGCAGGTGTAGGTGGCGGGGATGTCGACGGTGGCGACGATCCACTGTCCGTTGTAGATCCGCCCGGTGGTGTCGATGTCGCAGAGACCCGAGCCGCTGGCGGTGATCTGCCCGTTCTCGTCCTCGGCGTACCACGAGCAGGTGGCGGTGGACCCGTCGGGCATCTTCACGACGAAGCTGGTGGGCCCGTCGGCGTCGCCGGGGTCGAAGAAGGACAGCTCCAGCTTCTTCCCGGCGTGGACCTCGTCCACCTCGGCGAGCGTGAGGTTGGCGGTGCCGGTGACCTTGTTGGTGAAGATCGACATGTCGTTGATGCCGTACACCCTCGGGTCGGGGCCGGACCCGGCGTTGGCCCGCACCGCGTAGTGGTTGGAGGCGGTGGCGGAGGGTCCGGTGGTCCAGACCCGGAGGACGTAGATCCCGGGGGTGACCGGGCCGCTCAGCGCCGGACAGGAGATGGTCTTCCACTTGTTCTTGTAGGTCGAGGGGGACTGCTCGGCCCCGACGGAGAGCTGGCATCCCAGGGCGGGGTTGTCCGTCGGATCCTGGGGGGTGGCGTCGACGCCGTAGAGCGCGAAGTTGGTGGTGAAGTCGGGCGTGTGCCACCAGTCGACGATGGCGTCGCCGGTCTCCTGGTCGATGCTCGAACGCTGGTAGAACCCGGCGTCGTAGATGTCGACGGTGACGTTGGAGACTCCGCTCGCCACCTCGATGGCGTAGTAGTAGCCCTCGGGACGGTAGTCGGGGTTCGACGTGGTGCACGTCGAGGGGGAGGAGTTCTCGATGCACTTGGTGGCGTAGGGGTCTCCCTGATGTTTCTGCGTGTAGGGCGCCTGGATCCCCGCCCAGAAGAACTGGCTGGGGTCGTTGCCGTTCCCGAACACGTTGGAGTCGCTCCCCAGGGGGACCGGCTTCACGTACTCGGCGGTCGATCGACGCACCAGGGTGAACTGGTCCATCCCCAGCGCCCGGAGGAAGAAGGTCGGCACCGACGTCGTCAGCGTGACCTGCAGCTTGTTGTCGGCGAGCTGGGTGACGGTCATCGTCGTGGTGGATCCGATGGGGAACCCGTTGGCGCCGGCGGCCGCCTGGGCGTCGGCGGTGGCGGCGTCGAGGAACCCCGGCAGGTAGACGACCCCGGCGAGCGCGGCGGCGTCGGCGGCGCGCTGGAGGCGGGTCTGGTTGAGATAGGCCCAGCCGAGGTCGACGGCGAAGCTCGCCATCCCCAACAGGACGAGCATCATCGACGCCACCCAGATGAGGGTCGCCCCCTGCTCGCCACGTTCGTCGGTCGACGGGCTCCACCGGCATCGTCGGTCCCTGGTCATGCGAACGCCTCCGGTTCCATCCTGATGATCGTCGTCTCATCGATCGTGTAGCTCCCGACGAAGGGCGGGAACCCGGTGATCCAGCTCCGGTCGAGGATGACCCGGACCCCGATGATGTCGAGGGGGGTGGGACCTGCGGTCACCTGACGGCTCGTGGACGGCCAG
>Ga0256839_1006569_pt1 | contig 10145 bp, 6 predicted proteins | sample 354166metaG_FD_185968 | JGI IMG/M metagenome (GOLD analysis project Ga0256839, IMG submission 185968) | Hydrothermal vent microbial communities from Mid Atlantic Ridge, Atlantic Ocean - 354-166 | ecosystem: Environmental > Aquatic > Marine > Hydrothermal vents | place: Atlantic Ocean: Mid... | reverse complement strand
GTACCCACAACGGGATGAAGGAGCTGTTGCGGGAGTGCGCCGGCAAGCCGCACATGGACGTGATCCTGACCACCTACAACTTCACCATGGACGAAGACATGAAGGCCGCTATCGCCGAAGCCCGCGGCAAGGGCACGGGCGTGGTGGCCATGAAAGTGATGGCCGGCGGGTTCCGCAAGATCCGCCCCGGGCATCCGCTGTATGAGAAGTTCCGGAAGGACGGCACGATGGTGGCGGCGCTCAAGTGGGTGCTGGCGGACAAGAACGTGGACAGCACCATTCCGAGCATCACCGACATGGAGCAGCTCGAGGAGAACCTCGGCGCCATGTCGTCGCCGCTGACCGAAGAGGACCGGAAGCTGCTCGCCCGGCAGCTCGACTACATCCGGCCGCTGTACTGCCGCACCTGCGGCGCCTGCGAGGGCGCCTGCCCCAAGGGCCTGCCGGTCTCCGACATGCTCCGGCATCTCTCCTATGCGGAAGGCTACGGCCAGTTCCAGCTCGCCCGGGAGAACTTCCTGGAGCTGCCGGACGAGGTACGTTCGGTGCGGTGCGCCGACTGCGCCGAATGCGCCGTCGAGTGCCCCAACGGCGTGCGCGTGGCCGAGCGGCTGATCCGCGCGCAGGAGTTGTTCGCATGAGGCGGCTGGCGGCGGCGATTTTGTTCCTCTGGCCGGCGCTTGGCGCCGAAGTGGCCCCGGACTGCTCGCTGGTGCCCGGCTGGAGCCAGAAGGGCGAGCTGCGCACCTTCGTGCCCGACAACCTGTTCGACTACATGAACGGCAACGCCGAAAGCTACCTGGTCTACGGCTTCCGGAAGATGACCGGCGTCACCTGCGAAAAGGGCGACGGCCAGGTGGTGATCGACATCTCCGAGATGGAGTCCGAAGAGATGGCCTACGGCATCTTCGCCTCGAACCGCCATCCCCGCTTCCCGGCGCGCAGGATCGGCGTGGCGGGGCAGGTGATGCCCCGCAAGGCGACGTTCGTCAAAGGGCGCTACTACGTCGAGATCGCGGCGAACCGGGACATGGAAGAGGAGCTGGCGGCCTTCGCCGAGGCGCTCGAGCCGAAGGTGCCCGGGACCACCGAGCCGCCGGCGGCCATCGGCTGGTTTCCCGAGGAGGGCCTCGAGAAGGACTCCGTGCGGCCGGTTCCGCGGAGCGTGCTTGGCCTGCGGATGCTCGAGCGCGGCTGGATCGCCGAATACTCCGGGGGAAGGGCGTTCGTGGTCCGCGAAGCCGATGCCGAGGCGGCCGCCGGCGTGCTTACGGCGCTGCGGCGGAGGCTCCGGGAGCCTGCCGAGGCGGATCTCGGCGAGGAAGCGGTAACCGGCGCCGACCGGTTCCTGGGCCGGATGTGCGTGGCGCGCAAGGGCGCGACGGTGGCCGGTTTCGTCACCCGCAAGGCGGGCGTGGAGCCGTGCGGGAAACTGAAGGCGATCCTGGAAAGGGCTCCGTAAGAGGGAGCCGCGTCTCACCCTCGCGATCCGCGGTGGGATTGCCGTGTTGGGGGAAACCGGCGATAATGAAGGTGTGAGCTACGTCAAGCGGTCGGGGGGCCACTCTTGAGACGCACCGGATCCGACGACACGCCACGATGTTCCTTCTGTCATAAGACCCAGGACGTCGTTGGGAAGCTGATCTCCTCTCCCAGTGATTACCCGCGAGTCTACATCTGCGATGAATGTATCGCGGTGTGCAACTCGATCCTGGAGGACGACCGCCGGGACCACCCGGCAGGTCTGATGAAGCTCCCGCGGCCGCTGGAGATCAAGGACTACCTGGACCAGTACGTCATCGGCCAGGAAGCGGTCAAGAAGAAGCTCGCGGTCGCCGTCTACAACCACTACAAGCGGATCCAGATGAACCGGCAGCGGACTTCCGAAGTGGAGCTGGGCAAGAGCAACATCTTGTTGATCGGCCCCACCGGCACCGGCAAGACGCTGCTGGCGCAGACGCTGGCCCGCTTCCTCGACGTGCCTTTCGCCATCGTGGACGCCACCACGCTCACCGAGGCGGGCTACGTGGGCGAGGACGTAGAGAACATCATCCTGCGGCTGCTGCAGAACGCCGACTGGGACGTCCAGCGCTGCCAGCAGGGCATCATCTACATCGACGAGATCGACAAGATCGGGCGCAAGGACGAGAATCCGTCGATCACGCGCGACGTCTCCGGCGAGGGCGTTCAGCAGGCGCTGCTGAAGATCCTGGAAGGAACGGTCGCCAACGTGCCGCCGCAGGGCGGCCGCAAGCATCCCCACCAGGAGTTCACCCCGGTGGACACCTCGAACATCCTGTTCATCTGCGGCGGAGCGTTCGTGGGGCTGGAGAAGATCATCGGCCGTCGCGTCGGGCGCTCGACGATGGGCTTCGCCAGCGAGACCCAGCAGCGCGACGGCACGCGCGGGGTGAGCGGGCGCAGGGACGTGAACATCCTGGAGCAGGTCCAGCCGGTGGATCTCATCAAGGCCGGCTTCATCCCTGAGTTCGTGGGCCGCCTGCCGGTGGTGGCGGTGCTCGAGGATCTCGACAAGGCGGCGCTCATCCAGATCCTGACGAAACCGAAGAACGCCATCATCAAGCAGTACCAGCGCCTCTTCGAGTTCGAAAATGTTAGACTGAAGTTTAGCGAGGATGCCCTCGAGGCCATCGCCGAGATGGCGATGGAGCGCAAGGTGGGGGCGCGGGGGTTGCGCACGATTCTCGAGGAGCTGATGCTGGATCTGATGTACTATCTCCCTTCGTACAAGAAGACCCGCGAGTTCATCGTGACGAAGGAGATGGTCGTCAGCCGCAAGATCAATCTGGCGCTGCTCGAGAAGGCCGGCTGAGCCGGGCTTCCGGCCACCGCCCGGGCCCCAGGGATCCGGACGGTATGAAGGGCTGGAAGCGGCGGCCGATAGATAATACAGTCAACGGGCCAGTCCATCCCCTGCCGTGGATTCCCGCCTCGCGAGGGAACCGGCCCCGCCGACGGCGAAGTTTTCGACGACGACGATGCTTACCTCCAAGGAAAAATCCGAGACGCGGCGCCTGCCGATGATGCCCATCCGCGACGTCGTCATCTTCCCGCACATGATGACGCCGTTCGTGGTGGGCCGCGAATCGAGCGTCCGCGCTCTCGAGCAGGCGCTGGCCGGCGACAAGAAGATCTTCCTCGCCACCCAGCACGACGCTTCGGTGGACGAGCCGCGGCCCGACGAGATCTACAGCGTCGGCACCATCGCCAACATCGTCCAGAGCCTCCGGCTGCCCGACGGCAACATCAAGGTGCTCGTCGAGGGCGTGGAGCGGGGCAAGATCATCTCGGTGAGCGAAGAGGAGGGCTTCTTCCAGGCGATCGTCCGCTCGTTCCGCTACCGGGTCGAAAGCGGAGCGCAACTGGACGCCCTGGTGAGCCGGGTCACCAGCCTCTTCGAGCAGTACGTCAAGCTCAGCCAGAATCTGAACTACGAGACGATGGTCTCGGCGATCCGGGTGGACGACCCCGGGCGTCTGGCCGACACCATCGGGGCCAACCTGCAGCTCACGGTGGAAGAGAAGCAGGAGCTGCTGGAGATCTTCGATCCCATCGACCGGCTGACGCGGGTCGCTGAGATGCTCGACATCGAGATCGAGAAGCTGAACGTGGACCGCACCATCCAGGGCCGGGTGAAGCGGCAAATGGAGCGGGCGCAGAAGGAATACTACCTCAACGAGAAGATCAAGGCGATCCAGAAGGAGCTGGGCCGGGGCGAGAAGAGCGAATTCGACGAGCTGAAGAAGCGGATCGAAGAGGCCGGCATGACCAAGGAGGCCAGGGAGAAGGCCCTGGCCGAGCTGAAGCGCCTCGAGGCCATGCCGCCGATGTCGGCCGAGTCCACCGTCAGCCGCAACTACCTGGACTGGCTGCTGGCCGTGCCCTGGAAGAAGCGGACGCGGGAGATCCGCGACCTCAAGTACGCCAAGAAGGTTCTCGAAGAAGACCACTACGGGCTGGAGAAGATCAAGGAGCGGATCCTCGAGTTCCTCGCCGTCCGCCGGCTGGTGAAGAACCCGAAGGGATCGATCCTGTGCTTCGTGGGCCCGCCCGGCGTGGGCAAGACTTCGCTGGGGATGTCCATCGCCCGGGCGACGGGGCGCAAGTTCGTCCGGCTCTCGCTGGGCGGCGTGCGGGACGAAGCCGAGATCCGCGGCCACCGCCGCACCTACATCGGGGCCCTGCCCGGCCAGATCATCCAGATGATGAAGAAGGCCGGCACCCGGAACCCGGTCTTCATGCTCGACGAAGTGGACAAGATGTCCACCGACTTCCGCGGCGACCCCTCGGCGGCGCTGCTGGAGGTGCTCGATCCGGAACAGAACCACATGTTCATGGATCACTACCTCGACGTCGAATACGATCTGAGCGAAGTCTTCTTCATCGCCACGGCGAACGTGCTCCACACGATTCCCCCGGCGCTGCAGGACCGCATGGAGGTGATCCGCCTTTCCGGCTACACCGAGATGGAGAAGATGGAGATCGCCAAGCGGTTCCTGGTACCCAAGCAGATGAAGGAGACCGGGCTGTCGGCCAAGGACATCGAGTTCACCGAAGAGGGCCTGCGGACCTTGATCCAGCGCTACACCCGCGAGGCGGGGGTGCGGAACCTGGAGCGGGAGATCGGCAACGTCTGCCGTAAGGTGGCGCGGAAGGTGGTGGAGGCGCGGGGCGGCTCGCGCAAGAAGCCGCCCAAGACCCAGGTGACGGCCAAGAAAGTGGAGGAGCTGCTGGGGCCGCCGAAGTTTCGCGACCTGGAGGCCGAAAAGAAGAACGAGATCGGCGCCGTGACCGGCCTGGCCTGGACCGAGGTGGGCGGGCAGATCCTCACCACCGAGGTCACCATCATGGAGGGCCGGGGCAAGCTGACCACCACGGGCAAGCTGGGCGACGTGATGCAGGAGTCCGCCCAGGCGGCGATGAGCTACGTCCGCTCCCGGGCCCACACGCTGGGCCTGCCGCGGGACTTCTACCGCCGGCTGGACATCCACGTCCACGTGCCCGAGGGGGCCATTCCGAAGGACGGCCCGTCGGCGGGCATCACCATCGCCACGGCCATCGTCAGCGCGCTGACGCAGATCCCGGCCCGCTGCGACGTGGCGATGACCGGCGAGATCACCCTCCGCGGCAAGGTGCTGCCCATCGGCGGGCTGAAGGAGAAGCTGCTGGCCGCCCACCGGGTGGGGATCCGCGAGGTGATCCTGCCGAAGGAGAACGAGAAGGATCTGCCCGATATTCCCGAGAACATCCGCGAGGACATGAAGCTGCACTTCGTCGAATCGATGGACGAGGTGCTGAAGGTTGCGCTGGAGCGGGAGATCGACGTCAAGCCGCTGCCGGCGCCCACGCTCGCCGAAATGGTGAGCCGTGAAAAGGGCGAAGAGAAGGTGATGCAGTAGGCGGCTTTCTCTCGTCCGGTTCGGCCCCGGGCCCGGCAAGCGAGACCGGCGCCAGGCTCCAGCAGCGGGCCGGGGCTCGTTATGAGCGCAGAGTTTATAATAAGTGCAGTCCGTCCCGAGCAGTTCCCACGAGAGGAGATCCCCGAAATCGCGTTTCTGGGGCGCAGCAACGTGGGGAAATCGACGCTGCTCAACTGCCTGCTCCGTGAGCGGAATCTCGCGCGGACGAGTTCCACGCCCGGCTGCACCCGGGTGGTGAACTTCTACCGTGTGGATGGACGGCTCTATTTCGTCGATCTGCCCGGATACGGCTACGCCAAAGCCCCGCTCAAAGAGCAGCGAAGCTGGAAACATCTGGTGGAGTCGTACCTGCTGGGCAGGCAGACCCTCCGGCTGTCCTTTCTCCTGCTCGACGCCCGGAGGGGATGGATGGAAAAGGATCTGGAACTGAAGCGCTGGCTGGAGTTCCACCGGCGGCGGTACCTGGTCGTCGCCACCAAGTTCGACAAGCTGCGGACGCGGCGGGAACGCATCCAGGCCGAGGAAGCCCTGCGCCGGCACCTGCCGGAGGGGAGCGAGCCGGTGTGGTTCTCGGCCGTGACCGGCCAAGGAGTGAAACAGGTTTGGCAAGCGATACGCGAAATTCAGAAAGAAGCAGGGAGGTCCCCGTGACCGAAGAGAACAAAGCGGCTGTGAAGAACGAAAGCGCCGAGACGAAGCCCGTGGACGAAGAAACGGTTGCCGGCGCGGAAGCGCAGGCCGCCGAGGCTCCGCCCGCCGAAGAGAAGCAGGCGGCCGAAAAGCCGGCTTCCGAGCAGCCGGCGGGCGACAAGGAAAAGGGTAAAGAAGAGAAGGAGGCCCCGGCCAAGCAGGCCCGGCCTGCCAAGGAGAACCGGGAGGCCGCCGGCAAGGGCAAGAAGCGCCGGAACCGCAACGGCGCCACCCTCGACCTGGGCGCTCTGAAAGAGATGAGCATCCAGAAGCTCAACCAGATCGCCAAGGAGCTGGGCGTGCAGGGCGCCGCCGGCATGCGCAAGCAGGAGCTGATCTTCAAGATCCTGCAGACCCAGGCCGAAAAGAGCGGGCTCATCTTCTCCGAGGGCGTCCTCGAGTGCCTCCCGGACGGCTTCGGCTTCCTGCGGGCGCCGGAGTACAACTACCTGCCGGGACCGGACGACGTCTACGTTTCCCCGTCGCAGATCCGCCGGTTCGACCTCCGCACCGGCGACACCATCTCCGGCCAGATCCGGCCGCCCAAGGAGGGCGAGCGCTATTTCGCCCTCATCAAGGTGGACGCGATCAACTTCGAGCCGCCGGAAGAGGCGCGGAACAAGATCTTCTTCGACAACCTCACGCCGCTCTACCCGATGGAGCGGATCCGGCTGGAGACCACCAAGGACAATTACTCCGGCCGGGTGATGGACATGCTCACGCCGATCGGCAAGGGCCAGCGCGGTCTGATCGTGGCGCCGCCGCGGACAGGCAAGACGATGCTGCTGCAGTCGATCGCCAACTCGATCACCACCAACCATCCGGAGATCACCCTGATCGTCCTGCTCATCGACGAGCGGCCCGAGGAGGTGACCGACATGCAGCGGAGCGTGAAGGGCGAGGTGATCAGCTCGACCTTCGACGAGCCGGCCTCGCGCCACGTCCAGGTGGCCGAGATGGTGATCGAAAAGGCCAAACGCCTGGTGGAGCACAAACGCGACGTGGTGATCCTGCTGGACTCGATCACCCGGCTGGCGCGCGCTTACAACACCGTGGTGCCTCCTTCGGGCAAGGTGCTCTCCGGCGGCGTGGACTCGAACGCCTTGCAGCGGCCGAAGCGCTTCTTCGGCGCCGCCCGCAACATCGAGGAGGGCGGATCGCTCACCATCGTCGCCACGGCGCTTATCGACACCGGCAGCCGCATGGACGACGTCATCTTCGAAGAGTTCAAGGGCACCGGCAACATGGAGATCCACCTGGACCGCAAGCTGGTGGACAAGCGCGTGTTCCCGGCCATCGACATCCACAAGAGCGGCACCCGCAAGGACGAGCTGCTGCTGCCCAAGGACGAGCTGAACCGCGTCTGGGTGCTGCGGAAGGTGCTCAGCCCGCTTTCGCCGGTCGAGTGCATGGAGCTGCTGCTCGACAAGTTGAGCAAGACGCGCAACAACGCCGAGTTCCTCGCTTCGATGAGCACCTGAGCAGACCCGCCGGAGCGGTTGCGGCTCCACGCCCCCGCGATCCCGGGAAGCCGGCGCCGGCCCAGGCACGGGCCGCCGGCGGCGACGGGGCGGCTCTGGCGGCCCCGCCCCGGAGGGGAACTTCTGCCCCGGGCATAACCTCGCCGCGTAGAATATCGTCATTTAGAGTTAGCGAAGCTCCGGGCTGTGAGCGCCCCGGAAGCCGGGGTGCGGCCCGGGATCGAGTCTCGGCATGCCACTGCCCCAGCGACAAGAGCCGCCGCCTTCCCTGCCCCGGCCGGGTCCAGGGCCGGAGCTGGTACCGCCGAAGCGGCCCCGGCGGCGGGTTCGGTGGGCCTTGGCGGCGCTGATCGCCGGCGGCCTCGGGGCGGCGATCTGGTGGCAGTTGCGGACCGCGCCCCAGACCGGCGGCCCGGGAGGCGGCGCGGCGCCGGGGATTCCGACGGCGGTGGTCGAGAACCGGCGGATCGAACGGGTCCTGCGCCTGACGGGGACGACGGCTGCGGAGCGATACGTCAACATCGTCAGTCCCAGGCTGCGGGGCAGCCGCAGCCGGCGGGGTCTGCAGACCGGGGGCCGGGTCGGCATCGCCGCCAACGTCACCGTGCGGTCTACTTCTTCGGTGGCCACACAGGCGACGATGTCTTCGCTGAGCCAGACCGGCGTGGTGGCTTCCTCGAGCGCCGCCGCGGCGCGGGGCGGAGGCGTCGCCGGAGCCGGCGGCGGCGCCCAGAGCGCGCGGCTTCAGGCCGCCACGAGCAGGGTGCGAACCGGCGGTAGCGGGAGCACGGGCAACGTGCAACTCTCCGGCTCCGCCGGAGTGACCGCCATGGGAGCCTCCGGGCTGGGCTCCACCGCGAACTTCCTCACCGGGGGTTCGTCGGGGCCTCCAGCGCGGCGCCGCCGGGGCGATTTCCACCTGCAGTTGCAGAGGCTGGCGCCGGCGGGAACCCGGGTGAAGAGGGGCGACATCATCGCCGTGTTCGACCGCCAATACATGCTCACCCGCCTCGACGACTACGCCGCCGCCGTGGCCATGCACAAGGCCAATTACGAAAAGAGCCGGGCCGAGATCGAGGTCAAGCGCAAGGCCCACACCGAGAGCGTGGAGGCGGCGCGGGCGGGCCTGGAGAAAGCCGAGCTGGACATCAAGACGATCCCGGTGCTGTCGGCGATCCAGGCCGAGCGCACGCGGCTGGCCCGGGAGGAGGCCGAGGCCGAATACCGCCGCCGCCTCGAAGAGATCAAGTTTCAGCGGGTCTCCGAAGAGGCCGAGCTGCGGCAGGCCGAGCTGGAGATGCGCGAGGCCGAGGTGGAGCTCCGGCGGGCGCAGAACAACGCCGAGAAGCTGGTGGTGCGGGCGTTGATGGACGGCATGGTGGTGCTGCTGGACGTCTTCCGTCACGGCGAGTTCGGCAAGGTGAAGGAAGGCGACGAGCTCTGGTCCGGACAGCCCTTTCTCCAGGTGGTGGATTTGAGTTCGATGATCGTCAAGGCCAAGGTGAACCAGCTCGACGTCGAGGAGGTCCGGATCGGCCAGCGGGCGCGGGTGCGCTTCGACGCGTTTCCCGATCTGGAGCTGCCGGCCCGCGTCTACTCGATCGGCACGGTGGCCAAGGCGCGGCGCTACCGCCCCGACTACGTGCGGGAGGTCCCGGTGATCCTCAAGCTCGAGCGGACCGACCCGCGGGTGATCCCCGACCTCTCCGTCAGCGCCGACGTCATCGTCGAGACCACCGAGGCCGAGCTTCCGGTCGTCCCGCGCAGCGCGATCTTCCGGGACGAGCCCGGAGGAACGCCCTACGTCTTCGTCAAGCGCGGAGAGCAATGGGAACGCCGGGAGGTGGAGTTGGGAACCGGCAACCACGTCTTCGTCGCCGTCCGCCGGGGCCTGGAGCCCGGCGAAGTGGTGGCTGCCCGGCGGCCGGAAGTGCGGCGGGAGACGGGAGCCGCCGATTAGTTCGTAGCGAAGCGATTCAGTTCGTAGCGAAACGATGTCGAAAGATCTCAAGCCGAAGACGCGCATCGGACAGGCGAGAGTCTCGCGGCGGCGGAAGATCGCCGTCTGGGGTGCGGCCGGAGTTCTGCTGGCGGCCGGCGCCTGGTCCGCCTACCAGTACGCCGGCGAGACCAAGGTCGAGGTGCCGGTGGCCCGGGTGCGCCGCGGCGAGTTCGTCATCAGCGTCAAGACCCGCGGCGAGATCAAGAGCACCCGGTCGAAGATCCTGACGGCGCCGCAGGTGCCCGACCTGATGATCACCAGGCTGGTCCGCTCCGGGCAGAGGGTGAAGGCCGGCGACGTGGTGGTCGAGTTCGACCCGGCGCAGAACGAGCAGGAGCTGCTCGAGCGCACCACTGCCGTGCGGACGGTGGACAGCGAGATCGTCCAGATGAAGGCCTCGCACAAGATCACCGACGAGCAGGACGAGATGAACCTGATGATCGCCGAGTACAACCTCGAACGGGCCAAGCTCGACGCCAGCAAGGCGGAGGTGATCTCGGCGATCGAAGGGATGAAGTACCGCATCGACGT
>Ga0256839_1006568_pt1 | contig 10145 bp, 5 predicted proteins | sample 354166metaG_FD_185968 | JGI IMG/M metagenome (GOLD analysis project Ga0256839, IMG submission 185968) | Hydrothermal vent microbial communities from Mid Atlantic Ridge, Atlantic Ocean - 354-166 | ecosystem: Environmental > Aquatic > Marine > Hydrothermal vents | place: Atlantic Ocean: Mid... | reverse complement strand
CCAAGTTCGGACTCACCGCCGGGGAACTGCTCAAGCTGCTGGACATGCTCAAGCAAGCCGACATGCTCGAGTCGTTCAAGATGCTGCATTTCCACTTGGGCAGCCAGGTCACCAACATTCGCCATATCCAGCGGGCGCTCAACGAAGCGGCGCGGATGTACGTCAACTTGGTGCGGATGGGGGCTCCGCTCGATTCGATCGACGTCGGAGGCGGACTGGGGGTCGACTACGACGGCTCGGGAACCAGCTTCGCCTCCAGCATGAACTACACGTTGCAGGAATACGCCAACGACGTCGTCTACCACATTCAGACGGTGTGCGACTCGGCGGGCGTCGCGCATCCTCACATCTTGTCCGAGAGCGGCCGGGCCACCGTGGCCTATCACTGTGCGCTGGTTTTCGAAGTGCTCGGGCAGACGGCACCGGGAATGGACCCGCCTTCCCTCGATGTCCGGGAGTCCGAACCGTCGCTGCAGATCCTCAAAGAATCATTCGAAGATGTCCGCCTCCGGCATGCCGTCGAAGCCTTTCATGATGCTCAGCAGGCGCTCGATACGGTGATGAGTCTATTCAACACGGGGCACATGAGTCTGGAAGACCGCGTGCGAGGGGAGACCTATTTTTGGGCGATTTGCCGCAAGATCCGTCGCATGATCGCTTCGCTGGAAGACGTGCCCGAAGATCTGGAGAAACTCGACCAGATGCTAGCGCATACCTACTTCTGCAATTTCTCGCTCTTTCAATCGATGCCTGACAGTTGGGCCATCCATCAGTTGTTTCCCGTGATGCCCATCCACCGACTGGACGAACGCCCCGACCAGCCCGCCATCCTCGCGGACATCACATGCGACTCGGACGGCAAGATCGACCGCTTCATCAACCGCCGAGACATCCAGCGGACGCTGACGTTGCATCGGCTGGACGGGCGACCGTATCTGATGGCCGCCTTTCTGGTCGGAGCCTATCAGGAAATCCTCGGCGACCTGCATAACCTGTTTGGCGACACCAACGCTGTGCACGTCGAACTCGGAGAAGATGGTAAGGTGCAGTTGCGTGCGACCATCAAAGGGGACACGGTCGAAGAGGTGCTGGATTATGTCGCCTTTCCCCGCCACAGTTTGCTCGAGCGGATCCAGTCGGCCGTGGAAGAGGCCGTCCATGATGGACGGCTCAGCTACCAAGAAGCGGGAGAATGCGTGAGATTCTACGAGGAGGGCCTGAGCGGCTACACTTATCTGGAAGATACGGGGAACTGACGGATGATCATCATCGGCACCACCGAGTTGACATTGGGGCGCCAGCGCGGCGTGTTCTATTGTCCCGGATGTCGCAGACAGACGACGTATCGCCACCGCATCCGCCGTGCGTTCGTCACCCTCTACTTTATCCCCGTCATTCCCCTGGGGAAAACGGCCGAGTTCGTTCTCTGTGAAAACTGCAAGGAACCGTACGAGCATTGGGTGGCGGATCAGCCGCCCGAACAAGTGGAGGCCCAGTGTCGAAACGCGGCGCTGCTGCACATCTTTCGTGTGATGTTGCTGACGATGCTGGCCGACGACGTGGCCAGCGACGAGGAAGTCCGGGTTCTGCGGGGTTTCTTGGCGTCGATCGGGGCTCCCGAACCGACCAACGAACAGATCGAACGGCAGATCGAGTTTCTCCAGTCGAGTGAGCTCACCGCGGCGCACTACGCCGGACAGGTCGCGGACGAGTTGACTTGGGAAGAGCGTGAGCAGATGGTGGCCGGCGCGTTTCTGGTCGCCAGCGCCAGCGGTCCCCTGTCGGAAACGCAGTTGGCCGACCTCCGCCTACTCCCGCTGGCACTCGACATCGACGAAGATCGATTTCGCCAGATCATCGCCGAAGCCAGCGAACGGCTCGAAGTATAGCACGACGGCGACCGGTCCGCGTGCCTCGGGGCCGTATTGCAGGAGCCGCACCTTCCGTTGGGACACCTGTGGGGCATTAAATGGCGCATCCCGGTATGGCAGTCGCGAGGAAGGAGGCCAGAGCCGATGAGGCGGCACCGCTGACACGCTGGTGGCTGCCTTGGAAGCGGCCACCGACACTTTCGGAACCGCGCGTCTGGAGAAAACTCGGGATTTGCCGGTCGGCATGAACATGCTTCCATCAGCACATTGACAGCTACCATTGCCTCCTTCAAGATTTGAAAAATCGATCTTGCCGGACGATCCGCGACGCAATAGGGGAGTGTTCGCCACGCTGCGAACCAGGGAGCGAATGTACGTCGAAGCAAGAAAGAAACTCGTCGACTGGGTGCGCCGGCAACTCATTGGACCGCCGGAGCCGACGCCGGAGGGTGAGCACGTCCTATTGGGTGTGTTGCCCACTGAGCGTTTTCCTTGCGGGGCGCTCTATCCCGCGACTGAATGGGGTGAAGGCATCGACCCTTCTGAGACAGATGATGCGATCGACGAGGATTTGGGAGCGACGGAGACCGGAAGCGAGAGTGAGTCGGAACCTGCCGTCGTGCGACGATACGTTCCCCCATCGTCGCTGGGATTGTCGTTTTTCATCACAGGGGATGAGATTCGTTTTCAGGTGCTGTGTCGCGCCGTCGAGTATCAGTACGAGGATCGAAGTAGGACCGGGCGATTCAAGCATGAATGGACGAGAAGAAAGCTGGTTTCCGGACAGGGCAACGACGAAGATTTCGAAAACATCATCTGTCCTGGAAAAGAGACGTGTCAGAATTATCACAAGCTCGAGGAAAGGGCGCGCGTCGATGTGCGGTGGCGGCGTTTCGAGCACGGTTGGATCGTCACCGTGTCTCTCTGCAATGTGCAAAGAGTTTCGGTAGTCCAGACGGCCGAGGATTCAAGGGATCAGACCGCCCGAGAATACGTGAACGAGCGAGCTGAGAAGACGTTGTTCGAAGTCGGTCTGCGCTGCGTGATCGACGCCGGTGAAGTCGGTGTCTATCCCCGCGTCGATCGGAGCTTGTTGGACGAGGAAGAGCAGGAGATCGAACTCCAGTACGCCAAGAGGCACATCTACGCCATCGGGCACGGCTGCGCGGCCACGTGGGAAGTGGAGGAAGGCCAAGTCCTTGAACTGCGGGCCGAGACCATGCCGTCGGTGGAAGTGCCGCAGATGACAGCGGATACGGGATCGCATGACTGGTCCGTGCTGTCATTGAGCCGGTTGGCCGATATCGACAATCACCGTAGCACGGTCCTTTCGGAGTTGGCGGAATTCATCGATGAGTATTCGGCCTGGATCGCCAAACAGCGCGAGACCATTGCTCATCTTCCGGTGGATGACCAGGCCGCTGCAACGCGAATAGTCGGGCGGATGGACGCAGCCGTATCGCGCATGCAGACAGGCCTGCGTCTGTTGAGCGATAACGCGCAAGCACGGCTCGCTTTTGCCATCGCCAATCGTGCCATGTTGAACCAGATGCGTCAGCATGCGCATGTCAGAGGCGACGGCTCCGACAAAGAGGCTGCAGGCGACGAGTCCTATCGGTGGCGTCCCTTTCAGTTGGCGTTCTTGTTGACCGCTTTGGAATCCACGGCTAACGAAGACAGCGGATTTCGGGATACGGTTGACCTGATCTGGTTCCCGACAGGCGGCGGGAAGACCGAAGCGTACCTTGGCCTGGTCGCCTTTCTGATCTCGCTCCGGAGGCTCCGTCATTCCGATACGGGGGGCGGCACGGCGATCCTGATGCGCTATACGTTGCGGCTGCTGACGCGTGACCAATTCATCCGCGCGACTCGACTGATTTGCGCGCTGGAGTTGATTCGGCGGGAACGCGATGATCTCGGGACCAGCCCGATCACGATTGGGATGTGGGTTGGGGACGCTACCAGTCCGAACTCGCTTCAAAGAGCCGCGAAATTGGTGGAGGAGGCATGCGAAAAAGGCGAGCAACCGCCGCTGGTATTGGACCATTGTCCTTGGTGCGGACAGCGCTTCGAGCCCGCGACAAACTATGACAGCAGTCGACGGCGTTTTCGCTTTCTCTGTTCGAATACTCGTTGCGACTTCGGTCGATCGTCCGGCGGCGCGTTGCCGTGCAATGTTGTCGACGAGGCTTTGTACTCGGAGCCTCCGACGATGCTGGTCGCCACGGTCGACAAGTTCGCGAGACTGGCATGGGAAGAACGTGCCAACGCGTTTTTCGGCGGTGAACGATATCGTCCTCCCGAACTCATCATCCAAGACGAGTTGCACTTGATCGCCGGAGCGTTGGGATCGGTGGCGGGGCTGTACGAGGCCGCGATCGACACCGTGCTCCAATTGCGCGGAGTCTTTCCGAAATACATCGCCTCCACTGCCACCATCCGGATGGCGGAGCAGCAAGTGAAACGTCTGTATGGACGCGAAATCGCGGTGTTTCCGCCGCCCGGACTCGACTGCGACGATTCGTACTTCGCCCGGTCCGAACCGACAGATGCCCGCCCCGGACGACTCTACGTGGGATACCTGGCACCGATGTTGAACCGCCAACAGTGCGTGGCGCCGCTGGCGGCGACACTGTTGGCTGCTCCGCTGGAGCTGTTTGCGAGTAAGTCCGACGAACGGCAAGTGGACGAGTCGGAACTGTTGGACGCCTGGTGGACGCAAGTCGTCTATCACGGAAGCCTGCAGGGGGTCGCCAACAGCCACACGGCTTTTGATAGCGACGTGCGAGACTTTCTGCGGTTGTTGTCGGGTACTTCTCCGGATGCACAGCCCTCGAAGGCCGAAGAATCCGAAGAAAAGCCACTGAGATTCACACCGCGCGTGAAACAACTCACCAGCCGGCAGACGGCAGTGGAAAACGCCGCCGTATTCACTCAGTTGCGCAGGACCAGAAGCGACGAGGAGAACTGTCTCGACGCCGTACTGGCGACCAATATGATTTCGGTTGGGCTCGACGTCGATCGGCTGGCGTTGATGGTCATCAACGGCCAGCCGTTGACTACGGCGGAGTACATTCAGGCTAGTAGCCGAATCGGCCGCGGCGAAGTTCCCGGTATCGTGTTCGCCAACTATTATCGCGCACAAGCGAGGAGCCTTTCACACTATGAGAGTTTCCGCCCTTATCATGAAGCGTTCTACCGTTTTGTGGAGCCCACGAGCGTTACCCCCTATACCTATCAGGCTCGGGTTCGCGCCCTGCATGCGGCGCTCGTGATCGTGATGCGTCACGGCAGACTCGACCTGTTGGCGAACCGTGCAGCCGCGCACTTCGATCCGGAGTCGCCGCTCGTGGCCAGGGCCGTTGAACAATTCAAACGACGCTGTCGACGCTCGGCTCCCGAACATCCGGACCATGTGAGCAACCACATCGACGATCTGGTTGGTCAATGGCGAGCGGAGATCAAGCGGTGCCGGGAAGATCGACGACAGTTGGAATATCACGTCCCCGATGAGGAAGCGGGGCGTGACCGCTTGTTGTACAATCATGACGACCGGATTCGCGGCCTGTGGCCCACGTTGCATTCAATGCGCTCCGTCGAAAACAGCGTCCTGCTGAAGGTGCTATGAATATTCCGCCCAAACTGATTCCCATACGACTTTCCCACCTGATCGGCCATAATAGCGTCGGCTCCATTGTGCACGGGGCGAATGAGCTGGTGGTGGTCCAGGATACCCGGCGATGGACAGACCGTCAGGGGGCTCCCGCCGGCAAGCCGATCGCTTATGTGGAGCGAGTACGTGCAGCACTGGGAATCCAGGAAGAGTTGCGCGAACCGCCCGTAGCCAGAGAACTGGCAGACGGCCGGATCGAAGGCGTCTGTGTGCCGGCGACGCGATTTCCCTTCTGGACTCGCTGTCCGAACTGTGGCTTCCTGTACTATAAGCCGTGGCGGAAGGACACGGAGAGACACGAGTCTCGCTGCCGGAAATGCGAACGGCGTCCTCAGCTCGTGCAAGTGCCCTGGGTGCTTGTGCACCCCGATGGCTACCTTTCCGAAGTGCCGTGGCGTTGGCTAGCGCATTCTGCTGCGCGCGATCCCGAACAGACACAATGCAAACTTGAAGACCAATTGCGGCTGCTGGACAAACAAGGCCACGGGAAACGCATTCAGTGCGACGCTTGCAAAGCAAGAAAAGTGTTCACTGGTGGTGAGCAATTCAAGTGGGTCAAAAAGTGCGGGCATCCATGGCTCGGGAAGAACGATGACGTGTCACTCGCAATCGGAAACGGTGATGGGCAAGAGGACAAGGCGCAAATACTGTCGATCAGTGACACACGTGTTTACAGCCCGAAATGTCAATCCGCGCTGGTTATTCCACCGGAATCGCGCGTGCGCAAGGGCACAGTTGTGGATCGCCTGTACCGCAACACCAAAGATCGTCGCCGCATCGATGGCGCGCGGACCCGACTCGCGAGAAAGAGTGTTCTACGCACGTTGGCAACGGAGTATCGGTGTACGCCGGGGGAAATCGAAGACGCGTTGAAGGATATCGCTGGGGGCTACCCGCTGTATGGCGAAAACCCAACGCGCGGACAGGTACGGGAAGACGAGTTCCGAGCATTCCTGGAAGAGTTGCCGGATCAGCGGGACGATGAGGACTTTGTGAATCGCAATAAGAGTGACGAGTGGCGCGTGCTGGTGGAGAGCGTGAGCGCTCGGCAAGGGAGTATGGCAAGCGGAGTTCAGCACCTGGTGCGCGTCGATCGTCTCAAGGCCATCAAGGTTTTCCAGGGATTCACTCGCCTGGGCGGAAAGGAGGCGGTTCCTCCGGACATTGTCGGCCGCTCCGATTGGCTACCGGCGATCGAGCTGTATGGAGAAGGCATCTTTTTTGCTCTCGACGAGGACCGGCTCCGAACATGGGAGTGCGACGACGTCGTCGAGAAGCGTCTGGAGGAATTGATGCCCCGCTTCGTCCAATGGGGACGCGACACTCCCAATCCACTGACTTCTAGGTTTATGTTGTTGCATACGCTGTCGCATCTCTTGATGCGGCAGATCGAAGCTGAAGGCGGGTATCCGGCGGCATGGCTGCACGAGCGCATCTACTGCAGCCGCCCTCCCGAACCCATGGCGGGAATTCTGATTTACGTTGCCGTACCCGATATCGCCGGTTCTTTGGGCGGATTGGCCGAATTGGCGGAGCCGCGGCGATTTCTGGGTATTCTGGTGCAAGCGCTGGAGCATTCCCGCTGGTGTTCGCTGGATCCTGTATGCAAAGCCCATGATGGACAAGGGCCGGGATTGCTCAACCGCGCCGCCTGCCATGCTTGTACGTTGGTACCCGAACCCGCCTGCGAGTTCGACAATGCTCTTCTGGACCGCATGTTCGTCAGTGACGACGAAGCGAGTCCGCTGCCTGCCTACTTCGGAATGTCGTGATCATGGCCATCGACCGCACTCGCCGATTCAAGCTTCCCGGCATCCAGGACCTGAACAAGGATCAGGACGAGGCAATGGCGCTGCCAATGGAAGGGCAACACCTGATCGTCGGTGGCCCGGGAACCGGCAAGTCGGTAGTGGCGCTGCTGCGGGCGCGCCGTCTGGCACAAGACGGAAAAACCTACCGGACGCTCGTGTACAACCGGACGCTTCATCATTCGAACCAACACCTATTCGGCAACGATCACGCTTTCTCTGCTAAGACCTGGGACAGTTGGTTTCGCGATATTATCAGATACTTGTTCAATGACGTTCCGACACTGGAGCCGGAAAGTCCCGGAGATTACCGTCCGATCGACTGGGATTCCGTGAAACAACTCGTTCAATCACTGCCAGATGTCCGGAATCATGGCGACAAGTTTCTGGTGATCGACGAGGGGCAGGATATGCCGCGGGCCTTCTACGAGACGCTGGTCTGTCTCGGCTTCGAGAATTTCTACGTGGCGGCGGACCAGAATCAGCAAATCCACCCTGAGCGGTGCAGTTCCCGGAAAGATATCGAGGACGTTCTCGCCCTCGAGACGCAAGACACGATCGAGTTGAGAATCAACTACCGGAACACACGCCCAATCGCACTTCTCGCCCAGCATTTTTTTCCGGCCGACCCGGCCAGTCCCCGGCCGGACCTGCCGAGTAGCCGGTCTGCTGCGACGACACCCGAGCTATGGACGTACGGCGCGAGCGGCCGATCATTGGAACAGATCGCCGACCACATCCTTCAAATGAGCGATCGCAATCCTCGGAAGCTGATCGGCATGATCACTCCAGACCATAACGTGCGGCAGAAATTCGTCGCGGCGCTTCGTCGTGCCAGTCCTCGGCTCGACCATGGGACGCCCCCCATCCAGACGTACGCTTCCGGCCAGACCAAATCGTTGAACTTTGAACACGGCGGCCTGATGGTGATCAACGCTCAGTCCTGCAAAGGCCTGGAGTTTGACATCGCCATCCTGGCCGATATCGACCAACACCGCCCCAAACGCGACCGGCACGCACTCAAAGCGAGGTTCTACGTAATGATCGCGCGCGCCCGTGAACAGGTGATCCTCCTCCGAACCGGAGATCCCTGCCCCGTGGTGGATGAACTGTTGCCCGCGGATCCGGCCATCCTTGTCAGGAAATAGATTATGTTCGCGAACCATGGCGTTCCAAAGAGGTCGCAGCGGCGTACGAACACGCACATCTGGAACCTGGTAACCAACCATCAGAACATGCTCTACATGTTGGCCGCCGGCATGGTGATGGGGCCTGCCGGGTTCCGAGGCAAGCATTACTGCGATTCGCTGAGTACCGTTCCAGGATGGATCCCTCTGTTTCGATACAGGAACCGCGAGGTTTCCTATATACCGGCCGACGTCTTGACTCAGGCTACCAGTGAACGCAAGCATTTGTTGCCATGTATCGCATCATTCGATTTGAGCCCTATGTCCGGACGCGTGCGCATGCTGCGACGCGACGGCAGTGAAAGGACGCTTGACTCGCCACTGAATAGAAAAGGGAGGGACGACATTGCGATTCTGGTTCGCGCCCCGCTGCCCTTGACGACACTGTCCCGTATCACCTTTCGCTCGACGGCCGACCGGCAAGCGTTCGAGGCGGCTGCCGGAACCGTATCGAACGTCGATTTGGCTCCGCACCAGCTCGATGTTGATGAAACGCTGTTTTCAACGACAACTGACGTGGCCTGGCCCCCTCGGAAACAACAGGAACGCTCATTGATCGCCGCGGATGATGACGCGCCTCCCGCATTGGGGCAGGCCGTCGGCGGCATGCTGGCCATGTTGTATTATACGGCCAACCGCAGCGACCTGGGAATGGCCGTTTATCGGCTCGTCGCAGGCGTTGCGGACGCGAGCGACAACGATCGAGTCCACCAGGACGTCATCCTGGCTGAGCTTCCTGGTTGGCTGATGGGTCAGGCGATATCTGGTGAAGTGGATATTCGCGCAAGATTGTTCTGGGGTGTCGTCGAGTCGCTGGTTGCTATGCAGATGGAGCAGCAACCGCAACAGGCGGTTGATGTCGCTCTCGCATATCTGGAAGACCAGTTGGGCCAATTGAAGGAAGACCGGTTTCGGGAACGGCTCCGAGGTTTGATTGCGGACATGGGCAATTGTTACGGCCTTGGCTATGGGACGATCACCGAACTGCTCGAACGGCAGAAAGGGACGCTCTCACGATCGTTGCTACTGTTTTGCCTCCGCGAGCATTGTATGGAGATGCTCGAATTCTCCCATCCATTGTTGAGCGACGTAGAGTATGTTGTTGCCGGGATTCTGTTCGGGGTGCGTGACGGGTGGTTGAAGTTGCCGCGGGAGTTGCGTGATCCGCAACTGGCATCTTTTGCCAGTTGGCGGATGGCTGGCGTCGAACACCGCAGGCTGGGCGACCGTGTTTCCTTGGAGACACCGCCGCATCCACGACCATTGCGCGAGGCTCTCGTGTCACAGGACGGTAAATCAAACGGTGTGCAGAGGCAGGTCGCACTAGAACTCGCGAGCAGATGTCATTGGAACGAATGCATTCGCACTCGTATTACGCTGATGAATGGCGATTATCCCGAAAGTTTCGCGAGGGAAGGATGGCAAGTCGTGTTGCCCGGCAGGATCAGGGAGCTGAATGAAGAGGCTGAGGTGGATGCAGTTTTGCGCAGGTTGAGGGGGCGGCCATGGATCGCACCGGAAATCGAAGCGGAAGTGCGAAAGCGATGGGTAGAATCCCAAGAAAGCGGAGGAATGGGAAGGGAATCGGTGGACAATGCGAATGATC
>Ga0256839_1006567_pt1 | contig 10146 bp, 10 predicted proteins | sample 354166metaG_FD_185968 | JGI IMG/M metagenome (GOLD analysis project Ga0256839, IMG submission 185968) | Hydrothermal vent microbial communities from Mid Atlantic Ridge, Atlantic Ocean - 354-166 | ecosystem: Environmental > Aquatic > Marine > Hydrothermal vents | place: Atlantic Ocean: Mid... | reverse complement strand
AAATAAACAAACCTTCTTTGCTCAAAAACCAGTCCCTGACAAAATACTTATATGTAGGCTGCAAGAGCGTTTCTCCGATAACTTCAAAATCTTCGTCTAATATAATAATACTGGTTACTTTGTTTTCATCGCTTTGGGGCAAACCGGTATCAGGACTTGTATATGGTATGCCACTGTGTGCAAACCTGTAGTAAACTTTTCTGTATTTGTCCCAGATAATACTGCCATATAGAGGAGTTTCAATAAAATACTTCATGTAGTTATCTGTACCATTATAAGGCTTTATTTCCGATATATAGTTGCTTTTGGCCAAGTACATAGTATCCACGGTTGTGAAGTTGGTGACACGTATATAGGGGTCTATTGCCCAGGAATAGATAAATAAATCTTTAGGCCCTTTTATCCTGCTGGCCAGGTTATGAACTGACCCCCATAACTTGCCTGAATATATTTCTGGTTGCATAATATTGTCCATAAACCGTTGTTCTTTAGTATGTAGGTCGAAAACATATTCAAATTTCATTTTTTCTTTTTTTATGTTCGGATAAACAAAAAAATATATCTTATTCCGATAATATATGTCAGGGCTTCTGGTAATGGAGGAATGATTCATTAAGGAAGCGCCAGAAGACATATTTGAAGTCATATTAATTCTATCAAGTACTTTGCTTTTCTTATCAACCAGTAAAACATTATATAAGGTAAGTTTATCATAAACCAAAATGGAGTCAAGACTTATAACCGTAAAACCTCTTAATTTATTAACTCCGTTTTTACCGGTTCTGTCTATCACAATTTCATGAACTTTTTTTAATGTTTCGAGAGAATAAAATTGGATGCTGTTTTTGTATTCATTTTCAACCACTAAGTATTCCATAGTGTCAGTATTAAATACGCTAAATAACCCAGAAGAATAAGAAGTGGAGCTGTCAATTTCGATTTTTATTGAGCCAGCATCAACTAATTCATACTTATCATATCTCTTGTCTTCACAGTCTATTATACAAGAAGAAATAAATAAGGTAATAACAATCAAATTTCTATTCATCGGCATATTATAGGCAATAAATAATGCGCTAAACTTAAGCTTTAGCGCATTAAGAAAAATCAACAGAAACTTGTTTTGTTAATCTTCTTCCCAACATTGTTTGAAGAAGCAATTTTGCCCCCCCTCATAGCAACAATTTCCCCATGTTGGTGGACAAAGCTCCAGCCAACTTTCTACACAAAATTCCGCTTTGGCTTCTTTGGAACCTCCGACTGTGAAAGTGGTCAAAAACACTAAAACAATAAATACCTTCAGTATCTTTTTCATGGCACATATTTTTAAATGAAACATAAGTTTATCCCCCCAATCTTATCCGGTTTGCCTATAAAAAACAAATGCGTGAAACATTTTGAAACATTTCATTTTAGTCGAAAAACCCTGCAAACACCTGCTTACGCCTGCCGGTTGTGCCGCCATTCAGGCGTTGTCCGGGCAGGAGGAACAGCCGGAAAAAGGAGGCGCCATAACCCAACCGTTATACTGTTGGCCCTGGCCGGGCAAGAAGCACTGTTTAAACCGGAATTAATGGTACTGTTAAACCCAAATCACTGATACAAATATATCCGAATTAGCCACCGTCCACCAGAATGCGGGAGACAGGCCTGTCTAACTGAAAGTTAAAGGGATGGGTTGCTTAATTTTATTCCCTGCCATCTGTTATTGTCAGGCTTAGTAATTGCAACTGCAGAGAGTCTTCTGTTACCGTTGTATTGTTGGGGTTGTTAGTACTTATCCATAAGCCGGCAGTATCTACAAACATCATGTTAAAATCATAGATGTTTACAGGTAGGTTAATTTCGCTGGTTACTTGCAGCTTTTTATTGAGCACCATAATGCTGTATTCAAGCGAATTGAAATCCAAGGGGTTACCATCGCTATCTTGCCAATTAGTTGCGGGTATTTTGACAAGACGGTAAAAAATTTCACGGTACGGGTCATACATAAAATTGAGATAGCGACCACCGGTAAGATAATAGGCTGTTTGCAGTTCCATGTTTTGTAAATTTTTTCCAAACTGACCAATAGCTCGAATGGATTGGGGCATAAATTTGCTGGCGGCCTTTATCTTTACTATTTTTTCTTTGGTGTTGGCATCATAAACATGCAGGGAATGATCGGCAGGGAATGAAATAAACTCCTGGTCACCCAAGCGTACCCGGGCTATTTTATCATTGATAAAATAGTTGTCTTTCTGCCGGTAAAACTCAGGGTAATATACATAATTATAGTCAACCTTATTTTTTTCAATATTGTAAGCAAGCAATAAGGGCAAGTTGTAATAAGCTCGTTTTTCCGGAGAAACATAGGGGTCGGCCACCAAGGTGAAATGTTTTCTTGTGGCATCATAGTCAAGGGTAAAAATGGCATGCTTAATCAGGTCGTACTCCAGTTCGTTATAGGCCGGAAGTTTGTCATTTACATACCATTGCTGCCGGATATTGCCGGAAAAATCTAACAGGTAAAGCTTGTTCTCACAACAAACAACAGTAGCAAAGATTGAGTCGGTATTGTGTAGAAGGAGGCCAGATATTTCTTCTATCGCCCCCGGCCCTTCTTTGATTAAGTTTGTTTGTTTGCTTGTAGCACTATCCAGGAAATAAAAATTAAGGGAATGATTATAGGTATTATAATCAACAAGCACAGGCCGGTCATTAAGTCGCTTAAAAGAGTTAGCTTTGTTTACCGGTTTGGTGTTTGGTTTAACGGCTATTTTCAGGGTATCTGCAGGTGTTAGGTTATAGCCCATGTCCGCCTGGGCAGGGGCATGGGTAACAGTTCCTTTTTTTTCACCGGCAAACTGGCAGGCAGTAAAACAGACAAAGGCAACCAAGCCCGTTGTAAGTTGTTTATTAGGTAACTTTGGTTTCATCTGGGGTGTATTGGTAAGAACAAAATGAAAATAATTAATTAAACCGGAGAATTACAATAAATAATACAGTATAGCATACTTGTTAGTGTTAACATATTTAACAAGTACCTACTAAAAACGGTACAGGTAGAACCTTTAATCCTAATGGCAAAACGTTGTTTACTTTGGGGTTAAAGTCTCTTTCGGGGTATGCAACAACCGCCTTTTCCTTTACAGCCGACACCCACTTCACAAAATTTCCTTTTGACCAGCACTTCCTGCTCTGAGGCATTCACTGAAGGGGCAGGGAATGTGTATGATAAAACCAGTCCAACGGCTATAATCAACAACTTATTATATACTTTTTTCATAACAACTAACACGTAAATAAAACATTAATTTAACACCCCAATCTTATCCGGTTTGTTTATAAAAAACAAATGCGTGAAACATTTTGAAACATTTTGAAACATTTTGAAACATTTTGAAACATTTTATTTTAGTCGAAAAACCCTGCAAAGGCCGGCCGCACCCGCCAGCAGGCAGCGGCCCCATGGGGCATTTTGCCTGCCGCGTTGTGGCGCAGGCTGAAAGAAGCCGGCCTGGTGCTGCTGGGCAAACACCTGCTTACTGTGTGGCAGATAACGACCAAATACAGTGCGGCAGCATAAGTTACCGCGCCAACTTTTTCCTTGCAGCGCCACCCTACCCCGGCAGAATGTCTTTTGGCTGTCGGAGAACTACCGGAGCCTGTTATTTCCCCCGCCAATATACGCTGTCTTTGTGCCTTTTAACCGGCAGTAATCAAAACAACACTTACAACTGTTTTATGCCTTTTACCAGATTATTCGGATTTGGATTATTACTGACAGCCGGTTGGGGTTGCCGGGTGGTAAACTATTTCATGGACTGGTCTGTGATCAAGGAAAGCAAGATGGCAGTGTGGGGCTGGTTAGCCAGGCTTACGGTTCCAGGAGGCATTCCAGCACCAGGGCAAGACTAAATTTTGTTTTGATTCTTTTGTTGACAGCATAAATGCCTCCATAGGTATGTACATTAAACAGGTTTTTTTCTTCTGAAAGCTGATGAGGTATGTACATGGTTGTTAAGCCGGTAGGGGTTTCCGGTTGATGCGGACGTACATCGCTTATCAGGACGAACAAATTTTGATTAGGGTTTACGGATATGTTTTTGTCTGCCAAAGGCAGGTCATACCAGCCAGAGCGGTTTGCCTTTAAAATGATGCTTTCGCTGGTCAGGGGTGGTAGCAAGGTAAGATCATAGTTTTTCAGGTTCTGGTGTTTTAACCGGTTGCCGTGGAAGGTTATTAAGTACTGCAGAGGAAGGTTATCAGGATTGTATATGTATAATGAGAGGGTTTTCAGAACAAGGTATTTTTTTCTGTTTTTGTACATGATACCGATACCGCTTCCCCGCCCGTTAGAATGGGACAACATAAGGGTGCTGTCGCGGCTGGCAGGAAAGGGGTAGTCTTTACTGCCCAAGGTTATAACAGCAGGTCGCTGGCCTTGTATTTTTACCGGGCTTAGTATCCGTATCCTTTCTTCCAGGCGTACAAGGTTAAGGGTTTCTGGTTTGAGTGTGCAAGAGGTATCCTGGTAAGCAACATTAGAAATATATACCTGCAGCGTATTGACTGGCCCGGGAACGGTTAGACTGAAATAACCGCTGGTATCGGAAACCGCCCCCAGCTGGGAGTAGCCGACAGCTTGTATGAGGGTATAAGGTACAGGGTCGCCCTGTAAATTGATAATCTGGCCTTTGAACGATTGTTGAGCCCACGTAGGCTTTATTCCGGCCATTGCAAAAAAGATAATGACCAGCGATTGAAGATGTTGTTTACTCATGGTTGAACAGTTGTTTTGACAATAACTAACGACTTCATTATATTAAAACTTTCGGAATGGAATTCGGGAAACACATAGGCAACGGGGCGGGTGTTTTGGTGTATCAACAGGTAAGTCGGTTTTTTAACGGTTTTAACCGGGAAGTTGGTCAGGTTTTTGGGTAAAACAAAGATATTGGGTTTAAGGGGGGTCAGCCGGGGATCGTTCTGCAGCTGTTTTATCTGACCTTTTACAGCCAGTATGCCACAGGGTGTGTGCGCAGCCAGGCTGGTTAAGTGGGCCAGTTCGTGCTCAATGCAATCCCAGCAGGACTCCGGGTTGATAACCAGTAGCGTTAAGCTTGGGTTTTGGGCCAGGGCCTGGGCCAGCCCTGGAGTATGTTGGCGGATGTTAGCCCAGTAACGGCTGAAGAAAAGGTTTAGATGCAGGTTATGATAAAGGCTTTGTTGAAGGGCCTCTTTTTGACTGAGCAGATGCCGATTGTTGCTTTTTAAAACAACCAGTTGGCTATTAAGGTGATAATATAGGCCAAACAACAGAATAGCCAGCATCAGGTACGCCAGATTGCCCAGGCTAATTTTTTGCATCGAAAACAGTTGGTTTAAGGGAAAAGACAAAGAGTAAATAACCAGACGTTTGATACGGAAGATGATTTTTGGCCAAAAAGCCCCGGACAGGGGCCTCAGGCAGTTCGCTAAGTGGTTCTATAATAAAGTATTTGCCGTTTTCGGAATGGACAGGCACTTTTAAAGGGGCTCCGTAATAATCATTATTGACAGTTTTGAAACAGGTTTGTTGACGGGTATCCAGGTGTATGGTGGCCAGGTATATATCCTGTGCCTGGTGCAGGTAAAAAAAGCTGAACAGGTTGTTGTTCAGGTTGCCCATATGTGGAATGATGGAGAAACCGGTGTTAAAGAGGTGCTGCATAACATCGGTATAGCTGCCCTGGTATTGGGCTGGTTCGGGCTGGGCAGCAAATTCGAACTCAAGCACCATGTGGGCGCCCCCGGGCGTCAGGCGGAACAGCCGGTTGGTAAAAGCCTGCAGGTAGTACAGGTTGTTTTCGGCAGTAAAAAAAGCATGTTTTTCAGCTGCCTCCACTACGATTTCGTAAGGAGTGGTAAGCTGGTAACCAGGGTTTTTCAGCTTGTCCAGCTTACGGGAAAACCGGATAAACGGAAAAGAACCGGTTAGTGATTCGTAGTCGTCTGTCGAATAGATTACCTGGTCGTCCAGGAAGTTGAAATACATCATTAAAGGTAAGTGAATGATTTCGCGGATTACCTGCTTTTGCCGGAGTGCAAACACGATTATTTTATGCAGGTGGCGGTCGTAGATATAGAGGGTGTCGGCATTGGGGTGTATCTGCATAAATTCGGGTTGGGTGATTTCCCGGGGGCCTTTACCGCTACTGCCAATTCTGAAGCTAAAGTTACCGTTGGTATCGAACCCGACAACTGAACGACTCTGCTCCCGGTCAAGCAGAATATAATGGTTACGGGTAAGAACCAGTTGATCGATTTTCCCTATGGTTACAGAATCGGGTGGCCGCAACAAGCTAACCGTTTCAAGGTTAAATATTTCAGAGGCATTAACCGTACTGTGGCAGTTGTCGCGGAGTTTCAGGTAATTAACGGGCTCCCGGTCTGGTGAGCAGGCAGGGAGTAAAAGGAAAGCAAATAAGAAAATGATAAAATAATGCATAAACATACAATAGAAGAAAACAGAAACAACCGGCTATGCTTATAATGGCCGGTTGTACCCAGGAATGAGGAAACGGGTTAAATGTCGATGCTGATTTCCTTTTCGCACCTAATAATTACACAGGTGAAGCCGGCCTTGGTTTTGCAGCCGCCCAGAAGCCGGTTTTTGGCGCCTTTTTCGGAATATTCGGCACATTCCGCTTTGGCTTCCTGTAAGTTAATCACAGAAAAAGCAGAAAAGCAAATAATGGCGGTTGCCAGAGTCGGTTTTAACAATTTTTTCATAATGGTAGATTTTAAATAAAACATTAATTTATCACCCCAAGCATACCCCCCTTGCCTATAAAAAACAAATGCGTGAAACATTTTGAAACATTTTGAAACATTTTGAAACATTTCAACTTGCCGGAAAAGAGGCAAACAGGGGCTTGCCGGGGCGGCCGGGGCTATGCTTTTCGTAGGGTGTCATTTACCCGGGGCTGGCACATGGCCTGGGTTTGGCCGATAAGGTATCAGGGGGTATAAGGGGCGGCTGATTTTTTAAACCCAATTGAAATGCCACCAAAGGGCTTAGCAGATTAACCCTGATGTCCCGAGGGCTCGTGACCATCGGCCCCGTGGGTGAAAAATCCTTATGAATTTTTCGGGTTAAGAAGTAAAACTCACTATCGGGACAATTTAGCAAACTGGTTGTTGAGTTACGTGGAAAATTCACGAGGCTAGCTGGCAAGCCTTGCGGTTTTAAATTTTGCGTGCTGGCCACGAAAACACCGGTTAAAAAAGGATAAAAGCCAGTGTAAAGGCCACCGCATTGATGTCCACTTTATATTCGGAGCGGTAGTAGGGCTGGCGTGTAAGTGAAATGCCGGCAGGGGCATAGCTGACGGACAAGGCAAGGGCTAACTTTTTTGACACAAAGCCTTTGTAGCCGGCCCCGGCCCGGAAATACACCCCTTTGCTAAAAGCCATTCCATATGGGATAAAGCCACCGCAGGCGGTGTAGATAAATGGGGTGTTACGCTTTTTCTTCAGGAAGTAGTGTAATTCCAAATACAATGGTGCGGTATTGAAATATGGTCTTTTATACCCGTCAAGGCCTAGGCCGACCCCGGCAGCTAAATGACGGGGTAGCAGGAAATATCCGAAAGTAAAATTAAGGCTGGTTGCGCTTGCCTGGCTGGCATCGTATACAGTACTTGCAACAACGCCCTGGCCGGGAACAACCTTTTTGCTGATAATCCGGGTATTGTTAACATGGGAAAGCTTCACTGTACCATACCATTTTTCATTTTTATTCAAGTCCTGGGCAACAACGGGGTAAGCTAAAACAAAAGACCAAAGTATGCTTATCCGGGTCAGGCGTTTGATCATTTCCCATCTTTTCATTGTTAGATTTACAAAAATCAATGTTCCTGCCACTTAGTATAGGTAAAAGCCAACAGTGAATGCAACCCCTTCGTACCTGTAGGAATTATCCGAGTATATGTAAGACTCGCTAGTCAAGGAAATGCCGGCCCGTGTTATGGCTGCCGCAATATAAATGAGCGTGTTTCCGGGCAGGCTTATTTTATAACCGGCCCCCAACCTGAGCATAGCCCCTCTGTAGAAGGCGTTCCCCAACTTCAGGTAGCCCCCATAACTCAAAAAGATAAACGGGATAGATTCTTCATCGGTAAGGTAAAAACGCAGGTCGCCATAAAGGGGGGTGGTGGTTAAGTGGGGGTTGAAGTAACCTTCCCACCCTAACCCTATTCCGAGAGAAAGCCGTTTGGGTATAACAAAATACCCCCCTATGGTGTTCAGGCTCAAAGCAAACGATTGGTTTGGATCAAGCCTTGTCACCCGGCTTACTCCCTGGGAGTAGGTGTCATTAACCAATTTAGAGGTCTTGTTATATGTAAACTGTGCTTGGACAAACCATTTTTCATCTTTACTCCTCTCTTGGGCAGTTAAGCTCAAAGACAACAAAACCGTTAACCCAATAATAAAATATTTCATGTAGCTAAAATAGTGTGGGAAGTTTATTCGCCAAAAACCAGGCGGCTGCCTTTATAGCTGTAGCCGCGTTTTCCATAACCATAAAAATCAACTTTGGCTTTGGAGTAATCATATAGTTGGCCAATTTTTGTTATTTGAGGGCTAAAGCTATTATTATTTCCCAGTAAATTAAGGGTAATTTCAATATTCCAATCAAAAACCTTTCTTATAACAGATGCATTACGTTTCTTTTTATCTAAATTGACATAAGATGCGTAAATGTGAGTAGGGGTTATACCGATAAAGGTAACATCAGTAGGTTTGTCCTGGTCAAAGTTTTTAAGTATGCTTTTTGTTTGATCCCAAACAGCACCCCAGAAAAGTTTGTTGAGTTCGTCTTCTGTATAAACCGCATTCAAAGGTTTAACCGGCAACGGTACGTAAATTTCCAGGGGGCTTTTAAAAGGCCAGGCAGGCACAGCGCTACCTTTTTGCTGACCGTTTTTATCATACCTGGTGCCTTTAAAGATATAGCTTGGTTCAAGGTAGCTGAAGTTTTGAGTTGGTAAGTTAAACCTGAAATGGGCTTCACTCACCCCATAGCCAATTTCATCAGCTTTTGAATTTAGCCAAACTCCCAAGGTCTTTTTCCGGCTTTTTACGCTTATACCAATTGAAGCAAAAAGATAATAACTTTGATTCCAGTATTTTGTTTTGATCTTTTTGTCATTACTGAAGAAATCCTCACAAATTTTTGAGGTTCCGAAAACAAAGCTGAATGAGCCTCCTCTTGGAGTACATTCTTTAAGGTTATTGATGAATTGAGGTAAACCAGGTTGTGGTGCTCCGCCCCCCGGGTTGCCTCCTCCACCAGGATTAGGCATACAATTATTATCCGGCACGAACTTGATTATTACCTCATCAATTACGGTAAGCATGGGTTCTTCGCATGGGTTGAATCTTCCCGAGGGTTCACCTTGTTTATCCAAGTACTCATATAAATAATCCAAATCATTTACATGTACAAAATAAAGTCCGTTGTTGGTATATTTGTAAATGGAGTCACCCACCTGTATTTCTTTTTGATCGTTTAGGAAAAAAGCAAAATTATCATCGGCAATCAGCTGTTCATCATCAATGGCACTTTGCCTGGCCATGGCTAAAGTATTTCCCTTCTCTTTATATGCCCAAATCAAATTTTCGTCATTTTCATTAAATTCCGGCCTTAAAGAATAAAAACCTTTTTCTGCTAATACCTGCAATTAACTTTTTAGAATAGACAACCCATTATTGCGGGCGTATTCAAGGGTTTCGGTCAAATCATTGCGGGTGGCAAAAACCAGTCGTCCGTTATTAACCTCTATGTCCGGCAAACCCATATCCTCCGAAGCCTCATTGGCCGGAGATACTACATTGTAACAAGAGAACAAAAAGAAAGTCATTACAATACCAGATAAATAAATTTTCGCCATTTTTGATTTTTTAGTTCAAACATAAATTCACCCCAAGCATACCCCCCTTGCCTATAAAAAACAAATGCGTGAAACATTTTGAAACATTTTGAAACATTTCAACTTGCCGGAAAAGCGGCAAACAGGGGCTTGCCGGGGCGGCCGGGGCTATGCTTTTGTTGTTGGGGAACGAAGGTTGTCATTTTTTGATAAATGTTAATTGCCGTGAGGCGGCATGGGTTTGGCT
>Ga0256839_1006566_pt1 | contig 10146 bp, 7 predicted proteins | sample 354166metaG_FD_185968 | JGI IMG/M metagenome (GOLD analysis project Ga0256839, IMG submission 185968) | Hydrothermal vent microbial communities from Mid Atlantic Ridge, Atlantic Ocean - 354-166 | ecosystem: Environmental > Aquatic > Marine > Hydrothermal vents | place: Atlantic Ocean: Mid... | reverse complement strand
GGTGGTCCACTTCTTCGGGTCCCGTTCCAGGCTGCGCGCGAGCAGCTTGAGGACCGCGGTCCATTCCTCGTTGTCGCCGGCCTTGGGCTCGGGCACCGCGCCGGCGCGCTCGAATTCCACGCCCTTGTGGATGAGCAGGGTGGCGTCGCCGCCGTCGTCGAGGATCATGTTGGGGCCGTCGCCGCCGGGCCAGGTGAGGGCCTGCTCGGTGCACCACCAGTACTCGTCGATGGTCTCGCCCTTCCAGGCGAACACCGGGATGCCGCGGGCGGCGATGGCGGCGGCCGCGTGGTCCTGGGTGGAGTAGATGTTGCACGAGGCCCAGCGCACCTCCGCCCCCAGCTCCACCAGGGTCTCGATGAGCACCGCGGTCTGGATGGTCATGTGCAGGGAGCCGGAGATGCGGGCCCCCTTGAGGGGCTGCTGGTCGCGGTATTCCTCCCGCACCGCCATGAGGCCGGGCATCTCGCTCTCGGCGATGGCGATCTCCTTGCGTCCCCACTCGGCCAGGGAGATGTCGGCGACCTTGTAGTCGGTGAAGCCGGAATCGGTGACAGCGTTCATGTCATTCTCCTTCAACGGGAATCAAAGATGAATGAGCGCCGTTGTCCTGTGGATCACCGGCCCCGAGCCTGACCCCGCCACCAAATGGGCCTACCCCATGGCGTGTATTCCACGCATGGCCGGGAACCCCATTTAGTGGCGGGGCTGCAGCGCCCCTCGGGTCCGGTGCGGTGTTCCTGTCGCGGGCGGTCCGCCTCCGTGGTCCGATGGCTCAGCCGGCCGCCGCGGGCCGCGCGACGCCGGCGGCATCCCGCAGCAGGTCGGCCTTGTCCGTGTGCTCCCAGGTGAACTCCGCTTCCATGCGCCCGAAGTGGCCGTAGGCGGCGGTGCGCCGGTAGATGGGCCGCAGCAGGTCCAGCATCGTGATCAGCCCCTTGGGCCGCAGGTCGAAGTGCTCGCGCACCAGGGCCACGATGCGGTCGTCGGGGATGCGGCCGGTGCCGAAGGTCTCCACCATGATGGAGGTGGGCTCGGCCACGCCGATGGCGTAGGAGACCTGGACCTCGCAGCGGTCGGCCAGCCCGGCGGCGACGATGTTCTTGGCCACGTAGCGGGCGGCGTAGGCGGCGGAGCGGTCCACCTTGGTGGGGTCCTTGCCGGAGAAGGCGCCGCCGCCGTGGCGGGCCATGCCGCCGTAGGTGTCGACGATGATCTTGCGCCCGGTGAGCCCGCAGTCCCCCACCGGCCCGCCGATGACGAAGCGCCCGGTGGGGTTGATGTGGATGTTGTCGGCCGGGCACCGGGCGAGCCAGTCGGCGGGCAGCACCGGCTTGATGATCTCCTCCATCACCGCCTCGCGCAGGTCGTCCTGGGAGATGTCCGGCGCGTGCTGGGTGGAGAGGACCACGGCATTGATGCCCACCGGCTCGGTGCCCTCGTAGACGAAGGTCACCTGGCTCTTGGCGTCCGGCCGCAGCCAGGGCAGGGTGCCGTTCTTGCGCACCTCGGCCTGGCGCTTGACCAGGCGGTGGGCGTAGGTGATGGGGGCCGGCATGAGCACGTCGGTCTCGTTGCAGGCGAAGCCGAACATCAGGCCCTGGTCGCCGGCGCCCATCTCGTGGTCGGGTTTCTCGTCCACCCCCCGGGCGATGTCCGGCGACTGCTTGCCGATGGCATTGAGCACGGCGCAGGTCTCCCACTCAAAGCCCATGTCGGGGGCGTCGTAGCCGATGTCCTTGACCGTCTCCCGCACCACCTCCTCCAGGTCCACCCAGGCCTCGGTGGTGATCTCGCCCGCCACCAGCACCATGCCGGTCTTGACCAGGGTCTCGCAGGCCACGCGGGAGGCCGGGTCCTTGTCCAGCAGGGCGTCGAGGATGGCGTCGGAGATCTGGTCGCAGATCTTGTCCGGGTGTCCCTCGGACACCGATTCCGATGTAAACAGGTAGCGTTTGGCCATGGCTGCTCCGTGCGTCGGCGGCCCGCGGCCGCACTGCGATTGGACGTCGAGCGGCCTAGTCTAGCCGCTCCCCGGGCCGATTTACAGCCACGCGGCCGGGCTAGCCCGGGCGCATGACGGGCCCGGTCCCGGTTCCCGCTGGAACTTCATGGACTTGGCGGCGGCCCGGCGCGGTATACTTGGCCTTCCTGCAAGCGCGCACGGAGGAATTGTCATGGTCAGCCTCGAGACACCGGTGTGTGAATTCGGCAAGCCGGCGGTGGATTTCGCCCTGCCCGGCGTGGACGGCCGCATCTGGACCCTGGCCGACTGCCGGGGCGAGAAGGGCACCCTGGTGATGTTCATCTGCAACCACTGCCCCTACGTCAAGGCGGTGCGCGAGCGCATCGTGCGCGATGCCCGCGAGCTGCTGGACTACGGGGTGAAGAGCGTGGCCATCATGTCCAACGATCCTTCCTTATATGAGGAAGACTCCTTCGAGAACATGAAGAAGGTGGCCGCGGAGTACGACTTCCCCTTTCCCTACCTGCTGGACGAGACCCAGGAGGTGGCCCGGGCCTACGGGGCGGTGTGCACGCCCGACTTCTTCGGCTACAACGCCGACCTGGAGCTCCAGTACCGGGGCCGGCTGGACGCCTCGCGCAAGGAGACCGCCCCGCCCGACGCCCGCCGCGAGCTGTTCGAGGCCATGGTCCAGGTCGCGCAGACCGGCCGCGGGCCGGCCGAGCAGATCCCTTCCATGGGCTGCTCCATCAAGTGGCGCGAGGAGGGCGCGGCCTGAAGCGGCCGGGCGCCGTGGACCGGGCGGGTGGATTCATCAAATTTATCCATGACTTAGCTAGGTTTATCATGAACCGGGCCGCGGCTTGCCCGGGGTGGGCAAAACGGTCAAAATTAGCGCCTCTTTGCCCGGGGCCGCGGGGGTGTGGCGTGTCCGGGGCAGGTGGGGGGAGGCCTGGAGCCATCAGCACGGCGTTTCTGCCGTAGTCCCACGCACACATGACGAACAGACGACGCCGGGTGCCGCGGCATCCGGCCCTGGGGCGCCACCGCCGGTCCCGGCGGCGTGCGCCCCAGCGGTTTATGGAAGCCGACAAGAATTCCTCGCAGAAATCAGGAGACGACGATGCCAGACCGCCGAGAACTCGCCAACGCCATCCGGGCGCTCAGCATGGACGCGGTGCAGAAGGCCAAGTCGGGCCACCCCGGGGCCCCCATGGGCATGGCCGACATCGCCGAGGTGCTGTGGAACGACTTCCTCAAGCACAACCCCAACAACCCCCAGTGGTGGGACCGCGACCGTTTCGTGCTCTCCAACGGCCACGGCTCCATGCTCATCTACTCCCTGCTGCACCTGTCGGGCTACGACCTCGGCATGGAGGACATCAAGAATTTCCGCCAGCTCCACTCCAAGACCCCGGGCCACCCCGAGTACGGCTACACCCCGGGGGTGGAGACCACCACCGGCCCCCTGGGGCAGGGCATCACCAATGCCGTGGGCATGGCCCTGGCGGAGAAGGTCCTGGCCGCGCAGTTCAACCGTGACGGCCACCACGTCATCGACCACTACACCTACGTGTTCCTGGGCGACGGCTGCCTCATGGAGGGCGTCTCCCACGAGGCCTGTTCCCTGGCCGGGACCCTGGGGCTGGGCAAGCTCATCGCCTTCTGGGACGACAACGGCATCTCCATCGACGGCCACGTGGACGGCTGGTTCACCGACGACACCCCGGCCCGGTTCGAGGCCTACGGCTGGCACGTGGTGCGCAACGTGGACGGCCACGACCCGGAGGCCATCGCCAAGGCCATCCGCGAGGCCCGCTCGGTCAACGACAAGCCCAGCCTCATCTGCTGCAAGACCGTGATCGGCTACGGCGCCCCCAACCTGTGCGGCAGCCACGACTGCCACGGCGCCCCCCTGGGCGAGGACGAGGTGGCCGCCACCCGCGAGAACCTGGGCTGGAAGTACCCGCCGTTCGAGATCCCGGACGAGATCTACGCCGGCTGGGACGCCCGCGAGAAGGGGGCCAAGGCCGAGGCGGCCTGGAACGAGAAGTTCGCCGCCTACAAGGCCGCCCATCCCGACCTGGCGGCCGAGCTGGAGCGGCGCATGAAGGGCGAGTTCCCCGCCGACTGGGCGGAGAAGGCCCGCGGCGTCATCGCGGAGATGGCGGCCAGGAACGACAAGATGGCCACGCGCAAGGCGTCGCAGGCCGCCATCAACGCCTACGCCCCGCTGCTGCCGGAGATGCTGGGCGGCTCGGCCGACCTCACCGGCTCCAACAACACCGACTGGAAGGGCTCGGTCTCCATCACCAACACGGTGGCCGACGGCAACTACATCCACTACGGCGTGCGCGAGTTCGGCATGGCCGCCATGATGAACGGCATGGCCCTGCACGGCGGTTTCATCCCCTACGGCGGCACCTTCCTGGTGTTCTCCGATTACGCGCGCAACGCCCTGCGCATGTCCGCGCTCATGAAGCTGCGCACCATCTACGTCTTCACCCACGACTCCATCGGCCTGGGCGAGGACGGCCCCACCCACCAGCCCGTCGAGCACGTGGCCTCCCTGCGCCTGATGCCCAACATGTCCCTGTGGCGGCCCTGCGACCTGGTGGAGACGGCGGTCGCCTGGAAGGCGGCGCTGGAGCGCAGCGATGGGCCCACCTCGCTCGTCCTCACGCGCCAGAACCTGGAGCCGCAGAGCCGCACCGAGGCCCAGGTGGCCGACATCGCCCGCGGCGGTTACGTCCTGCGCGACTGCGAGGGTACGCCCGAGCTCATCCTCATCGCCACCGGCTCCGAGGTGGCCCTGGCCGTGGGCGCGGCCGAGGTGCTGGCCGGCGAGGGGCGCAAGGTGCGGGTGGTGTCCATGCCCAGCACCGACGTGTTCGACGCCCAGGACGCCGCCTACCGCGACCAGGTGCTGCCCCCGGCGGTGACCGCGCGGGTGGCGGTGGAGGCCGGGGTGACCGACTTCTGGCGCAAGTACGTGGGCCTGGACGGCCGCGTGGTGGGCATCGACCGCTTCGGCGAGTCGGCCCCGGCGTCCGATCTCTTCAAGCACTTTGGCTTCACCGTGGACAACGTGGTCAAGGTCGCGAAGGAAATCATCTGACAACGAACCATTCATCGATTTCGTCTATCAGGGGAGTCACATCATGACAATCAAGGTTGGCATCAACGGCTTTGGCCGCATCGGCCGCATGGTCTTCCGCGCGGTGAGCAAGGAGTTCTCCGACATCGAGATCGTCGGCATCAACGACCTGCTCGAGCCCGACTACCTGGCCTACATGCTCAAGTACGACTCGGTGCACGGCCGCTTCGAGGGCGACATCGGCGTCGATGGCGGCAACCTGGTGGTCAACGGCAAGACCATCCGCCTCACCGCCGAGCGCGACCCGGCCAACCTCAAGTGGGGCGACCTGGGCGTGGACGTGGTGGTGGAGTCCACCGGCCTGTTCCTCACCGAGGAGACCTGCCAGAAGCACCTGGACGCCGGCGCCGGGAAGGTGGTGCAGAGCGCCCCGTCCAAGGACGCCACCCCCATGTTCGTCTACGGCGTGAACCACGAGACCTACGCCGGCCAGAAGATCATCTCCGCCGCCTCCTGCACCACCAACTGCCTGGCCCCGGTGGCCAAGGTGCTGCACGACAAGTGGGGCATCAAGCGCGGTCTCATGTCCACCGTGCACGCCGCCACCGCCACCCAGAAGACGGTGGACGGCCCGTCCATGAAGGACTGGCGCGGCGGCCGCGGCATCCTGGAGAACATCATCCCGTCGTCCACCGGCGCGGCCAAGGCCGTGGGCAAGGTCCTGCCCGACCTCAACGGCAAGCTCACCGGCATGGCCTTCCGCGTGCCCACCTCCGACGTGTCGGTGGTGGACCTCACCGTGGAGCTCAGCAGCGGGGCCAGCTACGACGACATCTGCCAGGCCATGAAGGAGGCCTCCGAGGGCAGCCTCAAGGGCGTGCTGGGCTACACCGAGGACAAGGTGGTCTCCACCGACTTCCGCGGCGTGGGGACCCCGTCGGTGTTCGACGCCGGCGCCGGCATCCAGCTCGACGAGACCTTCGTCAAGGTGGTGTCGTGGTACGACAACGAGTACGGCTACACCTGCAACATGATGCGCATGGTGCAGCACGTCGCCAAGTAAGGCCGACGCCGGGGGCGGGTTCCGGACCCGCCCCCCCTCTCCGGTCCGCCGGCAGGGGGGAAGGCCCGGGTGCGGGCCTTCCGCCTTGCCCAAACCTTTCTGGAGACTGATCCATGTCCGTAATCAAGATGACCGACCTGGACCTGGCCGGAAAGCGGGTCCTGATCCGTGAAGACCTCAACGTGCCCGTCAAGGACGGCAAGGTGGCGTCCGACAAGCGCATCCGCGCCAGCCTGCCCACCATCGAGCACGCCATGCAGGCCGGGGCCCGGGTCATGCTCATGTCGCACCTGGGCCGGCCCACCGAGGGCGAGTACGACGAGCAGTTCTCGCTCAAGCCGGTGGCCGAGCATCTCTCGGGCCTGCTGGGCCAGCCGGTGCGTCTGGTCAAGGACTACCTGGCGCAGCCGCCGGAGGTGGCCGAGGGCGAGGTGGTCATCCTCGAGAACGTGCGCTTCAACAAGGGCGAGAAGAAGAACGACGACGAGCTGGCGAAGAAGTACGCCGCCCTGTGCGACGTCTACGTGATGGACGCCTTCGGCACCGCCCACCGGGCCCAGGCCTCCACCCACGGGGTGGCCAGGTATGCCCCGGTGGCCTGCGCCGGGCCGCTGCTGGCGGCGGAGCTGGAGGCCCTGGGCAAGGCCCTGGACGACCCCAAGCGGCCCATGGTGGCCATCGTCGGCGGGTCCAAGGTCTCCACCAAGCTGACGGTGCTGGATTCGCTGTCGAAGATCGTGGACCAGCTCATCGTCGGCGGCGGCATCGCCAACACCTTCATCGCCGCGGCGGGGTACAATGTGGGCAAGTCCCTCTACGAGCCGGACCTGGTGGACGAGGCCAGGCGCCTGATGGAGGCGGCCCGGGCCAAGGGCGGCGAGATCCCGGTGCCCACCGACGTGGTCACCGGCAAGGAGTTCTCGGAGACCGCCAAGGCCGAGACCAAGAAGGTGAGCGAGGTGGCCGATGACGACATGATCTTCGACATCGGCCCGGAGACCGCCCGGGCGTACGCCGAGCTGCTGAAGCAGGCCGGTACCATCGTCTGGAACGGCCCCGTGGGCGTGTTCGAGTTCGACCAGTTCGGCGCGGGGACCAAGGCCCTGGCCCTGGCCATCGCCGAGAGCCCGGCCTTCTCCATCGCCGGCGGCGGCGACACCCTGGCCGCGGTGGACAAGTACGGCATCGCCGATCGCGTCTCCTACATCTCCACCGGCGGCGGCGCCTTCCTCGAGTTTCTCGAGGGCAAGAAGCTGCCGGCGGTGGCGATCCTGGAGGAACGCGCCAAGGGCTGAGGGCGCGCCCCGTCCCGCCCGGCGCAGACAGAGGACATATGCTCAGAAGAACCAAGATCGTCGCCACCCTGGGGCCGGCCACCGACGACCCCAAGGTGCTGGACCGGGTCATCGAGGCCGGGGTGGACGTGGTGCGGGTCAACTTCTCTCACGGCACGCCGGAGGAACACCTGGAGCGGGCCGAGCGGGTGCGCAACCGGGCGCGGGCCCACGGCCGCCAGGTGGGCGTGCTGGTGGACCTGCAGGGGCCCAAGATCCGCATCGAGAAGTTTCGCGAGGGCGAGGTCGTCCTCAAGGACGGTGACACTTTTATACTGGACACCCGGCTCGATCCGGACGCCGGCGACGCCGAGCGGGTGGGCACCTCCTACAAGCAGCTCCCGGACGACGTCAACCGCGGCGACACGCTGCTGCTGGACGACGGCCGCATCACCCTGTGGGTCAACGAGGTCACCGAGCACGAGGTGGTGTGCCGGGTCATCACCGGCGGCGTGCTGTCGGACCGCAAGGGTATCAACCGCCAGGGGGGCGGCCTGTCGGCCCCGGCGCTGACCCACAAGGACCGCGAGGACATCCGCACCGCCGCCGCCATGCAGGCCGACTACCTGGCGGTGTCCTTCACCCGCCACGCCGAGGACGTGCACGAGGCGCGCGAGCTGCTGCGCGCCGCCGGCGGCCACGGCGGCATCGTGGCCAAGATCGAGCGCGCCGAGGCCCTGGACGCCATCGAGGGCATCATCGACGCCGCCGACGCCATCATGATCGCCCGCGGCGACCTGGGAGTGGAGATCGGCGACGCCGCCCTGCCGCCGGTGCAGAAGCGCCTCATCTCCCTGACCCGGGAGATGAACCGGGTGGTGATCACCGCCACCCAGATGATGGAGTCCATGGTCCACTCCAAAATCCCCACCCGGGCCGAGGTTTTCGACGTGGCCAACGCCGTGCTCGACGGCACCGACGCGGTGATGCTGTCGGCCGAGACCGCCACCGGCGAGTACCCGGACGCGGCCATCGCCGCCATGGACCGCATCTGCCGTGAGGCCGAGAAGCAGCGCGCCGTGACCCGCTCCCACCACCGCATCGACACCGAGTTCAAGCGGGTGGACGAGGCCATCGCCATGGCCACCATGTACACCGCCAACCACCTGGGGGTGAAGGCCATCGCCGCCCTCACCGAGTCCGGGTCCACCGTGCTGTGGATGTCCCGCATCAGCTCCGGGATTCCCATCTACGCCTTGACGGGTCACGTGGAGACGCGTAGAAAAGTAACCCTCTACCGCGGCGTGTACCCGGTCAGCTTCAGCACCGCCACCCAGGACCACGCCGAGGTCAACAAGGAGGCGGTGGACGAGCTGCTGCGCCGCGGCGCCGTGCGCGACGGCGACCTGGTGATCATCACCAAGGGCGACCTCATGGGCGTGCACGGCGGCACCAACGCCATGAAGATCGTGCGCGTGGGCGACATGGTTTGAAAAAACAACGGTTTGAAACACCCGCTGATTGTCACGGATTCTGAAGAACCCGCAACCCTAAGGAGGTCACCATGGCCCTGATCACCCTTCGCCAGCTGCTGGATCATGCCGCCGAGCACGGCTACGGCATGCCGGCCTTCAACGCCAACAACATGGAGCAGGTGCATGCCATCATGCAGGCCGCCGCCGCGGTGGATGCGCCGGTCATCATCCAGGCCTCGGCCGGGGCCCGCAAGTACGCCGGCGAGCCGTTCCTGCGCCACATGATCCAGGCCGCGGTGGAGATGTATCCCGATATCCCCGTGTGCCTGCACCAGGATCACGGGGCCTCCCCGGGGGTCTGCGCCCGTTCCATCCAGTCCGGCTTCACCTCGGTGATGATGGACGGCTCCCTCATGGAGGACATGAAGACCCCGTCCTCCTATGAATACAACGTCGAGGTCACCCGCAAGGTGGTGGAGATGGCCCACTCCTGCGGCGTCTCCGTGGAAGGCGAGCTGGGCTGCCTGGGCTCGCTGGAGACCGGCATGGCGGGCGAGGAGGACGGCTCCGGTGCCGAGGGCGTGCTGAGCAAGGACCAGCTCCTCACCGACCCCGAGCAGGCCGCCGACTTCGTGGCCAAGACCGGCGTGGACGCCCTGGCCATCGCCATCGGCACCTCCCACGGCGCCTACAAGTTCACCCGGCCGCCCACCGGCGACATCCTGGCCATCGACCGCATCAAGGAGATCCACGCCCGCATCCCCAACACCCACCTGGTGATGCACGGCTCCAGCTCGGTGCCCCAGGACTGGCTCCAGATCATCAACAGCTACGGCGGCGACATGGGCCAGACCTACGGCGTGCCCGTGGAGGAGATCCAGGAGGGCATCAAGCACGGCGTGCGCAAGGTCAACATCGACACCGACCTGCGCATGGCCTCCACCGGGGCCATCCGCAAGTTCCTGGCCGAGAACCCCAAGGAGTTCGACCCGCGCAAGTTCCTCAAGGCCTCCACCCAGGCCATGATGGAGATCTGCAAGGCCCGCTACGAGGCCTTCGGCGCCGCGGGCATGGCGTCGAAGATCAAGCCCATGTCCATCGAGGAGATGACCCGCCGCTACGCCTCGGGCGAGCTGGAGCAGAAGGTCACCAAGGCGGCCTGATCCCGCCGCGCAGGGGGAGAGGGGAGGGGCAGGGCGACCTGCCCCTCTTTCTTTCCGGGCACCCGTACCATGGAGATCCCCGATTCCGCCGACGCCGTGCTGGAGGCC
>Ga0256839_1006565_pt1 | contig 10146 bp, 11 predicted proteins | sample 354166metaG_FD_185968 | JGI IMG/M metagenome (GOLD analysis project Ga0256839, IMG submission 185968) | Hydrothermal vent microbial communities from Mid Atlantic Ridge, Atlantic Ocean - 354-166 | ecosystem: Environmental > Aquatic > Marine > Hydrothermal vents | place: Atlantic Ocean: Mid... | reverse complement strand
TTAAGGGTCTCCTTTAAAAATTGCTCTTGCAGGGCAGGTTATAGATTATAGCATGCCCGCTTCCAGCGCCTCGCGTGAGAATAAGCCAACACGCAGGCCTTTGGCTTCGTAAATGGGCTTGTCGTCCACAAACATTTTTGCGTCGGCTATCCCCAGGATCAAGCGTCCGGTCATCATCCGGCGCATATCAATCTCATAGCGGACAATTTTGGCTTCCGGCAGGACCTGCCCGGTAAATTTGATCTCTTTGGCACCCAGCGCACGGCCAGATCCGGGATTGCCGGACCATGTCAAAAAGAACCCGACCAATTGCCACATGGCATCCAGCCCGAGGCAGCCCGGCATCACCGGATCGCCGGGAAAATGACAGGAAAAGAACCATAATTCAGGGTCAATATCCAGTTCGGCAATGATATGGCCTTTGCCATACTGCCCGCCATCGGCGGTGATTGTGTTGATGCGATCAAACATCAGCATTGGCGGTATTGGTAATTGCGCCGTGCCGGGGCCGTCATAGCCCTCTTGCCCGCATTGAATAAGCTCTTCTTTGGTGAAGCTTGATTTTTGTTCCATGAAAAATGTCCCTTTTTCGCCCTAGTTTACCTATCGGTGTGCAGCTATGGCGTCAACAAGAAGAAAGTAAGGGGCAGGGGGCGTAAATACCTCTTCTGACAGTAGATTTCAGTCTAATAGGCGCATTTATCCTTATCAATTTCGTCTTTGGTGCGGGCGATGAAGGCATTGATATTTTTCATCTGCACAAAGCGTTTCGGTACCGGATAGAGCAGGACCAGATATTGCCCCTCGCCAACATCCCCGGCGCTGAAACTCGGGTTTTTGGGGTCATCAACCAGAATCGGGTGGAGATTGGCAATTCTAAGGCCCGGCAGATGCATGGCCAGCCTTTCCGGTGTACCCAGAAGGCCTGCCGAATGGAAACTGCCATTCACATGCAAAACTTTGCGCCCGGGATTGGCCTGCATATGGCGGGCAATGCTTTCGGCCATGGTGTCGTCGCGGGAAACCTGCGCCGCATAGCGATAGGCTTTTTTGCGGGCGATTTCTTCTTCGCTCTGGTCATTATCAATCCCGTGTCCGGCCGCGGCATCCATAAAGCTGTAAAACTTGTCCTTATAGGCGCTGTCTTCGAGATGTAATTTTTCCGCCGCCCATTGGCGCGGCTCGCCCGAAAGCGTGTCGAGAAAATCCGGCCCGCGCTCGCCAATACAGGAGACCATATTGGCAGGAATTTCCGATGCGATAACCGGCAGGCCATTATCCTTGGCATATTCAACCAGAGGCCGATAGGAAGAGCGATAATGGGGCCAGGCCTTGCCTTCAAAAATCAGTGTTTCTTCGCCAATCCTGCCCGCCAGATAATCATCAACCACGCTTTGCGCCGGGCGCTCAAATTGCTCCATGGACAAGGCCATATCCGGATATTTGGCATGGAGACCGGCAAATATTTTCGATTGCACATAATGGCTGGCCGCATGACCATGGGCCTCGCCAATAAAAATGGCATCATAATCGGCAAAATCGTCAATGACTGTTTTCAAATCCACCACCTGCGGTGATGTTTCGCCAAGCTGTGTTTCCACCAGAATGAAATCTGAAAAACTGCGAATGGGCGCGGCGACAATATATTTGTCATCGATTTTGGTGATGATATTTTCCGCAGGCTCCTCTGTCGCCATGGTGGTGCAGGCCGCGAGGGTAAAAAAAGCGGCCCCGATGGCCATAGCTCTCGTTAAGTGCATAAAGGTCTCCGAAAGGTTAATAGTATAACCCGTCTACCTACAGCTTTGCCCGCCCGCCATCAACAGCCAGGAAAACAGGCAATGATTGGAGCGCTTCTGCGAAAAGTGGGCCCTTCGGGACTCTGCTTCGCAGCTCCTCAGGGTGAGGCCGGTTTTCGGATAAGAAGTGCTCAAAAACAAAGAGTTAGAGCCCGGTTTTGATTGGCACCAAAACGAAAATAGGTTCCGGCGATTTGGGGAAAATTAAGGGTCAATGCCCCACAGGCTTTGGCGGGGGAGCCAGCCCCGGAAATTCCCGGCCTTAACCCGGCACCATTCCGGCTCGCAGGTCTCGAGGCGGGCGAGGACCCCCGGCTCCAGCAAGGCGCGAATACCGGCATTATAGCGAGCCTTGGCGCGCAGGGCGACGGCGCTATCGGCCTGCACCATAACGCTTTCGGCCTGCACCAATTGCGTGCGATGGATCCACATTTTGACCCCTTCAGAATCTTCGACCTTGCGCCATTGATTATCCGGTGTCTCGGCAATCACTTTTAACGGGAGATCCTTGCGGTGCAGCTCATATTGCACCGGATAGTCAAAAGAGGGGCCAAGGCGACCATTGGTCCGGTCGGCTTTCAAGGCCACAAAGCGCGGCACTGGCAGGCCCGAAGGGCCAATGACGCTATCGCTTTTGGCGGCCAGGGCTGAAAGCGGGGCGATGAGGGTAAGGCTCAAGGATAATAGAAAAATTCTCAGCAAGGGCATGGGTCAGGAAAAGGATTTTGAAAAGGGGGTTAATAAAAACTTTCTCTCCCCTTATTCATGCCGCAAGGGTGGTTAACTTCCCGTTAAGCAGAAGGTTAATTTTGTAAATTTCTTTTTATCGCTGGCGTTGAAACTCACCGGAAAACTCAATCTCTATTTCATCGCCCACAAAACTGGCATAGCGATCAATACCAAACGCGCTGCGGGAGAAACGGGCACGAGCGGTAAAGCCGATCGTATATTTTCCGGTCAGCAAAATTTGTGCCCCGCCATTGAAAACTACCGTCATATCAACCGGCTTTGTTGTGCCGTTCAAGCTGAGCTGGCCATGAACAATGCCGGCATTATCGCCAGTTATTTCAATCGATTGCGAGACAAAACGCGCTTCGGGATATTGTCCGGCATTCAGCCAGGAAGGGCCGAGCAGGGTTCTGGCAAAATCATCATTGGCAATATCAAGGCTGGCAATGGTGATAATCGCTTCCAGCGAAGCCTGTTGCGGATTGTCCGGATCAAAATCGAGGTTGGCGTTAAACACCTCAAACCGTCCGACAAAATCGGACAATCCCGAATGCTGGACCTTGAACAATAAAGCTGCATGTTTGGGATCAAGCTGATAGTTCCCCTGCTTCAGGGCTATGGCACTGGTTTCAACCTTGGGGGCAAGAACCGATGCGCAGGCGGAAAGGGCAAGCACAAAAACGGCAAGGATCGTGTATTTCAAGCCGGACATATAATCTCTCCTCCATTTGATAAAAATTATAGACCGCTTACAGCGTCAAGCCCAGACAACAATGCAGCGATATCAGCCTTGCTCGTGTAGAGGTGGACAGAAAAGCGCAAAGCGCCCTCACGAATATCGCCCTTAATGCCTTTGGCCGCCAGCGCTTGTTGATATTTTTCCGGGTCAGGGGATTTCACCAATATATGATTGCCGCGATGGCCGGGCCTTGTCTCGCTGGCTAGCACTTTTTCCGGCAGTGCCTCAATCAGCTTTTGCAATAAGGTCTGATTATGGTCCTCAATGGCGCCAATACCAATCTCATGGATGAGATCAATGCCGCCTCGCGCCACAATCAGGGGCGCAATGGAAGGGGTTCCCCCGAGAAATCTTTTGGCGTCCGGCGCATAGCGAAAGTCATGAATATCAAAGGCGAAGGGGTTTTCGTGGGAGAACCAGCCGACATCCAGCGGCTGACATTCGCCAATGCGCGCCTCGTCCACATAAAGCCAGCCCGCCCCCGGCCCGCCGCACAGATATTTCAGCGATGAGCCAATGGCAAAATCCGGGGCAATCTTCCCAAGATCAATGGCGAGGCCGCCCACCGATTGCGCCAGATCAAGAATGGAAATAATGCCCTTGGCCCGGGCCGCGGCGCATATGGCCCCAAGCGGCGCTCTGGCACCGAAATTGGAGGTGATATGGGTGACAAAGACCAGACCCACATCATCTTTCATGGCATGCTGCCAGATATGCAGATCGCTCAAATCGGCCGATTTCGGCAGGAAGCGCAATTGCCACCCGGCCTTTCGTGCCTGCGCCAAGACAAAACCGGTGGTCGGGAAATCCTGTTCGCTCAGTAAAATAACCGGACGCGTTTGCGGCGGGGCAATGGAAAATATAATTTTGCTGAGCGCCGAAGAAACATTGCCTTGCGCGCACAAAGTCTTTGCCGGAACATTGAGCAGGCGCGCAAGACTGTCGTGAAAACCATCAAGGACCGGCATCCAGTCAGACCAAGCCTCGCCGCCCTTTTGCCGCCATGGCGAGAAGAAATATTCCTCCAGCACAGCCGGACTGGTCCTGGGTAATAGCCCCGCCGAATGGGAGAGAAAATAATGCCCTTCCATTTTGCAAAAGCGCGAAGCGATATCATCCCCGGGTAAAGCCATTTAATGGGCTTTCGGGGTGATGGAATCGCGAATGACCCCGTAAGAGGCCCCCCAATCATCGGTCATCTTGCCGCGTATCTCCCAAACCTGCGGGAAGAATTGTTTTTTAACCCCGCGCTCCAGCATTTCGACGGGGCGCCCTTTTAATGATTTCGAACCAAGCCCGATGGAGCGGGCAATAAGCTGCAAATGATGATAGCGGAACTTCTGAAACAGCTCGTCAAATTCGGCCAGACATTCCGCCACCATATAGGCATCATCATGGCTATAATCGGTATTATAAACCTGTTCCAGCGTGCGCCCATTTTTCAAAAACCCGGCTTCATAGCTCTCCCATAATTCCGGCGCCATCTTGATCAGTGTGCGAAAGCCGGGGGATTCCTGACCACTGCCATTGCCCAGTTGCAGACGAATTTCCTGATATTCCTTGGGCGACATGGTCTCCAGCAGATCAAGCTGCATCATCATCATGGTCAGGATCTGATTGACCCGCCGAAATAATGTCATCACCCGATTGGCATTACTGGCGCGCATATAATCGTCAATATCAAGCAGGGTGAATGCCATCAGCTTCATCCATAATTCTTCCACCTGATGGACAATCTGAAATTGCAATTCATCGGGCACCGCAAGCTGGTCATATGGTTTCTGGCATTGCAAAAGCTGATGGGTGTTGAGGTAAATCTCGTAATCCAGCGAGCCATCGCCGCCAATGGTTTTATAATAATAATCACGATCCATGATCGTTCTCCTTGGAAACAATAAAAAAGAAAAGCGCGAATTAAGACCAAAAGCCTTGAAGGCTCCGGTCGCAAGAAAAAGCCCTAATCATCGGCCTTGGGCCGGAAGGAGTAAATGCTCATGATACGCATGGATAGCAGTTTTTATTTTTTCGCGCCGATGTCAAGGAGAACGGAAATTAGAGCCTGCCTAGAGCCTTTTCGGTTTTGATTCCATCAAAACCGGATAGGCTCTAATGCATGGGGCAGGCAGGGTCGCGCTTGAGCCGCACCCGCCTTGTGGTGCCATGGAGGCTGTCGATTACCAGAAGCGCGCCGAATAATAAGGGCCCGGTATTGGTGATGATTTTTATGGCCTCAAGAGCCGCCTGGGCGCCGATAATGCCGCAACTTGCCCCCATCACGCCCAATTCCTCGCATTGATTGCCATTTTCGGGGGCCTCGGGCACCAGACATTGATAGCAGGGGCCATCGTCCAGCCATGGGGCAAAAGCGGCGATTTGCCCATCAAAACGCCCTACCGCCGAAGAAATAAAGGCTGTCTTTGTGGCCATGCTGGCGGCGTTGATGACAAAACGCGGGGCAAAGCGATCAACCCCTTCAATCACCAGATCATGTGCCGCAAAAACTGCCTCGGCATTGTCGGCGGTCAAGACTTCGGGCAGGGCGATAATCTCGATATCAGGATTTTGCCGCGACAATCTTTGGGCGGCGGTCACCGCTTTGTTTTTGCCAATATCGGCATCCATAAACAGAAACTGCCGCTGCAAATTGCTGCGCTCAATCCCGTCCGGGTCCATCAGAGTCAAACGCCCAATCCCGGCCCCGGCCAGAAAAGTCGCGATGGGACAGCCAAGCCCGCCTGCGCCGATGATCAAAATTTTTGCCTGTAACAAAGCCTGCTGCCCCTGCCCGCCAATTTCCTTTAACAGGATTTGGCGGCGATAGCGCTCCATCTGTTGTGGTGACAGGCCCAAAGCTAAATCCCTTCAATGATAAGAAAATCCGTATCGGCCAATTGTTGGCGAATTTTTGCGGCCTTTTGATAAAGCTCGCTGTGATAGCATTTGCGGGCGATGTCCATGGACGCAAATTCAACCACAATATTGCGCGGCTTGGCCTTGCCCTCGGGACATTCAAAATCTCCGCCACGGACCAGAAATCTGGCACCATATTTGTCATAGGCCGGTTTGGCCGCTTCAATATATTCGTGATAGCGCTCTGAGGCGTGGGCATTAACGGCGATAATCCAATAGGCTTTGGCCATTACTATTTCTTTCCGGTCGAGCCAAAGCCGCCAGCCCCGCGGGCGGTTTCATCAAGGCTGTCCACTTCTTCAAAAACGGCTTGGTGAACCGGCGCAAACACCATCTGGCCAATGCGCTCACCACGCTCGATGACAAAATCCTCCTTGCCATGATTGATAAGGATGACTTTTATTTCACCACGATAATCCGCATCAATCGTTCCCGGCGCATTCACGCAGGCAATGCCATGCTTGGCAGCAAGGCCGGAGCGCGGTCGCATTTGCGCTTCCCAGCCGGGGCTCATGGCCATGGCAAGCCCCGTTGGCACCATGGCGCGCTCCCCCGGACGCAAAGTCAAAGCTTCGCCCGCAGGCAAAGCCGCCCGCACATCACAACCGGCCGCCAAAGCGGTTTCATAACGGGGTAATTCCAAATCCATCCCATGGGGCAGGCGCATAATTTTGACAGGCACTGTCTGGCTCATAGATTAAAATCCTTTATCCGTTTTCCTGCAGCAATTCTCCCGCAAGATAAAGCGAGCCGCAAATAAGAATACGCGGCGCGCCTTCGCTTGAGGTTCCGGCATTGGCAAGGGCTTCTTCCAGCGCCGCCATAACATTTTTCTGGGCGGTGGCCGGAAGTCCGGCGCGCTGGGCGGCGGCGGCAACCAGTTCGGGATTGGCGGCTCCGTCGCCTCTGGCGGCAATGGTGTAGACGCAGGCGGCGAGATCCTCAAATGGTGCAAAAAAGCCGGGCAAATCCTTTTTGGCCTGTAAGCCGGCGATCAATACCAGAGGTTTGGGCTCGCGCTCTTCCAGATCGGCCATGGCGCGGGCAATATTGCGCGCCGCATGGGGGTTGTGCCCCCCATCCAGCCAAATCTCGATACCATCACCGGCAATGCGTTTGGCGCTTTCCACCAATGGCCCTGATTTCAATAATTGCAAACGCGCCGGCCAGAAAGTGCGCTCCAGCCCCGCAGAAATTTTATCATCATCAGGGGCAAGACCCGCCGCCTTCAGCGCCGCAATCGCCAGACCGGCATTTTCAATCTGGTGCGCGCCAAACATTTTCGGTGGTGCCACATCGGACAGGCTGGTTTCATCTTCATAGACAAGCCGACCATGCTCCAGCCGTGTATTCCATTCCTGCCCGTAAATATGCGGCAAAGCCCCGATCGCCAAAGCACGATCTTCCAGCACGCCCAATGCGGATTTATGTTGCTGGCCAATCACAACCGGTCTGCCGGCTTTGATGATGCCAGCCTTTTCGGCGGCTATTTCCTCAATGGTCTCCCCGAGCCAGGATTGATGATCAAGGCCGATAGGGGTGATGATGGCCGCTAGCGGGTCGGCAATAACATTGGTCGCATCCAGCCGCCCGCCAAGCCCCACTTCCAGAACAAGAATATCTGCCGGGGTTTGCGCAAAGGCCAGAAAGGCGGCGCAGGTGACGGCCTCAAAATAGGTCAGCGGCGTATCGCCGGCGGCACTATCGCATTGCCCCAGCACGCTGATAAGCATGTCGTCACTAATCTCTTCTCCGGCCACGACAATACGCTCGTTAAACCGCACCAGATGGGGCGAGCTGTAAATATGGGTTTTAACCCCGGCCTCTTCCAGCACGGCGCGCATGAAGGCGATGGTTGAGCCTTTGCCATTGGTGCCTGCCACATGCAGCACCGGCGGCAGGCGTTTATGGGGATCGCCAAGGCGCGCAAGGGCGGCGTAAACCCGCTCCAGACCCAGATCAATTTTCTTTGGTCGCCGCTCGGCAAGCTGCGCTAACAGGGCGTTGACATCATTATGGGTGCCCGCTTGGGACTTTGAAGAAGGCATGGTTAAAAAGGGCTCTCATGAAGAAAGGGAGACAGGCCGATAGGCCCAGCCGGATGCACCCTGCATAGCCCCTTAAAGGCCGCAAGAAAAGCGATATAGGGGTTTTTATTCGGCGGCCTTGTCCATGGGCGCCTCGAGCGCTTTTTGGGCGCTTTCGGTCTTTTGCGCCTCTACCCGCAAGGGTGTAACATTCTGCCCTTGTTGGTTTGGTTTGGCCTTTTTGCCATGGCGTGTCAGCACACGGAGGATTTTCGCCAGCGTTTCGCGCAAATGATGGCGATGAACCACAATATCCACCATGCCTTTATCGGCAAGATATTCGGCCCGCTGAAATCCTTCGGGCAGTTTTTCACGAATGGTCTGCTCAATCACCCGCGCTCCGGCAAATCCGATAAGGGCGTTGGGCTCGGCAATATGCACATCGCCCAGCATCGCATAAGAGGCGGTCACGCCGCCCGTGGTCGGGTGGGTCAGCACAACGATATAGGGCAAGCCCGCTTCCTTGACCATTTGTACAGCGATGGTGGTGCGCGGCATTTGCATCAGCGATAAAATCCCTTCCTGCATTCGCGCGCCGCCAGAAGCGGTAAATAAAATCAGCGGCGCATTATTGGCAATCGCCTGTTCGGCCGCTTTCAATATCCCTTCGCCCAGCATCATGCCCATGGAGCCGCCCATAAAAGCAAAATTTTGAACGGCAACAACACTAGGCACGCCTTCGATCTGGCCAAAGCCGATTACCAGCGCGTCTTTTTCCCCGGTCTTGCGGCGATAATCCTTGAGGCGATCCGTATACCGTTTCACATCCTTGAACTTCAGCGGGTCGGTGACAACATCCGGTAATTCGATGCGCTCCCATTGTCCGCCATCAAAAATAGCATTGAGCCGCGTTGTCGGAGAAAGGGTCATGTGATGTCCACAAGAAGGGCAGACCTGTTGCGAAGCTTCGAGGTCTTTGGTGAAAATCATTTCATCGCAGGATTTGCACTTGGCCCAAAGCGCATCGGAATTGTCGTCGCGCTTGCGGAACATTTTTTTAATGCCCGGTGGGGTGATGTCTGAAAGCCAGTTCATATGGGTTTTCTCCGCGATGACGCAAATACTATAGAACAGAAACCATTATATTCCTGCTTTGCTCTTTCAGTCCCCTTAACAAGTGGCAATGGGCCTGAAAAGGGGTGGGCTATGATTTTTGAAAACAAATTCGATGGCACCATATCCCAGTCAAATGGACTATAACCGATTTCCCATGGTTTGTTGATACATCTTTGGCGATAGCTGTGTCGTTTTGAAACACTTGTAAGGGGGCGGTTTTGTTGCAGCCATTACTTTCCCGCCGCTTTTATGCTCTGGCCTTGTGAATGGCATTGGCCAATGATCTGGCCTGCGACAATAGCGCATCGACAGGGTCTTTGTTGTCGTTCAAGGCTTTTGTCAGGGTTTCAATCAGCGCCGAGCCGATAATCACCGCATCGGCCATGCGTGCCATATTGGCGGCCTGTTCCGGGGTTTTGATGCCAAAGCCTATGCCCACGGGCAGATCGCTGGCGGATCTTAATAATTCTATAGATGTAGAAATATCAGCCTGTGCACCGCTTTTTCCACCGGTAATTCCGGCTACAGAGACATAATAGATAAAGCCGGCGGTATTCTTGATAATCTCCGATAGTCGCTCCTCATTGCTGGTGGGGGTTGCAAGGCGAATAAAATCAAGGCCTTGGCGCTTTGCGGGCAGGCATAATTCCTCATCTTCTTCCGGCGGCAGATCGACCACAATCAAACCGTCCACCCCGGCCTTTTGGGCCGCAAGAAGAAAGTTTTCGACCCCGAAGGCATAGATGGGATTGTAATAGCCCATCAATATGATCGGGGTTTCATCATCTTTTTCCCGAAAACGCGCCACCATTTCCAAAGTTATGGA
>Ga0256839_1006563_pt1 | contig 10147 bp, 9 predicted proteins | sample 354166metaG_FD_185968 | JGI IMG/M metagenome (GOLD analysis project Ga0256839, IMG submission 185968) | Hydrothermal vent microbial communities from Mid Atlantic Ridge, Atlantic Ocean - 354-166 | ecosystem: Environmental > Aquatic > Marine > Hydrothermal vents | place: Atlantic Ocean: Mid... | reverse complement strand
TGGTAGCCCCGGGCCTCCCAGTAGCCGGGCTCGTAGCGCTCGAGCACCTTGATCCCCATCAGCCACTTCACGCTCTTCCAGCCGTAGAGATGGGGCACCACCAGGCGCACCGGGCCGCCGTAGGGCTCGGGGATCGGCCGGCCCTCGAGCCGGGTGGCGAGCAGCACCCCGGGCTTCAGGGCTTCATTAAGGGGAATCGCCGCCGAATACGCGCCGTAGGCAAACGCGAGGAGCCAGCGGGCCCCGGGAAGGAGGCCCGCCTCCTCGAGCACCTCGGCAAGCGGCACCCCCTCCCAGCGAACCCGCTCCCGGCTCCAGCCGGTGACGCAGTGGAAGTCGTGGACCTCCTCGGCCCGGGGCAAAAGCTCCGCGAGGCTGAGGACGAGCGGCCGCTTCACCCGCCCCCGGACCCAGACCCGGTACGCCCCGGGCCCGGGAAGGCCGGCCGAGGGAACCGCGGTAAAGACGGGAAGCTTGGGGACCGAGCGCTGACCGGGAGGAAGCCCCATGCCCCCACCCTACCTCTTCCCCACCAGACGAAAGTGGCTTACGCAAGCGTCTCTAAGCGGCACGAAGCCGTGGTGTTCCAAAAAGCTCGCGCTCGGGCGGTCGGCAACCCGGGCGGTGAGCGTTCGAGCGCGGCCCCGGAGGTGGCGGAGGATGCGGGCGAGCAGCCGGTGGCCGAAGCCCTGCCCGCGGTGATCGGGGTGGACGTAGATAACAAGGAGCCGCGCAGCACCGAGCCAGCCGGGGCAGGGCTCGGGCCCCACCCCGGCCACCGCCCGCACCTCCCGCGAAGCGGAAAAGACCCAAAGCCCCGCCTCCCGGTCTTCCCCGCCGAACCGGGCGAGCACCCCTTCGAGCTCTTCGCAGCCCTCCCCCCGGGCGGCGGCCCGGAGGCGCTCCCACTCGAAGTCGGAGAGGCGGCGCACCGGGAGCAGCCGCGGAGAGGGGCCTTCGCTCACCGAAACCGCACCCTCACCTCTTGGTTGCCGAAAAGCCCCGCGTAGACCACCCTTAGCTCGGTTCCCGGCCGGGGCACAAGAGGCCGCCCCAGGCTCCCGAGGCTCACGAGGTCGCCGGGCTTTAGCGCCTTGCCGTCGGCCTTCAGGTCCCGAACGAGCCAGAGCACCGCGTTCAGGGGGTGGCCGAGGATCGCCTTACCCGGTACCGCCATGACCTCCTCGCCGCCCAGGTAAACGCGCACGTTCATCGCCGCCAGGTCGCCGGCGGCGAGCCGCTCGGTGGGGATCTCCGCCCCCATCACCCCAAGCCGCGCCCCCACGTTGATGGCGGTGATCACCGGGGCGGTGAGGGGATCGCCCTTCCTGACGAGAAGATCCGGCAGCTCGATGAAGGGAATCACCGCGTCCAGGTACTCCCAGACCTCGGCGATCGTCCTCGCCTCGTTGATCCCGGCGTCCTTGACCCGCACCAACAGGTCGGCCTCGGCGATCGGCCGGGCGCCGAAGCGGGCGGGCACCTCGACCCCGTTTCGAAGGAGCATCCCGGCGAGGAGCTGACCCCTTAGCGGGTGGTCGACGCCGAACCGCTTCTGCACCGGCTTGCTGGTGAGGCCCACCTTGTAGCCCACCACCGGCCCGAGCGGCACGGAAAGCCGCTCGACGAAGGCGTCCTGCACCCGGTAGGCCTCCTCGAGGCTCGCGACCTTCGGCGCCACCGCCGGAACCTTGGCGATGAAGGCGACGTACAGGGCGTCGGCGACGGCGCCCGCGCCGGCGAGCGCCAGTCCGAGCAGCAAAACCCCCAAAACCGCAAACTTTTTCATAGCGGCCGCATTTTATCCCGCATTCCGCCCGCGGTACCAGACCACCTCGACGCGCTCGAGGGTCACGAGCCCCTCGGTAATCATCGCGTCGAGGGTGGGCAAAAACGCCTCGATCTTCTCCGGTAGATCAACGATCTCGATCATCACGGGCAGGTCCTCGGAAAGCCGGAGCACCCGGGCGGCGTGGATCCGGGAATGCCCGCCAAAACCCATGATCCCCCGGAAGACCGAGGCGCCCGCGAGCCCCGCCTCGCGCGCCTTCAAGACGATCGCCTCGTAAAGCGGCCGCCCCAGGTAGCGGTCCGACTCGCCTACGAAGATCCGAAGCAGCTTGGCCTCCCCTTTCAGTCCCACGGCTACCTGCCTCCAAGCCAAACGCCCACGAGGGCCGCGCCCACCCCGAGCGCCGGCGAGCCCAGGGCGTAGGCGAGCCCGGGGACCCAGGCCCCCTCGCGCAGCATTCCGAGCGTCTCGTAGCTGAAGGTCGAGAACGTGGTAAAAGCCCCGAGCACCCCTACCGCCCAAAAAAGCCGCCACTCCGGGGGTACAACGGCGCGCATCGCGACCTCATACAGCAGGCCCAGCAGAAAGCTCCCCAACACGTTCACAAACAGCGTACCCCAGGGAAAAAGCCCCCCGGCGAGCTGCTGGATCCAGCCACTTACGGCGTAGCGAAACAGGGCGCCAAGGGACCCCCCCAGGGCAACGAATAGGTACGCCTTCATGCTCCCAAGCCTAGAGGATGGAAGGGGGCCCGCCCCGGCCGGGGCGGGCCCCGCCTGACCCGTGCCACGAAAACGTGTGCCTAAACCTAGGGCCCGACCGTCTCGGCACTTTGGTCCATGTCCCGGTCGCCGTCCGCGTCGAAGACTACGAAGGTCACCTGGTAGGTACCGGCCTCGGCGTAGGTGTGCCGTACGTCGAGGGCATCGCAGTCCGGCGAGCCGAGCGGCCGCTCCTCGCGAGGGCTGCCGTCGCCGAAGTCGAAGTAGCAACCGACCGGATCGCCGTCGGGATCCTGGCCGCGCCCGATCACCCGGAGCTCGAGCCCATTCACCGAGGTCTTCAAGATCCGGGCCGTCGGCGGGTTGTTGGGGGTGCACTCGACCCGCACCGGCAGGTCCACGCTGGCTTCGTCGGGGTCGTTGGTGGTCAGGCGGAGGGTGGTGTCGAAGGTGGTTGGGGAACCGGGACAGGGGTAGCTGAGGCGGTGGAAGGCCCAGTCTCCCGAACCGAGGGTGACCGAGGCGGGGTCGGCGGCTACCCCGGCCGACGGGGAGAGGGTGACCGAGAGCGGACTGGTGAAGTCGTGGGGGGCGCCGTCCGGGCCAAGCCCGCTCACCGCGCGGTTCCGGTAGCTCAGCACCCCGGTCGCTTCGGCGTCGTACTTGCCCTTCAGCAAGAGGCTCTCGGGCAGGGCGTCGAGCTCGGGGGCAAGCACGATCAACCCGCTGGCGGCGCGGGAAGCGTAGGGGGCGACTTCCTCGAAGAGGCCGAGCCAGTGGCGCCCCTGCACCTCGTAGTAGCCGACGTCCTCCGGGCCCGGGGTCCAGGTCAGGCGCACCTCGGGGTCGCCGCCGTCGGGGCCGTCGGCGACCCGCCTCAAGGGGACACCAGGTCCGAAGCAGGCGAGGTTGCTAGGGCAGACCCCGCCCCTTAGCCAGACCTCGACCCGACCGGAGAGCCCGTCGTCGTCGCTGAGCACGAAGGTCGCCACCTCCCCCTGCCCAAGGTCCACGCGGGTGGAATCCAGCTCGATGCGCGCGCGGGCAACGGACAGGAAGGCCTTCCGGTCCTCGGTCTCAAAGAGCCTGGTTCGGCCTAGATCGGTGGCCCCTTCCCCGAAGATCTCGCTAACCAGCTCGGCGAGCGGGCCCCCGAGCTCGAGCTTCAGGTAGCCGAGAAGCCGGTAGCCAAAGCCCCAGTCCAGCCCCGGGTAGTCGGCCCGCTCGACCGCCCACACCGGCACGCGCACGAAGAAGGGAAGCTCGCCGACGAGCTCCAGGAGCCGCCCGGAGAGGAGGTTCTCTCCAAAAGCCCGAACCGAGGCCCCCAGCTCGACGGCGGCGCCGGGGCCGGTCTCGAGCTCGAGGTTGCTCTCAAGACGCATCTCGAGGCGGGGCAGCTCGAGCCCGGTGTCGAGATCGAACTCGTCGACGAACTGCCAGCCGTGGGCGTCGTCGTAGCGAAAGCCCACCGCCGCCCGGGCCACCGCCCGGGCCCGAGGGCCCTGCAACAACAGCGAGGCGCCGCTGGCGGCGATGTCGGCGTAGACGTAGACCTGGGGGTAGAGATCGACGTTGATCGAAAGCACCAGGATCGAGACCGCGGGGAGGCTGACCTCCCCCTGCCAGAGCCGGCAGTAGATCTCGCCGCTGGGGGTGTCCACCCGTACCCGGCCCCCATCGGCGACCAGCCCGGCCTCGCCGTGAAAGACGAGACCGGCGCGGTCCAGGGGGTCGAGACCGAACTCGAGCTCCACGTAGGCCTCGATCCAGAAGCGACGGATCTCCCCGAGATAGGGCTCGACGATCTCGACCCCCTCGAGGTCGGTCTCACAGGCGCCGAGGGGCACCCAACGGACGTCGTCCCCGCTCTGCACCCGGAGCGCCGCCTGCCCGCCGGGAAGGAGCACGCTCTGCACCGCCACCTCGGGGGTCTCGTCGCGGTAGCGCAGCCGCCGGAAGAGGTCGGGGAGCGCCGCCTTTGCGGTGGTAAGCACGACCCGGTCGGACTCCACGCGGACCGACACGATCCGGCCCCAAACCCCGGTGCGGTCTCCGGTAAAAAAGACCTGGCCAGCCCGTAGCCCTTCGGTCTCGGGTCCGCGTCTCAGAACCACCCGCACCCAGGCCCGCCGGGCGGGGTCCCAGTCGGCATCGAGCACGAGATCCCCGGATAGGTAGAGCGCCTCCGGCTGGAACTCGGCGAAGACCGCCTGGCCCCAGGTCTCGGCGTCGCCGTAGCGGGCCCGAATGCGCACCGTCCCCAGGGTGTCGTCGAGTGCCTCGACCCGGGCCTTGCGGGGTCCGAGGGGCGTCACCCGGAAACGGGCGGGGTCCGCGCTTTCAAACCGCACCCGGGCGTCGGGAATCGGGCGGCCGAGCACGTCGAGCACCTCGACCTCGAAGACCCGCTGTTCGCCCACCCGGCCGAAGACCAGGGCCCGGTCGCTCACCACGCGGATCCGGTTGCCCACCACTCCACCGGAACGCACCGCGACCCGAACCTCGGCCCGAAGCCCGGGGTCGGCCAGGCTCTCGACCACCACCCGGTCGTCGGCGGGGTGGTCGGGCGCGCGGTAGGTCACGGCCGTGCCGGTGCCCACGATCGTGCCCCGTTCGGCCTTCCAGCGCACCCCTCCGGAGACCCCGGACAGGCGTGCCTCCAGCCGGGCCTCGCCTCCCGGAGCCAGCACCAGCGCGTCGGGAACCACCACGAGCCGTTTCGAAGGCGGACCGCCGCACGCGGCCAGGAGCAAGAGGATACCCGCTACACCTGCCATCCCCCTCATGGTGCTTGCGAACCTAAGGAGGCGGGCGTTGCCAAAGCGTTACAGGTTACCGAGCGTGTAACCTTGAGCCATGGAGGATTCCGGGCCGAACTTCCTGGGCGAAGCCGCCCCGGCGATCTTTCAAACCTCGCTGTTCGGCTTCGATACCGTCGAGGCCTTCGAGCGCGCGGTGCGCGAAGGGGCGCCCTACTACACCCGGGGAAAGAACCCGACCGTCGCCGTTTTCGAAAAAGCGGTGGCGGAGCTCGAGGGCGCCGAGGCCGCGCTCGCCTTCTCAAGCGGAATGGGCGCGATCGCGGCGGCGCTTTTGGCGTTTTTGCAACCCGGCGACCGGATGGTGGCCAACCGGCCCGTCTACGCCGGCACCCACGCCCTGCTCACCGGCCTGCTCAAGCGCTACGGGATAGAAACCACCTTCGTGGAAACGAAGGACACCGAGCGGATGCGGGAGACGATTCCCGGCGCGCGGCTGGTCTACTTGGAATCGCCCTCCTCCTATACCTTCGAGATCCCCGACCTCGCCGCCATCGCCGAGGCCGCCCACGCCGAGGGAGCCCTGGTCCTGATCGACGCCACCTACACCGCCGGCGTGCTCTCGAAGCCCTTGAGGCACGGTGCCGACCTCGTCCTTCACTCCGCCACCAAGTACTTCTCGGGCCACTCCGACGTGGTCGCGGGGGTGGCGGCGGGGCGGGCGGAGCTGGTACGGGCCCTGCGGGAGCCCTACATGCTCCTCGGCGCCAAACTCGCCCCCTTCGAGGCCTGGCTGCTCGTTCGGGGGCTTCGCACCCTCGAGCTCAGACTCGCCCGCCACCGGGAGACCGCCGCCCAAGCGGCCGCCCTCTTCAAAGGGCACCCGTCGGTGAGACGGGTCTACTGGGCCGAGGACGACCCGCTTTCGAAGCAGTACCTGAAGCAGGGCGCCAGCCTCGTCTCCATCGAGCTCGCGGACGAAGCCGCCGCCCGCGCCTTTGCCGACGGGCTCCAGTACTTCAAGGTCGGGGTCTCCTGGGGCGGGCACGAGTCGCTGGTGCTCCCGCTTTTCGCCCAGCCCCGGATCGCCCGGGCCTACGGCTTTCCCAAGGGAATGGTACGGCTTCACTTCGGGCTCGAGCCCGCCGAGCGTTTGCTCGCCGACCTCCGAGACGCCCTCTCCCGGATATCCTGACTTATCCACTAGACATTCGGGGGATTTGTCGCTACACTCCCCCTGAGGAGGGTGGAATGGCAAACCGACTCGAAATCCAAGACCTCTGGGTCTCGCACGAAGGTAAGAAGATTCTCAGGGGCGTGAACCTCACCGTCCCGCTCGGCGAGGTCCACGCCCTCATGGGGCCGAACGGCGCCGGCAAGAGCACCCTCGGCAAGGTGATCGCCGGCGACCCCAACTACCAGGTGGAAAAGGGGCGGATCCTCCTGGACGGCGAGGAGATCACCGAGCTCGAGCCCGACGAGCGCGCCCGGAAAGGGCTCTTCCTCGCCTTCCAGTACCCGGTCGAGGTACCCGGGGTGCAGGTGGCGAACTTCCTGCGCCTCGCGCTCAAGGAGCGGCTCGGCAAGGAGCCCCCGATCACCGAGTTCTACGCCCGGCTCAAGGAGGCGATCGACCTCCTCGCCTGGGACGAGGAGGTCCTCTCCCGCTACCTGAACGAGGGCTTTTCCGGCGGGGAGAAGAAGAAGAACGAGATCCTGCAGCTTCTGGTCCTGAAACCCCGCTACGCGATCCTCGACGAGACCGACTCCGGCCTCGACATCGACGCCCTCAAGACGGTGGCCCGCGGGGTCAACTCGATGCGGGGCCCGGATTTCGCCGCGCTCGTCATCACCCACTACCAGCGGCTCCTCAACTACATCGTCCCCGACGTGGTGCACGTGATGATGGACGGGCGCGTGGTGAAAACCGGCGGCCCCGAGCTCGCCCTCGAGCTCGAAAAACGGGGCTACGACTGGTTGAAGGAGGAGGTGGCCGGTGCCTGAGAACCTGGATCTCAAGCACATCGCCGACGACTACCGCTGGGGGTTTAGGGACGAGATCGAGCCCGAGCTCGCCCTCAAAGGGCTCACCCCCGAGACGGTGAAGAAGATCTCCGAGGCCAAGGGCGAACCCGCCTGGATGACCGACTTCCGGCTCAAGGCGCTCGAGATCTTCCTCAAGATGCCCATGCCCAAGTGGGGGCCGGACCTCTCGGAGCTGGAAAAGAAGTTCGACGACTTCTACTACTACGTCAAACCCCCGGCCAAGGGCCCGGCGGAGAGCTGGGACGAGGTCCCGGAGGAGATCAAGAAGACCTACGAGCGGCTCGGGATCCCCGAGGCCGAGCGCAAGGTGCTGGCCGGGGTCGGCGCCCAGTACGACTCCGAGGTGGTCTACCACAAGGTTAAAGAGGAGCTCGAGCGCCAGGGGGTGATCTTCGTCTCCATCGAGGAGGGGCTCAAGGAGTACGAGGAGCTCTTCAAGCGGTACTTCGCGAAGATCGTCCCCCCCACCGACAACAAGTTCGCCGCCCTGAACTCGGCGGTCTGGTCCGGCGGCTCCTTCGTCTACGTGCCCCCCGGGGTCGAGGTCGAGGTGCCGCTTCAGGCCTACTTCCGGGTGAACACCGCCGGGTTCGGCCAGTTCGAGCGCACCCTGATCATCGTGGACGAGGGCGCCAGGGTGCACTACATCGAGGGTTGCACCGCGCCGCTTTACACCACCGACGCGCTCCACACCGGGGTGATCGAGATCTACGTCCACAAAAACGCCCACTCCCGCTACACCACGATCCAGAACTGGCCGATCAACATGTACAACCTGGTCACCCAGCGGGCGATCGTCGAGGAGGGCGGCTACCACATGTGGCTGGACGGCAACCTCGGCTCCAAGGTGACGATGAAGTACCCCTCCTCGATCCTCAAAGGCCGCGGCGCCCGTAGCGAGGTGCTCTCGATCGCCTTCGCCAAGACCGGCCAGCATCTCGACACCGGCGCGAAGCTCATCCACCAGGCCGAGGACACCTCGGGCCGGATCGTCTCCAAGTCGATCAGCAAGGGCGAGGGCCGGGCGAGCTACCGCGGGCTGGTCAAGGTGAGCCCGAGGGCCGACCGGGCCAAGGCCAACGTCGAGTGCGACGCGCTCCTCATCGACCCCGAGTCCAAGACCGACACCTACCCCTACATGGAGATCGAGAACGAGACCGCCCAGATCGGCCACGAGGCCACGGTGAGCCGGCTCGCCGACGACCAGATCTTCTACCTCGAGACCCGCGGGCTTCCCGAGGACGAGGCGGCGGCGCTGATCGTCCGCGGATTCTTGGAGCCGGTGACCAAGGAACTGCCCCTGGAGTTCGCGGTGGAGCTGAACCGGTTGATCGAGCTCGAGATGGAGGGTTCGGTCGGATGATCGAGGTCCTGCCCACGAACCCCGAGAAGCTCGCCGAACGGCTGGGCGAGCCCGCGTGGCTGAAGGAGGCGCGGAAAGGGGCGGCGGCGGTCTTCGAGGCGGTGCCCTGGCCCAGCCGCAAGACCGAGCCCTGGCGCTACGCCGCCGGGCGGCTCAAGAACGTTCCCTTCGACCTGCCCCTCGCGCTTCCCAAGGACCGCACGCTTAGCCGGGACGCGCTGCCCGCGGTGGTGAGAAAGCGCCTCGAGGACGCAGAGCTCGCCGGGTTTTTGGTCTTCCTCGGCCCGGACCTGGTCTACGCCGAGCTCGCGCCTGAGCTCGCAGAGAAGGGGGTCGTCTTCACCAGCCTGCACCGGGCGCTCAAGACCCACCCCGAGCTCGTCGAGGCAAACCTCTATAAGGCCATCCCCGCCCGGGAAAAGGGCGACGCCAACGACAAGATCCCGGCGCTGGCGGCGGCGCTTTGGACCTACGGCGCCTTCGTCTACGTCCCCGCGGATGTGGAGGTGGAGAAGCCCCTTGCCGCCTTCTTCGTGAGCGAGGCGGAGGAGCTCGAGATCTCCCGCACCCTGATCCTGCTCGACGACCACGCCCGGCTCGCCTACGCCGAGGAGCACCTCTCGGAGTCCGGGGGCCAGGCGGTACACGTCGGGATGACCGAGCTCATTCTCCGCCCGGGCGCGCGGCTCGTGCACGCCAACGTCCAGACCAAGAACGAAACAAGCCACCACCTCTACCGCCAGCGGGCGCTCCTCGAGAAGGACGCGGCGCTCAAGGATCTCGCGGTCAACCTGGGGGCCCGCTTCGCCCGGAGCGAAGTGGGCTCGGAGCTCCTCGGCCCCGGGGCGGACTCGGAGATGCTCGGGGTCTACTTCGGCGCCGGCGAGCAGCACCACGACCACTACACCCTCCAGCACCACGTCGCCCCCCACGCGCGAAGCGACGTCTACTACAAGGGGGTGGCCAAGGACGAGGCGACGATCGTCTATCAGGGGCTGATCAAGCTCGAGCCCGCCGCCCAGAAGACGGACGCCTACCAGACCAACCGCAACCTCCTGCTCTCCCGGAAGGCCCGGGTCGAGAGCGTGCCCCAGCTTGAGATCGCCGCCAACGACGTGCGCTGCTCCCACGGCTCCTCGATCGCGCCGATCGACGAGGAGCAGATCTTCTACCTCGAGACCCGCGGCATCCCCCGCCCGAGCGCCGAGAACCTCCTGGTGGCGGCGTTCCTGGAGGACGTGCTCGGGCGCATCGAGCTCAAGAACCTTGCCCGTCACGTGGCCCGGGTGATCGAGGAGAAGGTACGGATCTAACCCTGGCGGCGGGGTGCCCCTCCCGCCCCCCTGAGCGGCGCCAGGGCCAAGAGCGCGAGCAAGGCGGAAAGCAGCAAAAGCACCCGGGGGCCGGTTGCCGGCGCAAGCACACCGAAGGCACCGGCCCCGATCACTTGCCCCAGGTTCCC
>Ga0256839_1006562_pt1 | contig 10147 bp, 7 predicted proteins | sample 354166metaG_FD_185968 | JGI IMG/M metagenome (GOLD analysis project Ga0256839, IMG submission 185968) | Hydrothermal vent microbial communities from Mid Atlantic Ridge, Atlantic Ocean - 354-166 | ecosystem: Environmental > Aquatic > Marine > Hydrothermal vents | place: Atlantic Ocean: Mid... | reverse complement strand
AGGAGGCCGACGTGGTGTTCACATGGAACGGCACCACCTCGGGTGCCCGCGTGCCTAACGCTGACTGGATCGCCGATGACCGTGAGGGCCTGACCATTTGCGACGCTACTTCGGCGGCTTTTGCGCAAGAATTGCCGTGGGAAAAGCTCGATGTCACCACCTTTAGCTGGCAGAAAGCCATGGGCGGAGAGGGGGCGCATGGCGTTATTGTGCTATCCCCCCGCGCTGTGGAGCGGCTGGAAAGCTACACCCCGCCGCGCCCATTGCCGAAAATCTTCCGCCTGACCAAAGGCGGTAAGCTGATCGAGGGAATTTTCAAGGGCGCAACCATCAACACCCCGTCGATGCTGGCCGTGGCTGATGCCGAAGACGCGCTGGCATGGATGGAGGGCCTCGGTGGCCTCAAAGCCACCCGCGCCCGCGCCGATGCCAATTTTGCTGCGTTGCAGGCATGGGTTGATGTGTCTGACTGGGCCGAGAACCTTGTGGCCGCGCCAGATGTGCGCTCAAATACTTCGGTGTGCCTGAAATTTTCCGACCCCGCGATTGCCGCGCTCGATAATGATGCGCAAAACGCGTTTGTCAAAACCATGGTCAAGCTCTTGGACGAGGCCGAAGCGGCCTATGATATCGGCGGCTATCGCGATGCCCCTGCGGGGTTGCGCATATGGTGTGGCGCGACGGTAGACACCGCCGATGTGCACGCTCTGACCCCATGGTTAGACTATGCCTTTGCCACTGCCAAAACCCAATTGAAGGAGGCATAAAATGCCCAAAGTTCTTATTTCTGATAAACTCAGCACCGCCGCCGTGCAAATTTTCAAAGACAATGGCGTCGAGGTGGACTTCATGCCTGACCTTGGCAAAGACCCCGCCAAGCTCGCCGAAATCATTGGCCAATATGACGGCCTCGCCATCCGGTCGGCCACCAAGGCCACGGCGGAGTTGATCGAGAAAGCCGACAACCTAAAGGTGATTGGCCGTGCCGGTATCGGGGTGGACAATGTGGACCTCGCGGCGGCTTCCGCCAAGGGGGTTGTGGTGATGAACACGCCGTTTGGCAACTCTATCACCACCGCCGAGCATGCCATTGCCATGATGTTTGCCGTGGCGCGGCAAATTCCGGCGGCGGATGCCAGCACCCAAGCCGGCAAGTGGGAGAAATCCCGCTTTATGGGCACCGAGATCACCGGCAAAACGCTGGGCCTGATCGGCTCGGGCAATATCGGTTCGGTGGTGGCCAGCCGTGCGATTGGCCTGAAGATGAAGGTGATTGCTTATGATCCGTTCCTCTCGGAGGAGCGCGCAAAGGCGATTGGCGTGACCAAGATGGACAACCTTGACGACCTGCTCGCCAAGGCGGATTTCATCACCCTACACCTGCCCAAAACTGACAAAACCGCCAACCTGTTGAGCGCGGAAAAGATCGCCAAGATCAAAAAAGGCGCTTACCTGATCAACTGCGCCCGTGGTGGGTTGGTTGATGAGGACGCGGTGGCGGCGGCGCTGCAATCCGGCCAGCTTAAAGGCGCGGCGTTCGATGTTTATGCGGATGAGCCTGCTAAATCCAACGTGCTGTTCGGGCTGGATAACGTGGTCTGCACCCCGCATCTGGGCGCGGCCACCAGCGAGGCGCAGGAAAACGTGGCGCTTCAGGTGGCCGAGCAAATGTCGGATTATCTGATGCGCGGCGCGATTTCCAACGCCATTAACGCCCCATCCGTGACCGCCGAGGAAGCCCCTGTGCTGAAGCCGTGGATCGGCTTGGCTGAAATGCTCGGCGGCTTTGCCGGGCAGGTGACCGAAAGCCCGATCAAGGAGATCGAGATCGAGTTTGTTGGCAAGGTCGGGGATTTGAACCTCAAGCCGCTGACCGCCAGCCTTGTGGCCAGCCTGATGATCCCGCTTGTGGGGGAAGGCGGTGTAAACATGGTGTCGGCCCCGATTGTGGCCCGCGAGCGCGGTATTAAAATAAGTGAAACCCGCAAGGACGAGCAGGGCGCTTTTGGCACTTATATGCGCTTGACGATCACATCTGAAACGCAAAAACGCTCGGTGGCGGGCACGATCTATTCAGACGGCAAGCCGCGCTTTATCCAGATCAAGGGCATTGGGCTAGAGGCGGAACCGCAGCCCTATATGCTTTACACCACCAATGCCGACCTGCCGGGCTATATTGGCGCTTTGGGCACCACATTGGGCGCGCTGGGTGTGAATATCGCGACCTTTGCCTTGGGCCGTGTGGTGAAAGATGGCGAAGCGATTGCGCTGGTGGGCGTAGACGCCCCGATTGACGACGCAACACTGAAAACCATCGCCAGCCTGCCGCAAGTGAAGCAGGCCAAAGCGCTGGCGTTTTAGCACAAGCGCGCCGCCAAGCAACACGCGTGGCGGCGCGTCTAGCATTTGTTTATTGGCTCGGGCGCACCCGCGCCGCACTCTAGCTTAAACCAGCCCCAGCCTTGCCCGCGCCATATAGCGCCACATGCCAAGCACGCTGGCCACCGTTAGCCCTATCGCCAGCCCCAGCCAAATTCCCAGCGCCTCTAGGCCGGTAAATTGTGACAGAATATAGGCAGCAGGGACGCCGATGGCCCAATAGGAAAACAGAGCAATTTGCATGGGAACGCGGGTGTCTTTTAACCCGCGAAGCAGCCCGGCGGCGAGCACTTGCAAAGTGTCTACAAGTTGAAATGCGGCGGCGACAATCAAAAGAGGTATGGCAAAGGCAAGGATCGCGGGGGCATCGCTGGTATTTAGATCAAGAAAGAGCGAGAGCGTGGGGGCGGGTAATAGCACAAAAAGCGCACTGATCAAGAGCGCAAACCCAACGCCGAGTAGCAAAATGGAGCGACCCGCGAGCGATATTTCAAAAGGGTCGTTCCGACCTTTGGCGAGGCCAAGGCGAATGGTGGCCACCTGAGAAAGCCCCAGCGACACCATAAACGAGATTGAAATGACCTGCATTACAATGCCGTGCGCCGCAAGGGCAATCGTGCCAAACCAGCCCATCATGATGGCCGAAAAGGAAAACAGTGCAAACTCTGCGAGGATCGATATACCAATAGGCGCGCCCACTTTACTGACCTCAACAAAGGCCGGCCAGTCAGAGCGCCAGAAGCGCTGAAGGATGGCGTGTGGGCGAAGCAAAGGGTGCCAATTGGCTATGACCATAAGCAACCCCATCGAAAGCAGGCTAGAGCCAAGGGTGGCGTAAGCGGCGCCTTCAATACCAAGTTTCGGCGCGCCCCAGTTACCGAAAATAAGAGCATAATTCATCAGCGCATTTAGAGCCGCCGCCATAAGGGTTGTTATCAGCACAATATGGGGTTTATGCACGACCCCGTAATAGCTGCGTAGCACCATAATAAACAGGTTTGGTAAAAGCGCCCATTTGGCAATACTCAAGTAATCTCCGGCCATAGCCACCAGCGCTGGATCTTGCCCTAGCGCCAGTAAAATAGGCTCTGAAAACCACATAATGGGGAACGAGATGACGGAGAATAAAGTGGTGACCCAAAACCCCATGCGCACGGCACGGCGCAATATTGTGGTATCGCCCGCGCCCAAAGCTTGGGCTGCCAGTGGCACCACCGCTTGCGCAAAACCAGAGCCAGTGAGCAACAAGATCAAAAATATCTGTGTGCCTAGCACCGAAGCCGCCAGCGGGGCCGCACCAAGCCAACCAAGCATAATGGTATCGGTAACACCCATTAAGATTTGCGCCAGCATAGTCCCAACCATAGGCAGCCCAAGGGCCACGGTGGCCCGCATATGGGGACCATAGCAATGCCTTTTGGAAAGGGGGTCGCTCATGAAAGATGTCCGAAAACCATCGCGCGGAATAGCGGAGAGTTGGCTCAACTTAACCGAGATACCGCCAAAGGAAAGTAAAAAATTTAACGAAGAGTCAAAATCTCTGCTTCGGCTGCGGCGAGCATGCTTTGCTCTGTGCCACGCGCCACAATATTGGTGCCAAAACCGCTAGCTGAAACAAACGGATAAGAGCCGATAGATAGCTGCGCATGCCGCGCCGCTATCTTGGCTAGCCCTGCCGCCACCTCGCCCTCCGGCTTGTCGATTCGCACTGATACCGAGTGCAGGGCCGCACCGCCCGTGAGTGTGGGCAGCAACCCCGCCACCATGGCCTCAAATATCACCGGCACCCCCGCCATTACATGCACATTGCCAAGGCTAAACCCCGGGGCTTTGCTGATCGGGTTATCAATCAGCGTGGCCCCTTCAGGAATGCGCGCCATGCGCAGGCGCATCTCGTTTAGCTCTGCCGGATTGTCGTAATGTGTGGCCAAAATCGCCCGCGCATCCTCGCGCACGCCAATCTCCACCCCAAAAGCCGCCGCCACCGCGTCTGCCGTAATATCATCATGGGTGGGGCCAATGCCGCCTGAGGTAAACACATGGGTATGGGCCACCCGCATAGCATTTAGGGCCGCCACAATCACCCCGTGTTCATCGGGCACCACGCGGATCTCGCGCAGGTCTATCCCCAGCTCTGCCAGCCGCTTGGCCAGAAAGTTGCCGTTGCTATCCTTGGTCCGGCCTGAAAGGATTTCATCACCAATCAGCAAAATGGCAGCAGTGGGGTTCATCTTGTGGCTCCGGCTTGGGCGCGCTAGGAAAGGCGCATGAAATATGCTCGCCCCCTTGTTCGCGCGGTTCTTATCCGCAGGTATAAACGCTTTTTGGCAGATGTCACGCTGGAGGATGGCACGGAAACCACCGCCCATTGCGCTAACCCCGGCGCGATGACAGGGCTGGCAGAGGCGGGCACCATCGTGTGGCTAGAGCCAAATGACGACCCCAAACGCAAGCTGCGCTATAGCTGGAAACTGGCGGAGATCGGCGGGGCGCTGGTGGGCATTGATACGGCGTTGCCCAATAAAGTGGTGGGCGAGGCCTTGCGCTCATGGGCCGTGCCCGCGCTGGCGGCCTATAAAACCGTGCGCGCCGAGGTGAAATACGGTGAAAACAGCCGCGTGGATTTTTTGCTTACAGAGGACGGACTACCCGATTGCTATGTCGAGGTGAAAAGCGCCAACTTGTGCAGAAAGGCGGGGCTTGTGGAATTCCCCGATACCGTGACCACCCGCGGCACCAAGCATATGAATGAGCTGGCGGCGATGGTGGCAGCGGGCCACCGCGCGGTGGTGCTCACGCTTGTGCAGCGCACCGATTGTAGCGCTTTTGCTGTGGCTGATGACATAGACCCCGCCTATAATGTCGCCTATCAGGCAGCACGAAAAGCAGGCGTCGAAGCCCTGTGCTTCCGGGCCAACCTCACGCGTGAGGGCGCAAGTTTTGGCGAGGCCTTGCCGATTGTTTCGCGGTAACATATATCGGGCCTATACCCTTTCAGGAGAGCCGCCATGCACCGCGCCAAAACCGGATTTTTGAACAAAGACGGCATTCGTATTCACCCCGTGGAAGATTTTGCAGGCATGCGCGCGGCGGGGCAACTCACCGCCGAAAGCCTTGATATGATTGCGGAATATGTGAAGCCGGGCGTGACCACCGGCGAGCTGGATGCCCGCATTCAGGCCTTCATCGAAGATGCGGGGGCGGTTTCGGCCACCATCGGTTATCGCGGCTATGAGCATGCCAGCTGTATTTCGATAAATCATGTGGTTTGCCATGGCATTCCGGGCAGTAAGGTGCTGAAAGATGGCGATATTCTCAATATCGACGTCACCTGCATTCTGGATGGCTGGTTTGGCGATAGCTCGCGCATGTATGTGGCGGGCAAGCTTGGGCGGCGCGATGAACGGCTGATCGAGGTCACGCATGAATGCCTGATGCTGGGCATTGAGGCGGTTAAACCGGGCCATACATTTGGCGACATCGGCGCGGCGATCCAGCGCCACGCCGAGGGTAACCGGATGTCGGTTGTGCGGGATTTTTGCGGCCACGGGCTTGGGCAGGTGTTCCACTCTGCACCCAATGTTTTGCACTATGGTCGCGAAGGTGGTGGGGCGGTGCTGGAAGAGGGTATGTTTTTCACCATAGAGCCAATGATCAACCTTGGAAAACCCTTTACCAAAGTGCTGGCCGATGGCTGGACGGCGGTGACGAAGGACAAGAAAAACACCGCGCAGTTTGAGCACTCTATCGGGGTTACGTCTGATGGCTGCGAGATTTTCACTCTCTCTCCCACCGGAAAATTTCACCCAACTTGGAACACTTAAAGAATTGTTAACCATTGCATGAGAATGGTTAACCCATGACCAGCCGTAATCAGTTTGGCGAAATGCCCTTCCCCGAATTTGAACAAGATTTCGAGGTGGTGCCAGCGCAACCGCCCGCCAAACCGCCAGAGCCGCATTACACCAACCACCGCCAACGCCTGCGGGCGCGGTTTATGCGGGCAGGGCCCATTGCTTTGGCTGATTACGAAATGCTTGAACTGGTGCTTTTTCGGGCCATCCCGCGCCGCGATGTAAAGCCGATTGCCAAGCGGCTTCTAGCTGAATTTGGTGATTTTAACCGCGTGATAACCGCGCCCGCCTCGCGGCTTTCCAAAGTGCAGGGGGTTGGCACAGCGGCGGTGCAGGAGCTAAAAATAGTGGAGGCCGCGGCACAAATGCTGGGGCAAGCGCGGGTGATGGGGCAAAACGCGATCACCTCTTGGTCGTCTCTAATGGAGTATTGCAAAACTGTTATGGCGCACCGCGAAACAGAGCAATTCAGGGTGCTGTATTTGGACCGTAAAAACACCCTTATCGCCGATGAACCGCAAGCGGTTGGCACGGTGGACCATGTTCCAGTTTACCCGCGTGAGGTGGTTAAACGCGCGCTGGAACTCAATGCGTCCTCTTTGATATTGGTGCATAACCATCCCTCTGGCAACCCCGCACCCTCAGATGAAGATATCCTGATGACCAACCGAATTGTTGAGGCAGCAAAGGCGCTGGGCATATCTGTGCACGACCATATCGTAATCGGAAAAGAGCGAGATGCCAGCTTCAAAGCTCTTGGCCTGATCTGACCATCGCCTATCGTGGCAGCGCTTATCTGCCCGCTAGTCGGATATCATCTATCGCGCCGGGAAGGGCAATTTGGCCAGAAATAGTGCCACAAGCCGGCACGGTAAAGCGCACATTGCGCACACCTGCACTCCGGCCATCCCGTGTGCGCACGGTTTTCGCCGCAATGGTTTGGCCGCACACATTAACGGCATCGGTTATAACAATTGAAAGCGCAATTGTGCCGCGCTGTTGGTTGCGCGCAACTGGTATAGTGTAAACCTCTGCCAAGGCTCCGCCCGCTAAGCTTGGGTCGCCAAGCTGCATCAGGTAGCCGCCGCCTTTAATGCGCGATGTGCGATAATCCCTAGGGGTTGCGGCTGAAATATAGCCCTCAGAGCCAACCGCCGCGCCAAATTCAATGGCGCTAAGATCAAGGTTCATATTTGCCTGCCATGAAACACCCGCCCGCTCGACGCTTGCAAAATCGCGCATAGAAACCACGGTGCTGGCTGCGCTTTGATCTTCAAACCGCGCTAAAATCTCTGCCTCAGCTTCCATAGCTGGGAGCAGAACTTTGGCCGCGCCTTGCGCATCTGTAAGGAGTGATAATGCCAATCCGGCATGCTCAATTGTCACCATTTGGTAGGGCTTACAGGCCGCTATAACATCAAGCTGAATATTGGCCCCACTCCGCGCCTGCCCTGAAACAGAAATCTCACAGGTCGAGTTTTGGGCAGGGGCCGTGGTGATTGGCACGGGGGTGGTAAAAGGCAAGCTAGCCTGCACAATCGGCGGGGTTTCTGCTGGAGTTAAGCCAATAGCAGGTTGGGTGAAAACGCGCGATATAGGCGCGCCAAGCGTGGCCAACACAGCCATACGAGATTGAGTGTCAGCCGTGCGACCAATAGAAATGAAGCGGGATATTGAATCACGCCGCGCAAATTGTATGGGCGCGGATGATTGGTTTGGTTGCGAGGCAGCCACCTGTGCTGCTGAGTTGCTGAATGCCGTTACATTGGCAATCGCGCTTAGCTTTAGAGGCGCAAACCGTAAGACTTGCGGGTCCATAAACGGGGTCATTCTAGTGCTGTTTTCAGCAAATGCGTCGAGTGGATCCAGCGCTTGCGGCTCATCTTCCACGCTTGGTCCTCGCTCTAAAACGCTTACGTTATTGGGCCGCGCTGATGTTGGTGCGAGCGCCGTAGGGGGTGATACGGGTGCTATAAAGCTTTGAATGCCAGGCTCGGTCAGGATTACATTTAGGCTTTCACCTTCACCTGCGCCGCGAGATTTTGTCCGGTTTAGCGCGATCAACGCAATTGGCCCACCCTCATTTGGGGCCGCGCTGAAATTGGCTTCAAGTGAAGGGGAAAGGGACTTGGCAGCAACCACAACCTCGGGCGCAAACGGTGCGCGCTCGGCACTGGCAGGCAGCGGGGCTGATTCAGAGGTGATCGACAGTGGCCGCACAGGCAACACTGAAGCAAGGGCCTCTGGGCCGCGTTCTAATTGGACAATATTACTTCCGCCACCACTAGAAACTTGTAACCCACCTGGAGGGGGCGGCGGCGCGTTAGCGGCCACAACCCGCCCAGAATTACCAAGCGAGATGTTGCTTGATTCACCAAAATCAGGAGTGGCAATTGTGGCTGGGCCAGAGGTTGCCGTTTGGCCAATATTCGCGCTATTTTGGGTGGCGATGTTTTGGTCGGTGGCGCTCGCCGTGTTAAGCCCTCCGTCAGATTGGCGAATAGAAGCAAGGGCCATGCTTGGGCTAACCATTTCAGCCAAGCTTGGTGTCGCCAAGGCTGGTGGAGCCATTTCAACTGTGAGCGCACTAATGACAGGTGCCTGTGTTGTGGCCGCTGCACTCACGCCATTAGGAGAAATTTCAGGTCCGTTTGTGCTATTGGTCGCCACCTGATTTTGCGGCGCGCTTACGCTTTCTGATGCGCTGGTATTTGTGTTTGAGCCAGGCGAAGACGCGGCATTCCCAGTTTGGGCAAAATTCACTGAAATCACGTTTATTTTTACCGCATTTGGCGCACAGGCTCCATCGGCATCTACACAATAAGCGAACTCAACCAATCCCGTACATTCAGCAGGGCTGGAAAATGCCAGCCGATTGTTGCTGGTTAGCTCAACCCCACCACAGTTTGGGCGAGTCAGCACCACAATTGGCCCTTTAATCTCGTCATTTGATAGCACATCAAGAATTTGAACCGCGCCCGCGCGCACCGAATAGGTGTCATCTTGTGTGGCTGTGACCGTCTTATCACCCATTAAGGCCATAATTCGGTCACCATATTGCACCATGGACCCAGCAAAAATTGCCAGAACCAAGCCAGTGAGAATCAGCATCATGCGGTCGTTTTTGAACACGAAACGCGCCTCCTAAAGTGCATTCATGATTTCATTAACATAAAAAGTTAGAATAAACAACACCTTATGATGTTAAGTTAATCTAAGCGAAAATAGCTACACTTACCCCAACCCATAGTTATGGGTTAAGGAAATTTAACTAAATATTGTGGCAGCAATATGGCCACGCGCTGATATGCCAGCGAATGGTCAGCTTTCTTGCCGAGGGTTTTACGCTTTGCCGTGGCAGTGCTTATACTTTTTGCCGGAGCCACACGGGCAGGGCGCATTGCGGCTGGTATTGCCCCATGTCGCCTCATCATTCGGGTCTACTTTAGGTGGCCCATTGCCGGTGTTTACGGTCGTGGTCGCTTGTTGCTGCTGCATCGCCAGCATTTGCGCGCGCATTTCTTCCTGCTCTTCTGGCGACATAATGCGCACATGCGAAAGCTGCTGCGTCACGTCGACCCTTAGGCGGTTGAGAAAGTTCTCAAACAGGGTAAAAGCCTCGGTTTTATACTCATTCAACGGGTCTTTCTGGGCGTAACCACGAAAGGCCACCACTTGGCGCAGGTGTTCCAGCGTTAGCAAATGCTCGCGCCAAGCCTTGTCTATGGTTTGCAAAAGCACTTGTTTTTCAACGCGCCGAAACACGTCTGGCCCAGCTTGCGCGACCTTGGCCGCCATCGCTTTATCGGTTTCATCATACAGGCGCTCGGCTATGGTTTCATCGTCCACGCCTTCTTCTTTGCCCCATTCTATGATCGGCAGATCAAGGTTGAAGTGCTGAATTACCTGTGCAT
>Ga0256839_1006561_pt1 | contig 10148 bp, 6 predicted proteins | sample 354166metaG_FD_185968 | JGI IMG/M metagenome (GOLD analysis project Ga0256839, IMG submission 185968) | Hydrothermal vent microbial communities from Mid Atlantic Ridge, Atlantic Ocean - 354-166 | ecosystem: Environmental > Aquatic > Marine > Hydrothermal vents | place: Atlantic Ocean: Mid... | reverse complement strand
CGTGGCGTCCCAGACACACGTCGCAGCGGTTACAGCGCTCAGAAGTGGATTCTCCAAAGTAGGTCAGCAGAAAGTGGCGGCGGCAGGTCTGCGCACGAGCGTAGCGTACCAGCGCGTCCAGGCGGGCCTGGGCCTGGACGCGTGCCTGGCGAAGCAGGCGATCGTCGATAGCGGGACGCTGCGGACGGGCGATTTTGAGTCGGACCAGGCGAGCCCGGTCGGCCGTCAGCCAGTCGAGCAGGGCGCGTTGCCGCAGGAAATCCAGGCCACGCAGCAGTCGTGCATGGGGCAGGCCGGTGTGGCGCATGAGGCGGCGCAGGCTGACCGGCCACCAGGTGGTGAACGCCTCGGCCGGTAGTGTGCGCAGCAGTGCTTCGACAAAACGGGCCAGGCGAGAGTTATTCGTTTCGGCCGCAAAGCGACGAAGCGCGGCCGGTGTGTCCTTCATCCGGATCAATGCATAATAGGGCGGTAACCAGATCGGCTCCCAGATTTCCTGACGTGTGAGCAGCTCGAGCGTATGCCGCACGGCCCCGGTCGGGACACCTGCAATGCGGGCAATGCGTTCGGCATCAAACAGGAAGGGGTGTGAAGGACGAACGCCAACAGGGATCTGGGCTAAACTGCAGGCCACTTCGTAGATGCGGGCTACGACGTCGCGCTCGGGGTAGCTCTGGGTAATCAGTTGTTGCTGGAGCATGATGTCCTGCTCTTCAAAAAGCAGTACCGCATAGGCTTTCTGGCCGTCACGTCCAGCCCGGCCGGCTTCCTGATAGTAGGCTTCGAGCGAAGGAGGAAGCTCGCCATGGATAACGAAGCGGACGTCCGCACGGTCGATGCCCATGCCGAAGGCGCTGGTGGCTACTATCACTCGGATACGACCTTCAGACCAGGCGTGCTGTGCAGCCGTCCGATCCGCCGCCGAGAGGCCTCCGTGATAGCAGACCGCCTCGGTGCCCAGTTGTCGTAGCGTCTGGGTCCAGCGCTCGGCGCTTCGTCGCGTGGCGCAGTACAGGATACCCGGACCAGGTACGCCTCGGAGTACCGCACGGACGCGCGCTGCCTTATCCGTGGTTTCAAACACCGACCAGACCAGATTGGGGCGGTCGAAACCGCGCACGACAATGCGAGGCGTACGCATGGCCAGTTTTTCGATGATGTCCTGCCGCACGTGGGGTGTGGCGGTGGCTGTCAGGGCCAGCAGAGGAGGGGAGCCCAGGCGCTGGCGGGCTTCCGGAAGTTGCAGATAAGCCGGACGAAACTGCGGCCCCCATTCGCTGACGCAGTGTGCTTCGTCAACGGCCAGCAGGGCTACGCGCAATCGCAGGGCACGTGCTTCGAAGCGGGTAGAGGTGAGCTGTTCGGGCGTTACGTAGAGCAGGCGATAGGCGCCATGCTCGGCGTCGATCCAGCATTGCTCGGCCACGTGCGCATTCAGGTGGCTATGCAGCAAGGCGGCCGCAATGCCCCGTGCTCGCAGGCGGGCCACTTGGTCTTCGATAAGCGCAATCAGCGGTGAGACGACCAGCGTCAAGCCATCCAGCATCAGGGCCGGCAGTTGATAGCAGACCGACTTGCCACTGCCGGTCGGGAGTACGGCCAGAACGTCTTTTCCCTGAAGTACCGCTTCGATGATGTCCCACTGACCTGGACGAAAGTCTTCGTGCTGCCAGTAACGATGGAGCAGGGCCCGGGCAAGTTCGTATCGATCGGTTGCTGCATCGCTCATGGCCTCAGTAGCTGTCCGAAGCGGAAGCCTCGCCTTGGACCAGAGCTACGCCGGCGCTGGTGCCCAGCCGATTAGCCCCGGCGGCCACCAGGGCTTCGGCCTGGGCACGCGTGCGGATGCCGCCGGCGGCTTTCACCCCCATCCGGTCGCCTACTACCCGGCGCATCAGGGCGACGTCTTCGACCGTGGCGCCCCCACCGGCAAATCCGGTCGAGGTCTTGACAAAGTCGGCGCCCGCTTCCAGCGCCAGCCGGCAGGCGATCTCTTTTTCCGCATCGGTCAGCAGCGCCGTTTCCAGGATTACTTTCACCAGAATCTGATCTCGGCCTGAGGGAGGCGAGGCCTGGTGAGCAATATCCACCACGGCACGGATGTCGTCCAGCACGTCCTGATGCCGCTTGCTCTTCAAAAAGCCAATGTTCAGCACCATGTCGAGCTCGGCGGCACCATCTCGGATGGCCTGTTCGGCTTCGGCTGCCTTGATCACCGTGCGGTTGGCTCCCAGTGGGAAGCCGATTACGGTACAGACAGCCACGTTGCTGCCTTGCAGCAGCGTGGCGGCCAGCGGTACGTAGCAGGGATTGACGCAGACGGCGGCAAAGCCATAGCGCAGCGCTTCGTGGCAGAGCGTGCGAATGCGTGTTTCGGTCGTGTCGGGCTTAAGCGCCGTGTGGTCGATCAGGCGGGCGAGTTCCTGGGCGGTCATGGTCGTTCTGCTCACGTGAGGGCAACGGGTCGAATTGGGGCGTATCGGGCAGCGCCACCTGCATGGCTGGGTAGGCCAACTCAATACCGCCGTGCTGGCGGAAGGCCTCCAGGATGCTGACGGTCAGCGCATGCTCGGTACCCCGACGCTTACGCACTTCACACAGGTAGCGAAGCGTCAGCCGGATGCCGTTTTCCACAATGCGGACGTAGACGAACGGCGTCAGGATACTGTAATGTATGAGAAATTCTCGGGACATCTGGCGAATTTCCTCGGCCACCTGACGTTCGATAATGGCCGTCGATTCGCGGGCCAGCGACTCCATGATGTCGCGGGCAGCCTGCCAGTCGCTTCGGAAGGTGACGGTTACGGATAGTTCGTTCCAGATGAAGCGAAACCCCTGCGTGTAGTTGTAAACCGGATAGAGGAAAACCCAGGCGTTGGGGATATGCACGAGCCGACCGGTGCTCTGGTCGGCCTCAACCCAACCGCCGATTTCCATGAGCGTCGTGCGCATGACCCGGATATCGAGCACGTCACCCCGCACGCCGTTGATCTCGATTCGGTCGCCTCGCTGATAAGGGTGTACCAGCACGATGCGCAGCCAGCCGGCCACACTCAACAGCGCTTCACGCAAGGCAATAGCCAGACCGGCCCCGACGACGGTCAGGATGGCCACCAGCTCGCCCGGCCGGGGGGAAAAGATGATCAGCAGTAGCCCCACCATGACGACGGCTCCGAGACGTCGGATCTGGCGGCTGATGCGATAGACGCGCTCCGGATCGTCAATGCGCCGGGTGAGCAGTCGAATGCTCACACGCACCAGAACAAAAATGACAACCATACCGGCGGCCGCAAGGGCGAGCCGGTAAAGCAGATCCTGTTCCTGGAAAGAAAACAGTTCGCTCATGAACGGGCTTCGACTTCCGGGCTTTGCTGCAGGTGACGGAGCAATGCCCGGTGGTATTCACTGATGAGTTGGTGTGGCCGCAGAAAACCTATAATTTCACCATGTTCATTCAGTACCGGCAGCTCCGGATAACGCGTCTTCAGAAAGCGGTTCAATGCGTCTTCCAGCGTGTCGGACAGGCGCACAGCTTCGAAGGGCACCTGCACATCCTGAGCAACGATCAGCGGACTGAGCGCATCGGCCTCGCGCAGGAGTGACTGCAGGTCTTCGAGAAGCACCAGCCCCTGGTAGCGAGGCGGACGTCCCCCGCCCGGGGCCACAACAGGCAGTACCACTTCTCGCGTACGGGTAAATACGTCCAGCATTTCCCGCAGCGTATGGCCGGGCTCGACCGTGTGGAAGTAGGGCACGCGCTCGACCACGGAGGCGACCGGGATCTGCCGGAGCAGGTCGGGTAGCAGCTCGGCGCGGTGGGCCGGCGAGTCGTTATGCGTACGCACCTGCTCTTCAAAAAGGCTCCAGCGACGGGCTACCAGGTGTGTGACGACGCCAGCGAAGATCAGAGGAACCAGCAGGGAGTAGCTCCCGGTCATCTCTGAAATCATGATTGTGGTGGCAATAGGCACGTTGGCCGCGCCGCCTACAAACGTGCCCATACCGATCAGCACGTACGCTTCCGGTTGGGTTACCAGCTCGGGAAGCAGTCGGTGCAGGCCTTCACCGTACAGACCGCCCAGCATCCCGCCAATTACCAGCGACGGTGCAAACGTACCGCCTGATCCGCCGGATCCAATTGTCAGCGAGGTGGCGATGATCTTCAGCAGCGCCAACAGGGCCATAAACCATAGCGGCAGATTGCCGTCGATGGCCTGCTGAAGCCAGCCATAGCTTGAGCCCATAACGGCTGGAAAGAAAAAGGCAATACCGCCAACCAGCAGACCACCCACCGCCGGCTTCAACGCCGGTGGCAAAGGCATTGGATCAAAAAGGCGGCGCCTGGCACCATAAAAGATCCGCACGTAAAAGATGCCCACGATAGCGCAGCATAGCGCAAAGCCGATGAGTGGGAGTAACTCCAGCGGACTAACAAATTCGAAGCGAGGGGTTACGAAGACCGTGCCCGAACGCTCAATGCTTGTGTAGAGCGAGTAGCCGGTGATGCTGGCCACAATGGCGGGCATGAGCGCCTCGCTTTCGATGTCTTCACGATAGAGCACTTCGACGGCAAAGAAAGCGCCACCCAGAGGGGAGCGAAAGATGCTGCTCAGGCCGGCGGCCATGCCGGCCACCAGAAACAGCCGCCGTTCACGCTCGCTTAACCGAAGTCGCTGCGCCAGCCAGGATCCCAGGGTTGCCCCGATCTGTGTGATCGGTCCTTCGCGGCCGGCGCTACCGCCCGAGCCAATGGTCAGTGCCGAAGCGATGGTTTTGACCACGGCTACCCGAAAACGCATGAAACCCCGCTCGCGATGGAAGGCGCGGATTACGCTGTCCGTGCCATGGCCTTCGGCTTCAGGTGCATAGGTGAACACGAGCCAGCCTGCAAGCAGGCCGCCCAGCGTTGGAGCGATCAGCAGCAGCCAGCGTCGGGTAGGTTGCCATACCTGTTCGAAGTCAAAACTGCCAGTACCCCCTTCGCCTTTTGGAAAAGGCATCGGATAGCCAGCGCTTTCAATCAGAATCAACCGCGTCAGCAGGGTGACCAGTTCGCCAAAGACAAGCGCAGCCAGCGCGCCCAGCACGCCAATAATCGCCGAATAGAACATCCACCGTCCTGTAATGCGCCAGTCAAAGTTTTGCGTCCAGGCCAGCAACGTGCGCGGGTAGAACAGGCGAAAAACCTGGGCAGGATCAACAGGATTACGACGGGCCATAACCGGCGGATCGTTCGTGCCAGCACCCGAGTCCTCAAAGATACACTTCAAAAGTTATCGATACCGGACGTTCGATTGAAACCGCGACGTATTTTTCTTCATTAATCCTGAAACCGCAAATTTTTCGTGCAGCCAATGGCTCGTCAGAACCTCTCGGGCCTGCGCGGACGCTTGCGCAGTCGCCGGGCAGGATTGAACCGCTGGATTTTTGGGCTGGCGCTTATTGGCCTGCTCGATACTACGCACCTCTGGGTGCAGCAGCAGCGTCAGTTTGAAGAAGGCTGCTTCGGAGTGGCCAGCCTGGCGCCCCTGGAAAAGGCGTTTGATTGCGCTGCGGTGGTTCAAAGTGCCGCCGGTACGTTGCTGGGTGTCTCGAACACGATCTGGGGAGCGCTATTTTATGCGGCGGTGGCGTTGTTGAGCGCGCTGGCGCTGACACGTCCGGCGCTGTACCGCCAGCGCTACAAGCTGCTCCGCAGCGGGCTGCTTGGCGTCGGGTTGCTTTATACGTTCTATTTGCTCTATTATCAGGCATTCGAGCTGGCCACATTCTGTGCGCTGTGTCTGGTTTCGGCCGGGCTGGTACTGACAATGGCCGGCCTGCAGGCTTATGAACTGTTCACCTTCCGACCGGCTACCATGGAACGACCGGAACGTCTGCGTAACGAACGGATGATCCTGAGCGGACTGGCCCTGGCAACGCTGCTGCTTATGGGGGCAGATGTATATCTGAATGAGGCCTTTGCACCAAAGGCGCCAGCAACAGCGGCGAGGCAAACGCCCGAAGCACAACCGGCTGCGCAGACCTGCGCTTTCGATACGGAGCGGCCTCCGGTACGCTACTACCGGGAACTGATCATGATGAATGATCCCACCGCGGGCAATCCGGAGGCGAAGGTCGTGGTCATTGAATACCTGGATCCTAACTGCCCCCACTGCAAGAATCTGCATCCAATTATGAAGCAGGTAGTGGAGCAGTATGGATTGCAGGCGTACTTTGTATTTAAGCCGATCCCGCTGTGGGAGTTTTCGATTCCGCAGGTTGCCGCACTGTATGCAGCCGCTCGGGAAGGCAAGTTTGAAGCCATGCTGGAGGCTCAGTTTGCCCGCCAGCGCTCGGGAGGGTTAAGCGTGGAGGAGCTGCTGAATATCGCCCAAGAGATTGGCATGGACCCAGATCAGCTGGCCGAGCAGCTTAACGAGGGTACCTTCAACGAGTACATGATGCGTCAACGACGTCAGGCAGGGATGATCGGGGTGCGCGGAGTACCCACCATATTGATCAATGGCCATTTCGTGCCAGGCTATGCCCGTACCGTCGAGTGCCTCGGCCAGTTGATCGAGCAGCAGGCAGGGGCTTCTGATAGCGAATGATGGCCGTGGGGTAAAGAGAGGGCAGCAGATACTTCAGCTCATCCTGATGCATGCGGGGGTTGTGCTGGGGATGGGACCGTGGGCGGTTGCCCAGGAAAAACCCTGGTGGACCGCGCTCTGGAGACCTTTGCTGACTTACCAGGGGGTAGAGATCACCTATCTCTTCTATTCACAAGAAGAAGGATCTTACAGGAGTATCGTTTTACGTCTGCATAACCAGAATGCCTTTCCAGTTGCCCTGCAGTTTCAGGTAGTTTTTCGAGCAGATGATGGAAGTGAAGAAACGGCCTGGGTAGCCGATACGCTGCAAGCGGGAGAAATGCGTACGGGGGGACTGGCTGGCTTATTCTGGGTGCCGTTCCGCGATGGACGCCTGCTTACTGAGCTGGGGGTGCGAAAAATTCGGGTCAAGGTATTGCGGCCTTAGTCTTAACAGGCGCATGGGGTGGGCGTATATTCAGAGTGCCTTTAGTTGATGCCGCTGAAGCAGGTCAGTCTGGCACGCCCCACCCCCCGCCTCCAGGCGTTTCAATACAGATGCGGTCGCCGGCCTCGGCTTGAAAGCTGACTTTTCCCGGCATGCTGCGCGTCTCGCCCTGATGGATCCACAGATTGCGGCCGGGCTTTCCGGGAGCCCCGCCGGCCAGGCCATAGGGGGCCCGTCTTCGCCGTTCGGTCAGCCAGGTAACCTGAGCCGGTGCCAGCAGCTTGATCTCTCGGATGAGTCCGTCGCCGCCCCGATGGCGGCCGGCACCCCCCGATCCGTCGCGGATCGCGTAGCGGGTCACGCGCAGCGGATAGGCGTACTCCAGCGCCTCGACAGGGGTGTTCAGCGTATTCGTCATGTGCGTATGCACGGCCGAGGTGCCGTCGGCCTTGGACGTTGCGCCTGCGCCACCGGCCAGCGTTTCGTAGTAGGTGTAGTAGTGGCCGGTGCGTGGATCAAGCCCGCCAATGGTCAGGTTGTTCATGGTGCCCTGTGCGGCCGCCGGAATGCGGTCGGGACAGATCCGGCCCAGCGCACCCAGCAGCACATCGACAATGCGCTGCGAGGTCTCCACGTTGCCCCCTGCGACGGCCGCCGGCGGACGGGCATCGACCAGGGTACCGGGACGCGTGACGATTCGAAGCGGACGCAGGCACCCGGCGTTGGCGGGTACGTCGTAGCCCAGGAGCGCCCGGAATACGTAATACACGGCCGAAACCGTGATGGCACGGACCGCATTCAGGCTGCCGGCACACTGGGGATCGGTGTCGGAGAAATCAACCGTGGCGGTGTCGCCGGCGATGGTCAGCGCCACGCGAATCCATAGCGGCGTGTCGTTCAGCCCGTCGTCGTCGAGCGCGTCCTCGAAGCGCCAGGTGCCGTCCGGCAGGGTCTGCAGGAAGGTACGCATGAGCCGTTCGGCATAGTCCAGCAGGGCGGAGAAAGCCGCTCGCAGGGTGTCGATACCGTAGGCGGAGGACAGTTCCTGCAGGCGCCGGACGCCGCGCTGGTTAGCGGCCAGTTGGGCCTGGAGATCGCCCCGGCGTTCGTCGGGCGTGCGTACATTGGCCAGCAGCAGGGCCCATACCGCCGGGTTAGGACGGCCGCGCTCCATGAGTTTGACCGGCGGAATGATCAGCCCTTCCTGAAAGATCTCCCGGGCCAGGGGCATTGACCCCGGCGCCATGCCGCCAATGTCGGCATGGTGCGCCCGACTGGCCACAAAGCCCAGGAGCTGGTGCTCGACAAAGACCGGCGAGACGAGCGTCAGGTCGGGCAGATGCGTGCCGCCCCGGAACGGATCGTTGAGCAGGACCGCGTCGCCGGGTTTCAGTTCGGGAAACGCCTCCCGACAGGCCTGCACGGAAAGGGGCAGCGCGCCTAAATGTACGGGAATGTGGGCCGCCTGGGCGACCAGCTCGCCTTCCGCGGTGAACAGTGCGCACGAGTAGTCGCGGCGCTCCTTGATGTTGGGCGAAAAACCGGTGCGGCGTAGCACGGCGCCCATTTCTTCAGCGACCGCCGTTAGCAGGTGCCGGAAGATTTCCAGACGAACCGGGTCCATTTCAGCTCGCGATCCAGACATTGCCGAAGCAATCGATGTGGGCTGTGGTTTGGGGAGGGAGGTAAACGGTGGTGTCAGAACGCACGAGCACAGCCGGTCCGGTCAACCGGTTGCCGGCCTGCAGGCGCGTGGCGTCGAAAAATGGCACAACCGACCGGGTCGTTTCGAGTACGACCGGTGCAGTGTCGATCAGCGCCTCCGGGGGCGGATCGGTATTGCCCGTTTCTATCAGGGGCAGCGCAGGAGGCGTAATCGGTCCGGTAGCCCGTACGCGTAGGTTCACAATTTCAGGAACCAGGTCCGGTGTGGCGTAACCGTATCGCTGACGGTGCAGGCGATGAAACGCGCGAATCCAACCGCGTCCAAAAGGCACGGTCAGTTCGTAGCTCTGGCCGGGATAGCGGACATCGAGCAATCGTTCGATCCGGATCTGACGGGTCGTAAAGCCTTCGGCCCGCAGATCGGCGCGTCCCTGCTGAACCAGGGGGCGAAAACGTTGGCGCAGCTCGTCTGCTGGGGTGGTGCCCGGTAGCATGACCGTCTGGACGTAATCGCGCACCACGTCGGCAGCCAGCATGCCCAGCGCGGAAAGCACCGAGGCCTGCGCCGGGACCAGCACGCGATGGATGCCCAGCGCCCGGGCCAGCGTAGCCGCGTGCAGGCCTCCGGCCCCCCCGAACGAGACGAGCACAAAATCGCGGGGATCGTAGCCGCGTTCGACCGAGATCACGCGCAGGGCGCGGGCCATGTGTGCCTCTGCGATGGCAATGACGCCCTGAGCCGCTGCCTGAGCAGGTGTCAGCGTTCCCGGCGTTTCCAGACGCAACCGGTGGGCCAGATGCGCCAGGGCTTCTTCGGCTGCTTCCCTGTCGAGCCGGTGCTGTCCGCCCAGAAAGGTGTCCGGCCGCAAGCGTCCCAGTACGAGGTGAGCATCGGTGACCGTGGGCTCGGTGCCGCCGCGCCCATAGCAGACCGGACCGGGATCGGCGCCGGCGCTTTCGGGGCCTACGCGAAGCGCTCCGCCGGGATCGACGCGGGCGATGGAGCCGCCGCCGGCCCCCACGGTGTGGATGTCGAGCAGGGGAATACCGATGGGCAGGCCGCCGATGGTTCCTTCCGTGGTAAGCGGCAGGGCGTCGGGCACGAGCGCCACATCCGTGGAGGTGCCACCCATGTCGAACGTGATCAGGTGGCGCACCCCGGCCAGCCCCGCCACGTAGCGGGCACCAATCAGTCCTCCGGCCGGTCCCGAAAGCACGCAACGCACGGCCTGTGCCCGCGCCTCACGCGCATGCATCAACCCGCCGCTGGACTGCATGACGCGGAGCGAAGCTCCCAGAGCTGCTTCGAGACGGCCAAGGTAGCGGTCCAGCACCGGAGCTACGTAGGCGCTGGCGACCGTTGTGCTGGCCCGTTCATACTCCCGAAACGCCGGAAGGATATCGCTGGACGCGGCCACCACCAGACCGGCTTCCCGCAGGGCACAGGCCAACTGCTGCTCGTG
>Ga0256839_1006560_pt1 | contig 10151 bp, 7 predicted proteins | sample 354166metaG_FD_185968 | JGI IMG/M metagenome (GOLD analysis project Ga0256839, IMG submission 185968) | Hydrothermal vent microbial communities from Mid Atlantic Ridge, Atlantic Ocean - 354-166 | ecosystem: Environmental > Aquatic > Marine > Hydrothermal vents | place: Atlantic Ocean: Mid... | reverse complement strand
GCCCCCCTCGCCCCAGAACGCGTGCCAGATACCGGGCAGCAGGGTAACGCTTTCACCCGGCTCCAGCGCGATGTGCCCGCCGGCATCCACCCGGCGGCTGACCCCATCGACCGGCACCTCGACCGGTGCGTTGCGGTCAATCGCCCCGCCTTCGTCAGGGGCAAACAGCTCGATCACCAGCCGGGCGCCGCCACGATTGATGATGTCTTCTGCCTTGATCACATGCCGGTGCATCGGGGCAATCTGGCGATCGCGCGAGATCATGATCTTTTCGGCATAGAGCATGCCGCGCCCGCGCGTCAGGTCTGCGGCCAGACCGTTGCGCACGGTGAACAGGAACAGCCCCAGTTCGTCAAACCGGCCCTGCCCGTAGTCGGTGATATCCCACCCCATGGCGCGCGCGCGTATCGTGGCCGCCTCATCGGACATGATCTGCCTTGGCGACCAGTGGGCAAAGGGCGGCAGCACATAGCCGTGCGACCGAATGAAAGCATCACTTTCGCGCAGTATCTCGTTGATTTCAGACCGTTTCACTGTACCCTCGCTTGGCTGGCGGGATCGAAGAACACCGCCTTGGACATGTTGAACGCCAGCTCCGTCACCGCCCCCGGCGCGATTTGCGCATCGGCGCGCAGCCGGGCGACCGCGCTTTTGCCGCCCAGGTTCACCACCGCGAAGGTGTCAGAGCCGGCCGGTTCCACCACGTCGACGAAACAGGTGCGCTTTTCGATCTGCCCGGTGGTCCGGTCGGCCCCTTGCGGGTCGGTAAAGGCCTCGGGCCTGATGCCGAAGATCACCTGCCTGCCCAATAACGCGCGCATCGCCGCACTTTCAGGTGCGGGCAGCAGCATGTCGCCCTCGTGCCCGGCAAGCGAGACCATCAGCGCGCCACCATCTTCCACCACTGTCGCCGGCAGCAGGTTCATCGAGGGCGAGCCCATGAAATCGGCCACGAACATGTTTACCGGATCGTTGTAAATCTGATCCGGCGTGCCGAACTGCAGCAACTCGCCATCCTTGAGCACCGCGATCTTGGTGGCCAGCGTCAGGGCCTCGATCTGGTCGTGGGTGACGTAGACGATGGTGGTGCCCATGCGCTGGTGCAGCCGCTTGATCTCGGTGCGCATGTCGACGCGCAGCTTGGCATCGAGGTTGGACAGCGGCTCGTCGAACAGGAACACCTGCGGATCGCGCACCAGCGCGCGCCCCATCGCCACCCGCTGGCGCTGGCCGCCCGACAACTGGCTGGGCTTGCGCTTCAGCAGTTCGCGTATCTGCAGCATGTCGGCAACCTCGTTGATCGCCGCCTCACGCGCGGCCCGGGGCATGCCGCGGATTTCCATGCCGAAGCTGATGTTCTTTTCCACCGTCATGTTCGGATAAAGCGCATAGGACTGGAAAACCATCGCGATATCGCGTTTCGACGGGTGCAGCCCGGTGACCGAGCGCTCCCCGATCAGGATGTCGCCGCCCGAGATATCCTCGAGCCCGGCAATGCAGTTGAGCAGCGTTGACTTGCCACAGCCCGACGGCCCCACCAGCACCAGGAAGCCGCCGTCCTCGATTTCAAGGTCGATGCCCTTGAGCACCTCGACCGGCCCGTAGGACTTGCGCAGGTTGTCGATCTTCAGTCGCGCCATGTCGTCTTACCCCTTCACCGCGCCGGCCATCAGGCCGCGCACGAAATACCGCCCGGACACGATGTAGACCACCAGGGTCGGCAGCGCCGCCAGGATCGCGCCTGCGAAATGCACGTTGTATTCCTTCACCCCGGTCGAGGAATTTACCAGGTTGTTCAGCGCCACCGTCATCGGGATCGAATCGAAATCGGCAAAACTCACCCCGAACAGGAAGTCGTTCCAGACATTGGTGAACTGCCAGATCACCGTGACCACGACGATCGGCGCCGAGCTGGGGGCAAGGATGCGCCAGAATATCTGGAAGAAACTCGCCCCGTCGATCTGCGCCGCGCGCACCAGTTCGGTCGGGAAAGCGGCATAGTAGTTGCGGAAAAACAGCGTGGTGAACCCGAGCCCGTAGATCGTGTGCACCAGCACCAGCCCCCAGGTGGTGCCGGCCAGCCCGATCAGCCCGAGAATGCGCGCCATCGGGATCAGCACGATCTGGAACGGAATGAAACAGGCCAGCAGAAGCAGGCCGAAAACCACGCCAGAGCCGCGAAACGACCATTTGGTCAGCACATAGCCGTTCATCGCCCCCATGAAGGTCGAAAGCACAACCGCCGGCACGACCATCATGATCGAGTTGATGAAAAACGGTTTCAGCCCGGTCGGCGACACCCCGATCTGGGCATGGGACCAGGCCGCGCGCCAGGGCTCCAGCGTCCAGACTTTCGGCAGGGAAAGCATGCCGCCGCCGCGGATTTCCTCGAGCGGTTTCAGCGAGTTGGTCAGCATCACGTAAAGCGGCAGCAGGTAGAAGATCGCAAACACGATCAACACCGTGTAGATCACGAACCGGGTGATCCGGCTGCCCTTGAGCGCGATGTCCTGGCCTGCGGCGCTCATCGGTTTTCCCCCGATTTCAGCTCGGAGTAGATATAGGGCACGATGATCGAAAAGATCATCATCAGCATGATGATCGCGCTGGCCGCCCCCACCCCCATCTGGTTGCGCGTAAACGTGTAGGAATACATGAAGGTCGCGGGCAGTTCGGTCGCGCGCCCCGGCCCGCCGCCGGTCAGCGCGACCACGAGGTCATAGGCCTTGATCGCCAGATGCGCGAGCACCACGAAGGCCGACAGGAACACCGGGCGCATCATCGGGATGATGATCTTGCGATAGATGCGAAACCCCGTGGCGCCGTCGATCTGGGCGGCCTTGATGATTTCGTTGTCGACCCCGCGCAGGCCCGCGAGGAACATCGCCATCACAAAGCCCGAGCTTTGCCAGACCGCCGCGATCACCACCGTGTAGATCGCCATGTTGCGGTCCTTGATCCAGGTGAAACTGAAGCTTTCCCAGCCCCATTGGTGCATCACGTTTTCCAGCCCGATGCCGGGATCCAGAAACCATTTCCACGCCGTGCCGGTCACAATGAAGCTCAGCGCCATCGGATACAGGTAGATCGGGCGGATCACCCCCTCGGCGCGGATCTTCTGGTCCAGCAGGATCGCCAGCAACAGCCCGAGCAGCGAACTGACGATGATGTAGAGCGCGCCGAAGATCGCGAGGTTCTTCATCGCCGTGTTCCAGTGGCGCAGCCGGAACAGCTTTTCGTAATTGGCGAGGCCGACCCAGTCGTAAGATGGCAGCATCTTCGAATTCGTCATCGACAGATAGCCGGTGTAGGCGATGAAGCCGTACACGAAGACTAGGATCAGCAGGAAACTCGGTGCCAGAACCAGCCGCGGCAACCAATTTTGAAAACTTTCTCGCATCGGGCACGTCCGTCTGGCGTCAGCAATGGCGGGCAGTTCCCTGCCCGCCAATCATCATATCCCCATTCGGGGAGCAGCCAAGGGCGATTACTTGGCGTCGGCCACGGCTGCGACCAGTTCGGCCGCCGCGGTTTGGGCGTCATACTCGCCGTTGAAATGCGCCGTCACGACGTCATACATGGCGTTCTTGATCGATGCGGGCACCGCGTGACCATGCGCCATCGAGCCGAACAGACTGCCGCTGGCATTGGCTTCGGCCAGGTCTTTCATGCCCTTCTTGCCGCAGGCATCGAAATCCGTGTCAGGCACATCGGTGCGCGCCGGAACCGAGCCCTTGACCACGTTGAAGGCCGACTGGAACGTCGGGTTCATCACCGCGCTGGCCATCAGCTTCTGGGCTTCCTGCGCCGCCGGATCGTTCACCTTGAACATCGCGAACTGGTCCGAGTTGAAGGTGACAGAACCTTGCGTGCCCGGGAACCGGATGCAGACAAAGTCTTCGCCCGGCACCTGATCGGCCTTCAGGAATTCACCCTTGGCCCAGTCGCCCATCATCTGCATCCCGGCTTCGCCGTTGATCACCATGGCCGAGGCTAGGTTCCAGTCGCGGCCCGAGAAATTGTCATCGACATAGGAACGCAGCTTGGCCATGCGGTTGAACACTTCAACCATCTGGTCGCCCCCCAGCGCGTCTTCGTCCAGGTCGATCATCGAGGCCTTGTAGAAATCGTTGCCCATGGACAGGACCACCGCGTCGAAGATCGTGGCGTCCTGCCAGGCCTGCCCGCCATGGGCCAGCGGCGTGATGCCGTTTTCCTTCATCTTGTCGAGAACCGCGACCAGCTCATCCCAGTTCGTGGGCACCGCGCCGCCGGCATCGTCCAGCGCCTTCTTGCTGATCCAGACCCAGTTGGTCGAGTGCACGTTGACCGGCGCCGCGACCCAATGGCCGTCATACTTGGAAAACGCTTTGAGCGCCTCCGGCACGACCGCGTCCCAGCCTTCTTCGCTGGCCACGTCGTCAAGGTTGGCAAGCGCCCCCTCGGCGGCCCAGTCGCGAATGTCGAAGCCCAGCATCTGCACCGCGGTCGGAGCGTTTCCGGCCGTGACCCGGGCGCGCAGCGCGGTCATCGCCGCTTCGCCGCCGCCGCCGGCAACCGGCATGTCCTGCCAGTCGACGCCCTTGCTTGCCAGGTCGTCCTTGAGCACGTTCAGCGCCGCCGCTTCACCGCCCGAGGTCCACCAGTGCAGCACTTCCACGCTGCCGGCACTTGCCATGCCGGCGCTTGCCGCCAGCACGATGGCCGAAGCCGTCATCTTGAATTTGCAATTGATTGACATGTTGTCCTCCCAGAGTTTTCCCGCGCATTTATAACGATACAAGTTTCGGTGCTGTCAACGCAATTCGCCACGCTTGCGAACAAAAAAGTTGCAATCAACCAAGGCTTGCGGATAACTCACCCCAACATGTGCCATGAATTGCAACGTTCTCAATTTGCGCGATCGGCGCCGGCCGCGACGGCCCGGCCGCCCGCGCCTGCGTCCTGCCCGCCATGAGCCGCAAGCCCGACCCGACGCAGCGCCCGACGCTTCGCACGGTTGCCGAAATCTCGGGGCTGGCGGTCACGACGGTATCGCGCGCCCTGGCGGACGATCCGAAGATCGCCGCGAAAACCCGCGCCCGCGTCGCCGAGATCGCGCGCCAGGTCGGCTACACGCCCGACCGCGCCGCGCAACGCCTGCGCACCGGCAAGACCAGGGTGATCACGCTGATCCTCGATGGCACGCAAGAGCGCATCCGGTTCGGCAGCACGGTCATTTCGGGTCTGACCCGCGCCTTGCAGGGCACCGACTACCACCTGACCGTCACGCCGCATTTCCATGCCGACGACAGCCAGGGCACGGTGCAGAACATCGTGCGCAACAACCTGGCCGACGGGCTGGTATTTTCGCGCGTCAAGCCGTTCGATGAACGCGTCCGCTTCCTGAGCGAAAGGGGCTTTCCCTTTGCCTGCCACGGCCGCACCGAGTTCTCAAGGCCGCACCCTTTCGTCGATTTCGACAACGAGGCCTTCGCCAACATGGCCGCCAACCGCCTGATCGACGCCGGCGTGCGGCGCATCTGCATGATCATGCCAAGCGAGCGGTTCACCTTCCACCAGCACCTGAACTACGGGCTGATGCGCGCGGTGCGCCAGCATGGGGTGGACTACGTCATCCCGCAAGAAATCACGCTGGACAGCTCGCTCGATGAAATCAACGCCTGGGCGCAGGCAATCGCCGCGGCACCGGACCGGCCCGACGGTTTCATCTGCCCCGGCGAAGCGGCCTATATCGCGTTGATGAGCGGGCTGCGCGCCGCCGGGCTCGAGCGCGGGCGAGACTTCTGCGCCGTCGTGAAGGCCAGCTCGCGCCTGCTGAAACAGATCGAACCCAGGGTCGACGTGATCTACGAAGACATCGAGGAGGCCGGCTTTCTGCTGGGCCAGCATGTTCTCGCCGCGATCAACACCCCCGATGCCCCGCCCGAACAGACCATTCAGAAACCCCTGGCCGACCTCGGGCAGAAACCGGGCTAGAGCCGCCCGACCCCGGCCCGCCTGGCGCCCTTTTTCTCGGCCAGCAGGCACAGCCAGTCATGCGCCACCGTCGCCGCCGCAATCGCGGTGATCTCGGCGTGGTCATAGGGTGGCGAGACCTCGACCACGTCCATGCCCACAAGGTTCAGCCCCTTGAGGCCGCGCACGAATTCCAGCGCCTGCCAGGTGGCCAGCCCGCCGGCAACCGGCGTGCCGGTGCCCGGCGCAAAGGCCGGGTCCAGCCCGTCCACGTCGAACGACAGGTAAAGCGGCGCATCGCCCACCCGCTCATGCACCACTTCGAGCACCGCATCGATGCCGAAGCGATGCACCCAGGGCGTGGTCAGGATCTCGAAGCCGTGGTCGCTGTCATTGTGGGTGCGCAGGCCCACCTGCACCGATTTCGCCACATCGACGATCCCTTCGGCCGCCGCGCGCGCAAACATCGTGCCGTGATCCATCGTCACGCCATCGTCCTCCCAGGTGTCGCAATGGGCATCGAACTGCACCAGCGCCACCGGCCCGTGCCGTTTCGCATGCGCCCGCAACAGCGGATAAGCCACCGAATGATCGCCGCCAAAGGTCAGCATCCGCGCGCCGCGCGCCAGGATCGCATCGGCATGCGCCTCGATCGCCGGCCCGACGGTCTCCGGGTGGTGCGGGTCAAGGTGCACATCGCCCCAGTCCACCACCGACAGCACCTCGAAAGGGTCGAACCCGAAGGGAAACGCCTTCAGCTCGGCCAGTTGCACCGAGGCGGCGCGGATCGCGCGCGGCCCCAGCCGGCAGCCGGGCCGGTAGGTCACCGCATTGTCGAACGGCACGCCCGACACAACCACGTCCACGCCGTCCAGATCGCGCGAAAAATTGCGCCGCAGAAAGCTCAGCGCGCCGCCATAGGTCATCTCGTGCCAGCGCCCCAGCTTGCCCTCGCGCCGAAATGCCTGATCGCCGTTTTCCACCATTTCACGCGTCCCTGATTGCCCTGCCCGCCAGTTTTTCCATATCTGCCGCCCGCGCGCCAGCCCCTGTCGCTGGCAGACCTTGACAGGCCCGCCGTTCGCCCGCCCCATGGATGAAATCCGAAAGGGGCGCCCCATGTCCGGCAAACGCAGCGGTCGCAAGGCCCGCAAATCCCAACGCGCCAGCGAAGGCCGCAGCGCGCATCTGCGTGTCCCCTTCATCAGCCGCAAGATCCCGCCCTACGAGATCCTGGACGATGAAAGCCTCACCCGGATCGAGACCACCGCCGAGCGCATTCTCGCCGAGATCGGCATCGAGTTTCGCGACGACCCCGAAACCGTGCGCCTGTTTGCCCAAGCCGGCGGCCAGGTCACCGCGAAATCCGACACGATCAAGATCATCCGGTTCGAACCCGGCATGATCCGCGAAATCCTGAAGACCGCGCCGGCGCGCTTTACCCAGCACGCCCGCAACCCGGCCAACACGGTCGAAATCGGCGGCGACTCGGTGGTTTTCGCCCCGTCCTACGGCTCGCCCTTCGTGATGGACCTCGACCGGGGCCGGCGCTACGGCACGATCGAGGATTTCAACAATTTCGTGAAACTCGCCCAGTCCAGCCCGTGGCTGCACCATTCCGGCGGCACCATCTGCGAACCCACCGATATCGCGGTGAACAAGCGCCACCTCGACATGGTCTATGCCCATATCCGTTATTCCGACCGCGCCTTCCTCGGCTCGATCACCGCCCCCGAGCGCGCCGAGGACAGCATAGAGATGTGCCGCATCCTGTTCGGCGCCGATTTCGTCGACGAAAACTGCGTGATCATGGGCAATTTCAATTCCACGTCGCCGCTGGTCTGGGACGGCATTTCGACACGCGGCATCCGGGCCTATGCGGCGGCCGGCCAGGGCTCGATCCACCTGCCGTTCCTGTTGGGCGGCGCCGTGGCCCCGCTGACCATGGCCGGGGCGCTGGCGCAGAACCTTGCCGAAAGCATGGTCGGCTGCGCGCTCACCCAACTGGTGCGGCCCGGCGCGCCCACGATCCTGGCGACCTTCCTGACCTCGATGTCGATGCGCTCCGGCTCGCCCACCTTCGGCACACCGGAACCGGCGCTCGGCTCGCTCGTGATGGGCCAGCTTGCCCGCCGGCTGAACCTGCCGCTGCGCTCGGCGGGCAGCTTCACCACGTCCAAGCTGCCTGACGCGCAGGCGATGCAGCAATCCATGATGTCGATGATGTCGGCGGTGCAAAGCGGCGGCAATTACCAGTTGCACTCGGCCGGCTACCTCGACGGGCTGCTGTCGATGTCCTACGAGAAATTCATGCTCGATACCGACGTCTGCGGCGCGCTGCACGCCTATCTCGCGGGCATGCAGGTGAACGACGACACCCTGGCCTTTGACGCTCTTGCCGAAAACGGCCCCGGCGAACATCTTTTCGGCTGCGCCCATACGCTCAGCCACTACCAGAGCGCCTATTGGGACAGCGAGCTGAACGATGACCAGCCCTGGGAAACCTGGGACGAACAGGGCGGTATCGACGCCATGACCCGCGCCAATGCCCGCTGGAAGGAAACCCTTGCCAACTACACCGCCCCGCCGCTTGATGAAGCCACCGACGAGGCCCTGCGGGATTTCATCGCCCGCAAGAAGGCCTCCATGCAAGACGCCTGGCACTGAAGGAAGCGCCCATGTCCAACGACCCGTTGCTCCAGCCCTACCAGCTCAAGCACCTGAGCCTGAAAAACCGCATCATGACCACCGCACATGAGCCGGCCTATACTGAAAACGGTATGCCGACCGAGCGCTACCGCGCCTATCACGCCGAGCGCGCCAAGGGGGGCGTGGCCATGGTGATGACGGCGGGCTCTGCCGTCGTCTCGCGCGACAGCCCGCCCTCTTTCGGCAACATCCTCGCCTACCGCGACGAGGTCGTGCCCCATATCCGCGCGCTCACCGACGCCTGCCACGCGCACGGCTGCGCGGTGATGATCCAGCTCACCCACCTGGGCTGGCGCACCCACTGGTCGCGCGGCGACTGGCTGCCGGTGCTCAACACCAGCCACGCCCGCGAACCGGCGCACCGCGCCTTTCCCAAGCAGATCGAAGACTGGGACATCGCGCGCATCGTCACCGACTACGCCGACGCCGCCGAACGCATGCAGGCCGGCGGCATGGACGGGATCGAGCTCGAAGCCTACGGCCACCTGATGGACGCCTTCTGGTCGCCGGTGAACAACACGCTCGACGGGCCCTACGGCGGCGATCTCGACGGGCGCATGCGGTTTTCGCTCGAGGTGCTGCAAGCCATCCGCGCCCGCACCGGCCCCGATTTCATCGTCGGCATCCGCTATACCGCCGACGAAACCGCCCCCGGCGGCATCGACACGGAGCTTGGTCTGGAAATCTCGAAACGATTGTCTGACAGCGGGTTGGTCGATTTTCTCAATGTCATCCGCGGCCGCATCCTGACCGATCCCGAACTCACCAAGGTCATCCCGATCCAGGGCATGGCCAACGCCCCGCATCTGGATTTCGCGGGCCGGGTGCGCGCCGCCACCGCCATGCCCACCTTTCACGCCGCCCGCATCCCCGATGTCGCCACCGCGCGCCACGCCATTTCGGCCGGGCTGCTCGACATGGTCGGCATGACGCGGGCCCACCTGGCCGAACCCCACATCGTGCGCCTGATCGCCGAGGGCCGCGAAAACGCCATCCGCCCCTGCGTCGGCGCCACCTACTGCCTCGACCGCATCTACCAGGGCGGCGAAGCGCTGTGCATCCACAACGCCGCCACCGGGCGCGAGCTGTCAATGCCCCACGTCATCGCCCCCGCGCGCGCTCGCAAGACCGTCACCATCGTCGGCGCCGGCCCCGGCGGGCTGGAAGCGGCGCGCATCGCCGGCGAACGCGGCCATGACGTCACCGTCTTCGAAGCCGCCAGCCAGCCCGGCGGCCAGCTTCGCCTCGCCGCCCGCAGCGAGCGCCGGCGCGAGATGCTCGGCATCATCGACTGGCGCATGGAGCGCTGCGCCGAAGCGGGCGTGCAATTCCATTTCGACCAGTTCGTCGATGAGAACCACCCCGCCATGACCGCTTCGGACGTGAACATCATCGCCACCGGCGGCCTGCCCCAGACCGAGATCCTGACAGACGGCAATGACCTCGTAACCTCGACATGGGACGTGATCGCCGGCGACACCAAA
>Ga0256839_1006559_pt1 | contig 10151 bp, 9 predicted proteins | sample 354166metaG_FD_185968 | JGI IMG/M metagenome (GOLD analysis project Ga0256839, IMG submission 185968) | Hydrothermal vent microbial communities from Mid Atlantic Ridge, Atlantic Ocean - 354-166 | ecosystem: Environmental > Aquatic > Marine > Hydrothermal vents | place: Atlantic Ocean: Mid... | reverse complement strand
GACGATGCTGAGCGTCTCGGCCTCTCCCACCTCCACCTCGCACACCTGCAGGCGGTCCGCCTGGGGATGAGGCTCAACCTTCAGCACCTTGCCCACCACTACGCCACTGAAGGCAGACGCCACCGGCTCTGCGGCCTCCACCTCGAGACCGGCCATGGTCAGTTGTTCACAAAGTTCCTCGCTGCCCACCGGCGGGTTCACCCACTCACGCAGCCATTTTTCGCTGAATTTCATAATATCCTGATTGCAAGGTACAAGGGGAAAGATACAAGGTACAAGGTACAAGGGGATGCAAAGAACCCTTCACCTGTACCCGCCGCTTTGCATAACTTGTACCTTGTATCTTTCCCCTTGTACCTTGTATCTTTCCCCTTGTATCTGATTTTTAATTAAACTGCTGCAAAAACCGCAGGTCGTTCTCAAAAAACAGGCGCAGGTCGTTGACGCCGTAGCGCAGCATGGCCATGCGCTCCACGCCCAGGCCGAAGGCGAATCCGGTGAACTGTTCATTGTCGATACCCACCTGATCGAAGACCTGGGGATGGATCATGCCGCATCCCATGATCTCCAGCCAACCCGTCTGGCTGCATACGCGGCACCCCCCGCCACCACAGATGACGCATTCGATATCCACCTCGGCGGACGGCTCGGTGAAGGGAAAATAGGAAGGGCGGAAACGGACGCTCAGTTCCTTGTCGAAGAAGGCGCGCAGAAAATCGCTGAGCATACCCTTGAGATCCGTGAAGCTCACGTTCTCGTCCACCATGAAGCCCTCCACCTGATGGAACATGGGCGTATGGGTGACATCGGAGTCACAGCGGTAGACGCGCCCCGGCGCGATCACGCGCAAAGGCGGCTTGCGCGACTGCATGACATGCACCTGCACCGGCGAGGTATGGGTGCGCAGCAGGGTTTCGGCATCGATGTAAAAGGTATCGTGCATGGCCCGCGCGGGATGGTTCTCCGGGATGTTGAGGGCCTCGAAATTGTGGTAGTTGTCCTCGATCTCCGGCCCCTCGGCCACCTCGAAGCCGATGCGTGAAAACAGGGATTCGATGCGGTTCAGGGTGAGGGTCACGGGGTGCAGCCCGCCCGTCGCCTGCCCCCGGCCCGGCAGGGTAACGTCGATGCGCTCTTTCGCCAGGCGCGCCTCCAGGGCGGCCGCCTCCAGAGACTGGCGCCGCGCCTCGATGGCCTGGTGCACCTGCTGCTTGGCCGCGTTGACGGCCTGCCCCGCCTTGGGACGCTCTTCCGGGGAAAGATCCTTGAGTTGTTTCAGGGCTCCGGTCAAGGCGCCCTTCTTGCCCAGATACTGAACCCGCAACTGGTCCAGCGCCGCCAGGTCCGCGGCGGCGTCGATGCCCTTCAGGGCCTGTTTGACGATTGAGTCCAGTTGCATGGTATTGTTCTAATGTTTTGCTTTTACTATGCCAGAGCCTCCCCCTCCATGGGGAGGGTGTCGCAAAAGTCATTCGTAGGTTGGGCTGAGGAACGAAGCCCAACAGTAACAGCTTGAAAAGCCAAACATGTTGGGCTTCGTTCCTCAGCCCAACCTACAGAAAAACCGGCTTTTGCGACACCCTCCAAGGGGAGAGGGAGAAAATTTTATATCTACGAGTCCTTCGTGCACTTCTTGGCAAACAACAGCCACAACGAAAAAGGGAAAGGCTGCGACCTTTCCCTATTCCGATTCCATGTGGCACAAGGTCCGGCGGATGCACATCCGGCCTTGCACCGTCATTCAGGCTGAGAGACTGGCCTTGGCTCGTTCCGCCAGTGCGGCAAAGGCGTCCTTGTCGAACACCGCCAGATCGGCCAGCACCTTGCGGTCGATATCGATGGCGGCCCGTTTCAGACCGTTCATCAGGCGGCTGTAGGACAGGCCACACTCGCGGGCCGCGGCATTGATGCGCACGATCCACAGGGCGCGGAACTGGCGCTTTCTCTGACGGCGGTCGCGGTAGGCATACTGTCCGGCCTTGGTGACCGCCTGGGTGGCGACGCGGTAGACGTTCTTGCGGCGGCCCCGGTAGCCCTTGGCCTGGGCAATGACCTTTTTGTGTCTGGCGCGGGCGGTAACCCCTCGTTTTACTCTTGGCATGACTTAACTCCTTAAAACCTCAACTGTAAGGTAACATTTGCTTGATGGCGTCACTGTCCGACGGATTGATCAGGCCGGTAGAACGCAGGTGGCGCTTGCGCTTGGTGCTCTTCTTGGTGAGGATATGATTGCGATGCGACTGCCGGAACTTGAAACGTCCAGAGGCCGTCTTGGTAAACCGCTTGGCCGCGCCGCGATGTGTCTTTAACTTGGGCATCTTGATTCTTCCAAATAATGTCTAAAAATCGAATTCCTGCATCAACTACTTCTTTTTCAGAGGCGCCATTACCATGATCATCTGACGCCCTTCCATTTTGGGGTACTGCTCGACGCTGCCGTACTCCGCCAGGTCTTTCTCGATGCGCTGCAGCAGATTGCGTCCCAACTGCTGGTGGGCCATCTCGCGTCCCCTGAAGCGCAGGGTGATCTTGGCCTTGTCGCCCCCCTCAAGGAAACGGATGATGTTGCGCAGCTTGACCTGGTAGTCACCCTCTTCCGTGCCGGGCCTGAATTTGACCTCCTTGACCTGAATCTGCTTCTGCTTCTTCTTGGCCGCGTGGCGCTTCTTGTTTTCCTCGAAGAGGAATTTGCCATAGTCCATGACGCGGCACACGGGTGGATCCGAATTGGGTACGATCTCTACCAGATCGAGGTCCGCCTCCTCGGCGTGTTGCTGGGCCTCGTCGATGGATACCACACCGATCTGTTCGCCATCGGCCCCGATCAGTCTGACGGTTGGCGCCGTGATAGCTTCATTCAAGCGCAGCTCTTTATCTGCAGCGATACTTCAGTCCTCCAAAACAGCATGGCCGCGGCTCGCGATTTCGGCCAACAATCGATTGGCGCAGTCTTCCAGAGACATGCCGCCTAGATCCTTGCCGCTTTGCGTGCGCACGGCCACGGTTTGATTTTCCACTTCCCGGTCTCCTGTCACCAGCAGATAGGGAATCCGTTGTAATGTGTGCTCGCGGATTTTAAAGCCTATTTTTTCATTTCTCAAGTCTAAATTGACCCTGAGCCCTTGTTTTTTCAGGTATTCCACTACTTTTCGGGCGTAATCGGCCTGATTGTCCGTAATATTCATCACCACGGCCTGCACGGGCGCCAGCCACAAGGGGAAATGCCCGGCGTGTTCTTCGATGAGAATGCCGATAAAACGCTCCAGGGAACCCAGGATGGCGCGGTGCAGCATCACCGGCACCTGCTTGCTGCCGTCCTCGGCGATATAGTGAGCCCCCAGGCGTCCCGGCATGGAAAAATCCACCTGGATGGTGCCGCATTGCCAGATGCGCCCGATGCAGTCCTTGAGGGAGAACTCGATCTTGGGGCCGTAGAAGGCCCCCTCCCCCGGCTGCAGATCCCATTCCAGGCCCTTGTCGTTGAGGGCCCGCTCCAGGGCGTGCTCAGCCTTGTCCCAGGAGGCGTCGTCACCGACGCGGTTTTCCGGGCGGGTGGACAGCTTGACGATGATGTCGCGGAAACCGAAGTCGGCATAGACCTGGAACAGCAGGTCGATGAAGGCGGACACCTCGTCCTGGATCTGCGCCTCGGTGCAGAAGATGTGGGCGTCGTCCTGGACGAAATTGCGCAGGCGCATGAGCCCGTGCAGGGTGCCCGACGGTTCATTGCGATGACAGGAGCCGAACTCCGCCATGCGCAGAGGGAGGTCGCGGTAGCTCTTCACCCCCTGGTTGTAGATCTGCACGTGGCAGGGGCAGTTCATGGGTTTGACGGCGTAGTCGCGGTTCTCCACGTGGGTGGTGAACATGTCGTCGCCGAACTTTTCCCAATGGCCCGACTTCTCCCACAGGCTGCGGTCCACCACCTGCGGGGTGCGCACTTCGTGATAGCCATGCTCCACCAGCAGGGCGCGGATGTAGTGTTCTATGGTCTGGTAGATGATCCAGCCCTTGCCGTGCCAGAACACCATGCCCGGCGCCTCTTCCTGGGTGTGGTAGAGATCCAGTTGCCTGCCGATCTTGCGGTGGTCGCGTTTCTCCGCTTCTTCCAGGCGGTGCAGGTACTGCTTGAGGGCCTTCTTGTTGGGCCAGGCCGTGCCGTAGATGCGCTGCAGCATTTCATTGCTGGAGTCGCCCCGCCAGTAGGCCCCCGCCAGTTTGGTGAGGCGGAAGGCCTTGAGGCGGCCGGTGCTGGGCACGTGGGGCCCGCGGCACAGGTCGATGAAGTCACCCTGCTCATAGAGGGACAGGGTTTCATGGGCGGGTATGGCCTCGATGATCTCTGCCTTGTAACGCTCGCCCATATCCAGAAAGAACGGTATGGCCTCCTCGCGGGACATCTCCCTGCGCGTCACCGGCAGATCCTGGGCGGCCAGTTCCACCATCTTCTTCTCGATGGCCTCCAGGTCCTCCGGCGTGAAGGAACGCTCGAAGGCGAAGTCGTAATAGAAACCGTCCTCGATAACGGGCCCGATGGTCACTTGCGCCGTGGGGAACAACTGCTTCACCGCCTGGGCCAGGAGGTGGGCGCAGGAATGGCGGATGATTTCCAGACCTTCCGGGTCGCGGTCGGTGACGATGGCGACACGGGCATCGTCTTCGACGACATGGGACAGATCCACCAGCCGGTCGCCGACCTTGCCCGCCAGGGCCGCCTTGGCCAGACCGGGACCGATATCAGCGGCCACCCCGGCGAGGGTTACCGGATGATCGTACTGACGGGTGCTGTTGTCGGGCAGTGTGATAGTAGGCATTGGCGGCTGTGCAGTGTTTTCGTGTTCCCGTATGAAAAAAGCACTGCCGGAAACAGTGCTTGCAATACGGAATCAAGTGGTAGGCGCGATTGGATTCGAACCAACGACCCCCACCATGTCAAGGTGGTGCTCTAACCAACTGAGCTACGCGCCTGCAAAATCCGCTACAAGATACTAGATAGGTGGCCCCCAATGCAAGCAAAAGGCATCTTGCCGCATAACCGTTCTATGCGGGATTTTTCCATGAATGGCAAAGATGGCTGTTTATGACCAGGGGAGTAGGCGGCACTGTAAATTATGCCTGGCATCGGCAGGTAGCGCCAGACAACGGGCGAGGACTCGCACAAGCTCGAAGTTGTGTGCGATGTGCCCCAAAATTACAGGTGCTTCACAGGTGCTTCAAAGGGTCCATGTTCTGATGAAGTATTCGCACGATGACAATCCCATGGGATTGCCTTTTGTAGTACAGGATATGGCTTGCGTAAGGGAAGCTGAGCAGTCCCTCAGAGAGAGCTTCGCGTGTCGCGCCAAGGGCTGGATTCTCCGCGAGGAGTTGTGCACGGGTTTCCAGGCCGTCCAGGGATGTCTTGGCCTGAGAGCCCCCCCACTCCCGGGAGGTATAGTCGATGATGTTTTCAAGATCGTGTTCCGCTTTTTCCGTGAATTGGTAGCGAATGCTACGCTTTGCCACGGCTTAGGCATCCACCCGGTTGCGCAGCCTGTTGATGACCGATTTTCCATCGCAGACCTTTCCAGCCTGCAGGTCGGCGATGCCTTCCTCGATTGCCTGTTTCAGATGCGCCTCTTTCAGCGCCTCAAGCTGCGCATATTCAGCCGCTGAGATTACCACGGCAACCGGTTTGCCATGACGGCTGATACCAACAGGTCCGTGTTGGGCCTTGATCAGCACATCACCGAATTCGCGCTTGGCGTCGCTGGCGTTGAGAATTTTCATTAGGTCGCTCGTTTTGATCAAAACAATTAAATTGATTACATTCTAGCCTTCGCAGCCTCACCTGTCCAGCACCCCGTCAAGGTGAGAAATGCGCACCAAGCCCCAGGTGCCCTTCCCTGAGCTTGTGGATCTGGTCGCGGATCCTCGCCGCCTCCTCGAATTCCAGGTCGCGGGCATGCTGATACATCTGCTTCTCCAGGGCCGCGATTTTCTTGTTCAGCTGCCCGGGAGACAGGGCGCCGTATTCGATCACCGGCTCCGCGATGCGGGCGTAGTCACCGGCCTTGGCCGTGGAAGTCGAGAAGACGCCGTCGATGAGTTCCTTCACGGCCTTCTGCACGCCCACGGGGGTGATGCCGTGGGCCTCGTTGTGGGCCAGTTGCTTGCGCCGCCGCCGTTCCGTCTCATCCATGGCGCGCCGCATGGAAGCGGTGATACGGTCGGCATAGAGGATGGCGCGGCCGTTGAGATTGCGCGCGGCGCGGCCGATGGTCTGGATCAGGGAGCGGTCGGAGCGCAGGAAACCCTCCTTGTCCGCATCCAGGATGGCCACCAGGGACACCTCCGGGATGTCCAGGCCCTCGCGCAGCAGGTTGATTCCCACCAGCACGTCGAACTCGCCCAGGCGCAGGTCGCGGATGATCTCCACCCGCTCCACGGTATCGATGTCCGAGTGCAGGTAGCGCACCTTGACGCCGTTCTCATCCAGGTATTCCGTGAGGTTCTCGGCCATGCGCTTGGTGAGGGTCGTCACCAGCACGCGCTCATTCCCGGCAGTGCGTTTTTTGATCTCCGACAACAGATCGTCCACCTGGCTCTCCACCGGGCGCACCTCGAGTTCCGGATCGACGAGCCCCGTAGGACGCACCAGCAGCTCCACCACCGCGCCGGCATGTTCGGTCTCATAGGGACCGGGGGTGGCGGAGGTAAATATGGTCTGCGGCGCCAGCCTTTCGAACTCCTCGAAACACAGGGGGCGGTTGTCCAGGGCCGATGGCAGGCGGAAGCCGTATTCCACCAGGTTGATCTTGCGCGCCCGGTCGCCGCGGTACATGCCGCCCAGTTGGGGGATGGTCACATGGCTTTCATCGATCACCAGCAGGGCATCCTCGGGCAGGTAATCGAACAGGGTCGGCGGCGGTTCTCCTGCCTGACGCCCGGAAAGATAGCGGGAATAATTCTCGATGCCGGAACAATAGCCGATCTCCTGCATCATCTCGATGTCGAAGCGGGTGCGCTCCTCCAGGCGCTGCGCCTCCACCAGCTTGCTGGCCTCGCGCAGCTGGCGCAGGCGCTCGCGCAGTTCCTCGCGGATCGCGTCGATGGCGTTCATTATCGTCTCGCGGGGGGTGACATAGTGGGTCTTGGGATAGATGGTCAGGCGCGGCGCGCGGCGCAGGATCTCCCCTGTCAGGGGGTCGAACCAGGCCAGCGACTCGATCTCGTCGTCGAACAGCTCCACCCGCACCGCCTCGTTTTCCGACTCGGCGGGAAAGATATCGATGACATCGCCCCTCACCCGGTAATTGCCGCGGTGCAGCTCCACGTCGTTGCGCGTGTACTGGATCTCCGTCAGCTTCTGCAGGATGGCGCGGCGGTCCACCACCTCCCCCCTGACCAGATGCAGCACCATGCTCAGATAGGCGCGCGGATCCCCCAGGCCGTAGATGGACGAGACCGAGGCCACGATGATGGCGTCGCGCCGCTCCAGGATGGCCTTGGTGGCGGACAGGCGCATCTGCTCGATGTGCTCGTTGATGGAGGCGTCCTTCTCGATGAAGGTATCCGAGGACGGCACATAGGCCTCCGGCTGGTAGTAATCATAATAGGAAACGAAATACTCCACGGCATTGTCCGGAAAGAATTCGCGCATCTCGCTGTACAACTGCGCCGCCAGGGTCTTGTTGGGCGCGAGGATGAGAGTGGGTCGCTGCACCTGGGTGATGACATTGGCGATGGTGAAGGTCTTGCCGGAGCCGGTGACGCCCAGCAGGATCTGGTGCGCCAGACCGGCCTCCAGCCCCTCCACCAACCGGCGGATGGCCTCCGGCTGGTCGCCGGCGGGCTGGAAGTCGGAATGCAATTGAAATGTTTTTTCCATGGAATTTTTTGCCGTATACTGCTTATCCTGAATTGTTTCTATTACCACGAAATGCACGAAGAACACGGAGACAAATACCAGGCGCCTCTCGACAGCAGGCGTGGAACCCGGACTTACGTGTTCCCGGCGACAAAAACCTACAGGATCATATGACCGTGCAACTCTCTCAACGCGTACAACGCATCAAGCCCTCGCCCACCCTCGCCATCACCGCCCGCGCCGCCCAGTTGCGCGCCGAGGGCAAGGATATCATCGGCTTCGGCGCCGGGGAGCCGGATTTCGACACCCCGCAGCCCATCAAGGAGGCGGCCAAGGCGGCCATCGATGCCGGCTTCACCAAGTACACCGCCGTGGCGGGAACCGTGGAGCTGAGACAGGCCGTATGCGAAAAGTTCAGCCGCGATAACGGCCTGGAGTATACACCGGATCAGATCCTGGTGTCCGTCGGCGGCAAGCAGAGTTTCTACAACCTCGCCCAGGCGCTGCTCGATGCCGGGGACGAGGTCATCATACCCGCCCCCTACTGGGTATCCTACCCGGACATGGTGCTGCTGGCGGACGCGGAGCCCGTCATCATCGCCACGGGCCTGAAACAGGGTTTCAAGATCACCCCCGAACAACTGGAACAGGCGATCACCGAGCGCACCCGTTTGGTGGTCATCAACAGCCCCTCCAACCCCACGGGCGCCACCTACACCCGGGATGAACTGGCGGCGCTGGGCGAGGTCATCAAGCGGCACCCGCGGATCATCGTCGCCAGCGACGATATCTACGAGCACATCCTGCTCAACGATGCGCCCTTCACCAATATATTGATGGCCTGCCCGGACCTCTATGACCAGGCCATCATCCTCAATGGCGTTTCCAAGGCCTATTCCATGACCGGCTGGCGCATCGGCTATGCCGCGGCCCCCCTGCCGCTCATCAACGCCATGAAGAAGATCCAGTCGCAAAGCACCTCCAACCCCGCCTCCATCTCGCAAGCCGCGGCGCAGGCCGCGCTGGAAGGAGACCAATCCTGCATCGGCGTCATGACCGAGGCATTCAAGGAACGCCATGAGTTCGTGGTCGGCGCGCTGAACGCCATGCCCGGCGTCGAATGCCTGCCCTCGGCCGGCGCATTCTACGCCTTTCCCTACATGCAGGAGGCCATCGACGCCCTCGATGGCGTTGATGACGACATTGCCTTCGGGGAGTACCTCATCAACGAGGCCGGCGTGGCCCTGGTGCCCGGCTCCGCCTTCGGCGCCCCCGGCTACATGCGCCTCTCCTTCGCCACCAGCATGGAAAACCTGCGCGAAGGGCTGGACAGGATTGCGCGTATATTGGGTGCCTGACTCGAAAAGATCGCGATACAGACACTATCAACCCGGCAACAATATATATCGTATTCAGGGCTTCAGACCTGCGCTGGAACAAGGCGCGGTGTGCAGGCAATGGCGAGCCCATTGGCAAGCGCCGCAACGCCGTGCCAGTGCAGGCCTGTATCAGGAAAACATCAATGTTTTAAGTGGCCAAAAAGAGGCAAATCGCCAGTTAATTTATGATGGAATACCGAACGGCCTTTGGCCAGCATTGGATGGCTCCCCGGGGCGGACTCGAACCACCGACCAAGTGATTAACAGTCACCTGCTCTACCAACTGAGCTACCGGGGAATCGCGCTCAGACAAGGCGTGTATACTACTGAATCTGATAACATTGGGTCAATAGCCCTCGATATAAATATTATTCCGCCCTGCATCATTGCCCTTCATGCCTGCATTGCAGGGAAACTGGTATACCTGAGATGAAAAAGGACTCCCACATCAGCGCCGCAGACAAGGCGCTGTTCAGAAAATCGGTCAAAAATATCAGGCGGTTAAACCATGACCGCGTGATCCCGGAGCAAAAACGCCGACGCCCCGTCCCGCAGCAGCGGCTGCGGGACGACCTGCAGGTGCGTGAGGACATGCTGTCCGATACCTTCGATCCCGCGGAGCTGGAAACCGGCGAGGAACTGCTCTTCGCGCGACCGGGAATTCAGCACATGGTCTTCAAGAAGCTGCGGCGTGGACAGTTCAGCATCGCTGCGGAACTCGACCTGCATGGCATGACCGTCCCCCTTGCCCGTGAAGCGCTGGCGCAATTTCTGCGTGACAGTCGCGCCTCCCGGCACCGCTGTGTGCGCATCATCCATGGCAAGGGGCTGAGTTCTCCACACGGGCAAGCGGTTCTGAAGGGACGGGTCAATGCCTGGTTGCGCCAGCGCGACGAGGTGCTGGCGTTCTGCTCGGCGCGCCC
>Ga0256839_1006558_pt1 | contig 10151 bp, 9 predicted proteins | sample 354166metaG_FD_185968 | JGI IMG/M metagenome (GOLD analysis project Ga0256839, IMG submission 185968) | Hydrothermal vent microbial communities from Mid Atlantic Ridge, Atlantic Ocean - 354-166 | ecosystem: Environmental > Aquatic > Marine > Hydrothermal vents | place: Atlantic Ocean: Mid... | reverse complement strand
GATTTGTATTTTTAAGCTCTTTTTTTATCTCAGATAACTCAGCTCTCAATCCTTTGACTGCAACAATCGCTGCATTTCCACACACAGCTTCTATACGCCTAACCCCAGCAGACACCCCAGACTCTTTCGTAATCATAAACAGCCCTATTTGTGCAGTGTTCTTTACATGGTTGCCACCACAAAGTTCTATAGAAGACTCACCTATGTTTACTACACGTACCTTGTCTCCATATTTTTCTCCAAACTGTGCTTTGGCTCCTAGCTTTCTAGCTTCTTCTATACTTAGTTCTTTCATTCCAGCTGCTTCGCCTGCAGATATTTTGGCATTGACCCATGCTTCTACTTGTTCTACTTCTTCTACTGTCATAGCTTTAGGATGAGAGAAGTCAAAACGTAATCTTTTGTCATCATTGAGTGATCCTGCTTGTGCCACATGTTCGCCCAATATTTCATACAATCCTGCGTGAAGTAGGTGTGTAGCAGAGTGATGTTTTTCTATCTCTGACTTATTTGCATCTACCTTAGCCACTACCTCATCCCCTACAGATAAGTACCCTTCAAATTTAGAAAGATTCATATCAAGAAACTTTTGCGTATCTAAAATGACTAATGTCTCACTCCCCGTTTCTAAAGTACCTCTATCTCCTACTTGTCCCCCTGATTCAGCATAAAAAGGAGTCTCTTCAAGCATTACCCAACCAGTGCCATCACTTGACCCTACTTCTTCAAAGTTTTCATCTAAAAGTGCTAGTACTTTTGTACATACTTTTCTATGCTCATAACCTACAAAAGTGTTAAGTCCATGTTCTTCTTTTAGTGATTTAAAATCACCCGTCGCTGCTGCCTCACCCGTACCTTTATGTGCTGCTTTTGACTGTGCTTTTTGCTTCGCCATAGCCTCATCAAAAGCCTTTGAGTCCAGAGCTATGTTTTTTTCTCTTAACATATCTTGCGTGAGGTCAAGAGGAAAGCCATAGGTATCATAAAGTTTAAAAGCCACTTCGCCGTTAAAGGTTTCAGAACTAAGCCATGTGGGTTCATATTCTAATTTTTCTTCTAACATTTTAAACATATTTTGTGCATGAAACCCATAAGGTCTTTTGCTAGTACTTGTTTCTCTGTCTTTGTTGTAATGCATTCTTGCAAGCTCTTCATTGAAGAGTTTAATCCCTGCTTCTATGGTCTCAAAGAAACGTTCTTCTTCTAACTTCATAGAAGCCTTTATAGATTCAGCTCTCTCTCCCAAATAAGTATACTGTTCTCCCATAGTCTCTACAAGTGTGTCTACCATAGTGTGCATAAATGGTTTACGAAGTCCTAGTAAGTAGCCATGTCGAATGGCACGACGCATAATACGCCTAAGCACATATCCACGTCCTTCTTTGTCAAAGTTCACACCCTGTGCTAGTAAAAATGATGTAGAACGTAAGTGGTCTGCTATGACTCTATATGAAGCAGATTTAGCAGCATTATAGTCATACTTTGTGCCTACAAGTTCGCCTATTTTGTCTAAAAATGGCATAAATAATGTAGAATGATAATTATTTAATACACCCTCTTTGATAGCAACGACACGCTCCAAACCCATACCTGTGTCTATACTAGGTTTAGGAAGTGGATTTAAATTACCCTCAGCATCTCTTTCATACTGCATAAAAACAAGGTTCCAGATTTCTAAAAATCTATCTCCTTCTCCACCCATATAGTCTTCTGGTCCAGAAAAGTGTTCTTCCCCTTGGTCATAAAATATTTCAGAACAAGGGCCACATGCACCTGTCTCACCCATAGCCCAAAAGTTCTCTTTGTCATCAAACTTGACTATGCGATCTTTTGCGATGTGCTTTTGCCATAGTGTATACGCCTCTTCATCATCTTCATGTACAGTCACCCATAGTTTGTCCACAGGTAAATTCAAATACTTCTCAGAGGTAATAAACTCCCAAGCAAACGCCATCACTTCTTCTTTAAAATAGTCTCCAAAAGAGAAGTTACCAAGCATCTCAAAAAGTGTGTGGTGTCTTGCTGTATAGCCTACGTTGTCAAGGTCGTTATGTTTACCTCCTGCTCTTAGGCATGTTTGACTTGAAGTATTACGTGGAGGGTTAGGTATAGGAGCATCTCCAGTAAAGATGGCTTTAAAAGGAACCATACCTGCATTGACAAACATCAACGTGCCATCATCATCGAGTGGCACAAGTGGAGCAGAAGGCACAAGTGTATGCCCATGAGATTGAAAAAAGTCTAGAAATGATTGTCTAATATCCATAGGTTAAATATCCTGTTATAAAGTAAGATATTTTACCCAAAATGTAGTTATTGGGAGATAAAGCGAGAAGCAGATGTTTTAAAGTGGGGAAAGTACCCCACTTTGTGTTAATTATAGTACCAATAATATCTGTTATAGTAGTATCTACTTGGGTAATAATATCCACCATAATAATATGATCCAGAATTTCCAACTGTAGATCTTAAATCTTCTGGTGGATGAGGATATTTATCAGGCTTTTCTTCTGCTACATGTGTTGTTTTTGCTGGTATGTTGTTCGTTGGGTAAGAATTAGCACATCCAGTGATAACCAACCCAATCAACATACTATAATAAAAAGTTTTCATTACCAACCTCGTAAAAGGTTTCGTACATTACGTACAGCAGAAGCCGAATGACTTGCTGCAGATGCATTCTCATGTATGCTATCTGTAGTTTGACGACGTTTCATGTTTTCTAAACGCACTTCATCTGCAGCCAATGCTTGTTGACGTCTATATTGCCTAGCTTCTGCACGTGTGATTTGTGCCCCTGCTGCACCTCTGTTTTTATTGAGGTATGCTGAGTCAAGCCCTGCTGTTTTTGGTGTAGTACAACCTTGAACTAGTCCAAATGTTATGATACTTACTGTAAATAATGCTATTTTTTTCATAGATTTTTTCCTTAAAAATTAAAATATATACTAAATTTTAACTTTAGATAGCTTTATGAATACTTAGACTCATACTTGTTTACCCTCAGATAAGCACTATAAGACACTATTTTGTTACACGTCTATAATTAAAGATAAAACGTACACACATCATTTTCATTGTACTCAAAACTTCCATCACTGTATGTTGAAGAAGCCCCAAAAGAGCTACAGTCATAAGGTATACTACCTTTACCATCATCAATATAATCAACAATACGAACGATATCGTCAAACTGGTCACCATAAAGACCATCTAAACCATTAAAGTCAAACTCACAATTATCTGGTTCTATAAATGAAAATTCTCCATTGTTTTTTGTTTGATTCCAACTTCTCATAGAGTCACATTTATAGGGAATATTTGCATAAGACAATCCTCTTTCATCAACTAAAAAAAGTGTTGTTAATTCATCATCTCTATAGTCATAACTACCTTGACAACCATTTAATGATACAAGTGCAATTAGTATTGCAAATAATAGTGTAATTTTTTTCATCATCATACTCCTTCAATATTTTTAAGAGTATGACAGTAAATTGTGGGGTGTTTGTGAGGTGAAAACCTTTAAATAGATTTTAAAAGCATAGCTATACTTTGACTTCCTTCTTTTTCTACAGTATTTATAAGTCCCCTACTTACTTGTCCCATATCTTCATTCAAAAGACTCAGTACCTTAGGTACAGCTATCTCTTCTTCTCTCATAAGCCATGCAAGGTTTTTTTCTACTAAAAACTGTGCATTATGATACTGATGGTCTTTTGCTGCATATGGGTAAGGGATGTAAAGTGTTGGTACTGCTGTAGCCGAAAGCTCCCAAAGTGTAGAAGCACCAGAACGTGCTACTGCAAAGTCTGCTTCGTTCATGTACTCTGCTAGTTTTGTGGTAAATCCAAATACCTCAGCCTCTATACCCAAAGCTTTATACTCATTTTGGACTTCTTCGATGTTATTAGCTCCTGCTTGATGGATGATTTTAATACCTTTTTCTTTGAGCTTGGGAGCCATTTGAAGTGCCAAATTGTTAATGGCTCTAGCCCCTTGAGAGCCCCCTAAGAAAATGATAGTTTTAACAGTAATTCTTACCCTAGCATTATCAAAAAAAACTTCTTTTATAGGGTATGCTCTTATGGGACTCTCATCCAAATAAGAAGAGATGAAATGTGCAGCATAAGGTTTAAGAAGTTTATTGAGTGAACCAAGTGCTGCATTTTGTTCATGTATGACCAAAGGAGTACGTGTTAGTTTAGCGGCAAACGCCATAGGAGCAGCAGAAAAACCTCCCACAGAAAAAACCACTGAAGCCTTATGCTTTTTGATGATTTTCATAGCAGAGAACATTGCTTTTGTCATCATATAAAGAGATTTCACTTTACCTAGTTTCCCTTGATTTACCACACCACGTGTCTCAAAGAAGTATTTTTCTTTAAAGTCTGTATCTTCCTCAAACCACTGCTTGTCTTGTCCTTTGGTAGACCCTATGTAAATGAGTGTTTCATCTGCCAAATGTTCCTTGACTGCCTTGATGATGGCAAGATGCCCACCTGTACCTCCACCTGTCATAATGATGCTCATCTAAAATCCTCTTTATTTGTTAAAATCTATAATTAACCTGAATACCTTTGTACTCACTACCCACTTCAGGGATAACACTAAGTTTGTCAAAAGCGTCTACAAAATACCAAGAAGAAACTGCTCCTACGATAGCACCTGCTATCACATCTCTAGGATGATGACGGTTGACATGTATACGGCTATACCCAGTATATGCCGCACCCAAATACACAGGCAATGCGTACTCCAACCCATAACGCTTGTGTATAAACACAGCACCACTTACTGCTGATGACGTATGTCCTGACGGAAAAGAGTCTCTGTCATCATTATCTGGACGTTTGGCTCGTACAGTGTATTTGAGTGCTATGGTACTTCCCATAGTCACACCATATGCCCAGTAAAACTGCTCTCTTCCCTCTTCATCATCTATATAAAAGGTACTACCATACGCAGTGGCAGGAATGGCAAATGCAAAGAAGTCACCTAGTTTTTCTGTGTTGCTTTTAGCACTTAAATTACTTATAAGCATACATATAAAAATATAGAGAATTATTTTCATATCATCTCACCCCTCACATTTCTAGGTACCTTCTTAGATATCATCAAAACAAGCCCAATAGCAATACACGAAGCCAAGATGTGCGAGCCACCATAACTCAAAAATGGTACAGCGATACCTTTAATAGGGGTAATCCCCGAAATACCGTAAGAGTTAAGTATAAAAGCAAAAGCAATTAGCAATCCAACCCCCATAGAAAAAAGATAGTACATAGGGTCCTTTACTTTTGCAGCAATCTTAAAGATACGAAACACCACAAATAATATGGTCAACGTGACTAATGTTAAGCCTAAAAAGCCTAACTCTTCAGTAATACCTGCCAAAATAAAGTCTGTATGTACTTCACTTAAATACCCTAATTTAAACTGTCCATTACCCAGCCCTTGACCGAAGAAACCTCCATTATGTATGGAGTTAAGGGCATTTGATATTTGATACGGTTCCTTCACTGCTTCCACACGAAGATTTTGCATAGATTCGAAAGGAAGCGTTGAGAGAATATTGTCTTGCACTGTTCCCCACCAGGACTTAATACGTGCCACACGATGTGGTGCAAAAAAGATAAGTGCTATAAATGCAGCAAATACACTGGAGAGTACGGTTAAAAAGAATTTTAAAGATGAACCTATAAAAAGAAATAAAACCATAAGTGTCGCACCCAAAACAACGACTTGACCTAAATCTTTTTGAAACACTGCGATAATCACAACAGCCACGATAAAAACAAGTAAGTATGGAGAGAACATACGAATTTCTTCAAAAAAGCTCATTTTATTTTTATCAAGCAGTTTACGCGCAAAACTCCATGCCAAGAAAAAGACAAAACCTACTTTAAAAAACTCAACAGGGGCTAAAGATATACTCCCTAACTGTACCCAGCGTTTTGCACCACCTACTTCTTTTACCCAGGTACTTGGTAAGAACTGCATGGAAACCATAATAATAAAAAAACCAAAAAATAAAACGAGCCCTAATCCTGCAAACCATTTATCTGGGTTCAATTTACTTAAGACAATCATAATCACAAAGCCCATAAATACGGCGGCACTCTGTCTAACAAAAAAATGAAAGTCCTGATAACTATAATAAGTAACGGCATACGTAGAAAGGGAATAGCTCATCACTAAAGAAAGTGTTAAAAGTGCCATAACTCCAGCCAATAAGGGTCTGTCTATCATCTCTTCTCTTTTTATTCTATATTCATTAGTATTTTATCCAATTTAATAGATAACTTTGATAAAATTCTACAACAAGAAGAGGAAATATGTCTAAAGAAATACAAAATAAAGCCATACATCAAAGAAAATATAAAATAACTGTACTTTTTTTACTTTTGGTACTTGCGATGAGTATATTTCTCTTTTCTATACTTAGCACTGTTTCCTCAGAAAGAAAAATCCCCAGTCACAATACTATCCTTCATGACCGCTCTTTTCGAGGGGCTATAATCTCTAAAGACAACTATACCCTTTCTAATTCTCAAAAAACCTACCAAGCTGTCATACGAGGGGCAAGTATTAAACCTAAAAAAAGAAAATTGTTTATAAAACTTTTTTCAATTTATAGTGGCATACCCAAAGAAGATGTATTAAACAAGTTTAAAAACAAAAAAGGAGAAATGTTACAAGGAAATATTATCCTCTCCAGAATCATTCCCTCCAGTACCGCCATGCAGCTCAAGTCTCTAGCCTATAAATTACGAAAAATGAAAGTATTTCAATCAATCAAAACCCGTTCAGGCATAGCAGTAGTCTATGGACTGGATATCATAGAAAACGGTGAAAGCAGACGTTTCCCACTGAAAGATGTAATGAGTCCTATACTTGGATATGTAGGCAAGAAGAGTGATGGTAACTATATTAGACCACAAGGGAAAAAAGGACTTGAACGTAACTATGAAACCCATATCACTTCTAAAAAAGATGGCTTTTTCAAAGGGAAACGCGATGTACTCGGTGCAATAATACACGATAAAAACAGTATGAAACAAAACCGTGTTGATGGTTTAGATTTACACCTAAATATACCTCTTTCTTTTCAACGTAGAGTAGAAATGATGATAGACACCATGAAAAAAACACTCATCGCAGATGAAATACTTATAGGTGTCATGGAAAGTGATACAGGTAAAGTACTGTCACTTGCCAGTTCAGAGCGCTACAACCCTGCACACATTAAACAAAAAGACATTCCTGCACTTAACCCAAAATTTTCTGAGTACCCTCATGAGGCTGGCTCAGTTATAAAACCACTTACGCTTGCTATAGCATTTGATAAAACAAAAGTCAAACCCAATACATGGTTTAGTACATATAATGGAGAAATGAATATTGGGGAAAAGCACAAAATTACAGATGATGAAAAGTTTGAATCTCTTGATACTACAGGTATTATTGTACACTCATCCAATATCGGTATCTCTCAAGTTTCATGGCGTCTTACAGGCAAACAATTTAGAGAAGGCCTCATAAAATTTGGTCTTGCGAAACCTTCAGGGTTAGACTTATCTCGTGATTTACCAGGACGTCTCAAACCATTACATTTACTAAAACACAAACTACATAGAGCAAATTCTTCTTATGGCTATGGTATGCTTGCGACTTTCTCACAACTTTTCAAAGCTTACTCAGCATTCAATAATGACGGAGTAGCTGTCACCCCACGCATCGTAAATTATTTAGCTGATAAAAAAGGAAATCACTATACCTTAGATCCTAAAGTAGGAAACCTAAAAGCTATCAGTAAAAAATCTGCCAATCAAATACATGATATTCTTGTGGAAGTTGTACAAAAAGGTACAGGGGTAAAAGCACAATACCCTGGACTGGAGATTGGCGGGAAAACAGGTACAGCCCACATAGCAAAAAAAGGACGCTACGTCCGTGAATATCATAGTAGTTTCTATGGGTTTGCAAACGACAAAAAAGGCAATAAATATACTATAGGTGTACTTGTTGTCCGAGCAAAAGCAAAATACAAATACTTTGCTTCAGAATCTGCTGTGCCCATTTTTAGAAACCTTGTACAAATATTGGTAGAAGAAAAGTATCTTAAACCTGACCCTAAAAAAGCAAAAAAAGCAGAACAAAATGAGATGATTTATGATGATACCCCTCAAGCTGATATCGTTAAAGAAAGTACAGAAGAAGATAGTATTACACAAGAAGAAATAGACCAAACAATAGAAACTAAGAAAGTAAAAAAATCGCAATCAGTAAAATCTCTATTTAACTTAGAAGAAAAAACAAAAGAACCTGTAAAATCTAAATCAAAAGAAGTACCAAAAGTACGTATAGAAATACAAGAATCTTTAGAACCTTATGAGCCTGAAATAGAACCAGAATACCAAGAACCTATGATGGAAGAAAATCAACCAGTCCCTGTACTAAAGAAAAGCAAATCACAGCCACAACAAAACATCCCGATGGGAGACATGGAAGAAGACCTTTTTTAAAGCCAAAGGTTATCTATGAGCCTTGGTTTTCCTACCCATGCTGCTACAAGTATGATGGTATTGCCTATCTCCACTTTTTTCAAAGCCTTAAACTCCCTATTTACTATAGCAATATACTCTACTTGATCTGCATCCTTTAAGACTTCCAGCATCGCTTTTTTTATAGTCTCTATATCCAATTCTTTTGCCAATACCATTTGGGTTGCTTTTTTAAGCGATGCAGAGAGGCATAAGGCTCGCTCTTTCTCATCACTTTCCAAATAGACATTACGAGAACTCAGTGCCAAGCCTCGTTCATCTCTTACTATCTCACAAGGCACGATATTGACATCCATAAAATAGTTTTTAACCATCTGAGTGATGAGTGCCAACTGCTGGGCATCTTTTTTACCGAAGTAAGCATTCGTAGCACCACTAAGGTTTAATAATTTCATCACCACCTGAAGCATACCATCAAAATGTCCTGGGCGTTTTTCACCTTCTAATACATAACCACGTATAGCAGGAGCTCCTATGCAAAGTTCATCTGCCTCATACATCGTATCAACACTTGGCATAAAAAGTATATCTACCCTTGCGAGTTGACATATTTTTATATCTGCATCATCTTTTCGAGGATAGGTATCTAAGTCTTCACCTTCTAAAAATTGTGTAGGGTTTACAAAGACAGAGACAATGAGATGTTCATTTTCTTTACGTGCTTTCTGAATAAGCGACAGATGCCCTTGATGTAACGCTCCCATCGTTGGCACAAATCCAACTCTACCACTTAAACCTTTTTTTGCAATCTGTAGCTCTTTTATAGTTTTTGCAATAATCATCTCTAACCTCGTTTTTCGGTATATTTTGTTATGATTTTAGCAAAAATATTTGGAATAAAGAGTAAGTCGTTAGAAATTTTATCATTCCTAATTCCTAATTCCTAATTCCTAATTTGAAAAAGGAACTTTTTCACGTGGATGCATACGAATATAGCGAACTCTTAAAATCTCTCTCTGTCAAAATGGAGAATATTGGTAATATTGTCAAGCCAGATACTTTAGAAAAAAGACTTCAAGAGATAGAAGAGATGCAAAAAGACCAAAACTTTTGGAATAACGTAGAAACTGCAGGGAACATTTCTCAAGAAAAAACCAAAACAGAACGTATCTTAGCCACCTATAACAATGCAAATGATGCCGTATCAGATGCTCTAGAGTACTTTGAAATGGCAAAATCCGAAAAAGATGAAGATACTTTAGAAATGCTTTATGAAGATGCTAACTCCCTCAAAGAGAGTACAAATGCTTTAGAAGTACAAATGATGCTAAGTGGTGAGCACGATGGTAACAATGCCATAGTTTCCATTCATCCAGGGGCTGGCGGTACTGAAAGCCAAGACTGGGCAAATATGCTCTACCGTATGTACTTACGTTGGGCAGAACGACGTAGTTTCAAAGTAGAGAGTCTTGACTACCAAGCAGGAGAAGAAGCAGGTATTAAAGATGTTTCATTTATGATAAAAGGTGAAAATGCTTATGGTTATTTAAAAGTAGAAAATGGCATACATAGACTTGTACGTATCTCTCCTTTTGATAGCAATGCCAAACGTCATACCTCATTTTCTTCAGTCATGGTCTCACC
>Ga0256839_1006557_pt1 | contig 10152 bp, 4 predicted proteins | sample 354166metaG_FD_185968 | JGI IMG/M metagenome (GOLD analysis project Ga0256839, IMG submission 185968) | Hydrothermal vent microbial communities from Mid Atlantic Ridge, Atlantic Ocean - 354-166 | ecosystem: Environmental > Aquatic > Marine > Hydrothermal vents | place: Atlantic Ocean: Mid... | reverse complement strand
TGCCAGGAGCCGCGGCGAGCGGAGCGGGGGGCCGTGAGAAACAGCCGGTCCCACAGAGCACTCCACGACGGGAGTGTCCGGCGGGCGGTTCCCAGACCCGGACCGGCCAGAAGCAAGGCTCCATCCTTCACGATGGTCAGGGGAATTGTCAACCTGCCTGCGGTCGCGGCGGTCGTTGCGGATCACTTTCCGCTCGCCTGACTTCGCACATAGGCGATCACGTCGGCAAGATCCTGCCGAGTCATCTCCTTTTCCAGGCCGTCGGGCATCAGCGACTTGCCCGTGCTGCGGATCGCCTCCAGCCGACTTCGCAGGATCACATGCCGCTTGTTGTCCTGCTCGATCAACGTGATGCTGTTTCCCGTCTCGGTTCCCAAAACTCCACTGAAGGTGAGACCGTCGGCGGTGAGTGCCACGTAGGTCACATACTTCCCCTCCACCGACGCACTGGGATCGAGGATGGCGGTGAGCAACGTGGCCGGCCGCCGGTCCGTGAGTGCTTGCAGATTGGGGCCGATTTCGTAGCCTTTGCCGCCAAGCCGGTGACACGACGCGCATTGCTTCTCGAAAACCGCGGCCCCGCGCTCGACCGAACCGGTCAGCTCGAGCACCGTCTGGTACTCCTGAACCACCCGTCTTCGATCGTCATTCCCCGAACCGGCCAACCGCTGGCGAATGCCGGCATCCCGGTACACTTCCAAGAGTTCTCTCGTTCGGGCATCGATGTCGGCCGGAGTCACGTGGCCTTGCTCGATGGAATCGAGCAACGCCCGTAGCCACGATTTTCGAGTCGTCAACACCGCCAGGATCTCTCTGCGCAGGCCGGGCGAATGAGCGGGCCAGTCGCGCAGGAGTGCACCAGCCACGCCGTCGCCCGGCAGCGTCGCCAGTTGCCGCACAGCCGCCTGCTGCAACTCCAAAGGTGACTGCGGTGACAATAATTCCGCCAATCGGTCGATCTCTTCGCCGCGACGATCGCTCGAGCGGCCCAACAACCGAACCGCAGCCAGGCGATCGGGCAGCGCGGCACTCTCGTCTTGCACCACGTCCGCAGCTCGCTCGATCAGCGTGCGGAGCTTTTCCAGCAACTGCCGGTGATCGGCGTCGCGGGCATCGAAGTATTTCCCGAGTGTCTGCTTCTTGCGATCCATCGCGTCGAGCAGACCGGCGATGGTGGCGAACTGCCAGGCCCGGTACCGCGACGCGGGCAATTCCAACATGGCTTCGGCTCCCTTCACGGTGGCCTGCCGATTGCCGAACGCGATGGCCATCGCCAGCAGGCGCCCGATCAACGGATTGGGGACTCCCGCGGGCTGGTCGCTTGCGCCGACCGATCGAACCACTGCTTCCAGCACGTCGCCGACATTCTCCTTGCGAATCGAACTCATCACCGCCGCGCCAAGATAGCGGTCGTTTCCGTCTCGCATGGCGATCTGCGCCAGCGCCCGGAAAGCGGCCGGATCGTTCCATTGCCCCAGCGTGCAGGCGAGTTGCAATCGCACTTGAGCATCCGGATCGTCGGCCAGGCGTGCGGCGGCCGCCACCAGCTCCGGATGCCGCGAGCCCCGGGATTCGGCCAAACGAATGGCCCACCGCCGGATGCCGGGATGGGTGTCACTCATGGCCGCCGTGATCAGCTCGACAGGCAAAGCATCCAGCAAATCGAGTATGCAAAGGGCGTGGAGCCGAGCCAGCGGCCGGGAGTGGCCACTCGCCATTTGCTTCAGCGGCTCGACGGCCGCGTGGTCACCTCTCCACACCAGAACCTGAGAAACCAGATCGCGGAGGGTGCCGCTGGCCGAAGCCAGTCGCTCCACGAGCGATGCAGTGGGCAGTTGCGTGAGGTCGGGCATGGCAGCCGGACGCTTGCCCTCTGGATAGACGCGGTAGATCCGGCCGCGGTCGTCTCCCGAACGATAAAACGGGCGAAGCTCCTCGCGGCCCTCCGGAGTCAGCCATTGAGGATGCTCGATCATGTAGCGGTACATGTCGACGACCCACAATGCGCCGCCCGGTCCGGTGCGCACCATCACGGGACGGCACCAACGATCGCGCGAAGCGAAGAAGTCGATGGCTCCCTCGGCGGGATCCCGCCGCGCCCGAAAACTGACGCCATCGCGTTCCACGATGTTGTGTTGCACGACATTGTGAAACGGCTCACAAGCAAACGTGTGCATACCGTCGGCAAACAGCAGACGATCTCGATAGATGATTCCCGAACAGGCCGAAGTAAAGCGGCCCGATTGCTCAAAGCTGTGAAAGCGTTTCTGAGGCGACTTGGCAGGATAGACGCGCGGATTGGCGGGAACGACCACCTGCTTTCGCGGATCGGGCGAGGCGAAATGAGGATTGCGCCTTACGTAGCGGTCTTCCAGCACGTAGTGCCACAACGGATGGCTGTTCTGTTCACCGAACCAGTTTCCCCAGTCATCGCGATTGCGGCCGAATTGGGACGGCCCGGATAGCGGATCGATCTCGCCCGTATCGGGCCGAAAACGAAAGTCCCGACTTCCCAACGCCACGGTCGCTCCCGTCTTCACGGCCTCGATGCGACGGTCGGCACCGTAACCGGGATGGTGAGCGCCGTTCGCGCAATAGACCCAGCCATCCAGTCCCCACCGCAACCCGTTCACGCGAAGCTGCTGATTGCCTTCGAGAAAACCGCGGAACAGCACTTCGCGCCGGTCCGCCTTGCCGTCACCGTCGGTGTCCTCGGCGAAAAACAACTCGGGAGCGGCGGTCACCAACACGCCGCTGCGCCAAGGCAACACGCCCGTGGGAAAAGGAATGTCCTCGAGGAATACCGTGGAGCGGTCATATCGGCCGTCGCCGTCGGTGTCTTCCAGGAAACGAATCCGTCCACCCGGTTTTCCCCGATCGTCCATGCCGTTGGGGTAGTCGGCCATTTCGGCGACCCACAATTTGCCGTCTGCACCCCAGGCAATCGCTACCGGATCGATCGTGAGCGGTTCCGCCGCCACCAGCTCCACCGCATATCCGTCTGGTACATGAACCGCGGACAACGAATCGGCCGGAGAGCTGGGCGGAGGCTCGGGACGAGGCGCAGGACGGACCGCCGTCACATGACCGGCGATTTCCGTTGCAGGGAGCGGCCGCCGATAGATCGCTACTTCAGTCATCATCCCCGCCAGGGAGGCGAAGCCGTCGCAGCGGCTTCCCACGAAGACGGTCTCGCCGTCTGCCGCGCGCGTAACCTCCAGCTCGCCATCGATTTCGGGAGTTGCCTCTCCGTTCAAATAGACGGTAACCCGCTTTCCCTTGCGGACCAACGCCACATGGTTCCAGCTCTTCAGCGGAATCACGGTCCGCCCCACCAGTAGCCGGTTTTTCTGATTGCCGTTGAACACGATCAGCTTCCCGGCGTTCTTCCCATCCCCGTGGGTACCGCCGATGCCCAAGTGATCGCCGGCGGCTTGCGAGTCTCCTTCGCGGCCGAGCGAGAACAGGTAGGCCGTCACGGCGCGAGCATCCGCCGGCAAACCGTTCCAGAACCAGAACTCGACCGTATACGCATCTCCCAGCTCGACCCCCTCGGCTTTCATCCAGCCGCCGGCAAAGTGGACGGCTCGGGCTGCCGGTGTGGAGTCCTCCGGCTGGTCGACTCCCGCGGCCAACTGAGCCGGCAAGTAGAACGCCACACCGGGAGCCAACGTCCCGTGATGCTGTCCCGTTTCATCCTTGGCCCGCCGCCCCGACATTTCGTGAAAGCGCCAAAACGCAGCCGGCTTGGACGCGGCAACGGCGCGAGCGTACTTGGTAAAGGGCGCACTTACGGGCCGCCGCGGCTTTCCCGACACCTTTTCCAACAGCGCCAACAGCGTAGCGACAATTTTCGGTTCGGCTTGCACCTCCAGGCCCGCCGTGCGAGCGGGCCAGGTGGTGTAACCACCCAAGTCGTGCTGCTCGGGAGGCGGAATGTAGCCTTGAGCCCCATTAGCCAACTCAATGTTGAACGTCGGCTGCAGCGGACTCTGCGCTTTCAACTTCAGGCCGGTGATTCCATAGACTTCGTTGGGAATGGCCGTGATTCCGAGTTGCCCGATACGGACCGCTTGCAGCTTGAGTTCGACTTCGGGCGTTTCATGCAGATAGATCTGCTCCCGCGCATAGATTTCCGGTCGTGAGCGCGGCAGGCGGTCTCCGAGTTCTTTCACGATCTTGCGAGCCCACGCCAGACGCTCGGCATCGGGAACTCGCCGTCGCAGTTTCAAGGTAGTTTCCGCCATGGCCAGACTGATGTCGTCGCGATAGCGAATCGACTGGTAGGCTTTCTTGGCGACTTCGGCCACTTCCAGCGTGTACTGGTCGATATTCCGGCGAGGAGCCGGCCGACTGTAGTCCATCCACATGCTGTCGCCGCTGGTCCCCTGGGACATGATTCCCACGAAGGGCGGATCGGATTCGCCGGCGCCGATCAGCTCAGCCAGCCGATCGCCGAAGCGGCCGCAGAAATCGGCGGAAACAGCGGCTGCGCCGTAGTAGTGCATGGCATAGTTGGCCAGCACGGCGATCGGCTTGCCTTCACGAGTCTGGATCGCCAGAAGTGACAGATCCGTGTCCGCAGGCCCTGAGGGACCGATGTGGTTGGGGCTCTGGTATCCCGGATGCATGTGCGCTCGAACGGTCCTCTCGCCGAACGGGTCGGACGCCATCCGATCGGGTCGAAAGACCCAGCGGCGGCAATGATTGTGGCGTTCATCGCGAATCACCGCCCAACCGACACGCGCCGGCACGAGTCGGGCAGCCGCCTGTTCGATGCTCTTGGCGATCTGCACCGGCAAGAACGACTCATAGGCCGGATCACTCCGGCTTCCCAGACAGGCCATCACCGACGGCGCCGAGTGGGCGTGCGTGGCCGAAATGAGCATGTGGCTGGTGGGGATGCCGGTCGCACGGGAAGCCATCTGTTTGGCCGAATCCAGCAACCGGCGAGGCATCATCAAGTTGTCGACCACGACGATGGCGATCCGAGTCTTCCCATCGTCAAGGACGATGGCGCGGGCCATCAGGCGGTCATGAGCTCGATCGGCTTGCCGCTCGACAAACGAACCGTTGATGATCACGGGGAACGTGGTCGGGGTGACGTCGACCGCCGCGGCACCGGCTCGCAACTCCGCCAGTGCATCGGCGGGTTGGATCAGTAGGATGGTTGCCAGAACGATCCAGAGAGGCACGGCAAGTCGCGCTGGGTGTGTGAGGCTCATGAGACTCGCGGATCCTTCTCATCCAGAGGATCATGGGGGAGGTGGGAGGCGGGAAGATAATCCCATTGTTCCGTACGCCGGGCGGAAACTCAAGTGTACAGGTCACCGGGCTAGCGGCGCCGCGCGATGGAAAACGGGGTGGTAGCGCCGCGGCAGGGTCGGCGACCCTGCCGCTACTTCCGAAGCACTCGCGATTCGGTCTACTCTTCGTCGCCGCGAAGTTTGGCCAGCACGGTGTAATCTTCGAGCGTGCTGGTGTCGCCCACGGTTTCTTTTCCCGAAGCGATATCGCGCAGCAGTCGCCGCATGATCTTTCCGCTGCGGGTCTTGGGGAGCGCGTTGGTGAAACGGATGTCGTCGGGCTGTGCCAACGCGCCGATTTCTTTGCGAACATGCTGACGCAACTCGTTCCGCAGTTCGTCACTTGGCTCGGCGTCCTTCAGCACGACGAACACGGCGATCGCCTGACCCTTGATCTCGTCGGGCCGGCCGACCGCGGCCGCTTCCGCCACCGCCTCATGGCTGACCAGCGCACTCTCGACCTCGATTGTGCTCAAACGGTGTCCCGACACGTTGATCACGTCGTCGATCCGGCCCATGATCCAGTAGTAGCCGTCCTCGTCGATTCGAGCGTTGTCCCCCGTCAGATAGCAACGGGGAACCTGGCTCCAGTATTGTTCGACGTAGCGCTCGTCGTCTCCCCAAATCCCACGCAGCATGCCGGGCCAGGGATGAGCGATCACCAGCCAGCCACCCTGGTTCACCGGAACGTCGTTGCCGTGCGCATCCACGATGCGGGGAAGGATGCCGGGAAGCGGCTTGGTGCAACTTCCAGGCTTGGTCGGCGTTGCGCCGGGCAACGGCGACATCATGATGCCACCCGTCTCGGTCTGCCACCAAGTGTCGACGATGGGACAGCGCCCCCCGCCGATCTTCTCGTGGTACCACATCCAGGCTTCGGGATTGATTCCCTCGCCCACAGTCCCCAGCAATCGCAGACTGGACAGATCGTGTTTCTCGACATGCTCGTCGCCCCATTTGATAAAAGCGCGAATGGCGGTCGGAGCCGTATAGAGCGTATTGACGCCGTACTGTTCGATGATCCGCCAGAATCGATCCTCGGCCGGCCAGTTGGGTGCGCCTTCGTACATCATCACCGAAGCGCCGGCGGAAAGCGGACCGTAGACGATGTAACTGTGCCCCGTGATCCAACCACAGTCGGCCGTACACCAGAAGAGGTCCTCATCACGATAGTCGAATACCCACTCGAAGGTCTTCTTCACATACAGGTTGTAGCCGGCGGTCGTGTGGCGGATTCCCTTCGGTTTGCCGGTCGAGCCGCTCGTATAGAGGATAAACAGAGGGTGCTCGCTGTCGAGCGGCTCGGCGGGGCAGTCGGCACTCGCCTGATCCATCAACTCGTGCCACCAATAGTCGCGCCCCTCCTTCATCGAAACCTCGTTGCCGACCCGCCGCAACACGATGCACTTTTGCACCGTCGGGCTTTTTTCCAGAGCTTCGTCGACCGTCGCCTTCAGCGGTAAGACCTTGCCTCGACGCCAGCCGCCGTCGGCCGTAATCTGCAGCTTGGCTTCGGCGTCATGGTTGCGGTCGGCGATCGCTTCGGCGGAAAATCCGGCGAAGATCACCGAATGGACGGCACCGATCCGAGCGCATGCCAACATGGCGATAGCCAGTTCGGGAACCATCGGCATGTAAATGGAAACGCGATCTCCTGCTCCGACACCCAGCTCCTTCAGCACGTTGGCGAAACGGCAAACTTCGCGGTGGAGTTGAGCGTACGTCAGTGTGCGCTGGTCCCCGGGCTCCCCTTCCCACACCAACGCGGCTTTGTGGCGGCGGGCGGTTTCCAAGTGCCGATCCAAACAGTTGTAGCTGACGTTGGTCTTGCCTCCCACGAACCAGTTGGCGTAAGGCTCGTTCCACTCCAGTACCTTGGTGAACGGTTCGAACCAGTGGAGTTCTTCTCGAGCAAATTCGGCCCAGAACGACTCGGGATCACGCTTGGCTCGGTCGTAGATCGCCCGGTATTCCTCCAACGACTTAATGCGGGCCTGAGCCGAAAACTCGGGCGGGGGAGGAAAGACGCGAGCTTCCTGCATGACCGTATCGATCTGTCCGCCGGCTGTTTCGTTCATCGATTTCTCCCCAACCTCAAAGCGCCAACTATCCAGCGTTCGGCACGGCAGGCCGCCGTTCGCTGCTGAGCCAACTGAGCCGGATTGTATGGGGGGGCGCGCGGAGTGTCAACAAACCACGCCGCCACGGATCAAAGCAGACTCTCGAGTGTGGAGAGGCCCAGCACTTCCCGAGTCGTCCACGGTTCGCCGTAAGGGCGTCCGATCATCTTCCCCCAAAAAGCGGCTTCGTCACGCAGACGCTCCAGAAACGAAGGCGTCTCGTCACGGCCCGTCACGAACTGACTCTGAAAGCAGGCAATCGCCTCGGCCTTCCGGTCCCAGTAGTCGCTGATATCCAGCACGAACGCCGGACGAGCCAGTTGGCGGAGGTGGACGCAGTAGTAATAGTAGATCCGGGACGGGTGCCACGGCTCGCCGGCCATCGAGGTCTTGGTCAGCTTGGCCCAGAACCGAGCTTCCTCGACGAGCCGCGTGGCCGCCGTGTGGTCCGGGTGAGCGTCCTCCCAGTAGGGAGCACACAACCACACCGGCCGTAACTCGCGAAACACCTCCGCGAGCTGCTGCCGGGCTTCCAATGTCGGCTCCAGTGAGCGGTTGGGCAGGTTCAAATTGCCCCGCCAGTCCAATCCGAGCACCCGCGTGGCCGATTCGGTCTCGGCTCGCCGAGTCTCCAGGCTTCCGTGCGGCGTCGGTTCCCCGCTGGTCAGGTCGAGAACACCGACCCGCTTGCCGGCCGCCTTCAGCGCCAAAATGGCACCGGCGGCCCCCAATTCGGCGTCATCGGGGTGAGGGGCCACGACCAGCACGTCCAGCGACATCAGGAAACTCCGGCGAAAAAAGAAATCTGGACAACCAGCGACAATTTTGGCACACTTCGGGCCAAACCGGAAACCCCCTACCCAATCGACGCGAGAATCCACCCAATGACTCGACAATGTCCTCACTCGAACCACCGGCCTCCGCTGCCGTGGGTCCGGCTGGCCGCAATACTCCTCGCCGCCAGTCTGGCCACCGGATGCGCGCCGTGGAATGCGTCGCGCCGAGCCGACTCGACACCCGGTAGGCCGATGCGAAGCCAATTCCGCTCCCAGCCCGCCGATAAACCTCACTTCTTCTTTGACGCGAAAGCTCGGGAAATCGAAGCCAGCCTGGGAGTGGGAGGGAGCTCCAGTAAAACCCCCGCGAAAGCCCCATCGCCGTGAACGACGACACCCGCTACCGCTCGCTCTGCGAACACCTCCGGCAAACCGCCATTCTCGAATCCACTCAAGCGACGCTCGAGTGGGATGAACGGACGATGATGCCTCGCGCTGCCGGAGCCTATCGAGCGGAACAGATCGGCTATCTCGCCGGGTTGATTCACCAACGCCGGACCGCTCCCGAACTGGGCGAGCTGCTGGAACGGCTGCGGGAGAGCTCATTGGCGCAAGACCCGCACTCCGCCGCCGGATGCAACATCCACTGGGCGTGGCACGATTACCAGAAGCAGCGCCGACTACCGCAGCGACTGGTCGAAGCGATCTCCAAGGCGACGATTCTCGGACAACAAGCCTGGTCGCAAGCTCGAAGCAACAACGACTTTCCCAACTTTCTGCCTCACTTGCGCACCATCGTCGAGCTCAAACGAGAGCAAGCCGAAGCGCTCGGCTATGAGCATGAACCGTACGATGCCTTGCTGGACCAATACGAGCCGGGAGCCAAGACCGCCGAGGTTGCCGAGGTGCTGAGCCGCCTGCGAACCGAATTGGTTCCCTTTGTTCACGCCATCACTTCGGCAAAACGACAGGCGCCTTTCGAGATATTGACTCGCCGTTATCCCATTGCCGCTCAGCGCGCATTCGCCATCCAGACAACGAAGCAGATGGGCTTCGACTACGAGCGAGGTCGGCTCGACGAAACCGATCACCCGTTCTGCACGTCGCTGGGTCCGCACGACTGCCGCATCCTGACTCGATACGACGAACACTACTTCTCCAGTGCGTTCTTCGGATCCCTGCACGAGGCGGGCCACGGCATGTACGATCAGGGGCTTCCCGCCGACGACTTCGGACTCCCCAGTGGCAGCTATGTGTCACTGGGAATCCATGAGTCCCAATCTCGGCTCTGGGAAAACTCGGTGGGAAGGTCGCGACCCTTCTGGAAATGGCTCTATCCGCAGGCCCAGACGGCGTTTCCGGCGGCACTGGCGGACGTGTGTCTTGACGACTTCCATTTCGCCGTCAACCATGTGAGTCCGTCCTTGATTCGAGTCGAAGCGGATGAAGTGACCTACAACCTGCATATCGTGATTCGCTTCGAACTCGAGCGGGAGTTGATCCGAGGCAATCTGCAGGCCGCCGATCTGCCTCAAGCCTGGAACGACGCCTATGAAGCCAACCTGGGAATCCGCCCGGAAAACGATGCGGAAGGAGTGCTGCAGGACATCCACTGGAGTGCCGGTCTGATCGGTTACTTCCCCACCTATACGCTGGGCAATCTCTATGCGGCTCAGTTTCTGCAAACGGCTCAACATGAGCTGGGCGACTGGAACGGCGCGCTCGAACGGGGTGAGTTCTCTCCCTTGCTGGAGTGGCTGCGGGCGCAGATCCACCGACACGGAAGGCGCTATCGGGCGGGTGAACTGGTCCAACGGATCAGTGGGCGCCCACTGGAATCTCAACCCCTGATGGAGTCGCTGCACGAGCGGTTCGATCCGCTCTATCGACTCTGAGGCAGAGCCGCGCGAGTCCTGCGCCAGGCACGCCACGCGGCGACCAGCAACAGAC
>Ga0256839_1006556_pt1 | contig 10152 bp, 6 predicted proteins | sample 354166metaG_FD_185968 | JGI IMG/M metagenome (GOLD analysis project Ga0256839, IMG submission 185968) | Hydrothermal vent microbial communities from Mid Atlantic Ridge, Atlantic Ocean - 354-166 | ecosystem: Environmental > Aquatic > Marine > Hydrothermal vents | place: Atlantic Ocean: Mid... | reverse complement strand
AATTCGTATTAATGGCGATTTAGCCCCCGAAGCCAACCCCGCCCCCGCAGCACCCAAAGAAATGACGGTAGATGTCCCTAAAAGAGATTTAAAGAAAACCTTATATGAAATGATTACGGGGTTATTTCGTTCAGACGATTAAACTCATAGATAAAAAAGCAGGCAAACCGCCTGCTTAAATGCTTCACTCCCCTCCTCACCACTCATCATAGGCGTCTTATGCGAATCAAGTTTGAGCAATGCCTATAGCGTCAATACAAAATAAATCCTTTTCATAATTTTTACGACGTTCTTTTTCCTAAATTTTTTGGTATTCTAAAACAAAAACCAAGAGAAACGATCAAGCATTAAGAACACAGCCCCTTCACCTTAAATATTGCTATGCAACCACCAACCAAACCAACACCTTTAGAACGCCTACTCAATCTTATACGCGAAGATCGCGCCGATTTACTCACACTGGTAGGTTATAACATTATTTCCGGCGTACTTTATCTTGCCGTGCCACTCAGTGCCCAAGCTCTTATCAATACCATTGCAGCAGGTGTTTTAGTACAACCATTAGTCGTACTATCCATGCTGGTATTTCTGGTTTTACTATTAATCAGCATACTTAAACTGATTCAAAATACAATTATCGAACGCCTGCAACAAAGAATTTTTGCACGTATCGCATTGCGCCTAGCCGACCACTTACCGCGTATAGAACATGCCGCCTTGCAGAAAAACTATGCACCGGAAATGGCCAATCGTTTTTTTGATACCGTCACATTGCAAAAAACGTGGGCAAAGCTGCTCACAGTTGTGCCAACCGCTGTATTACAAATACTTGTCGGGCTCATCTTAATGGGTATTTATAGCCCATTTTTATTTGGTTTCGATCTTATGTTCTTGCTCGGCGCCTTATTAATTTCTTGGCTAGGAATTAATGGCGTTGACACTAGCATCAAAGAATCCAGTAGAAAATACCGCTTAGCCGGCTGGCTGGAAGAACTGGGGCGTTGCCATATCAGCCTGAAAATGAATGCCTCCCCTGATTACTTCGTCAACCGCCTCGACCAAGAAGTCGTAGGCTATATTAATGCACGGCGGCAACATTTCTCCATTGTGGTCAAACAAGTTTTTAGCAGTCACCTATTGCAAACCATTGCCATGACAGGTGTCCTCGCTTCAGGTGGCTGGTTAGTGATAGAAGGTCAACTCACACTCGGCCAACTGGTTGCTGCCGAACTGGTGATGATGATTATGCTGGCGGCGATTGAAAAACTGGCCGGCAGTATTGATGATTATTATGACCTACTCACTTCATTAGTGAAAGTGGGGTCTATCACAGACCTGCCGGCTGAGCACATGGCCGGCGTTGAATTAGCCACAACCAAGAGTGGAGCCTGCATAGATTGCAAGCAACTAAGCTTCTCATATTACCCTCAGGTTCCTATTTTATCCTCTTTAGATCTACACATTAAAGCAGGTCAGCGTGTCAGCCTGGTGGGAGAAAGCGGTTGCGGCAAAACCACGCTAGCCTACCTATTAGCGGGCTTACAAAAACCTGCACACGGACGCATTCAATTTAATGATTATGATTTACGCGAAGTCAATTTAAGCAGTCTCAGACAAAATATAGCCCTGGTCTCCGGCAATAATGAAATTTTTGAAGGCACGATTGAAGATAATATCTTAATGGGCAGAGGCAAAATCGAACGCAGTAAATTGCACCGTGCCATTGAACTGGCAAACTTGGATAAAACACTGCTGACACTACCGGACGGCATACAAACCCAGCTTATTAGTGAAGGCTTAAATATTTCCATAGGCGAACGCTTACGTATCCTAATTGCTAGAGCAATTGTCAAAAGCCCCAAATTACTAATTCTCGACGATGTATTTTTTGGTATAGATGAAAAAACGAAATTAAAAATCCTAAGCAATCTGCTGAACCCTGCCCTACCTTGGACAGTTTTAGACATTTCACATGACCCAAGCATTGTAATGCGCTCTGAAGTCATCCATGTATTACACCAAGGAAAAATTGCCGAAAGCGGCACCCCCCAAACGCTTTTGAGCCAACCTAATAGCCTGTTTGCTGATTTATTCCCCGAATTGGCACAACGCCTCAATACATCCGCATTATCGGCTAAGGAAAAGCAATGAACAAAGGCGAGCAAACAGAGCAATATCAGTCACTACAAATGGTTCAGCCCTCAGCGAGTATTATTACATTGGGCAGGGTATTGGCCATCATCATGTTAATCATCTTACTGTGCCTTATTTTTGTGCCGTGGCAACAATCTATTCCGGGACATGGGCAAATCACGCTACTATCGCCTAACGAAAGGCCACAGACGGTTAATGCACCCATTAACGCTCGTTTAAATCACTGGTTAGTACATGAAGGTGAGCGCGTCAAAACGGGCGATATTTTAATGGAATTGATTGAAGTTGATCCTAAATACTTAGACCCACGCCTCTTGCAAAGATTAAAAGCTCAGCAGCAAACCCGATTGGCAAAAAAAGCAGCATTAATTGCGCAAACACACGCACTGGAAAAACAACTCGCAACCCAGAAACGGCTTGCAAGTTTCGCAATACCTGCAGCAACCGTCAAGGTTGAACAAGCAGACCACCAATATGAAGCTGCAAAACAGTCATGGATTACGGCACAACAAAACTATTCACGTAATCAGGATTTATACAACAAAGGGCTACGCTCCAAACGCGACTTAGAGCTTGCTGAGATGAATCGCGCGCAAGTGGAAGCAGAACTAGAGGTTGCTAAACGACAAACGCAAATTGCTCATCTTGGACAAGGTGAAATAGAAGCTACTGCGCAAGCCCGCATTCAGGCAGTTGAAGTAAAATTGGCAAAACTCAGTGAAAATATTGCACAGATTGAGCATGATATTCTGGCTCTAGAAATTGAAATCGCCAATTACCAATCCCGTGTGGAACAACGAAAAATCCGTGCGCCTGTCGATGGTAAAGTGGTCAGGATACTCGAGTATGGCAAAGGCGAAACCGTCAAAAGCAGTGCCGAATTAGCCATTATCGTTCCCACAGCCACCGATCAAGTCGTTGAACTTTACATAAAAGACCATGATGCACCGCTATTGTCACCGGATCGTCAAGTACGTTTGCAATTTTCCGGCTGGCCCGCTTTACAATTTTCCGGTTGGCCCGCCATTGCCGTAGGCACCTTTGGAGGCCGAGTTGCCGTGATAGATTCAGTTGATAATGGACATGGCTTATACCGAATTCTAGTCATTCCCGATAAAGAGCGCATCAAAGCCGGCCTTGATGAACCTTGGCCTAAATACCCCTATCTGCGCCCCGGTACTCGCGCCAACGGCTGGGTCATGCTAGAAACGGTATCTATGGGGTTTGAATTATGGCGACAATTTAATGCATTTCCACCGGTCATTAAAGTTCCCGATGATGTGCATGCGGAAACTTATGTGATTTCAAAAAAGGGTAGCGATTAATAATGAGTCTATTTTTTAAACCGGCGGCCAGTCTATGCATGCTGTTAAGCCTCAATGTGCTAGCGGAAGATTTGACTGCAAATCATCCGCCCAAAAAATCCTTATTGACTGAAGCCTCTTTTTTACAACAGGTTAAATATAATCATCCTTTGTTAGCACTCGCTTATCTTAAACAAGAAGCGGCCAGTGCTCAGCGTTTAGAAAAACAAGGTGCTTTTGACCCCATAATGAAAGCCGGTAGCGGCTTTAAGCGTTTTAACAGCTCTGCCGCATTAGGCAAAGTGCAAGAAGTCGTAGAATCTTATTTTTCGGTGGATTTTTTAAGCCGTTATGGTATCCGCGTGCGCACAGGCGTAAATCTGGCCATTGGTGATATCAAAACCCCAACCTACCCAACGGGTGAAGGCGGCGAATATTATGTAGATATTACAGTACCGTTATTCAGAGGTGCAGGCATCAACCCCGAATCAGCTCAAGAAAGTAAGGCCTTTTTACGTGAGGACCAAACCGAACACTTATTACGTCAAACTGAGCTACTTTTATTGCCAGATGCTTTAAACCATTACTGGCGATGGGTCGGTGCCAGAAAAAAGAAGGCCGTAGAACAAGCATTATTAGACACAGCAAAATTTCGGGCGCATGCCGTACAGCAAAAAATCGACAAAGGCCTCCTCGCAACGATTAATGGTATCGAAGCCGAACGCGAAGTACAAAAACGGATGGGACGCTTATATAAAGCCGAAAGAGCCTTACAACAAGCCGCCTATAAACTGGCCGCTTTTCTCTGGCTAGATAATTTAATTCCTGACTTAACTCCTAAACCTGAACAAGCCCCCTTAACCCTAACAAAGCCTGTCAAATATAGCTCTCACGATCTGGCGCAAGGGAAACAACAAGCACTACAAAATCGACCCGAACTACAAATTCTCGACTTGGCCAAAAGCATGGCCAAAATTGACCGGCAACTTGCTGAAAACACCTTACTACCGCAAATTGATTTATTCGTCACGCCAGGGTACCAAGCCGGTTATGGAGCCATTGAAAAAGGGGCGGAAGTGATGGCGGGGGTTTCTATGTCGCTCCCCATATTGCAACGTCGTGCCAAAGCCAATATTGAGCAAGCAAGCATCGCCATCAAAAAACTGACTATCCAAGAGCGACAAACTATACGCATGATAATGCTGGAAATTGCGGATCATTTTTCGGCGGTTAACACTACCTACGACCGTTACCAAGCGGCAGAACAAGAATTGTCATTTGCCCAGCAACTTGAAAGTGGCGAAAAAACACGTTTTGAATATGGCGACAGCACTCTGTTTCTAGTCAATCGTAGAGAACGCGCAACCGGCGAGGCAAAGTTGGATTTGATTGATGTCCTCGTTGAATATCATCAAGCCGTCGCCGGTTTCCGTGCGGCGACTGGGAATCTATAATTCGACCTGTATTATCATTATCCTAAATTCCTCCTCCTTTAAAGCACCTGCCATTTAGGCAAAAAATAGAATAAAAACAATGTACTAATTAGGAATATTTTACACGCCTTATTCTTTTACAAAATAACTTGCCAAATTAGTAAAAAAGAGTATAAGTGAATTATACATTAAATTATATAAGGTTAATTCCTTAGTATTTTAATCAAGAATTTAATAACCATATTAAGTTAATTTACACCCTTTCATAGAGCCTAAAGAAAACTTAATATTATAGATATAAGGATGCACATGAAACATAGCTGATTAGAGCTGTTTTATTAGTGCCTTTGCACAAGACATTTTAATGCGTTAACAACTACTAACCAACTCATGCGCATCTCTTAATTGGAGGTGTGAAATGAAAGCATTAAACCACAAAATACAATATTTAACCCTAGCTACTTTATTGACCTTTGGCTTAACGACTAACTTAGCTATCGCAGTACAACATATCAGTACATGGGATACTAATTGGAATGAAATGACTCTAATACAGTCAGGTAATATGGTAGAAGGGTCTTATTTATATGATGATGGAAAAATTACTGGCTCTTTAAGTAAGTCACCCGATGGGCTCATAATATTAATCGGCTGGTGGAAAGAAGCTGGCAATAGTAAAAGTTGCGGCCCTGACAATGCATGGTCAGGATCATTAGTCTTTCTCTTTGATGCAAATCAATCTAGCTTTTCTGGTGATTGGGGCTCATGTGCTTCTTCCCCCGAAAGCCTAAATGCAACAGCAAATTCTTGGCACGGCACTTTACGGGATGGCAGCTTAGAAAGTACTTTAACAACACAAGAAATTAACTCCGTTGATAACCTTAGTTTTACCCTAGAGGGAGAGATATTAACCTTACAATGGGGAGCAATTGAAGGTGCTACAGGCTACCAGCTATTACTAGGAACTAGCTCATCTGATTACTCCAGCCCGATAGACCTAGGGAATACAACCCAACTTGGCCCACTTGATATTAGCGGCGCACCACGAGGTAGTTATTATCTTGCTATCGTAGCTTATAATGAAATTGATACTGCCGCACCCTCTAATGAAATCATGGTCACACTGCATGACCAAATGATTCCGCAAAATTTAACATACACTTTAACCGAAGAAGGCTTGAGCTTAACTTGGGATAGCGTTACGGACGCCAATGGCTATATACTATATTTTGGTAATGCACCCGGTGAATATCCAGCCCACTTGGATTTAGGGAATACACTACAAATTGGCCCTATTGATATAACGAATATTCTTAAAGGAACTTACTATATAGCAGTTACCTCCTATGATGCTAATCGTGAAAGTCATTTCTCTAATGAAGTTAGCATCCTATTAAGATCGGCTGGCAACCCTCAAACCCTCAGCGTTTCTAGTTATATAGACATCGTAACCAGCCTAAGTAATGATACCTTAAATAGCGGTTTAACCGATCAATTACAACCTGTGCTAATGGCATTATTAGGCCAACCTAGTTCGAGCTGTCCAATGGTTGATATAAACTTTGACCTCTCCAGTGCTGAAAGCCTTGATGGCTTATTACAATCGCTTCCAAAACCAAGCATTATTAACATTGATTATGGTTCTGGCTGCACCACCGACACAGGCGAGCTTATGGCAGGTCAAACAAGCCTAACGGTTGATGATCTTGCTATAGATGCCAATACGGGCAATATCAGTGCAATATTTAGCATGGAGGTCAATAATCTTAGTAAAGATAATATAACTCTTGGTAATGGCACACTCTCTGGCAATTTAGTTGCTAATATGGAAAATAGTAGTGCATCAGGGCATATTGGCATGAGCAACTTCTTAATTCCAAACGGTTTACAGCTATCGGGTGGTATTGATTTGCAAACGCTAGAAAATAAAGATTTATTATTAGATGTGTCCATAACTAGCGATAGTAATATTAATGCACAATTGAAGTTACTTGTTACGGCAAATGAGGATGATAGCTATACACTCAATACGCAAGCACCTGGAACCATTGACCAGTATACAGTCACTATAGACTCGTTATTTTTCAATTCCGAGCTATGTGAAGCTTATCCAATTGCTGGTGAAATACTCTTTAGTACTAGCGAGCAAACTCAAACTGTCCGTTTTGATGACCGTTGTGATGGCACTTATATCTTGGAATAACAGACCTAGCAAGTGGTGGTTAATCTCCTTATTAATCACCGCCTGCTGGTTACCGACCCTACGCGCCGAAGTGCCATTCTATACTATTGCATTAGAATGGCCTTTGGACAGCGCTTATAGCCTAGATGTGCAAAATATAACTGGCACAAAGCTGGGTATTACGGTAACCCCCGCCTTTCAGTATAAAGGCAAACATACTCAAGTAGCTATTATAGTGCCAGCACTAGCGGCATGTAATAGCGACACCACGCTACATTTAACAATCAATGCACTCCACCCACAACAAACAGCAAACTTGCGCATCACACAAGTACGTGATGTCATTTATCAACAAGACATCGCAACAGCACTAGAAATAGATATTCCAGGGATCCCGAACGATGCTTGTAAACAACAAGAGAGCGAAATTATCGGAGAACTCAGTATTGCTGTTGTTAAAACGGAAAATGGGGTCACACTTAATTGGGATAATTTAATAGCAGGCGATGTCGGACATGCTTGGATTGAATTTCGTGCCTTAACGCCCGATGTTCCTATTGCCTATGCCACTGCGGGCACTTATAACAGTATTGTGGGAGACAACGTGGTAACAGGTATTAACTTTTTTCGCGAGATATACCGACCTGCTGATATTCGTAAAACTATCCCCATCAATGCTGAACAACTTGCTGCATTTATCGACATGATTAATCAATATGTATCTCTCGGCGCTAGCAGCTGGACACCTTGGCATAATTGTACCGCTTTTGCCATTGATGCATGGCAAGCTGCAACAGGGGAAACCTTATCAGCAACGGTAGTTTATGAAAATGCACCTTGGGAAGTGACTCAAATGGGCTTTCCTAATACCACTAGCTTATATTACTCCATTTTAGCCGCTCAAAATCAGTAAAACCAACGCCTTCACTTTCCCACTCAGTCAAACAAGTGAAGGTGATAAATTATTTAATATTATTTACTTGAATAAATTTTTCATATTGAGCGTAATTACTTTCCACCTCTTCAACAATATCAGAAATCTCTTTAAGACTTTTTCTATAGTCCTTTGCGCCTTGCCAGCGTAACAATACATCACCTGGGTCAGTCACTCCCTGACCATTCAATGAAATAAAAGTCGCCTGCTCAACAATCCCGGCACATTGAATATAATTCCCCACATGTATCAATCGCCGCATAAACTCAAACACTTCATTCCCCTGTTTATTGGCATCAGCCCACATTTTATCGGCATTAATCTTAGCTTTGTTTAAAACTTCAAACCCCTCCAAAATCTTTTCATCATATAAAGCCTGGTTCTCCTTTGTCGCAGCATTACGCCCACTTTTCCAAGCATCCATAATAGTCTTCCCGACCCACTCGCCATTTTTCTTAACCGTTAATGGCGCGACTTGTCTCTGGTACTTACCCCAAAAAACATTAAATTTCTCCTGAGCCTGACTCAACTTATTACCCATTTGCTCATATTGCGAACCTGCCTGCTTTAAAAGATAAGCAGCAGCACTAGCCGCTTTTTTTAAAGCCTCTTGGTCACTCCATATATTTTGTGCAGGTCGCTCATCATCAATAAGTGTCCAAACATAAGGTTGCAGCTTCCTATGTGCATTATCACGATTAGAATATGTCCCTTTAACAACGCCTGCTAAAGCGACTACTCCCAAAGTAATTGCAACTTGCGGGCCACCGACGGCTACGGCAAAAGCAGCTGTACTCCCTGCCAATAAAGCCACTGACGTGCCAATCGCGACAACTCCTGTTGTCGTTGCCGCAGTATCAACCACATTATGTGCCGTCGAAACGGGCTTGCGTCTTATTGCATCTATTGGATGTTGTGATTTCCCCCAATCCCTTGCTGAATGAGCAATTCTCCTAAAAGGTTTAGTCACTCCTTTTAACTGGACACCCCCCGCTTCCTTATAAGAACTAAATGTATTATTTTTCATATTATAATCCTTAGTCTAAATCTTAATTTTCTAAATTAGAATGATCTCTGAACCATGAACAAATAAGGTAAAATATTTTAATCTTACAAATATATTTGCAATCAGATGCTATACCAGTATAGCCCACCCACCAAAATCCATGTAAAACTAGGGCTATGTTGTTACTTTATAGCAACAAACAGTTTAGTAAAGCACTCAGGTGCTGCTTATTCCTGCACTGACTCCCCCTGAATCCAATGTTTAAATAATGTATCTATCGTACCATCCATTTGTTTTAATTTAATCCAAGTGCTAATAAAATGCTCTAGCATTAAATCTTCGCCACCAACAGCGATGACTAAAGGTGCGCCTTGGTGCACTGAAAAGGGAGTGACCACATCATAATCAGGGTTTAATAAAGTCCAAGCAGACCCACCTTCAGCACTGGTCAATAAAATTTGCTCATGAAATTCCGGCTGCTGAAAAAAATCAGCCTCTGAATCTAGCTCAGTCACTTTAAAATCAGGAAAAATATCCTTAATTCGTGCAGCAAAATTGCTACCTCTACGTACCCCAACATGCACGTCTTTTAGTTTATGATGTTGGCTTATATCACTAAACTGTTTACGCTTTTGATCGGGAACCACCAAAGCCATATGCGTATCCAAGTAACTACTGCTATATAGGATGCGTGTCGATGCCAGTAATCGAGTATTTGGCGTAATACCTGAAACAGCAATATCAAAGTGATCATCTTCTAACTGCTGTAAAAGGTTTTCGCTAACATAGGGGATAAATTCAATAGTAACTTGTAAATCCTCGGCCAAATACATCATTAAATCAATATCAAAGCCGACTAATTCTGAAGCAGCATTATAAAAAACGAAAGGTAAACTATCAGCATGTATGCCTATCCTAATAACACCACGTTGTCGAATTCTATCAATTAAGTGCTGGCCTGCAGCTAATGGAACAGAGTTGGGCTGAGAAATATCCGCAACAGTATATTGAACACGATTATTTAATAACTGCATTTGTAATATTTGAGTTTGCGGGTGCTCAATACTGCGTTGTTGTGCTAAAAAAGCCCGAATGCCTAAAGCAACAGTTAAAAATAAGACAAAACTAATTAAAGCATT
>Ga0256839_1006555_pt1 | contig 10152 bp, 9 predicted proteins | sample 354166metaG_FD_185968 | JGI IMG/M metagenome (GOLD analysis project Ga0256839, IMG submission 185968) | Hydrothermal vent microbial communities from Mid Atlantic Ridge, Atlantic Ocean - 354-166 | ecosystem: Environmental > Aquatic > Marine > Hydrothermal vents | place: Atlantic Ocean: Mid... | reverse complement strand
TGTTTTGTCGTATTCGGGGCTATTTATCCACTTGTCGAAAACAAGGGCTGAGTGCATCCGATGCGTTGGCGTTGGTTTTTGCGGGAAAATTACCCCATTTTGATTTAATGGGCTGAGTAGTTACCGAAAATCATACTGAGCCAGCTGTTGAATGGCTATTGGTGTCCCGCTTTTCCTTCCCCTTCACACGCGCCGCTGCCGGGTGCGCCTGGAGGGGGCAACCGGCCACGGATGGCCGGTTGAAGCTTGCGCGGCAGGAAGCCGCTCAAGCTGACCCCGGAAGGCGTGCCCGGCAGCGGAATCAAGGGTGTGTTGGGGCGTCCTTTTTTGGGTTCCGTTTTTTGGACGAGCAAAAAATGGAACTCGCGCTGTGCGAGGAAGCGTTGGAAGAATCGTAGTGTTGATGAGCGCGAAACCGATACCACCTCGCTTGATTATGAATGCTGAGGACAACAAGCGGGAGATCAGGTTTGTTGTCCTCAGCACTTGGAAAGCGTGGTGGTATTGTTTCGTGGCCAATCAAGCTTTGTTGCTTCCACCACGGTCCTCTGCCACGGCCCCGAGTACCTTTTTGTCAACAGCAACAAAAAGGTACCAAAAAATGCCGCCCCGATTCCCCGCTGTTTCCTGCGCTTCTCGGCCCAGCCGGGGGTCGGCCGACACGTCCCTTCGTGACGGCCGACGCAGGCCATCCATGGCCTGCCCCTGCGGGCTGATCCCGCCTGCACCTGCGATGCTCAGGCGGGCAAAGGGGGTATCAGTGATTACCATGCGACAGGTTTGGCGGGAAGTTACTTGGAAGTTTTAGCGTTTGCGGCACTCACTTCTACCCCTGAATGCAGGTAGATTGCGCAAAGGAACGATAGTGACGTGCCCAACAACCACGGCCATACACAACACCAAGGCCTGTGTTGGGCACGCGTCGCTTTGCCCAACCTACCGGAAGGGCTAACGTCAACTGACGTCTGAGATATCCGCCTCAAGCAGGCTTCGATGCTCCTGCATCACCAGTTTCACCAATGGCAGTGTCACGCGCCGCTTGCTTGCCATAGCCTCTTCATCGAGCAGCCCAATCAGCGTTTCCAGATAGCGGATATCACGCGGCAGATGCTTGACGATATAGTGCGCCACCTCAGCAGGCAGGTTGAGGCCGCGCTGACGCGCACGGTTGAAGATGAATGCCAATAGTTCATCATCCGCCAACGGATCGAGGTGGAAGACCGGCCCCCACACCAGGCGCGAGGCCAGATCGGGAAGCGCTACGGGTATCGACTGCGGTGATACGCTCGCTGCCAGCAGCAAGCGACAACCAGCATTTCGGCAGCGGTTGATAAGATGAAAAATGGCCTCTGCCCAGACCGGATCGCTTACCACGGCCTGGAGGTCGTCAATGGCAAGGAGCTGAAGCCGTTCCAGTCCACTGAGCATGGTGGCATCGAAACCGGCAAGTTCGGCCATTGGCAGATAGCTGGCCTGCAATTTCCGCTCTGCCGCCTGCTGGCACATGGCCTGCAACAGATGGGATTTACCGCGAGCGCCATGCGCCCAGAGATAGGCCTGGAGTTCGCCTTGCTGCTCCAGAAAGCGCTGCAGAAAATGAATCAACTGCGCGTTGCGCCCGGCGATGAAGTTATCGAGTGTCGCCGACGCATTCATGCGGATGGGCAGCGCCAGCTGTTTCACGGATCGCCCGCCGCCTCATGTGAGGCGGCATAGAGTTCGCTGTCGAGATAGCGCCGATGCAGGTCACGCACGATCACCGCCAGAACCGCCGCCACCGGCAGCGCCAGCAATACGCCCACGAAGCCAAACAACTGCCCCCCGGCGAGAATGGCGAAAATAACCGCCACCGGATGCAGGCCAATGCGATCCCCCACCAGCAACGGTGTCAGCAGCATCCCCTCGATCATCTGACCAACCCCAAAGACGGCGAGTACGGGGAGCAGCTGCCAGATATCATGCGTCTGCATCAGCATCGCCACTCCGGCGACGACAACGCCGACGATAAAACCCAGATAGGGCACAAAGCTCACCAGCCCCGCCAGCAAGCCGATCAATAGTGCGAATTTCAAACCAATCAGCGCCAGGCCAACCCCGTAGATCACACCCAGCGCAATCATGACGGTGAGCTGGCCCCGCAGAAACGCCGCGAGCATTTCATCAGCTTCCCGGGCGATGTGGGCGATATCCGGCTCCAGCTTGCGCGGCAGCAGATGATCGATGCCGGCAACGAAGTCATCCCAGTCGCGCAGCAGGTAGAAACCGACCACCGGAATCAGCACGATATTGGCAAGCCAGCCCAGCAGCATGCCACCTGACCGTGAGGCGTATTCGAGCACATTGACGGCCACCCCACCCGCTGTACTCCAGTGTTCCGAAATCCACGCCGACAGTGCCGCCAGATTGAGCTGTTCATGGGAAATGCCGACCTTCTCCTCCAGCCACGGCACGATGTTGTTACTGATCCAGGCGATATAGTCCGGCAGCACCTGAATCAGCTGGGCAACCTGAGTTTGCAGCAACGGCACCAGTAGCAACAAAGCCAACGCCAAGATCAGCGTCATGCCGAGAAAGACGAGCGCCACGCCCAAGGTTCGCGACAAACCCAGCCGCTCCAGCCTGTCGACCAGTGGATCACCCAGATAGGCCAGCAGCGCGGCAATGAAAAACGGCGTCAGTACTGGCGCCAGCAGGTAGAACAACCAGCCTGCCAGTAACAGCGAGGCCAACACAAACCAGCGTTGTGATTCAGACACGGCCATCATTACCCTTGTATTCCTTTGTCTTGCGGCTCCAGATCCAGACATAGGCGGCACCACTGGCCAGCGTGCTCACCAGCAGCGCAAGCACCAGCCAGCGCACCAGCTCTGCCGACACCAGACCGTAGGCCCAGTACGTCAACACCGCCAGCACCAGCAGAATTTGCAGGAAGGTATTCAGCTTGCCAAGCAGGATCGGCTCCATCTGCAGGCTGCGGGTGACGAAATGGTAAGCAGCCGCACCGCCGAGAATGATGAGGTCCCGCAGAAAAATAGCGAGGAACAGCCACCAGGGAATCAGATTCTGCCAGGCCATGCAGTAGAAGGTGACGATCATCAGCAGCTTGTCGGCGATCGGGTCCAAGGTGGCGCCAAACTTGCTCTGCCATTTGAAATAACGGGCGAGGAAGCCATCGAGCGCATCACTGAAACCAGCCAGAAAGAACAGCCAGAACGCAAGCTGGTATTGTTCGGTCAACAGCGCCCACCCCACCGGCGGCACCAGCAGGACGCGGAACACGGTAATGATGTTGGGTATTTGTCGCGCTTGCAGCAATGTCATCTGGAAAGGGTCGCTCACTGAGTCCGGGTGATTCGTCGTCCTGCTTGATGCTGGCGACGAGATTATTATTTCTCAAGTTTCGGCGTTCCTTCGGCTTGAGGCTCCCCCCCCAGCGCCCCGTCATTCCGGGGGACGCCGGAATCCAGTGCCAGGGAGGGCAGCCCAGCCGTTGGTCCACATCCCTGAGACTGGATCTCCATGTCCAGCGGGGATGATGGAGCCGCAGCGATATTCCTGCCGCTAAGCCCAAATCGAGAGCCGAAACCTGAGAGTTATCTATCAATCGGAGTTTACAGTCCTTTACTTCTTCAGACCATTTTCCACGAGATAGAAATAGTGCGTCACCCCCTCCCCGCCCAGGTCGGCAGGACTGTCGGCAAGCACGCCATCTTGTCGCAGACGCGCCGTCCACGCTGATTCTGACTCCTTCAGTTCGATATCGAACAGCGCGAGATCTCCAGAGTTTCCAGCCGGTTTGACCTTCTCGACACCCTGCAGAGCTTCCAGGTAGCGGTTGAGTCGGCGGTAGTCGGCATAGGATTTCACGTAAGCCACGGCAATCCGGATAACATTGCCAGCGCGAGCTTGGGGAGAAATGTTGGCCGTATCACTGCGCAGCTGATTCAGCGCCAGCCGCAACGCCCGCACGGCATTACTCGACTCTCCGATGGTGACAACGCCATACTGCTCCAGCTGAACGTGCCAGAGCTTTTTCTTGTAGCGCATCTCGCCGGTGATGTACTGGTTGACATGGTACCTGCCGGTCGCTTTCTCGATGCCTTCGACATAACCCATCTCAATATCGGCGGCGGAAACGGCCTGCTTGTCTTGCAGGTCATACAGCGGCAGGATGGCCTTGATGCCCGCCGCGGCTGCGGCCTCTTCCACCCGCTTGACCAGTTTTTCGTTGCCCAGCCGACCCAGCACCTTCCCCGGTTTGTCGCCATAACCGTATACCAGCCAGAACAACACCTCGTCCCGGACCAGCGGCGCGGCGCCGCCCTGTTCGCGCTGCAAGGCGCTGGCCAGTGCTGCACGATCGAAACGACAGCGTAACAGCCAGCCGGCCTCATCCTCGCCTTCTGCGTCTTCTTCGACCACTTCGAATTCGAGCAGATAATCGTGCAGCGATTTTTTCAGTCTTGCAGCGGCTTTGCTTTTGCCGATGTTTTCATTGTGCGTCAGCGTTTCCAGCGCCTCGATCAGCGACGCCTCCATCGCAGCCTGTTCGGCGGCATCATCACGCGCTGCCATCGGCACCTCGGTGGTGATCACCGCGCTGGCGGCAAAAGCGCTCTGCGCTACCATCGACATCACCAACAACACGCAGGCGATTGTTCCCGCTACCAATCCTGTTCTGCTCACCAGCTGCTTCCCCACAACAAATATGTAGCAGAAGATACCATAAGGCCCCAGCGCGATGCGGTTTACAGACCTGCTGCACAGGGCTACCATCTGCCGTCTTTGTGAAGCAGGCCCAGTCATCATGTCAGACAACAGCCAGACGCCCCTCAGTTACAAGGATGCGGGTGTCGATATCGATGCCGGCAACGCCCTGATCGAGCGCATCAAACCGCACGCCATCCGCACCCGGCGCCCCGGCGTCCTGGCCGGACTGGGTGGGTTTGGCGCATTGTTCGAGTTACCACTAGACAGATACCGTGAACCGGTGCTGGTATCCGGCACCGATGGCGTCGGCACCAAGCTGCGGCTAGCGCTGGAACTGGGTAAGCATGACACCATTGGCATCGATCTGGTGGCCATGTGCGTTAACGATATCGTGGTCGCCGGCGCCGAGCCGCTGTTTTTTCTCGACTACTACGCCACCGGCAAGCTGGACCTGGACGTGGCGACCGATGTCATCAAGGGCATTGCCGACGGTTGCCTGCAAGCCGGTGCTGCCTTGAGTGGCGGTGAAACAGCGGAGATGCCCGGCATGTATGCCGGCGATGACTATGATCTTGCCGGTTTCAGCGTCGGTATCGTCGAAAAGTCGAAAATCCTCGATGGCAGCAAGGTCCGGGCTGGCGACAAGCTATTGGGGCTGGCCTCCTCTGGCCCGCACAGCAACGGCTATTCACTGATTCGCAAGGTACTCGAGGTCAGCGGCGCGTCGCTCGATAGCGCTTGCGGTGAGGTCACACTTGGCGAGGCGCTACTGGCGCCGACGCGCATCTATGTGAAACCGCTACTGGCGCTGCTCAATACAGTCGATGTCCACGCCCTCGCCCACATCACCGGCGGTGGCCTGAGCGAAAACCTGCCCCGGGTGCTGCCCGACGGCAGCGAAGCCCGAATTACACTGTCGAGCTGGCAACGCCCACCGGTCTTCGACTGGCTCGCCAGCGCCGGCAACATCAGCGACGCTGAAATGCTGCGCACGTTCAATTGTGGCATCGGCATGGTTGTCGTGCTCGCCGACGAAAACGTGGACAGCGCAAGCGAGATTCTGCAGCAACACGGCATCGACTGTCAGGTGATCGGCGAGATTCACAGCTCCGACGCGGCGGAACCCGTCACCGTCTATCAGTCATGAACAGCTGCCGGATCGTGGTATTGATCTCCGGGTCAGGCAGTAACCTCCAGGCGCTGATCGATGCCAGCAAACGCGGCGAAATCGACGGCCGCATTGTCGCCGTCATCAGCAACCGCCCCGGCGTCAAGGGGCTGGAACGCGCGGCGGCGAGCAATATCCCGGCGATCACCATCGACCACACCACCTACCCCGATCGCACCAGCTTCGACCAGGCGCTCGCTGCCAAGATCGACGAATACGCGCCTGACCTGGTCGTGCTCGCCGGGTTCATGCGCATTCTCACCGATGAATTCGTGCAGCACTACAGCGGCAGAATGTTGAATATCCATCCGTCACGCCTGCCAAAATATCAAGGGTTGCATACCCATCAGCGTGCGATCGACGCCGGTGATGCCGAACATGGTGCCTCGGTTCACTTTGTCACTGCTGAACTCGACGGCGGGCCAGTCGTGCTGCAATCGCGTCTGGCGATCAGGGCAGAACATACGCCCGACAGCCTGGCCGCCGAGCTGTTGCCGCAGGAACACCGGATCTATCCGCTGGTGGTCGCGTGGTTTTGTGCCGGACGTTTGGCACTCACGCCCGAGGGCGTCACCCTCGATGGACGCAAGCTCGACACCCCGCTGCAACTGGACGCGTTGTAGCGATCTACCGCTTGCAGCTCGGGTGTTTCCCCTTTCTTTGCGCTTCCTGGTACAGTGCCAGCGCCTCCGGCATGGCTTTGTTCAGGTCGCGAATCCGGGTTTTTCCGGAGGGGTGAGTAGAAAGAAATTCCGGTGGCTTACCGCCGCCCAGCTTGCCCATGTTCTGCCACAGGGTAACGCTTTCCCGCGGATCGAAGCCGGCTTTCGCCATCAATTTCAGGCCAATCAGGTCAGCCTCCGACTCATGTGTGCGACTGAACGGCAGTATGACACCAAACTGCGCCCCGAGCCCGAGCGCCGCCATGATTCCCTGACGTTTCGCCTCGGAGCCGGTCAGCACTGCCGCAGTGATTTGCAAACCGGTCTGCGCTGCAAGATTGGTCGAAACGCGCTCATTACTGTGCCGCGCCAGCACATGCCCTACCTCATGACCAAGTACAGCAGCCAGCTGATGCTGGTTTTGCGCCGCCTTGAACAATCCGGTATGAACACCGATTTTGCCGCCAGGCAGGGCAAACGCGTTGGCTGAATCATCCTTGAACACCGTCACCTCCCACGGCTGCTGCGCCCACTTGCCAGTCAGTTCATTGGTGATGGCACGGGCCACACAGGAGACATAGGCATTCGAGGTGCCGTCTCTTTCGATCGGCTGGGATTTTTTCATTTCGGCGTAGGACGCCAGGCCCAGCTGATCCATCTGACTGTCGGGCAACAGAATCAGCTGCTTACGCCCGGTGGGCGACGTGGCACAAGCAAACAGCAGCAATGCCACCACGACCCACTGCAACAGCCTGATCAAATTTCTGGAATGTTTCATGGTAAGACCGACCTCCTGGCAAATAAACCGGCGACATTTCAACGATCCTAGACAGGTCAAACATAATGTCTAGAACACATTCTACAGACCGCCGGTGAATCGCGCATGAACCCCGGAATCGCCGCCATTCCGCCAACAGAATGGCATACTACCCGACATCGCCCACCCTCTGCTGACAACCAACATGAGCGCTGAAAAAATGAATGAGATTGAATTGTGGTCAGAGCTGACCTGCCCGGAATGCGGTTTCAGCGAAAAGATGGAAATGCCAACCGACGCCTGCATGTGGTTTCATGAATGCAAGCAATGCAAAACACTGCTCAAACCAAAGCCAGGAGATTGTTGTGTTTTCTGCTCTTACGGCTCCGTGCCTTGCCCGCCGATTCAGGCGAATCCGCGGGCAGACTGCTGCGGCTGATCGGTTACCTGTGTTGCCAATGCAACTCTCAGGGTAACTGCTCAGTGAGCAGCGACTTGCCGATCAATATTGATTGCAGTAAACAGTCTTGAGGTTGTAATCCTCATAGCACGCTTCGATCACGCCGCTATCGTCCACTACTGTCGGCTGCTGCGTGACCGCAGTTCGCTGCTGCATCCGGGCATCAGCCGCGGCGACTTCAATCGCCTCTGACACACTCACCAGTGGCGTCCACGATGACGGATGCGGGTACTCACTGAGCGAGACATTCAATTTGAATGCCTGCGGTGCTTCCCACCTGACCGGTGTGACCGTGACAGTAAACGTCTCGACACCCATGCCTTCATCGACAATCGCTTTCTCACCGAGAAAAACAAAAGAATCAGCATTCCAGGAATTGAAGCCGATGTTGATGACGCCCTGAGGATAGCCAACAAGATTGTAAGCAACATCGAAGGTAAATGTCACCGCCTCCCCTTCCGTGACCGAGACAGGCGTCAGTTGTCGAATTTCGAGAATATTTCGTTCTTCCGATTCGGCCAACACATCACTCGGTGGCGCGGCAGCTTGGGCATCGGTAGCCGTTACCGAATCCTCGACACCAGCCCCATCTTCACATCCAACCAGCATCAGCGCCATGAGCATTGCAATAATAATCCGCATCCCTTTTCTCCCTGTCCCTTGATGCACCGTTCCCAGGAGTCACTCCCGGGTCGATGCGATTTATAGGGAAATAATAGGGAGTAAGTGAGACAGTGGATTCTCCAGCGATCACAAATTGCTTGTTGCAGAAATCGCGAACGATGATTATTGTGAGCCAATACAGCAACCTGGGGCTGGTTGGGCGGCACTGTTTCACAGTTTTCAGAAACTGTCCCACCCCTGGTTGTCCGATCTCCCGGCTTTGACAGCAGCGGACTGATCCTTCCAGGGTCGTGTGGCGGAACGGCGTTCTTTCCCGTTCCAGTTATTATTGGACGTGTCTTTCTGATGATTGTTCGGTTCGTAATGCGGCTCTTCAAGATCTGGAAACGGCTCCGGTGATTCCCACACTTCGGACGGCATTTCATCTTGCAGCGTGGCGCTGACAGCATGTGACGATTCCGAATTCTGATTCATCAGCGTGGATTCGCATGTGCGGAAAAAACCGATAGTTTGCATCAATTCGGCCGCCCGACCGTCGAGCAGTTCACACTCGGAAGCGATATCCAGTACCTGTTTCTCGTTGGCGGCCCGAACCTGCTCAATCTGACTGATTGCGTTATTGACGTCATCGATTCCCGAGGCTTGCTGTTTATTGGATAAAGCCATTTCAGCCACCACCTCATTCACCTTTTCTACTGAATCGAAGATCTCCTTCAACGCCTCACCGGCGGCATTGACCAGCACCGTACCATCATCCACTTTGCTCGTACTGTCCGCAATCAGCCCTTCGATTTCCTTCGCCGCCGTTGCACTGCGCTGAGCAAGGTTACGCACTTCCGCCGCCACCACCGCGAAGCCCTTGCCATGATCACCAGCACGCGCCGCTTCAACGGCAGCGTTGAGCGCCAGCAGATTGGTCTGAAAAGCAATCTCATCGATGACGGTGATAATGTCCGCGATTCGCTCGCTGGCGCTATTGATCTGATCCATTGCACAGATCGCCCGCTTGACCACCTCACTTCCCTGCAATGATGACTGGGTCGCTTCACTGGCCAACTGGTTCGCCCGTTCGGCACTCGCCGCATTTTTGTGGGTGATCTCTGTCATCTGCCACATCGTGCGTGCCGTGTTCTTGATATTGCCCTGTTGGCTGACGAAACGGGCACGAAGATCATCGACCTTTTTCAGGATGCCATCCACAGAGGCATCAACCGTTGTGGCAATATCTCGGGTGCGGTGAACCACGTTGGCAGTCGATGCAACCGACTTCAACGTGGAATCGAGAATGCCGCTTGTTTGCTGATCACGAAACTCATCGGCAATAGAGAGTTCGCCCTCGGCAACACGTCTTGTGACCTGCTCGACGACTTGCGGCTCGCCCCCAATCACTCTGCGGATACGAAAAAGCGCAGTCACCATCAACCCTGTCAACAACAGCAAGGCAGCAGGTGATGCGACAGCCTCCACAAAAGCGGCCTGCTGCAATGACATCAGGTGTTCCGAAAGCTCTGATTTCCGCGTATCACGATCACCAGCATGCCGTAGACGAAGGGTTGCAATGGCATCGAGTGCCGGCTTGTCATCGACTTTTACGATAGCGTCGATTTCATGTGGCCCCTTGCCTGCTTCGATTAGCTGCTGAATCTGTAACTACTCAGCCCATTAAATCAAAATGGGGTAATTTTCCCGCAAAAACCAACGCCAACGCATCGGATGCACTCAGCCCTTGTTTTCGACAAGTGGATAAATAGCCCCGAATACGACAAAACAT
>Ga0256839_1006554_pt1 | contig 10154 bp, 8 predicted proteins | sample 354166metaG_FD_185968 | JGI IMG/M metagenome (GOLD analysis project Ga0256839, IMG submission 185968) | Hydrothermal vent microbial communities from Mid Atlantic Ridge, Atlantic Ocean - 354-166 | ecosystem: Environmental > Aquatic > Marine > Hydrothermal vents | place: Atlantic Ocean: Mid... | reverse complement strand
CACGCTCAATACCTACAACTCAGTGATTTCCGTCGGGATCGCCGGTTCCTTGCCCAGTAGCCATCCAATCCAAATCGGCCAATCCATCACCGCCACACGATCCATCTTCTCCGACGAAGGCATCGGCACCCCCGACGGCTTTACCCCCATCAGTGAACTCGGATTCGCCCCATTTTCCAATGGCACCATGCACATCGACCACGATCCAGAATTGCTGGCACTGCTCGAATCCATCACCGATGCCTCAGGAATCATTGCCACCGTGTCGTGGTGTTCTGGAGATGACGGCTGTGCCCAAGGCGTCGTCAATCGCACCGGAGCAATCGCCGAGGCGATGGAAGGGGCCGCCTGTGCCGTCGCCGTTGACATGATTGACCCAGCGATCCGCACCGGAGAACTCCGGATCATCTCCAACACCACCGGCAACCGCACCGACCAAGTGTGGGATTTGGATGTGGCGTTGGCAAATCTGACCAAAGTTCTCGGACGACTGGCCCGCTAGACGGACCCTGAAATGGCCGTTTGTACCATCTGCGCGATCTGGCCCTTATGCCACGATCCACCAGAGACCAATCGCCGCATCACCCCCACATTTCCCCCCGGATCAGGCCGATTCCCTCTCAAGTCAGTTTCCGGGTGCGGCCATGCCGTCTCGGATATACACGACGCCGGGTCGGTAGGAACAGCCATCACGCTGTTGAACAACAAAGGAAGCCAATGGGCAAACCACGCGTATTTGATCAACTCCGAACGACGCTCAAGTCAATGAACTCGATGCGTCCACAAGGCAATCCACTGGCGGTGGATTTCGGAGTCTCTGCGCTGCGCGTGCTCAAAGTGTCTTCAGGCAACCCAGCAACCATCGAAAGCGCCGCCCAACTCAATACCCCCGATGATCTGCTCGACAACCCCGCCAAACGCATCCTCTTTCAATTCGACGCCCTCCCCAAACTCATCAAGAGCGGAAAACTCACCGGGCTCCGTGCCTCCTGCGTCATCCCAACCCAACAAATCTCCTGCAAACATCTCCAGATCGCCCCCGTCCCAGGCGTCTCCATGAACGAACTGGCCGGAGGCCAAATGTGCGACCGCCTTGGATGCGAACCAGGTGCCCTCTTGGTCCGAAGCATCGAAGTCGGACCATCCAGACAGAACAACAAGCAAGAAGTCATCTGCTTCGGTGCCTCCAAACTCTTCATCGGCCGCATGATGGACGCAATCAAACGCGCCAAACTCGAACCCGTCGGCATCCACAACACCTTCGAGACCCTCCGTCAGGTCATTCCACATGATCCCAAAGAAAGCGGCGCCTCACTGCTCATCGACCTGGGCAGTGGATGCACCATCGTGATGATCCTGAACAAAGGCCAAATGGTCTTCGCCCGAACCATCGATCACGGCGCACTGTCCTTCGATCAAGCAATCTGCCGGCAGTTCCGCTGCACCATTATGGAAGCCAGAGCGATGCGTGAGCGGATCAAAGAAATCGCCGCCGTCACCGCCGATGTCCAGCAAAGTGCAAACCCGCATCCATCAATGGACGATCCCGATATTTCCGAGCCCATCGAAATCCTGATCGACGAGATCATGATGTGCCTGCGATACCACCGTGCATCGATGCCCGACATCCAGATCGAGCGGGCCTACTTCGTCGGAGGCATGGCCGGTCACAAAACCATCAGCGAACACCTCGCCCGTGTACTCAATCTCGAAACCCAAGTCGTCGATCCCATGAGCACCCTTGCCCGCTCAGGCAGGGTCCCCGTCTCAGGCGTCGATCTGAAAAAATCACAGCCCGGTTGGGCAACCACAGTCGGGTGCGCCCTGTGCCCAACGGATTTGTAAGCCAGGATCAAGAGGAAATCCCATGCGATCAACAAAAACCAACGACGGCAACAGCTTCCTGCCCTCAGACTATGTCCGAGGCAAAGGCCAGGCACGCGCCTCCATGTTCGCCATCCTGCTCTTCGTTCTCGTCTTGGCAGGCGTGATCGGGGCCTTCTTCGTCAACCACCAACGCTGGAACCGCGTCCGTGACGAACAAAAAATCGTCACCGCATCCTTCAAAGAAGAAACCGCCAAAATCGAACAACTCAAAGCCCTCGAAGAACAGCGCGTCATCCTGACCGACAAAGCCGAGGTCGTCACCGCACTCAAAGACCGCGTCCCGCGCTCAGTACTCATGGGCGAAATCGTCCGAGGCATCGGCCCAGGCATCACCCTGACAGAAATCAACCTCGAAGGCGAACGCGTCAGACCACCAGCCCCAGCACCAACAACCAAAGGCGCCGTCAAATCCATCGGTGTCAGCGGCGTCGGCAATGGCAAAGACCAAAAACCAAAAAAACCAAAGGTCCACCCCCCAAAGTTTAAGTTCTCCCTGACCGTCGATGGGCTCTCAGAAAACAACGACGACATCGCCGATTACTTGGCATCGCTCAAAGAATCGCCATTGCTTGGTTTGGTCGAACTCCAATTCATCAACCATACCTTGATCGACTCAATCGAATATCGAAAGTTCCGCATCACCATGACCCTCTCTCCGACCGCTGATGCAAGCTTGGTCGAAGGCACCGTAGAAATCGACATCGATGGCCACAAGGTCGCCAATGTCGCCAATGTCACTCAAGACACCCAAGACTAATCCACAAGCCCGACCACTCGATCGCCCCCCCGCACAAGGAGATTCACATGCAGTTTGGAATCCGAGAACTCGTCCTCTTTCTCACGGTCCTGCTCTTGCCGGTCGTCAGTTATATGTTGGTCTTCAAGCCCCAGAGCGCAAACATCGAAAATGCCAAGGTCGAAATTGCCCACAAGCAAGAAATGCTCACCAAACTCCGAATCGAAACGGCCCGAAACGACGACCTCCAAGTCATCAATGAACAAATTGTCGAACGCATCGAAACCATGGAATCCATGCTTCCATCAAACAAAGAGATCGACCAGATCGTCCGTCAGGTCTCAGGCCTTGCCATTGAATCCGGTCTCAGCTCACCAACCCTCAAGAGTACCAAACCCTTGGCCGCCGCCCAGTTCCGCGAGCAACCCCTGGAAATGAGCATCGAAGGTTCATGGGCCGGCTTCTACGACTTCCTACTCAAGATCGAGCAACTTCCCCGAATCACCCGAATCATCGATCTCAAAATCGAAGACACAACCAACGACGAAACCGAAATCAAAGCGAGCTTCACGCTCAGCATCTTCTTCCGCAATGAGGTGGCATCATGAGTGAAATCAATCCATTTACACCCAAAGACACCAACCAAGCCCCAGGCGAGTCCAATGTCTTCCTCGATCTCAACAAACCCGACGAAGCCACAGGCGTCCCCGCCGCCATGCCAGGGATGGGCAATGATCCCGGCTCAGAAGGAACGGCCTTCACACCAGGCGGCTCAGAACCCTCCAAATTCAACGGCCAAGTCCTCCTCGCCGGCCTGGTATTTGCCATCGGTGTCGGTTCCATCTACACCATGCGCTACATCGGCATGCAAGCCGGGATCAAAGAATCCGTCACCATGGTCGAGTACACCGCATCGACCAACACCCCAGACTTCATCAAACGCTTTGAAACCGTGATGCAAGACCTCGAGGATGTTTCCATTTCTGTTCAGTTTGATAAAAAAACTTTGCTTCCACGCGAGCCCTTTGTCTTGGCAACCGCCGTCAATCCAAACGATATCTACCAAGTCCCAGTACCCAACGAAGACCCAAGCGCCCTTGCAGCACGCCTTGCCAAGCAACACGCCGAAATGGCACGCATGGAACAAGAAGCCCTCGAAGCAGAATACGAAGCCATCGCCCAAGGCCTCACCCTCCAAAGCGTCATCGGAGGCACCCGACCAGTCGCCCGAATCTCAGGGGAACCCGTCGGAATCGGCATGACCGTCGCCGACACCTTCAAAGTAATTTCCATCAAAGGGTCAGCCGTTGTACTTGAAGTCGATGGGATCAAATTCGAACTCGGACTCGGATCAGGCGCAAAACGCATCAAGTAATCAATCGAGAAAACACACCGCACACCCTCCCCCTCCAAAAGGAACTCGGCAACATGGCGGACATTGATGACATCCTCAATGAATTGGGCGTTGAAGAAAACGACCACCGTCCAAGGCGGGCTGCCAAGCCCACCAAAGGGCGAGGCCAACACCGGCTCGATCAACGAGCCGGCTCCTTTTCCCCACTCCCATCCATGCCCTCAGGTCAACGCCGATACGGCCAAGAAAGCCCCAGCGTCGATGAAGACCCCGCAGTCCTTGAAAACCAAATCGTCGCCCCAACCTCAAACATCGGAAGCGCAGTCCATGAGATTTATCGCCCCGATGGATCCAACGACACCAACGACCCAGCCGATGGCGATTTGGCCGAACAACTCATCGAGTCCGGCGCCGTCACCGCCGAACAGATCACCGCCGCCCATCAGGTCATCAAACAATCCCCCGGCACCGTCCTGATCGATGTCCTCATCGAACAAGGCGCCGACGAAGAAAAAATACAAACCATCATCGCCGAACGCAACGGCATCCCCTTTGAACGCATCGACATCGAAGCCGGACTCGACGGCGGATTCGACGGCAAACTCCTCCAACGGCTCACCCCAGAGTTCTGCCAAGCCCACCAAGTCCTCCCCCTACGCACAACGGGTACCCGCGTCGTCATCGGCGTCGTCGCTCCCGACGATGTGTTCATGATCGACGAAGTATCCTCACGCCTTCATGTCTCCAGTGTCAAACTCGTCATGGTGACACCAGGCGACATTCGTGCAGCACTCGAACTCATCGGACACGACGGCGGGGGTGATGTTGACCTCACCGAAATTCTCGCAGATGTCGACGAAGGCGATGTCGAAGTCTCCTCAATGCAACAAACCGAGGCCGTAGACCTCGAAGCCCAAGCCGGCGAATCACCCGTCATCCGCTATGTCAACTACATCATCCAAAACGCCGTCAAAGAAGGCGCCTCCGACATCCACATCGAACCAGGCGAAAAAAAAATCAAAGTCCGCCTCCGCATCGACGGCGTCCTCTACGAATCCATGAACCCACCCCCTTCCATGACCGCCGCCATCACCTCTCGTCTCAAAATTATGGCCGATCTCGACATCTCAGAACGCCGCGTCCCACAAGACGGCCGCATTCGTTGTACAGTCCAAGGCCGCAAACTCGACCTGCGTGTCTCATCACTCCCCACCGGCTATGGCGAAAAAATCGTCATGCGTATCCTCGATACCAAATCCATCAATGTCCAACTCGAAGACCTCGGCTTCGACGACCACTCACTCCAAATCTGGAAAAACCAGATCAAACAACCCCACGGAATCGTTCTGGTCACCGGACCAACCGGCTCAGGTAAAACAACAACCCTCTACTCCTCCCTCCGCCAAATCGACAACACCAGACTCAATGTCTCCACCGTCGAAGACCCCATCGAATACCACCTCGACGGCATCACCCAAACCCAGACCCATGTCAAAATCGACATGACCTTCGCCAAAGCGCTCAAAGCACTCCTCCGTCAAGACCCCGATGTCATCATGGTCGGCGAAATCCGCGACCACGAAACCGCACACACCGCCGTCCAAGCCGCACTCACAGGCCACCTCGTCCTCTCAACACTCCACACCAACGACGCCCCAAGTTCCGTCACACGACTGGTCAACATCGGACTCGAACCCTTCCTCGTCGGCGCCGCACTCAACGGCGTCCTCGCCCAACGCCTCCTCCGCCGCCTCTGCAAAGAATGCAAAGCCCAAGAAGCCCCCAGCGAAGAAATGGCCGAGTTCCTCGAAATGAACGGCCTCCCCAACGACCAATTGTGGGTCCCAACGGGATGCGATAAATGCCGCAACACCGGCTACGCAGGCCGAGTCGGTATCTACGAAATGCTCGCCGTCGACGACACCCTCCGCGATGTCATCGCCCGCAACCCAAATGTCTCCGAGTTCCGCCGCCTCTGCCTAGAACGAGGCATGAACTCCCTCCGCGCCGACGGCATCAACAAAGCCACCGAAGGACTCACCAGCATCCAAGAAGTCCTCCGCGTCACCAGTGCACACTAACCAGATTGAATACATGATCCAGTTAATTTCCAAGTGGGTCTCGATCATCATGCTCTTTGTGTTCACGGCAATTGGAGTTATGCTACTTATGGGCTTTACAATCGAGGAAATTGTCCCATTTGATCTTGGAGAGAAACTCCCCGTTGTCCTGACTTCAGTAGCATTGATACTCGTTTGGCAAGGCGTAGCTTTCCGAATATATAAATTTTGGAGAGACTATCGAAAGCATAGGGCGTGCATGAATCTCTCATGAAGCGTGTCGTTGAAGGGCAAACACCCAAGGCCGTCTTGACTACACAACAGCGATCTTGCCCTGAATACACAAGTCTTTGGCAATGAAAGTGCTCTAGAATACATCAGGTTGCCATTACGCAATCCGATGAGGAGCCATCATGCCAGACAAATCAATCGAATCCGTCCTCCAAGAAACCCGCATCTTCAATCCACCATCGGCCAAAGATGTCGGAGGCCCAAACTGGCTCATCGCCTCACTCGACCAGTACAAAAAAATGTACAAAGAATCAATCGACCACCCAGAATCCTTCTGGGCAAACATCGCCAACGACTTCCACTGGTTCAAAAAATGGGACACCGTCTTAGAATGGAACGCCCCCGACGCCAAATGGTTCAGCGGCGGCACAACAAATGTCTGCTACAACTGCGTCGACCGCCAAGTAGACTCAGGCCACGGCAACGACCCCGCAATCATCTGGGAAGGTGAACCAGTCAGCGACACAGGCACACCAACCGACCAACGAACCCTCACCTACAAAGACCTCCAAACAGAAGTCTCCAAACTCGCCAATGTCCTCAAATCCAAGGGCATCACCAAAGGCGACATCGTGACAATCTACATGGGCATGGTCCCCGAACTCGCCATCGCCATGCTCGCCTGCGCCCGCATCGGTGCACCACACTCGGTCATCTTCGGCGGCTTCTCCGCCCAAGCCATCGCCGACCGCGTAAGCGACGCCAAATCAAAAATAATCCTCACCTGCGACGGCTCATGGCGAAGAGGAAAAATCGTCCCACTCAAAAAAAATGTCGACGACGCCATCAAAACAATGGCCAACGATTCCCCAGTCGAACATGTCCTCTGCCTAGGCAGATGCCACAACGACATCTCCTGGGGCAAACTCGATTGCTGCTGGAAAGAAGAAACAGAAAAAGCATCCGCAGACTGCCCATGCGAAGAACTCGAATCAGAAGACATGCTCTTCCTCCTCTACACCTCCGGCTCCACCGGCAAACCCAAAGGCATCGTCCACACCACCGCCGGCTACATGATCTTCACCGCCACCACCGCCAAATACACCTTCAACCTTGTCCCCCATGATCAAGGTGGCAACCAAACCTTCTGGTGCACCGCCGACTGTGGCTGGATCACCGGACACTCCTACATCGTCTATGGCCTCCTCCCAAACCGAGTCCCCACCCTCATGTACGAAGGCGGCCCAGACCACCCAACCCCCGCCCGCTTCTGGCAAATCGTCGATCGTCACAAAGTCACCCAGTTCTACACCGCCCCAACCGCCATCCGCGCCTTCATGAAATGGGGCGATCAGCATCCCGAATCCGCCGACCTCTCCTCCCTCCAAGTCCTCGGCACCGTCGGCGAACCCATCAACCCCGAAGCATGGATGTGGTACCGAAACAAAATCGGCCGAGGCGTCTGCCCCATCGTCGACACCTACTGGCAAACCGAAACCGGAGGCCACATCATCACCCCCCTCCCCGGCGCAACCCCAACCAAACCCGGCTCATGCACCCTCCCTATGTTCGGCATCGACGCCGCCGTCTGCGACGAAGCCGGCAATGTCGCCAAAGAAAATGTCGGAGGCCTCATGACCATCCGAAAACCCTGGCCCGCCATGCTCCGAGGCGTCTACGGCGACCGCCAAAGATTCATCAACACCTACTGGTCCACCGTCTCCAAAGACGGCCAACCCTACTACGCCGCCGGCGACAACACCCGCCGCGACGAACTCGGCAACTTCTGGATCATGGGCCGCACCGACGATGTCATCAATGTCTCAGGCCATCGCCTGGGAACCATGGAAGTCGAATCGGCCTTAGTCTCCCACGAATCCGTCGTCGAAGCCGCCGTCGTCGGCATGCCCCACGAGATCAAGGGCACCGGCGTCGCCGCCTTCATCACCCCAGCCCCAGGATTCGAGGCATCCGATGAACTCAAACAAGCCCTCCGCGCCCATGTCGCCAAAGAAATCGGCGCCATCGCCAAACCCGACCTGATCCGCTTTACTGGCGCCCTCCCCAAAACCCGCTCCGGCAAAATCATGCGACGGCTCCTCCGCTCCATCGCGGCAGGTGATACAAACATCACCCAAGACATGAGCACCCTCGAAGACCTCTCCGTAGTCGCCAAGCTCTCCGAGAAAGACGAGCGATGATATCCTTACTAATAAGTATGAATCTTATTTTCAGAGTTGCTATCCCGTTGATTGTCGGTTGTGTATCGATTTCCTTCGCGTCACCCCCGATGCCGGAAGCCGATGAACCGTTGGATCAGTTTGTAGAGCGTTGGAACGCATGGGTGGATTTAGTGCCCGAAGACCAACGGATTGGAAGCGAGCTTAACCGTCTGAACTGGGAGATGCGGGACAAGGTGAAAGCGTTTGAGAGTTCAAGCAACTCCCCGTATTCGGTATCGACGATTCTCAGTCAAGCGCAGCCCGGAAACGAATACTGGGAGTATGCACAGGAGATATACGCTGAGTTTGCGCCAGAACTTGAGAACGCTCGCAATCTTGTCGCACGCCCATGGTTTGCGACCAAACTCCAGAAACCGATGGACTTTGTATTCGTTGGCGATGATAACCAGAGCGTGCTTCGTCCCGCTAGGGCTTGGATGATTCAAAAAGCAGTGTACCATGCGCACAGGAAAGAGTATGGGGAATCGGCCGATTCTATTCTTGGCGTTCTAGAGACTGTTCGTTTGAGTTCGAAGATGCCTGGGTGGTCCAGTTGGTTAGGGCAGCAAAGAAATGCGGTCTTTGCGATCCGCTTGATGTACTTGATACTCGATCAAAGCCCGGATGCCTTTTCCGACGAACAGCTCGCGGTGTTCCAGTCTGCACTGTTGGAACTTGTGGGCCAAGACATCACACACTTCGTCTCCACCGAAGAGTACATAGCTATTCAAATGCTAGAGTATTTCTACGCTTCAACCCCCGACGGGAATCTCCACAGTTCAACAAGCCGTTTCTATTTTGGGTTGATCGAAGAGGAGGTGTTTTTGGAGGATCTCCCGTGGTCTTCTCCATTGCTCATTCTCACAGAAGAAGACCGCAAGAGAACTCAGTTTGCGCCACTCATTGATCAGCTGGCTGTGCTTCGAGAGTTGTTCTTAGCCATTGAAAGTGATCTTGATGCAGATCCGTTTCTTCTCCGGAGTTCTCGGCTTGATGAAGTTCTAAATCAAGTTGAGAATGATGAGGATTTGATTGAGTACCTGCCAGTGTTGGCGAATGCCAACGCTTCAAGGATAATGTTGCGGTTGCAACGAGGGCGGTCAATTCAAGTGCGTTCGGCGGTGATTGTCCTTGGAATTCATCGCTACCGTCTCCAAACCGGAGGGTGGCCAGCGTCACTTGAAGAGTTGAAACAATCCGCTCAAAAGATCAACCTTGTCGATCCAAGCACCGGTGAGTCGTTCGGATACAGCATTATCAACAATAAACCACTGCTCTGGTCAGGAGGCCCCGACCGAGACAATGACGGCGGGATCGCAATCAATCCGCCGCCAAGTTTCGGCAAAAACGAGTCCGCGTTTCGTTCGGAAGTACTCTGGTTTACCCTTGATGAATGGGACGCACTGAGTTTAGAACAACAATCCTCATATGACGGCGATTGGATTCACTTTCCACTGAGCCATGAAGAATGATTCGAGATTGTCCAGAAGTCCATTTCGTTTGAGAATTGCCCATCCAAGCAGTGTCTTGAACTACAAGCAATCGGCAACGAATATATCATGGCTAGCTCTGGGGCTGCAGTCGCCTACCCCGCCATCCCCGACAGCAACACCCCCACAAAATACGCCACCCCCGCCGCCAGCCCACCAATGGCAAAGGTCTCC
>Ga0256839_1006553_pt1 | contig 10155 bp, 8 predicted proteins | sample 354166metaG_FD_185968 | JGI IMG/M metagenome (GOLD analysis project Ga0256839, IMG submission 185968) | Hydrothermal vent microbial communities from Mid Atlantic Ridge, Atlantic Ocean - 354-166 | ecosystem: Environmental > Aquatic > Marine > Hydrothermal vents | place: Atlantic Ocean: Mid... | reverse complement strand
TCCTGCCCGATGTCGAGCCGCTACTGCACGCCGCCGCCACCTTCTGGATATTGGGCTTCGGGCTGTTTGCAATATCTTTCGTGCCGGTCTTCTTCAAGCCGCGCGTGCAAAAAACGCCAAACCTGCGGTAGCCCCTTTTCAAGCGCGCCGAAAGCCCCTATATATAAAGCGTCCCTTCGGGGACTATGGTGATAAACGCGCATGTAATAGACGGATCGGACCCGGGGGCGGTACCCGGCGGCTCCACCAATTATCCTTTCATTTGAAGGATCATGGGGCCGAAACAGGATCGACGGACGTTCAAAGATGTTAGCTTTTACTCGGCGGACTGCCACCGTATCGGCGTAAAATGTACAATTGCAAATGACAATCGTGCTCCGGTAGCTCTCGCAGCGTAAGCTGTGCGAAACACCGAAACCTAACTCCAGCCGGATAGCTCCGGCTGGCGGGGTCCGCAGGCACCTGGCAACAGAAGCCTGCACTTTAACAAGGACAATATTGTGCTCAAAATCCTTTTTTTCCTGCTCTTTCTTGCCCCTGCCGCCTTTGCGCAAAAAGTCGATCTGCGCAGGCTCCCCGTCAATTACAGCTTTGTCTCGGTTGAAACCGATGCGCTGGTCACGGTGCGCTACCTGCGCCCTGACCGCGACGAGTTTATCTTTGAAACCATCATTGATTATTATGACAAACCCGCGGAAACCGCGATTTTGCGGGTCAACCGTGCCAGCCAAACCACCTTTTGGTCGCTTAACGGGGACGCTGTCATTTATAGCCCCCATGATTGCGCCCCCTCGCTTGGCACCTGCTTTTATGCCTTCCCTGATGGTGGCGAGACCGTAAAGGTTAAAACCGAGACCCTTTTGGTGGGGGATGTAAGCATAAAAGACGAATATTCATGGAGTGGGGATGAATGGCTTTTCTGGAATCGTGAATGCGCCGTCTATGACGAATACGGCTTTTGGGTCGACTATGTGCGCACCTATTGGGATGGCACGCTCGCCGAGGGCTATCGCCAGCAAGATGCCCCGAACCGCTTGGACGAACTCTGGCGCATGTGTGACCCCGCTGCGGCGGTTTCCTGATTGCAATCCGCGCCCTGATGGGCCAAAAAGCGGGCGTGGTCCCGTGGCTCAACTGGATAGAGCAGCCCCCTCCTAAGGGGCAGGTTGCAGGTTCGAATCCCGCCGGGATCACCACTTTATTCGGCGGCTTCCTGCATAGGCGGGGGCTGGCGCAGCGCCGCCAGAAGGGTCTCCCGCTCTTTGGCTGCGGCCGCTGCATTGCGCATTTTAATATGGCCAAAGCCCTTGATGTCGAGCGGCAGTTTGGCCAGCGCTATCGCTATAGAACGGGTTTCGGGGGTGAGCTGGCTTTCCACTGTTTTCATGTCTTTTTGATATTGCTTAATCAGCGCTCGCTCCATTTTGCGCTCGGCCGTGCGGCCAAACACATCAAACGGCGTGCCGCGCAGGCGCTTGAGCTTGGCGAGCAGCCGCATGCGACCCAACATGCTGGGTCCATATTCCTTTTTGATCAGGTGGCCGTCAGCGTCTTTTTTGCTGAAAAGCGGTGGCGCGAGGTGGAATTTTATGGCTTTGACATTGTCAAAATTGGCGGCTACAGCGGCCTCCAGGGTTTCCACATGCAGCCGTGCAACCTCGTATTCATCCTTATAAGACAAGAGCTTGTGATACCCCAGCGCCATAGCTACGGCCAGCTCCTCATCTTGCACTTTGGCGATCCGCTTGCGGTATTTGCGAGCCAAGCTACGGCCTTGGTATTTGGTAAGGTGCGTGGCGCGGGTCTCGATGATTTGCTCTAGATTCGGAGGCGTATTCGCCTGATCTGCTGGCGTCACCTTCTCCGGAAAGGCCACCGCCCAGCGGCCGATTTGCAGCGCTTTCAGGTTGCCCTCAACCCCCGCCTTGTTCAGCACAATGGCCTTTTCAAGCGCCTCCAGTGAAAGCGGCAGTAGCCCCGCCTGCCATGCGGCACCCATCATCAGCACGTTGGCATATATCGCGTCGCCAAGATATTTCTCGGCGTAAGCTGTGGCGTCGATCATGCTGAGCGCCTCTTCGCCAATACGGCCTTCAATCGCCACCTCTAGCTGCTCAACCGGCAGGCTGAATGCGATGTTCTTGGTGAATTCCCCCGTGATGATCTGGTGGGCATTACATACCACGCCGGTTTTGCCGCGCTGCATCAGGCTCAGCGTGCCTGGGCCGGCGGTGGTCACAATATCGCCACCAATCACCGCATCGGCCTCGCCCAGCGCCACGCGCACGGCTTTAATGTCCTCGGGCTTTTCCGCAATCCGGCAATGCACAAGCACCGCGCCGCCCTTTTGCGCAAGGCCCGCCATTTCCATCATGCCCGCACCTTTGCCCTCAAGGTGTGCGGCCATAGCCAGCAGCGCGCCGACGGTCACAATGCCGGTGCCGCCCACGCCTGTCGCGACGATATTAAACGTGCCGTTAATCGCCGGAATTTTTGGCTGCGGCAGGTCCGGCAGGGTTAGCGCCGCCAGTGCAGGCTTTTTCGGGGTTGCGCCCTCCAGCGTTACAAAGCTCGGGCAAAAGCCGTTTACGCAGCTAAAATCCTTGTTACAGGAGCTTTGGTCAATCATCCGCTTGCGGCCAAATTCGGTTTCCAGCGGCAGGATAGACACGCAGTTGCTCTGTACTCCGCAATCGCCACAGCCTTCACACACGTCCGGATTGATAAAAACCCGTTTGTCGATGTCAGGGAAGATGCCACGCTTGCGGCGGCGGCGCTTTTCGGCTGCGCAGGTTTGCACATAGAGAATCGCGGTGGTGCCTTTGATGTCCCGCAGCGCCCGTTGCACGCGGCCCAGCTCGGTGCGCTCAACCATTTCAATGCCTTTAGGAAAGGCCGCCTTGTCCACGTCTTCCTTCTCGTCATATACCACCACCAGCTTTTTAATGCCCATCGCCACCAGCTCGGCAGCAATGCGCGGGGCGTCCAAGCCGCCTTCATTGGCCTGCCCGCCTGTCATCGCCACGGCGTCATTGTAAAGGATTTTATAGGTGATATTGGTGTTGGCGGCCAGCGCGGCCCGAATAGCAAGACTACCGGAGTGGTTGTAAGTGCCATCGCCGAGGTTTTGGAACATATGGGTGGTTTTACTAAACGGGGCCTCGCCAACCCAGTTTGCGCCCTCGCCGCCCATTTGGGTAAAGCCTAGGGTGTCGCGGTCCATCCATTGCACCATGTAATGGCAACCAATGCCCGCGTAAGCCCGCGACCCTTCAGGCACTTTGGTGGAGGTGTTATGCGGGCAGCCCGAGCAAAAATAGGGAATGCGCTGGGCCAGCGGAGCTGAATTATCAGGCAACGACGCCGCCTCAAGCGCGCTTTGCGCGGCGTGAAGCGCCTCGTTTGCAGCGCCTTCCTCAGACAGGGTCTCGGCCAGTTTCTTGGCAATCAAAATCGGGTTGAGCGCGCCTTTTACGGTAAATAACAGCTCGCCGTTTTCTTTCTTCCAGCCAATCACCCGCCGTCCTTTACGGTCATTGAAAATGGTTTCTTTGATCTGCACTTCGAGGAGTTTCCGCTTTTCCTCAACCACAATGATCAGCTCCAGCCCCTCGGCCCACTCGCGGAAAGATTGCATATCCAGCGGCCAGACCATGGCGACCTTATAGGTGGTAATGCCCAAAGCCTCGGCCTGCGCCTCATCAATGCCAAGGGTTTCCAATGCATGCGCCGTATCGAGCCAGCTTTTGCCAGACGACACAATCCCGATGCGCGCTCCTGCCTTGCCGTGCATGCGTTTATCCAGCTTATTTGCCCGCGCAAAAGCCTCGGCGGCGAAGCGTTTATAGTCGTGTATACGGGCTTCTTGCTCGGCGCGGTCATCCAGCAGGCGGATGTTCAACCCGCCTTCGGGCAACTCGAAATTTTCGGGCAATTTCACCTGCACACGATCAAAGCTGGCATCCACCACCTGCGTCACTTCAATAGTATCTTTCAGCGCTTTTAGCCCCACCCATGCGCCGCAATAGCGGCTCAAAGCGTAGCCATAAATGCCGTAATCCAGCATTTCCTGCACACCCGCAGGGGAAAGGATCGGCATCAGGGCGTCAACAAACGCAAACTCGGATTGGTGCAGGGTGGTGGAGGATTCCGCCGTGTGGTCATCGCCCATCACCGCCACCACGCCGCCAAGCGCCGCCGTGCCCGCCATATTGGCATGGCGGAAAACATCGCCCGAGCGGTCCACTCCCGGGCCTTTACCATACCACAGGCCAAAAACCCCATCAAACTTGCCGTCACCCCGCAGCCCCGCTGCCTGTGCACCCCAATGGGCGGTGGCGGCGAGGTCCTCGTTCAGGCCCGCCTCAAACTTGATGTCCGCCGCCTCAAGCTGGCTTTCGGCACGTTGCATTTGCATATCCACCGCGCCCACGGGCGAGCCGCGATAGCCGCTCACATAGCCTGCCGTATTGAACCCAGCATCTTTATCCCGTTGTTTTTGCATCAACATGAGGCGCACGAGCGCTTGGGTGCCGTTGAGCAGCACTGTCTTTTTAGATAGGTCGAGCCGATCGGCCAGCGAGACAGATTGCAGATCCATGATGAGTTCCTCCGCCGTTATTATTGGTCAGAAACTTTGACCTTTCAAGAGAAATATCCGTGAAGTGAACGTTTGTTCATTTGTATCAGGCAGAGGCTCGTGAGTGGAACTTTCCAAAGCGAGGGAGCGGGTTTGCGCAAGAAATTTCAATATTGCTTCCGTGAAATATAGTTGCGTCAAGGCGAGCGTCACCTGTAAGCTGCGCCAAAACGGGAGTGGTAAATGGACTGGGACAAGGTCAGGATTTTTCATGCGGTGGCCGATGCGGGTAGCTTGACCCACGCTGGCGAGGTGCTGCACTTGAGCCAATCAGCTGTCAGCCGGCAGATTAGAGGGCTGGAGGAAAGCCTGAATGTGACCCTGTTTCACCGCCATGCGCGCGGGCTGATTTTGACCGAGCAAGGTGAGCTTTTGTTTGAGGCGGCCAAGTCGATGAGCAAGCAGTTGGAGGCGGCATCAGCCCAGATAAAGGATTCCGAGGACGAGGTTTTTGGTGAGCTGCGGGTGACAACAACCACGGGGTTTGGCTCGCTCTGGCTGGCACCGCGCTTGGCGCATTTGTATGAGAAATACCCCAACCTGCGGATAAACCTGATGCTCGAAGAGCGGGTGCTGGACCTGCCAATGCGCGAGGCCGATGTGGCGATCCGGATGAAGGAGCCTTCGCAGGCCGACCTGATTCGGCGCCGCTTGATGGATGTGAATATGAAGTTTTATGCCTCAAAGGATTACCTTGAGGCCAACGGCACGCCAAAAACAGCTAAAGAAATGCGCAAGCATCGGCTGATTTCGCAAGCCCCGAGCGCGCCGCAGGTGAGCGCGGGGGCGGCGTGGGTGGCACCGTTTATTGACGAGAACGAAACCTCGCTTTTGACGGTGAATAATTATTTTGGCATTCTGCAAGCGGTGCGAAATTCGCTGGGGATCGGCGCGCTGCCGGACTATTTGACCGTGGAGTTTCCTGAACTTGTGAATGTGCTGCCTGAGTCGGTGTCTTCGCCGGTGCCTGTGTATCTGGCGTATCCGAGCGAGCTTAAGCAGTCCAAACGGATTGCGGTATTTAAAGAATTTGTATTGACCGAGGTAATTGCCTACCGGAAATTAATGCGGGAAAACGAATAGTTTTACTTGTTATAAAGGTTTTTGCCTTAGCTATGCATATAGGTGATAGCGGTTATGCGCCGCAGGCGGCGGTTTTATCTTGAATGCCGCATTCGGTATACCTATATCACTAATCGAAGCAAGCGAGTTCGCTCGCAACGTTTCATACCTCCCTGTTGGACTTGGGCCGAGCTTAGCTCGGCCTTTTTTTTGCCTAAAAGTCCTGATGCGGCGCGTCTGGCGTCGTATGGCTTGGCGAGGCGGCACCCGCGCCGCGCTGAAGCATTTTTGCTTGTGGCTGATCACGAAATTGCGCGGGGTGCATTTTTCCTATTCTCCCGCTGCCATTTCCGCGTTAACGTGACGCAAATTTTTCAACGGAGGACCTTATGTCTGAATCCATTCAATCCCGCCTTGAGGCGCTTGGTATCACCTTGCCAGAGGCCCCCGCCCCTGCGGCCAATTATGTGCCTTTTGTGCAAACGGGGAACCTTGTTTTTGTATCCGGGCAAATCAGCAACGGGCCGGACGGGCTGATTAAGGGCCGCCTCGGCGAGGGCATGGATGCCGATGCCGGATATGCCGCCGCGAGGACCTGCGGAATTTCTCTGATTGCACAGCTGCGCGCGGCCTGCGGCGGCGACCTTGAGCGGCTGGTGCGGGTGGTGAAGCTGGGCGGGTTTGTGAACTCGACGGCGGATTTCACAGATCAACCCAAGGTGGTTAATGGCTGTTCTGATTTGATGGTCGAGGTGTTTGCTGACAAGGGCCGCCATGCACGGGCCGCCGTGGGAGTGCCGGCTTTGCCGCTGGGCGTAGCGGTGGAGATTGAAGGGATTTTCGAGATTGCCTGAGCTACATCCGGCTTTTCTGCTGCCGCCTGTGGCCCATAGGGGGCTGCACGGCGAGGGGCGTGCCGAGAATTCCGTGGCGGCCTTTGCGGCGGCGATTGAAAAGGGCTATGCCATTGAGCTGGACATACAGATGTCTGCTGATGGCGAAGCGATGGTTTTTCATGATTACGAGCTATCGCGGCTGACGGCCGAAAAGGGGCCAACCCGCCAGCGCAGTGCCGCCGATCTGGGCGCGATGACGCTGGCGGATGGCTCACATATCCCGACCCTCGAGGCCGTGCTGAAGCATGTTTCCGGGCAGGTCGGGGTGTTGGTGGAGATCAAAGACCAGGACGGCGCCATGGGGGCGGATATTGGGCCGCTCGAAGCGCGGGTGGCCGAGATTTTGAACGCCTACCGTGGGCCGGTGGCGGTTATGTCGTTGAATCCGCATGCGGTTTACCATATGCAGCGGCTTGCGCCCGATGTGGCGCGCGGCTTGACGACCTGTAGTTTTTCAGAGGAAAACTGGCCGTTGTTGCCGCGCGGGCGCGCCGATGAACTGATAGAAATTCCTGATTTCGAGGCGACCGGGTCCTGCTTTATCTCGCACCATTTCAAGAGCCTTGACCTGCCCGCCGTAAACCGGATTCGCCAAGGCGGTGACCCGGTGTTAAGCTGGACCATAAGGTCGGAGGCGGAAGAGCATGAGGCGCGCCGCTTGGCCGATAATATTACCTTTGAGGGATACCTGCCCTGAGCGACACGGCCTTTGAAATTACCCTGATCAGCGGGTTGCACGAGGTGCAGGCTGCCGATTGGGATGCGCTCACATCGGGCGACCCGTTTACCACCCACCGCTTTTTGAAGGCGTTGGAAGATAGCGGCTCGGTGGGCCAAGGCACGGGCTGGGAGCCGCGCCATTTGCTGGCGCATGTGGGGGGCAAGCTGGTGGGGGCCATGCCGCTTTACCTGAAATCCCACTCGCAGGGCGAATATATTTTTGATTTCAACTGGGCCGACGCCTATGCGCGCGCGGGCGGCGAGTATTACCCCAAGTTGCAAGCGGCAGTGCCGTTTACGCCCGCCACCGGCGCGCGGCTTTTGGCGCGGGACGACGCCACCCGCAGGGCCTTGCTACAAGGCGCCGTGCAAATCGCCGAGAAAAACGGGATTTCGTCTTTTCACATGACCTTTTGCACCGAGGCTGAATTCGAACTTGGCAAAGAAGCGGGGCTGATGCCGCGGCTCAGCCAGCAGTTTCATTGGGAGAATGACGGCTATAATAACTTTGACGATTTTCTGGCGGCGCTTTCGTCGCGCAAGCGTAAAAACATCCGCAAGGAGCGGGCTTCGGCGCAGGGGTTTGGCGGCGAGATTTTGGCGCTGTCGGGGGCGGATATCCTGCCCGAGCATTGGGATGCCTTCTGGCAATTTTACCAGAATACCGGCGCGCGAAAATGGGGCACCCCTTACCTGACCCGCGCGTTTTTTGAGGAAGCACAGGCGCATTTGCGCGATGATATCCTGCTGGTTTTGGCCAAGCATGAGGGGCGCTATGTGGCGGGAGCGCTGAATTTTTTCGGCGCCGACACCCTGTTTGGCCGCTATTGGGGCGCTACCGAGCATCACCCAAACCTGCATTTTGAGCTATGCTACTATCAGGCGATTGACGCTGCGATTGCGCGTGGCCTTAAGCGGGTTGAGGCCGGCGCGCAGGGCGAGCACAAGCTGGCGCGCGGCTATATGCCAACGCCGGTGTATTCGCTGCACTGGATACGGGATAAGGGCTTTGCCCATGCGGTGCAGCGCTTTTTGGATGCTGAAGGGGAAGCCGTGCAGGAGGATATGGACGAGCTGGCGGAAATCGGACCGTTCAAGCGGGAAGGCTAAGGCGCAGCCGGCATTATTGGCTGGCCAACTCGGGTGTTTTTCAGCTATATAATAACCATGGATACTCTTGATAAAACCGAGCGGGAAACCGCATTAGCACCGCTTTTTAGCAGTGGCTGGGCGATGGTTGATGGCCGCGATGCCATCACAAAAACATTCACCTTCAAAACCTTCCGTCATGCTTTTGGCTGGATGACCGAAGCCGCACTTTGGGCTGAAAAGCTGGATCATCATCCGGAATGGTATAATGTTTACAACGAGGTAACGGTAACTTTGCAAACCCATAGCGCTGGCGGCCTCACCGGGCTGGATGTGAAGCTCGCCACTAAAATGGATGCGGCCTTATGAGCCATTTTATAATTATCGGCGCAGGGCAGGCAGGGGCAACCTTGGCCGAGACCTTGCGCAAAAAGGGTTTTGAGGGCGAGATCACCATGATCGGTGCCGAGCCGCACCCGCCTTACCAGCGCCCGCCGCTTTCCAAGGCCTATCTGCTGGGCGAGATGGCGCTGGAGCGCCTGTTTTTGCGCCCCGAGGCGTGGTATGGCGAGCATAACGTGACCCTGCGCGAGGGCTGCACGGCGGAGGCGATTGACCCAACCGCACAGACCGTAATCCTGAGCAATAGCGAGGTGCTCAGCTACGATAAGCTGGTGCTCACCACAGGTGCCGAGCCGCACCGCCTGCCGGACCGTATCGGTGGCAACCTCGCGGGGGTTTACACCGTGCGCAGCCTCGCTGATGTCGAAGCGATGAAGCCGGAGTTTGCCAAGGGCCGCAAAGTGCTGATCATCGGCGGCGGTTATATTGGCCTGGAAGCGGCAGCGGTGGCGGCCAAGCTGGGGCTTGAGCCTGTGCTGGTAGAAATGGCCGACCGGATTTTGCAGCGCGTTGCGGCCCCCGAAACATCGAATTATTTCCGCACCCTGCACAACAGTCATGGGGTCGAAATCATCGAAGGCGTCGGCGTAGAGGCCCTGCTCGGCGAAGGCCGGATTACAGGCGCGCGCCTCACCGATGGCCGCGAGATCGCAGTGGATTTCGCCATTGCCGGTGTGGGGGTAGCCCCGCGCATTGGCCTTGCTGAAGCCGCTGGCCTCGCCATTGAAAACGGCATCAAAACCAGCGCCGATGCGCAGACCTCTAACCCAAATATCTATGCCGCGGGCGACTGCGCCAGCACCCCGATCAACGGCACGCAGGTGCGGATTGAGAGCGTGGGCAATGCGATTGACCAAGCCGGGATTGCGGCGGCCAACATGCTGGGCGGCACCGAAGCCTACACCCCGAAACCGTGGTTCTGGTCAGACCAGTTTGACATAAAGCTGCAAATTGCAGGGCTGAACACGGGCTATGACCGTGTGGTTGCGCGTGGCGAGGGGGCTTCCCAATCTCATTGGTATTACAAGGAAAATACGCTGCTCGCGGTGGATGCGATGAACGACCCACGCGCCTATATGGTTGGTAAACGGGTGATCGAGGCAGGGCGCTCTCCAGCGCCAGAAATGGTTGCAGACCAAAGCATCGACCTCAAAACGATCATGGCCACCAAGTGAGGATTATCGGCGGCAGTTTGCGCGGCACGGCGCTGGCCAGTGTGGGCAAGGGCGACAAGGCAGCGCATTTGCGCCCCACCACCGACCGCGTGCGCGAGAGCCTGTTTAACCTGTTGGCCCACGGCGATTACCCCCCCATTGAGGGCTCGCGGGTGCTGGACTTGTTTGCGGG
>Ga0256839_1006552_pt1 | contig 10156 bp, 8 predicted proteins | sample 354166metaG_FD_185968 | JGI IMG/M metagenome (GOLD analysis project Ga0256839, IMG submission 185968) | Hydrothermal vent microbial communities from Mid Atlantic Ridge, Atlantic Ocean - 354-166 | ecosystem: Environmental > Aquatic > Marine > Hydrothermal vents | place: Atlantic Ocean: Mid... | reverse complement strand
CAAAATTTGTCATATTGAGCAAAGCGAAATATCTTTAAGACTCTTCGCTTTGCTCAGAGTGACATTGAGTAAGTCGTGAAATCAGAATAGCACTTAAAAAATGCTCTCCCCAACTATCCTAAACACTCCCAACAGTTTGCAACTTAATGCGTGGGTGGACTTCGTTTTGGCTCATTACTGTTGTTTGTGGTCTGAAGCGTTCTATTATTGCTCTTACGTGTGGGCGGATATTTGGCGATGTTATTAGCACTGGCAATTCGCCCATTTTTGCGGCATTTTCAAATGCGCCCTGAATTGCTACAATAAAATCTTGCAAGCGTGACGGCGCCATTGCCAAGTGGCGATTATTGCCCTCACCTACCATGGCTTCTGCAAAATCACGCTCCCATTGTGGTGACAAAGTAAGCAGTGGCAGGCTATTATTTGCATTCATATTAGCGGCGCATAATTGCCGCGCTAAGCGCGAGCGAACATGCTCAGCAATAAATTGCGGTGTTGCCCCTGGGCTGGCAATCTCTGCTATGCCCTCTAAAATTGTTGGCAAATCACGAATAGAAATACGCTCTGCTAATAGGATTTGCAATATCCGCTGAATAGTTGAAACGGAAACTTGCGAGGGGACTAAATCTTCAACCAATTTTTGTTGATCATCATCTAAATTTTTAAGCAATGACTGCACATTTGCATAGCTTAATAAGTCAGCAACATTAGACTTTATCACCTCAGTTAAATGGGTAGAAATAACCGTAGATGGATCAATGATTGAATATCCTTTTAATTCAGCCTCATCGCGAATTGCAGGTTCTATCCAAGTTGCAGGCAGGCCAAAAGTCGGCTCAGTTGTCTGATTGCCGGGAAGGTTTATTGGATTGCCCATCGGGTCCATAACCATCAATAAATTAGAATAAACAACACCGCTACCTGCTTCAACTTCTTTTATTTTGACCTTATAATCATTGGCCTCAAGTTGCATATTGTCTAAAATACGCACAGCTGGCATTACAAAACCAAGTTCAATAGCCAACTGACGGCGAAGCGCTTTTATTTGATCGGTCAATCTGTCACTTGCACCATTTTCATCACGAGCCAGATCTAATAGGCCATATCCCAACTCAAGTTTTAACTCATCAATTTTTAAACTATCTGAAATTGGTTGCTCGGCAGGTGGTTCGTTTTCCTTTACTTCTTTTTTGATAATCTCAAGTTCTTTTTCTTCTTTTTTAGCGGTATTTTTCTTGTTTGACTTAAATGCAATAAAACCAGCCCCTGTTGCCAATGCTAAAAATGGAAGCATTGGCATACCAGGTAAAAATGCCAGCAAAACCATAACAGCAGATGACATGCCTAGTGCTTTTGGATAGCCAGTAAACTGCTCAGCTAATGCTTTATCTGCACTGCCCCTTACACCAGCTTTTGAAACCAAAAGGCCTGCGGCAACAGAAACAATAAGGGCTGGAATTTGCGAAACCAAACCATCGCCAACTGTAAGAAGAGTATAATTATTTGCTGCCTCGCCAAAGCTCATTTCTTGCTGAGCAACACCAATAATTATTCCGCCTAAGATATTTATAAAAGTGATGAGAATACCCGCAATTGCATCACCACGCACAAATTTTGAAGCACCGTCCATTGCGCCAAAAAACGCGCTTTCGTCTTCTAACTCTTTGCGCCTAGCACGCGCCTCATCTTCTGTTATCAACCCAGCTGAAAGATCAGCATCAATTGCCATTTGCTTACCTGGCATAGCATCAAGGGTAAAACGAGCCGCAACCTCGGCAATACGGCCAGAGCCCTTTGTAATAACAATAAAATTAACGAGAACCAAAATACCAAAAACAATCATGCCGATAACAAAATTACCACGCATAACAAAATTGCCAAAAGCTTCAATTACATTGCCAGCAGCATTTGTTCCCTCATGACCATTTGCTAAAATTAGACGAGTTGAGGCAAGATTTAATGCAAGTCGCAACATAGTAGCAATTAACAAAATAGTAGGGAAAGCTGAAAATTCCAACGCTTTATGAATAAATAAAGCTGTCATTAAAATTAATACTGAAAATATTATTGAAACTGCCAAAAGTATATCAAGCATAAATGCAGGCATTGGCAAAATAAGCACAATAATAATAGCCATTACGCCAACAGCCAACATAATATCTGTTTGTTTTAAAACATTAAAAACAGAGGCGAATGAAAAAGCCGATGGCTTATTCTTATCTGTCGTATTGGCTGTATTTGTGGTGTCGCTCATTTATTACTATCACCAATTAAGCTACATTAGAGCGACTTTCGCCCGGACTTGGAATATTTATTCCATTATCAGAATATTGATTTAACTTATTCCTTAATGTGCGAATAGAGATTCCTAAAATATTTGCCGCATGAGTTCTATTACCAAGGCAATGACCCAAAGTGTCCAAAATAAGCTCGCATTCAACATCAGCAACCGTGCGCCCTACCATAGCTCTAGCAACATTTTCAGCTGTTTGAGCGGCAATGCCCGCTAATGAGTTTTCATGCGCGGCTTGAGCTAATTCTGTTCCGTCAGGCATACGAATTGCATCTGAATCAATTTCATCACTTTGTGATAAAAGCACAGCTCTATGAAGAGTATTTTCTAATTCTCGCACATTTCCAGGCCATGGCGCATTTTCTAAATCATTTTTTGCGCTAGCACTAAGAATGCGATTAGGCAGACCATTGGCGGCGGAGTATTTTTTGATAAAAAACTCACTCAACACTAAAATATCACCAATGCGCTCTCTTAAAGGAGGGAGTTTTAAATTCACAACATTTAGGCGGAATAATAAATCTTCGCGAAAAACCCCTTCTTTTACTGCCTCTTCAAGGTTGCGATTTGAGGTTGCAATGATACGAATATCAACAGTAATCGGTTTATTTCCACCAACTCTATCAATCACCCGCTCTTGAATTGCTCTTAATAATTTAGCTTGCAAACGAGCGTCCATTTCAGAAATTTCATCAAGCAATAATGTGCCGCCACTTGCTTCTTCAAATTTACCAATCCGCTTGGCTACAGCACCTGTAAAAGCACCTTTCTCATGGCCAAATAATTCAGATTCAAGCAATGCCTCAGGAATAGCGGCACAATTTATTGAAATGAATGGTTTTGCGGCACGTTTAGAGTGTGAATGAACAAATTTTGCCATAACCTCTTTGCCTGTGCCGCTTTCACCAGTAATTAAAATACTGGCATTTGATGGAGCGATTTGCTCAGCCAAAGCAACAACTTTTGCCATTGCGGGGTCGCGATAAAGTAAGTCTGTGCTTTCTCTTGCAACAGCGGCAATAACAGCAGCAATCAACTCTGCATCGGGTGGCAGTGGAATATATTCTTTTGCACCAGCGCGAATGGCGTTTACTGCCGCGGCGGCATTTGTTTCTGTGCCACAAGCAACAAGCGGAATGTGAATACGCTCAGCCTCTAAAGCGCTAAGCAGTTGAGGAATGTCGCTCATCACATCAACTAATAAAAGGTCTGCCCCTCTACCTGCACGAAGTGAGGCCAATGCAATTTCAATGCTTTGCGCGTGCGCAACACTTGCCCCGCCGTCCATTGCAAGTTTTGTGGCTTGTGTTAATTGTCCCTCTAGCGCTCCAATAATTAGTAATCGCATAATTTTTCCTCTTCTGCCCTTTTTAAAGCGCTAAACTTAAGTCGCCTTGATAATTTCTGTCATGGTTACGCCGAGTTTTTCTTCGACCAAAACAATTTCTCCACGCGCAACAAGCCTATCATTAACGTAAATATCAATGGCTTCACCTACTTGACGATCCAACTCGATAACTGTGCCAATATCCATATTCAAAAGACTTGAAACTGGCATTTTTGAACGGCCTAAAACAACTGACACTCTAACTGGCACATCAAATACAGCTTCAAGATCCTCTGCTGTTTTTTCAACTACAGGGTTGTCTTCGCTATTATTACCGGCGGTCATCTCTTCAAGTTCAGGGCTAGTTAAATTTGCTTCTTCACTTGAAGAAGAGTTCTGTCCCAAAGAATTTTGCTCTCCTGGATCAAATTCAATATCTGGTAAATCATCTTGATCATTGCTCATTCTTTATCCTTCCACAGGCTTATCATTGGCAGGCATATCCTCATCAGCAAGTATATTCTGCTCCACTTCAGCTGTCTCTTCATTTTCTTCTTTAGTCGAAATATTATGTGCGCTCAGGAAATTCTTAATTGAGTTATCAATCTGCTTATCAATATTCTTAGTTTCGCGCACTAATCCTCCCTTGACCCATTCAATTCTCCCATCACCAAGCTCAATTTCAGGGTCTCCCATGACAACAAGGCGACCAGAAAAACCAGAAGTTTTCATATTCTGCTCTGTGTTTTCTTGGCAAGCATCAGCAATATCAGGGTGACAGCGAATAACTAGATGCGGCACGTCTTGTAAAGATATTAAACATTCTTTTATCAGAGCATTGATTTCAGCATCTGGATAAGAAGAAACCAAATGAGAGGCGAGTTTTCGTCCTACATTTGTGCCGAGTGTGATTGCCTGATAAAAAGCCTGCTTTTCGACTTTATCGCGATCACCAAGTATATTTATACATTGGCTTGATATATTATTTATAGCATTTAGCTGGGCTTGTAAAATTCGCGCTGTTTCATCTCTTTTTCCATCACGCAAACCAGCTTGGTAGCCCTCATTGCGAGCCTGCTTTATCAGTATTTCTTGCTCGGTAGCTTTTTTAGGGACGCTATTTTTAGGCTCATGCCCCATATCAAGATCAAAGATATATTTTACTGGTGAAACATTCATAATATTAAGAAATCATCTCCTCTGAGCCATTAGCCTTGGCGATAACAATTTCACCTCTAGCTGAAAGGTCTTTTGCAGTTGATACAATCTTAGCCTGCATTTCATCTACATCTTTTAAGCGAACAGGCCCCATAGCTTCCATATCGTCCAGCATTAGTTTGGCAGCACGAGCAGACATATTCGATAAGAAAAACTCCTTAACGCTATCGTTGGAGCCTTTAAGAGCTAATGCAATTTCTTTTTTATCAATGGCTTGCAACAAGGTTTGAATGGCAGTGCCATCAAGGCGCGTAAGGTCTTCAAAGGTGAACATTAGCTCTTTTATTTTCTCGGCACTTTCACGATGATTATCTTCAAGCGAAGTCATAAAGCGTGCTTCGGTCTGGCGATCGAAGGAATTAAAAATTTCTGCCATTTGCTCATGGCTATCACGTCGCTGGGTGTGAGAAAGAGTAGACATAAACTCTGAGCGTAAAGTTGCTTCAATTTTTTCTAAAATTTCTTTTTGAACAGGATCAAGAGCAAGCATGCGCTGAACAACATCAAGCGCTAATTCTTCTGGTAATATGCCCAGCACATTACTGGCATGATCGGTTGATATTTTTGAAAGAACCACGGCAATTGTTTGTGGGTATTCATTTTTAAGATAATTTGCTAAAATATCCTCTTGCACATTTGAGAGTTTTTCCCAAATATTGCGCCCTGCAGGGCCACGAATTTCTTCCATTATTGTATCAACCCTCTCAGATGGTAAAAATGACAATAATAATTGCTCTGTGCTTTCTGGATTGCCAGAAATTGAGCCGGTTGAAGAAACTTTTGTTACAAATTCTACCAATAAATCATCAAGCATTTGCTGAGTGATTGAGCCAAGTCGCACCATTGCCCGCGAAAGTTGGCGAATTTCCATTTCATCAAGCTCTTGCCAAATCGGTTTGCCATTATCAGGACCTAATGAGAGCAAAAGCACGGCCGCTTTTTCATCACCACTTAATACTCGTTGAGTTGCATCATCGCCAATCACAAGCCCCTTACCTGCTGGGTTATTTGTATTTGTTGCTAATTCTTGTGCCATAGAGCTAAACCGCGATTAAGCAGCCTCCCCTAACCAATTGCGAACAATTAAAGAAGCTTGCTTAGGGTTTTCATTTATCACTTCACCAACATCAGTAAGAGTTCTTGACTGCTCTTCACCCATCTTCTTAGCTTGACCAACCCACGCCGTAGATTGTGCTGATTGCGCAGCCCCCTCCTCTGCGCTAGATCCAGCGGATATAGCAGGCATAATTGCTTCACCTTGAGCATTATATTTAACCTCAGCACCTGTTGGAAGTGCTAGTGGTGCAGTTTCAGGCTCTAACACTCTTTTTACTAATGGGCGCAAAACAAAGAATAATAGTGCAATTGAAATAAGCAGAGTGACAATCATTTCAGCCGCTGACATTAAATCATCACGAGTAAAGTCAAACATTCCTGGGGCGGCTGTGCCTAATTGTGCAAGTTCAGGGCGTTCAGCAAATTGCATGTTCACAACTTCAACTTGGTCACCCCTGTCTACATCAAAACCAACACTTGATTTTATTAGGGAGGTAATTTGCTCAATCTCTTGCTCACTGCGCGGCTCATAAGTAGCAGCACCATTTGCATCTGTAATATAACGACCATCAACAACCACCGCAACAGAGAGGCGCTTAAGCGAGCCTGCTTCTTTTATTTCAGTTTGAGTAACTTTAGAAATTTCAAAATTTGTAACTTCTTCTGTGGTTTTTGAATTTTCTGATGTCCCACTATTTGCCTCTCCTGCTCCAGCGCCCCCGGGTAATTCATTAGCAATGGTTACAGCCCCCTGCATGCCTGGCCCTTTTGCTTCATTTGCTAACTCACGAATTTGACTTGAGCGAACAACTTGGCTTTCTGGATCAAAAGTTTCAGAGGTTTTAGTTGAGCGATTAAGATCAACTTCGGCGCTAACTTGCACCCGCACTCTACCTGCTCCAAGCACATCAGATAGCATGTTTTCAATCCTAGTGCGCATACGGTTTTCAATGCTGGTAGTGCGCTCTTGCATAATTCCTGCTACTGCACTGGCTTCATCATTTTCACCCGCGCCAGAGGCTAAAAGACGACCTGTATCATCTACAATTGATACTCTTGATGGAGTTAAGCCCTCAATGGCTGAAGAAACAAGGTGCTGAACAGCTCTTATTTCTGAAGTTGATAATTCTCCACGCACATTTACAACAATAGAGGCTGTTGGGTCTTTTCTTTCACGACGAAATAACTCTCTCTCAGGTAAAACTAGATGCACACGAGCTGTTTTAATTCTGCCAAGCGAAGAAATTGTGCGGGCAAGCTCACCCTCAAGCGCCCTTACCTGATTGATATTCTGCACAAAAGAGGTTGCTCCAAGTGTGCTTTGTTGATCAAAAATCTCATATCCAACTTGCCCGCGTGATGGCAACCCGCTTCCGGCTAATTTCATGCGGGTTTGTGTAATTTGATCACGCGCAACCAAAATACTACTGCCCTCACCACGTAACTCATAGTCAATATTAAGAGTTTGCAACTCAGCAACAATTGCCGCGCTATCGTCAAAACTAAGGTCTGAATAGAGCGGAGCCATTTGTGGAGAAGAAAATCTAAACATGATGAAAGCAAAAAAGCCAAGCAACATAATTGCAACAACCACCATTGCAGCAATCCGCGCTAAGCCTAAACGATTAAATAATGTTGAAACATTTCCCACTATTTTTATGCCCACTTTCAAATATTAATATTTAGGGCATCGAATCTTACCCTCACTGGGCAAAATTTACCTAGTAGATGGTAAACAAGTTATTAACTATACGATTCATTTAGTGATTTTAAGGCAATTATTGCCGATGGGCTGTTAATAATTGTGTTTTTCTTACTAAAATTCTTTTAATTTGCTTTTTTAAACAAAATAAAACACCAAAACCCACTATTAAGAATTTTAATACTTAATAGCGGGTGTGATATTGAAAATTTTTATAGATTAGCACTAATGCTGGATCAAAAACCGTATTAGCGGTAATGTTGAATCCATGTAGTTCTTAGACCTGCCAAGCCATGACTATCAATCGAGGCCTGCCAATTCAAAAACTCATCAACACTAAGTGCATAACGCTCGCAAGCCTCTTCAAGGCTAAGCAGGCCACCGCGAACAGCAGCTACTACTTCTGCCTTTCGCCGAATAACCCAACGCTTGGTTGTTGTGGGGGGAAGGTCGGCAACGGTTAATGGTGAACCATCGGGACCAATTACATATTTTACTCTTGGACGCATTTGTACGGTCATTTTACTCTCTTACATTTACTTGACCTAAACTAGAATTAAACCATACACACTATGACTTAAAAAATAGCTAAGAGAGTAGTTACAAGATGTTAAGAGTTTTATTTGTTTTCATAACCATTTGAAATATAAGAAAACTTATGCTCCAAACTGGTCTTCAAAAGCAGTTACTGATAGAACAGAATCAAGATTTATACGTGAACCGTTCGATATTAGCACAGGTAAATCACCACTTAAATCAACACTATCCACTCTTCCTTTAACCTGAGTAAGAGCTGGTATTAAATTTTCATTCGTATCTCGTGCTTCAATGGTTATTGAATAATTACCACTTGGATAATCCGATCCGCTTGCATCTTTTCCATCCCATTCAAAACTTGCTTGCCCCTCTGATAATGACAGTTGCTTTGTAAACACAATTGAACCTGCCTCATTGCGTATTTCAACTTTTGATAATGGGGCATCATCTCCTAAAGTAAATGTCCAGCTTGCCTGTCCATTCTCAAGCTTGGACACCGAACTTTGTGCTACAATTTCTTTTCCAATCATGCCAATTGCCTGATCATTAGCCGCATAAGTATTGCCAGATCCGTTTTGAGAGCTAATTACCAACGCCTCTAAAAACTCATTGGTTTTTAATTGTTGTTCAACAGCAGTAAACTCCACCAATTGTTGGGTAAACTCATTTGTATCAAGAGGTTCAAGCGGATCTTGATTTTTTAGCTGTACTGTTAGCAAAGAAAGAAAACTGTCAAAGTCATTAGCAATAGACTTTCTCGAGCTATCTAAAGATGAAGTTGATGTATTATTTAAACTCCCAATAGATTCAATAGACATTTTAATTTCCTTTAAGCTGTAATATTTAAGCCGCCCGCAGAGGCTAACCTATGATAAATAATTGTGCTGGGCATTTGCGAGATAATTTCTGATGAAGTTTGCTCATTTTCTTGCGCTAGATTTGCCTCATGGGCTTCACTAGACTCATTACCTTGCCCAAAGAAATTATCTTTTTGAGCAAAGGGATTGTCTTTGAGCGAAAATTCAAGATTGGTTTTATTGCTATCAAGCCCAGCTTGCGCCAAAGCCCGCTCAAGCGCACGCGCATCACGTTGCAAAAGATCAAGCGTATCAGCACGCTCAACAGTTAGGCGGGCGTTTAACGCACCAGTTTTATCTACTTCCATTTTAACATCAATCCGCCCCATTTCTGGTGGATCAAGACGTATCTGAAAACGAGACAGGCCATTTTGCACATTTTTTGCAAATTCAAAGGCAATATGAGGCAGATTTAGATTTTGCTGTGGCCCTTGATAATGAGCTGTTGCTGGTTTGAAGCTTGCAGCAATATTTGAATTAACGCCAGTTTGATTTGAAGCAAGAGACATAAAAATTGGATCAGTTTGCACCAAATTATTAATATTATTTGCACTTGAATTTGTAGCATTTGCGCTAGCTAAAGTCATTGCTAAAGATGCAGTGTTATTATTAGCCGCCGCAATATTAGTGTTTGTTACGGTGTTTTGTGAACTAGAGGTTCCATTTGTCAAGCTAACATTAGCGCTAGTTGGGGCAATTTTCTGCCCCTTTAGATAAGCAATTGCTGATAGGTCGGATTTTGGTGAACCTGTATCAAGAGCCGCTTTATTTATACTATCCTTTGCACCAAAGTCCTTTGCACCAAGCAATGCCACAAGTGATTTAGCCATTTCATTATTTATAGAGCTATCAGAATTGACATTCATTGCGCTAGAAGTAGCATTTTTCAAGTTGGTGTTAACTTGAGCAATATCACCTAATTTTTGCGTTAATTGCTGTAGTTTTTGCGACAATTCAGCTATTGCACCATTTTGCTCAGACTTAGCAATTTTTTGTGAGATTTGAGAAAGACTAGAAATAGCCTCTTTAGAGGTAAGAGCCTGCAAAGAAGCTTGAAATGGCTGGCTTTGTGATAAGATATTTTTGGTAATTTCTAAATTATTTGCCTGACTTATTGCGCCAAGTGCTTTATCTGCAATAAGCGTTTTATCTGCATTAAGACTTTG
>Ga0256839_1006551_pt1 | contig 10157 bp, 11 predicted proteins | sample 354166metaG_FD_185968 | JGI IMG/M metagenome (GOLD analysis project Ga0256839, IMG submission 185968) | Hydrothermal vent microbial communities from Mid Atlantic Ridge, Atlantic Ocean - 354-166 | ecosystem: Environmental > Aquatic > Marine > Hydrothermal vents | place: Atlantic Ocean: Mid... | reverse complement strand
TCGCTCAGGAGACGGTGGCGGCCGCCTTCGCCGAGGCTCGTTTCGAGCAGGGGTACCGCGATACCTTCCGCCGCAAGGCCGAGTTCGCTGCGGTGGTGGAAGGGGTGCAGGCGGTGTTGCGTCTCGGGGCTCAGGGGCTGCTCGCTGCTGTGGGAGAGCGCGGTGGGGACGAGCTCTCCGCCCTCGCTCAGGCCTTGTGCGAGCGCGAGGCCACCGCGGATGAAGGCCGGGCGCTTCAGGCGTTGCTCGCGGCGTTGCAAGACACGGCGGCGGATGACTGGCAGGCCCTGGACGCGCTGTCCCGGCGGGCGGACGTCTGGCTGGACCAGGCCCAGGCGCGCGCCCAGGCCATTGACCGCCAGTTGCACCTGGACGCCGTTGCAGCCTTGGGGAAGGTGAAGGAGGCGGTGCCGGAGGTGGAGGACCTGAGCACCGAGACCTGTCCGATGCATTTCGTCAAAGCGCGGATGGCTTTACGTACCTTGGCCCCGGGAGAGCGGCGCGGCCTGCGCTTCAAGGACGACGAGGCCGCCCGCGTGGTAGGAGAGAGCCTGGCGAGCCTGGGATATCGCATCGAGGCGGGTGAGCGGGATGGGGCGCATCCGGTGTTGTGGGTCAGCCGCCCGCACGTCCACAGCGAAACCGCGTAACACGTTCGAAGGAGGTGCTTCATCATGAATCAGCGAGACTTGGTGCAAGAGACTCGTGAGCGATTGCGTGATATCGCCACGCATCATCAGCCGGCGGTGTTCACCACCAGCTTCGGGGCGGAGGACATGGTGCTGCTCGATCTCATCGAGCAGGCGGGTCTGGCCATCGAAGTGGTCACGCTGGACACCGGTCGCCTGCCCGCCGAGACTTATGAACTGATGCAACGGGTACGGCAGCGCTATCGCACTGCGGTGAGGGTTTTCTATCCGGATGCCGAGGCGGTGGCGCGCTACGTGGAACGCTATGGGCCCAATGGTTTCTATGACAGCCTGGAGGCCCGCAAGGCCTGTTGCGCGGTGCGCAAGTTGGAGCCGCTGGCACGCGCCCTGGCGGGCAAACGGGCCTGGATTACCGGTTTGCGTCGTGAGCAGGCGGTCACCCGGACCCAACTCCCCTATCAGGAATACGATGCCACGCATGGGGTGGAGAAATTCAATCCCCTGGCCGATTGGCGATTGGACGAGGTGTGGGATTACATCCATTCCCACCAGGTACCCTACAACGCCCTCCACGACCGTCACTATCCCAGCATCGGTTGTGCACCGTGCACCCGGGCGGTGACCCCTGGGGAGGACATCCGCGCCGGGCGCTGGTGGTGGGAGAACCCGGAGACCAAGGAATGCGGTCTGCACCGCCGCGTGGGATGAATCGACCGGGGATCAGGAAGCGGCCTGTTGCCGTTTGCGGTATTCCCGTTCCAGGGCGAACACCAAACGGTCGATGAGGGTCTGCTGGGCGGGGGTGAGTCCGTCGAAACGGCAACCGAGGATCCACACCCCCTGTTTCACTTCCCGCAGGCTGCGCAGTTCCAGCCGGCATTGCAACGGGCGGGTGGGATCGTCCAATTGCAGCCGGACCTCGGGAATGCGCTGACCGGGCTCCAGCATCTCAGGCGGGGCCTGGCGGATGCGTACCGCCAGCCCTTGACCGGAGAGGTCGGCGATCTCCCCGCACAGGCGATAACGCATCTGCGGGTCGTGCAGCTCGGCGCGGTAATCGAAGCCCAAGGGGACGGGTACGCGGAAGGCCGAGCGGCGCTGGCGGCGTTCCACCGCTTGGGGGAAGTCTACTTTGTAGAGCAACACACCGTCACGCAGGCCGCGGGAGCGGACCTCGGTGTCGAAGCGGATCAGCACTCCGTTGTGATTGACCACGCAATGCAGCGGCGTTCCCCGCGGCAGCGGCGCGCTACCGGGGTGGGGCAGTAGTTGATCGAGGACCAGGAAGTCGTTTTTCACCGCCAACAGCAGACTTCGCGCCTGCTTGCCCTTGGGCGTGATTACCTTCAGCGGAGAGCCCTGGCGATAGATGTCCCTGAGGATCTGGGCGCAATGATCGGCATCGCGGATGCGTTGGAACTGGGTGGTCTCTTCCTGCGCGGCGTCCGGGGCGCTCGAAGACATGGGAGGGCTCGATCCTCACGGCTGGGTTCACGGGGTGGTTTCGTCCCTGTTAACGGCCGTTTTGCGGTAAAACTTCAGTGACTCAGGCCTTCGCCAGGGCCTGGCCGCTGCCGCCGCTGCGACGGGGGCCGTAGGTGTCGCGTGACTGGCCGCGCAAGGCGTCCAGCAAGGTCTCGGTGGTCTGCCGGCGCAGCTCCAGGGCACGACCATTGACCTCGTTCTGCCGCTGCAGGGACTCCAAACCGTCTACCAGTGCCGCCCACAGGTCTTCCCCACGCCGCCGCGCCGTCTCGGGCAGGCTTTGCAGCCACAGCTGCCAACCGGCACGCCCCGGCGGGAGCCCGGTTTCCGCCAGGTGGCGCTCGGCCTCGGCGGCGAGCCGTGCCAGCGTCTCGGCCGCCTCGGCCTTGGCGTGGGTGAGGCGGGAGAGCGGTTCGGGGTCGCTTTCCCCCAACAGGCGGTATTCCTCTTCCAGCAATGTCTGCAGGCGGTGCACGGCGGCCAGCTGGGCCTTCAGGGCATCGCCCAGTGGGCCGTGGGGATGGTGGTCATCAGCCATCTTTGTCTCCTCCAAATACCTGGGCCTCGAAGTGGATCATCTTTTCCGCCACCCGTTGCGGGTCCAGTTGATAGGTACCTTGGGTGATCTCGTTGCGGATCCGTTCCACCTTGGCCTGGTCCACCACCGGCAGGCGTGAGACCTGGCCCTCCAGTTCCTTGAGCCGTTGCGCCTGGGGAGTGAGGGTGACGCGATCGGAGAGGTTCTCGCCCTCGCGGCGTTCCTCCGCCGGCCGTTCACGTTCCTGTACCTCGGCGGCCTGAACCTGTTGCTGAGCGGGGTTGAGCGGGGCGTTGCCACCCACGCCATCGATGGAATTGGCCATTTCGGTCTTCCTCCATGTGCAGTTCCGTAAGCAGTATCGTCCACATGACGGAAGACTTTAGCCCCCGGAGGTAAAAATTGTTAACCCGGTCACACATTGCCGCTGCGGGCGGCTCACAGGCCCACCTCCACCACCCCGCGGGCACGCACCCGGCCCTCCACCACCCGCTTGGAACGCAGGTTGCGTACCCGTACCGACTCCCCGAGGGCGGCGTCTTCCAGGGCCTCGCCTTGGACCCGTACCTCCAGGCCGCCGCCGCGGGCCACCAGGGTCACCCGTTCACCGCGTTCCACCAGCGAAGGGGGGCGCAGGAACTGGGCGCGGAAGGGTCGGCCGGGGGCGATGGGGCGGGTCAACACCTGGCCCAGCAAATGCTCGGCCCGGGTGAGGTAATCCCCTCCCAGGCGGGAGATGTCGCGCTGTTCCACCTGGAAATCCTCACGGCTGATCCGCTTGCCGCGGGGCAGTGGGCGGCTGGCCACCAGTACCGGACCGGAGAGCTGGACCCGAGCGGGGACATAAAGGGTCCATGCCTTGGGACGCCGGCAGCGCAAGCCCACACTGGTGGCCCCCACCGGACGGCGCCCCGCCGGCAGAAAGGCCTCCACCGCCTCGGCGCAACGTGCCAGCCGCAGACGGCGATCCAGCGGCGGCACCTCGATACGGGCCTCGACAGCCGGATCCTCGGGGAGCTGCTGACGCAGAAAGGCCGCCGCCTGCTGGCGCAGCGCCTCCAGATCGGCCAGCGGCGCCGCCTGGGCGAGGCCACAGAGAAACCCGGTCAATAGCAGGATTGCTCGCATCATGTGCCGAACACGTGCAACCCGCGTGCCGAAGGGTGGAGAAAAACGGTAGGGATGAAAACGCGGTGGCGGATTCGTTATAGTTAGCCGCGAGCGCCCGTGGTGCGCGCTGTCCCGCCCGGGTTGCCGGGGTCGTCTTGGAGACCAGATGAACCGCCTATCGTCCATTGTCATCGCCAGCTCGTTACTCGTCGCCTGCGCCGTCCCCCGGGGGGGGGGCGAGCGCCTCGAACCCCCGCCGCTACAGGTGGTGCAGCCCGCTCCGCAAGGGGGGCCGGAGACACCGGAGTCACTGCGTGCCGAGCTCATCTACGAATTGCTGGTGGCGGATCTCGCTGCCCGTCAGGGGGACCTGGACTCTGCTCTGAAAAACTATCTCGACGTGGCGCACACCAGCCGTGATCCCAAGGTGGCCCGGCAGGCGGTGCGGCTGGCGGTGCTCGCCCGCCGTCCAGAGGAGGCACTGGCCGCGGCACGGTTGTGGGTCGAACTAGCCCCGGAGGACCTGGAGCCTCAGCGGGTGCTGGCCGTGCTGTTGGTGCGCAACGGCCGGGTGGAGGAAGCGGTGGACATCTTCGATGCCCTGCTGCAACGCCAGGGTGACGTGGGGCGTGGTTTCCGCCGGATCGCCGTCATCCTCCGCCGCGAAACGGAACGCACCCAGGCCTTGCCGGTGATGCGCGCGCTGGCCGAGCGCCATGCCGAGGTCCCTGAGGCCCATTTCGCCCTGGCCGGCATCGCCCACTGGGCGGGTGAGACCGAAACGGCGCTCGCCGAGGTGGAGCGTGCCTTGGCAATGAAGCCGGACTGGTCGGTGGCGGTGATCCTCAAGGCGCGCATCCTGGTGGACAGGCAAGACCTCGATGCCGCCATCAGCTACCTCAAGGACTACCTCGCGGCGCACCCCAAGGATGCCTCGGTACGCCTCGAACTGGCCCGGCGGCTGGTGGACGCCCGCCGCCTGGAAGAGGCCCGTACCCAATTCGAGACCCTGGCCACCCAGACCCCCGACAACGAAGACGTGCTCTATGCCCTGGCCATGCTGGCGATGCAGTTCGGTGACGTGGACGAGGCCGAGGGCTACCTCGATCGCCTCTACGAGTTGGGGCGGCGCACCCAGGCAGTGGCCTTTTTCAAGGGGCAGATCTACGAGGAACGCCGCCAGTGGGAGGATGCCCTGCGCTGGTATCGCAAGGTGCGTCGGGGGCAATACCGCATCGATGCCCAATTGCGCATCGCCGCCATCCTCGCCCAGATGAAAGGACTGGACGAGGCATTGGACTACCTCGATCAGGTGCCGTTGATCAATGCCGAGGAGGTGCGGCGCATCTACCTCTTCAAGGCGGCCTTGCTGCGGGATGCCAAACGTTACAAGGCTGCCTTCGCGCTGCTCAGCGAGGCCCTCACCCGCCTGCCAGACGACTCCCAGATCCTCTACGCCCGTGCGCTGGTGGCCGAACGGCTGGACAAGCTCGACGTGGCCGAGGCCGACCTGCGCAAGGTGCTGGAACGCGAGCCCGACAATGCCGCCGCCCTCAACGCCCTGGGTTATACCCTGGCCGATCGCACCGATCGCCTGGACGAGGCCGAGGCCCTCATCGAGGAAGCCTATCGGTTGCAGCCGGACGATCCGGCGATCATCGACAGCATGGGTTGGGTGCGCTATCGCCGGGGTGACCTACAGGCGGCCGAGCGCTACCTGCGTCAGGCCTACGCCCGCCTCGACGACGCTGAGATCGCCGCCCACCTCGGCGAGGTGCTGTGGCGCCAGGGCAAGAAGGACGAGGCTTTGGCCGTGTGGCGCAAGGCATGGGAGAAATACCCCGATGACGAAGTGCTCAATGCCACCCTGGAGCGTTTCGGGATCGAGCCGGATGACCTGACGATCGATGAGTGAAACCCACCGTGGCTGGGCATTGCCGGCCCCGGCGAAGCTCAACCTCTTCCTGCACGTCCTCGGGCGTCGCCGCGACGGTTACCACGAGTTGCAGACAGTGTTCCAGTTCCTCGGCCACGGCGACACCCTGTGGTTCCGCCTGCGCGAGGAGGGTGGTGTGGTGCGCCGTTACCGCCTCCCCGGCGTGTCCGTCGAGGATGATCTGATCGTGCGCGCCGCCCGGCGGTTGCAACAGGCCTCGGGCACCTCGCTCGGGGTGGAGATCGACCTCGACAAGCGCTTGCCCATGGGCGGCGGCCTGGGGGGTGGCTCCTCGGACGCCGCCACCGTTTTGCTGGCCCTGAACCGCCTGTGGCGGCTGGACTGGCCGCTGGAGCGGCTGGCCGAGCTGGGGTTGGCGCTGGGGGCCGATGTGCCGGTGTTCGTCCAGGGGCATGCCGCCTTCGCCGAAGGCGTGGGCGAACGGCTCACCGCGGTGCGGCTGCCCGAGCGGTGGTACCTGGTGTTGGCACCGCCGGTGCAAGTGGATACCGCGGCAATCTTTCGAGACGAGGAATTGACACGCAACACCCCCGCCATCAAAATATCCGATTTTCCAGGGGTGGAGACGCGCAACGATTGCCAAGCGGTGGTGGTGCGTCGCCACCCGGAAGTGGGCGAGGCCCTGGCCTGGCTCGAGCGGGAGGCCGGTCAGGCGCGGATGACGGGCACCGGCGCCTGTATCTTCGCCCCCTTCCCCGATGTCACCGCGGCACGGGCGGTGTTGGCGCGTCTGCCCGCCGGCTGGAGCGGTTTCGTCGCGCGGGGTTATAATCGTTCCCCGACGCATCGGCGACTGGAAGACGATTCTTGGGGCGTCGCCAAGCGGTAAGGCACTGGGTTTTGGTCCCAGCATTCCCAGGTTCGAATCCTGGCGCCCCAGCCATCTGGCGAGGCCACCCTCCATGGGTGGCCTCTTACGTTCGTTGGCCGCCACGGCGCAGACGAGGCGAAGACGTTTGAGAAAGGCACGCAACCTCCCCGGTGTGGGTGAACGAAAAATGATGGTGTTCACCGGCAACGGTCATCCCCAACTGGCCCAGGACATCGTCAGTTACCTCAACATGCCGCTCGGCAAGGCGGTGGTGGGGCGGTTTTCCGATGGGGAGATCATGGTGGAGATCATGGAGAACGTCCGTGGCCGAGACGTCTTCATCGTCCAGCCCACCTCCTTTCCCACCAACGAAAACCTGATGGAGCTTTTGGTGATGGTGGACGCGGTGCGTCGTGCCTCGGCGGCCCGGGTCACCGCGGTGATCCCCTACTACGGCTATTCCCGCCAGGACCGGCGGCCGCGCTCGGCGCGGGTTCCCATCACCGCCAAGGTGGTGGCCAACATGATCAGCTCGGTGGGGGTGGACCGGGTGCTCACCGTCGATCTCCACGCCGATCAGATCCAGGGCTTTTTCGATATCCCGGTGGACAACGTCTATGCCTCGCCCATCCTGCTGGGTGACATCTGGCGGCAGAAATACAGCGATCTCATCGTCGTCTCGCCGGACGTGGGCGGGGTGGTGCGGGCGCGGGCGCTGGCCAAGCGGCTCGACGACGCCGACCTGGCGATCATCGACAAGCGCCGCCCCAAGGCCAACGTCGCCCAGGTGATGCACATCATCGGTGACGTCAAGGGGCGCACCTGTGTGCTCATCGACGACATGGTGGACACCGCCGGCACCCTGTGCAAGGCCGCTGCGGCGTTGAAAGAGAACGGCGCCGCCAAGGTGGTGGCCTACGCCACCCATGCGGTGCTCTCCGGGCCGGCCATCGACAACATCGAAAAATCGGTGCTGGACGAGCTGGTGGTCACCGACACCATCCCGGTGCGCCCCGACGTCCATGCCTGTGAACGCATCCGGGTGCTCTCGGTGGCCGAGATGCTGGCCGAGACCATGCGCCGGGTGCACAACGAAGAATCGGTCAGCTCCTTGTTCATCGACTGAAGAACGAGGCGGCGAGAACGCGGCCGCGGGCCGCATCAACCTCGACGCCCCGGCCTGGTCGCGGGCCGTGGGTGTCGTCAATGGAGAGTGGAGACATGAGCGAAGTTCAATTCATCCTGCATGCCGAACCGCGCAGCGATCTGGGGAAAGGTGCGAGCCGCCGCCTGCGCCGCGCGGAGAAGATCCCTGCCATCCTCTACGGTGGCGACGCCGATCCCTTGCCCATCACCCTCAGCCAGGACGAGGTGTTCAAGGCCCTGGAACACGAGGCCTTCTATACCCACATCATCACCGTCAAGCTCGGTGAGCGGGAAGAAAAGGCGGTGATCAAGGACATCCAGCGTCACCCCTTCAAGCCCAAGGTCCATCACATGGATCTGCAACGGGTGAGCGAGAAAGACACCATCCAGATGCACGTGCCGTTGCACTTCGTGGGCGAGGACGTGGCCCCCGGGGTCAAGCAGGGTGGTCTGCTCACCAAGGACTTGGTGGAGGTGGAGGTGCGCTGCCTGCCGCAGAATTTGCCCGAATTCATCACCGTGGACGTCTCCGCACTGGGACTGGGCGAGGTGCTGCATCTCTCCGACCTGGTGCTGCCCGCCGGGGTGGAATTGATGGAACTGCTGCACGGTCACGACCTGCCGGTGGCCAGCATCCACAAGAAGGGCGGTCCCAGCGAGGCGGCCGAGGGCGACGAGGAAACCGGCGAGGGCTGATTCCCCATGGCCGATCCCATCCAGGCGATCATCGGCCTGGGCAATCCCGGTCCGCACTATCACCAGACCCGGCACAACGCCGGGTCTTGGTTTTTGCATGCCGTGGCCGAGCGTCATGGCGCGGCCCTGCGGCCCGAGAGCCGCTTCCACGGCCTGCTCGGGCGGGCCGAGATCGACGGCCGCCCGCTGTGGTTGTTGGAACCCACCACTTACATGAACCGCTCCGGTGAGGCCGTGGCCGCGCTGGCGCGGTTCTATAAACTGCCCCCGCGGTCGTTGCTGGTGGCCCACGACGAGCTGGACCTGCCCCCGGGCACGGTCCGGTTGAAACTCGGGGGGGGGCACGGCGGTCACAACGGCCTCAGAGACATCATCGCCCGCCTGGGCAGCCGGGATTTCCTGCGCCTGCGCCTGGGCATCGGCCATCCCGGGCACAAGGACGCCGTCACCGGTTACGTGTTGAGCCGCCCGCGTCCGGAAGAGCGTGCCGCCATCGATCAGGCCATCGAGTGCGCCCTGGAAGTGTTGCCACAGGTGGTGTCCGGTGAGCTCCAGGCGGCCATGAACCGGCTGCACCGGTAATCAAGGAGAACGAGGAACATGGGTTTCAAATGCGGCATCGTCGGCCTGCCCAACGTGGGCAAGTCCACCCTGTTCAATGCCCTCACCCGCGCGGGCATCCAGGCGGAGAACTACCCGTTCTGCACCATCGAGCCCAACGTCGGCGTGGTGCCGGTCCCCGATCCCCGCCTGGACAAACTGGCCGAAATCGTCCGGCCGCAACGGGTGGTGCCCACCACCATGGAGTTCGTGGACATCGCCGGTCTGGTGGCCGGGGCCTCCAAGGGCGAGGGGCTGGGCAACCAATTCCTGGCCAACATCCGTGAGACCGATGCCATCGCCCATGTGGTGCGCTGTTTCGAAGACGACGACGTGGTCCACGTGGCCGGGCGGGTGGACCCCTTGGGCGACATCGACACCATCGATACCGAACTGGCCTTGGCCGACCTGGAGACGGTGGAGCGGGCCCTGAATCGGGTCGCCAAGGTGGCCAAGAGCGGCGACAAGGACGCCAAGGCCAAGATGGCACTGTTGGAGCATCTCAAGGCCGCCCTCGACGAAGGCACCCCCATCCGCGCCCTGGCGCTGGACGAGGAACAACGCCAAGCGCTGCGTGAGCTGCACCTGCTCACCGCCAAGCCGGTGCTCTACATCGCCAATGTCGACGAGGGGGGATTCCGGGACAATCCCCATTTGCAAGCGGTGCAGCGGCATGCTGAGCAGGAAGGGGCCGAGGTGGTGGCGGTCTGCGCCGCCATCGAGGCCGAGATCGCCGAGCTGGAGAACGCCGAGCGCGACGAATTCCTCGCCGAGCTGGGGTTGGAGGAGCCGGGGCTCGACCGGGTGATCCGCGCCGGTCATCGGTTGCTGGGGCTGCATACCTTCTTCACCGCCGGCGAGAAAGAAGTGCGTGCCTGGACCATTCCCGTGGGCGCCACCGCCCCCCAGGCCGCCGGGGTCATCCACACCGACTTCGAAAAGGGCTTCATCCGTGCCGAGGTGGTGGCCTATGGCGATTTCGTCGCCTGCGGTGGCGAGCAGGGCGCCAAGGAGGCCGGAAAGTGGCGCCTGGAGGGCAAGGACTACGTGGTCGCCGACGGTGACGTGATCCACTTCCGTTTCAACGTCTGAACCCGGCTCACTCCCGCGCTCGAGGCCCCCGCCGGGGGCCTTGTCGTTTTCCTCACCCCCACCCGTTGCTCA
>Ga0256839_1006550_pt1 | contig 10157 bp, 10 predicted proteins | sample 354166metaG_FD_185968 | JGI IMG/M metagenome (GOLD analysis project Ga0256839, IMG submission 185968) | Hydrothermal vent microbial communities from Mid Atlantic Ridge, Atlantic Ocean - 354-166 | ecosystem: Environmental > Aquatic > Marine > Hydrothermal vents | place: Atlantic Ocean: Mid... | reverse complement strand
TGGCTGGCGAGACGTTCCATGGCCGGTCCCGCGGCGCCGTTTCCGGCATCCCAGACCGCATCGACCGGGCGTCCACCCGTGAAATCCGCGAGCAGCCGCTTGACGTAGGAATCCAATACGCGCCGCTCGCGCACACGACCCTGCCCGGAGACAAAGGCGCCCGCCTTGGCGAGATCGCCCAATGCTCGGATCTGGGAACCGTAGAAGGGTTTGCGGTCGAAGACCAGCTTGAAGCCGTTGTATTCCGGGGGGTTGTGGGATCCGGTCACCTGCACACCGCTGTGCGCCCCGAGTTCGTGGACGGCGTAGTACATCATGGGAGTGGGTCCGAGTCCGATGCGGAGGACCTCGAGGCCGGTCTCCAAGAGCCCCTGGACCAGCGCCCGTTCGAGCTCCGGCGAGCTCAGCCGCCCGTCGTAGCCCACGCACACCCGCTCGCCGCCGTGGCGGCGGATCATGGTGCCGAACGCCCGACCGATGGCCTCGGCATCCACGGCGCCGAGGGTCTCCCCGACCCGCCCGCGGATGTCGTACTCCCGCAGGATGGAGGGATGAAAGCGATGGGCTAGGGTCATCGCAAGGCCGTCCTCACGCTGGCTCACCCGCGAGTGCGGGGATGGCCGGGCGGCCCACGCTCACATAGGCGAAGCCGGCCCGCGCCACCCGCTCGGGGTCGTAGACGTTGCGCAGGTCGATCAACACCGGCCGCCGCATCAAGCGACGCAGGCGGGCGAGGTCAAGCCCCCGGAACTCGTTCCACTCGGTGAGCAGCACCAATGCGTCCGCATCCCGCGCCACCTGGTAGCTGTCGCGGCCCCACTCGACACCGGGAAGCAGCCGGGCGGCCTCCGTCATGCCCTTGGGATCATAAGCGCGCACCCGGGCTCCCTCCGCCTGCAGGGCGGGAATGATGACCAGGCTCGGGCTCTCGCGGACGTCGTCGGTGTTGGGCTTGAAGGTGACGCCCAGCACGGCCACGTTCTTGCCCTCCACCGACCCGCCCAAGGCCTCCACGATGCGCCGCACCATGCGCCGCTTGCGCGCCTCGTTGACCTGGACCACCGTCTCCACGAGCCGCAGCGGTGTCTCGTACTGTTCGGCGGTGCGCAGGAGGGCGAGCGTGTCCTTGGGGAAACAGGAGCCGCCGTATCCCGGCCCGGCGTGCAGGAACTTGCGGCCGATACGGCCGTCGAGGCCGATGCCCTTCGCCACCTGCTGCACGTCGGCCCCCACCTTCTCGCACAGATCCGCGAGTTCGTTGATGAAGGTGATCTTCATCGCCAGGAAGGAGTTGGTGGCGTATTTGATGAGCTCCGCCGTCTCGAGACCGGTGAACAGCATGGGCGTCTCGATGAGGTTGAGCGGACGGTAGGCGAGCTCCAAAACCTCCCGCGCCCGCGCGCTCTCGACGCCGCAGATCACCCGATCGGGACGCATGAAATCGGCGATCGCCGATCCTTCGCGCAGGAATTCCGGGTTGGAGGCCACCTCGACGGCGAGATCGGGCCGCCGCTCGCGGAAGAACGCGCCGAGCCTGCGGGTGGTGCCCACCGGTACGGTGGACTTGGTGACCACCACCGCAGGCCCGTCCAGCTTGTCCGCGATTTCCGCCGCGGCCTGGAACACGTAGCTGAGGTCCGCATGCCCGTCGCCGCGGCGGGTGGGGGTGCCGACGGCGATGAACACCGCATCGGCGCCGGCCACCGCTTCCTCCATGCGGGTCGAAAAGCGCAAGCGTCCGGCCGCACGGGTCTTGGCCACGAGCTCGTCCAAACCCGGCTCGTAGATGGGGATCTCGCCCCGCTCGAGACGGGCCACCTTGTCCGCATCCTTGTCCACACACACCACGTCGAGGCCGAATTCGGCGAAACAGGCGCCCGAGACCAGCCCTACGTAGCCGGTGCCGATCATGGCGATGCGCACGGCCTACCTCCTCACCCAGATCCGGGAAGCGAACTCACACATAACGGCGCAGCACGGCATGGAAGCGCGCCGCCAGATCCTCGCGCTCCATGGCGTAGGCGACGATGGCTTCGAGATAGCCGAGCCGGTCCCCGCAGTCGAAACGACGTCCGGTGAACCGCAAGCCGTGGAAGGGTTCCTCCTCGAGCAGCTTGCTCATGGCGTCGGTGAGCTGGATCTCGCCCCCGGCCCCCACATCGAGCCGCTCCAGGATCGGAAAGATCCGGCGCGAGAGAACGTAACGGCCCACCACAGCGAGGCGCGAGGGCGCCTCCTCGGGCCGGGGCTTTTCCACGAAGCCCCGGACGGCGACCCGATCGCCCTCCGCCGCACCGGGGCGAATGATGCCGTATTTGGCGGTGTCCTCCGGCGGCACCTCCATCACCGCCACCACATTGGCGCCTGTGGCCTGGTGGGCATCCACCAGCTGCCGGAGGCAGGGGACCGGCGCGTGGATGAGATCGTCCACCAGGATCACGCCGAAGAAGGGATCGTCGCCCACCAGATGGCGGGCACACCAGACCGCATGCCCCAGGCCCAACGGCGCCTGCTGGCGGGTGTAGACGATGCGCCCGGGCGGCGGCAGCGCCCGCTCCAACGCCTCGCGCTGGCCGCGCTTGCCCTTTTCCTCGAGCATCTGGAACAGTTCGAAGGCCCGATCGAAATGGTCCTCCACCAGCACCTTGCCCCGGCCGGTGACGAAGATGAAGGTCTCGGCCCCGCTCTCGGCCGCTTCCTCGAGCGCGTACTGCACCACCGGCTTGTCCACCACCGGCAGCATTTCCTTGGGCAGCACCTTGGTCGCCGGCAGCATGCGCGTGCCGAGGCCCGCCACCGGAAACACCACCTTGCGCACCGAAGCCATGGATCGTCCCTCACCGTGCTCAAAGGCCGCGCACCCGAGCCGGGCGGTCTGGCCCCGCCTTCTATAAGGGGCGGCCGCGCCGGCGTGCAACCGCGGGATCCGTCCCCACCGCCGGCGTTCGCCTCCCGGTCGCGCCCCGGTACGGCCGCGCCTCCGCGAAACCGCTTCCCGCCGGACGGCGGTCGGCGCTTGGGCGAGGAGGCGGTGGCGGCTAGATTGGGCTTTGGAGGCCGGATGGAGGCGGCCGCACGGGTTTGGGCTTGGGGAGTGCGCACCATGGGCTCGGCACCGGCCTTTTGCGAGGAGGAATACCAGATACGGCTCGCCCGCACCCGAGAGCGGCTCGGGGCGCTGGGTCTCGACGGGCTGCTCGCCTTCGCCCCCGAGACCCACTACTGGCTCACCGGATTCGAGACCTTCGGCTACTGCTTCTTCCAGTGCCTGGTGGTGGGAGCCGACGGGACGTTGGTGCTGCTCACCCGCGCGCCCGATCGCCTGCAGGCGCTCGAGACCTCGATGATCCGGGACGTGCGGGTGTGGGAGGACCGGGAGGGCGCCGATCCCGCAGGAGAGCTCGCCGCGCTGCTCTGGGAGCTCGGCTTCAAGGGCGGCCGGCTCGGGGTGGAATGGGCGGCTCACGGCCTCACCGCGGCGGATGGCCGGGCGCTCGAGCGGGCGCTTTCGGGTCGCGTGGAGCTGGTCGATGCCTCCGGTCTCGTGGACCGGCTGCGGCTCGTGAAGTCCAACGCCGAGCTCGCCTATGTGCGGGAGGCGGCACAGCTCGCCGATCGGGCGCTGGATGCGGCGCTCGCCGAAGCCCGGCCCGGTGCCGAGGAGGCCCGTATCCTGGCCCGCATGCAGGCCGCCGTGCTGGAGGCGGGCGGGGACTACCCGGCCAATCCCTTCATCATCGGCTCGGGTCGCCGGGCGCTGTTGTGCCGCTATGCGAGCGGACGGCGGCGGCTGGCGGAGCGGGACCGGCTGACGCTCGAATTCGCCGGCGTGATGCGCCACTATCACGCCTGCCTGATGCGCACGGTGGTGGTGGGGGCTCCGGACGAGGAGGACCGCCGCTGGTTCGCCGCCTGCAGGGAGGCGCTGCTGCGGGCCGAGGAGCGGCTCTACCCCGGTGTTCCCATGGACGAGGTGTTCCGGGCGCAGGCGCGGGTGCTGGACGAGCTGGGTTTCCGGGAGCAGAGGCTGCACGCCTGCGGCTATCCGCTCGGCGCCCGTTTCGCGCCCTCCTGGATGGAAACCCCGCTGTTCTGCCGCGGCACGAGCCTGGAGCTCGCACCCGGCATGGTGGTGTTCCTGCACATCATCCTCGCGGACCAGAAGGAGCTCCGGGCGATGACCCTGGGCCGCACCAGCCTGGTCACCGCAGACGGTCCGGAGATCCTCTCGCGCGCGCCGCTCGAGCTTCCGGTGGCGGGGGGTTGAGCCGGCTCGCCCCGCGCGCCGGGACGGGCGCGGCGCGGCTAGAGCAGGTTGAGCGAACGAAAGCTCGTGTGGCGGTTGCGGGCGACGATGACGTGGTCGTGGACGACGATCCCGACCGCCTGCAGGGCGCGCACCACCTGCTGGGTCATGGCGATGTCGGCCTCGGAAGGCGTGGGGTCCCCGCTCGGGTGATTGTGCACCATGATGATGGCCGAGGCCCCGAGCTCGAGGGCGCGGCGCACCACCTCGCGGGGATAGAGCGGGGTGTGGTCGACGGTGCCGCTGCTTTGGACCTCGTCCTTGATGAGGACGTTCTTGCGGTCGAGGAAGAGGATGCGGAACTGTTCGCGCGGTTCGTGGGCCATGGCGATCTGGAGATACTCGAGCAGCGCCGACCAGGAGCCGATCACCGGGCGTTCGCGCACCCGCTCGCGCAGCACCCGTTCGAGCAGCTCCTTGACCGCCTTGAGCAACACCTGGGTGAAGAGCAGGTCGTCCTCCTGGACCTGCCGCCGCGGATGGTCCTCCGACCAGACTTCCGGGTTCAGGCCGAACACTTCGCGATAACGGGCCGGATCGGCGGCAAGCACCCCGCCGAGACCGCCGAACTGCTCCAGCATGGCCTTGGCGATGGGTTTGGTGTCGCGGCGATGGATGGAGAAGAACAGCAGCAGCTCGAGCAGCTCGTAGTCGGCCAGCGCCTTGGGGGAGGCCTCCAAGAGCCGCTGTCGCAGCCGGGCCCGATGCCCGTGATAGTGGGGACGGGCTTCCGGCGTATAGGGCGCCGGCCGCTCGGCGAGGCCGGGCGCCTGTGTGCTTCCGCGCAACGCGGCCGCCAGCCGGCGCAGCGACGCCTCATCCGGAAGCCGCCACGCGGCGAGCTCCCGCAGCCAATGCCCGCCCGCCTGGCGGATGAGCCGCCGCCACGGATAGGTCGACCCCCGCACCAGCACCCCGCCCTCGGCCTGAGGCTCGCAGACCAAGCCGGCCTCGCCGAGGATTCTGTATGGTTCGTCTCGGCCACCCTCCATCATGGGCGGCAATCTAAACCACAGGTAGCGGTGCGTCCAGTTCAATCGCGCGCTGGTTGACACGACACCGCCACGCCTCCACCCGCAGGCCGAGAGCGCGTCCCGCGTGCAACAGCTCCGCGTAGTCCGGATCCACCTCCGCCGCCGCCCGCACCGATTCCACGTCGGCCCGTTGCACCACGAACAGCAGCGCCGCCGCACCCCCCTCGCGCAGCCGGCCGATCAGCGCCTCGAGATGGCGCCGGCCGCGCGCGGTGGGGGCATCCGGAAAGGCCGCCGTGCGCCCTTCCGCACGCCACGTCACCCCCTTCACCTCCACCCAGAGCTCCCGGCCCCAAGGATCGCGCAGCAGAAAATCGAGCCGTCCTCCCGAGGCCAGCCGCGGCTCGCGCCGTGCCAGCGCAAAACCGCGCGCGAAGCCGATCAGACCGCGGGCGAAACCCTCCCGCGCGAGGCGGTTCGGATTGGCGCTGTTCACCCCCACGAGCGCCCGCCCCTGGCGGATCAGCTCCACCCGAAACGGCAGCTTGCGCCTCGGGTCCCGGTGGCCCGACAGCCACAACTCCGCCCCCGGCACCGCGAGCCCGGGCAGACGGCCCGGATCCGCCACATGCGCCACCGCGCGCCGGCCATTTTCCAGCTCGACATCGGCCAAAAACCGCTTATAGCGTCGCAACAGCACCGCCCGATAGAGGGGCTCCGGAAGTTTCACCTCTGATCTCCGCTGGGCGAGGGAGGAACGGTCGGCCATGGCCCGTGCCCAGACTCCGACCACCGCCGCCGTCATCGTCATCGGCAACGAAATCCTCTCAGGCCGCACCCGCGATGCCAACCTCCCCTTTCTCGCCCGCGAGCTCGCCGGGCTCGGCATCCTGCTCAGGGAGGCGCGGGTGGTGCCCGACGAGCTGGACGCCATCGCCGAGGCGGTGGACGCCTGTCGGCGCCGTTATCACCATGTGTTCACCACCGGCGGGCTCGGCCCCACCCACGACGACGTCACCGCCGCCGCCATCGCCCGCGCCTTCGGCCGCCGGCTCCTGCGCCATCCCGAGGCGGAAGCCCGCCTGCGCGCCTTCTACCCGCCGGAGCGGCTCAATCCGGCCCGGCTCAAGATGGCCGACCTGCCCGAAGGTGCGCGGCTGATCGACAATCCGCTGAGCGGTGCGCCGGGCTTTTCGATCGAGAACGTCCATGCGCTCGCCGGCATCCCGGCCATCGCCCAGGCCATGTTCGCAAGCCTCCGCCACCGTCTCGAGGGCGGAGCCCCGCTCCAAAGCCGTACCCTGCGCGCCTGGGCTCCCGAAGGGGATCTCGCCCAGACCCTGGACGCACTCCAGCGGCGCTGGCCCGACCTCCAGATCGGCAGCTACCCCACCTTCCAGGGAGAGCGGCCGGCGGCCCATCTGGTGCTGCGCGGCACAGACCCCGCCCTCCTCGACCGCGCGGCCCGCGAGCTCGCGAGCCGGCTTGAGGAGCTGGGCGTCGCCGTCGAGGAGCCGCATCCGCCCAACCCAGAGACAGCTCCCTCATGACCACCCCGCCCACCACCGGCCGGGCCGCCTGCAGGCCGCCCACCATCGCCGACATCGCCGCCCTTGCCGAGCGGCTGCTCAAGGAGCTTCCCGAACCCTTCGCCCGGCTGCTCGCGCCGATTCCGGTGCGGGTCGAGGAGTGGCCCACAGAGGAGGTGATGGCCGACCTCGGAGTCGAGGATCCGCTCGAGATCACCGGCCTCTACCGGGCGGTCCCGGTCGGGGAACGGGAAAACCTGGCCCTTCCGCCCGCCGAGCCCGAGATGATCTTCCTCTACCGCATGCCGATCCTCTTTGAATGGTGCGAGCGCGGCTGCGCCCTCGAGGAGGTGGTGGCCGACGTTCTGGTCCATGAAATCGGCCATCATTTCGGCATGGGGGAGGAACAGGCGCGGGCCCTCGAACGCCGCTCGCAGGGGCGGGAGGAGGGTTGAGACGGCGCTCGGGCGCAACACCGTGGATCGCCAGGCGCAGCCGTGATAGAAACGGCACCGCCCCGGGCGGTACGGGGTGCGCCCACCACGCCTGATCGGGTCATGCCCTCATGCTCGCACGCTTGTTCGGCTTCTTCTCGGCCGATCTCGCCATCGACCTCGGCACCGCCAACACCCTGATCTACGTCAAGGGACGGGGGATCGTCCTCAACGAACCCTCGGTGGTGGCGATCGCCAACCTCCGCGACCGCAAGCACGTGCTGGCGGTGGGCGAGGAGGCCAAGCAGATGGTCGGCCGCACCCCCGGCAACATCGAGGCCATCCGCCCGCTCAGGGACGGGGTGATCGCCGATTTCGAGATCGCCGAGGAGATGATCAAACACTTCATCCGCCGGGTGAATCCCAAGCGCGCCTTCGCGAGCCCCCGGGTGATCATCTGCGTGCCCTCGGGTTCCACCGCGGTGGAGCGGCGGGCCATCCAGGAGAGCGCGGAGGCGGCCGGCGCGCGGCGGGTGTTCCTGATCGAGGAGCCCATGGCGGCGGCCATCGGCGCCGGGCTGCCGGTCACCGAACCGAGCGGATCGATGATCGTCGATATCGGCGGCGGCACCACCGAAGTGGCGGTGCTGTCCCTGGGCGGCATCGTCTACGCCCGCTCGATCCGGGTCGGCGGCAACAAGATGGACGAGGCCATCATCAACTACATCCGCCGCAACCACAATCTCCTCATCGGCGAGGCCACCGCCGAGCGCATCAAGAAGACCATCGGCTCCGCCTGCCTGCCCGAGGACGGCGTCGGCCAGGTGATGGAGATCAAGGGCCGGGACCTCATGAACGGCGTGCCCAAGGAGATCACCATCAGCCAGCGCCAGGTGGCGGAGGCGCTCGCGGAGCCCGTCAACGCCATCATCGAGGCGGTCAAGGTGGCCCTCGAACACACGGCGCCGGAACTGTCCGCCGACATCGTCGACAAGGGCATCGTGCTCACCGGCGGCGGTTCGCTGCTCCAGAACATCGACCATGTGCTGCGCCACGCCACCGGCCTGCCGGTGAGCGTCGCCGACGAACCCCTCACCTGTGTGGCCCTCGGCACCGGCCGCTGTCTCGAGGAGATGAACACCCTGCAGCACGTGCTGCAGGCCGCCTACTGAGCCGAAGGTCGGGCGGTGGAGGCGGTGCGCATGTACGCGGAGCCCTCCGCAGCCGTCCCCGATCCGCTGCCGCCGGACGATGATCTCCCCGTCCGCGCCGAACGGCGCGCCCGCCGCCGCCTGCGCGCCCTCTGGCGCAGCCTGTGGCAGCTCGCCCTCGCCCTGCGCACCGCCGCCCTGGTGGCCGCAGCCGCGCTCTTGATCGTGGTCTCCAAGGTGGACATCCAGCTCCTGCGCACCGTCCAGATGATGGCCACCGACGCCGCGGTGGCGGTGCTGGCGGCGGCCAAAATGCCCCTTGCGGCGGTGCGGACAGCGGCCCGCGAGGTGGGCGCCCTGCTCGCCGCGCGCAGCGAAAACGCCCGCCTGCGCGCCGAGGTGGAGCGGCTTCGGGAGTGGCGCAGCCGCGCCATCCGCCTCGAGGTGGAAAACCGCGCCCTGAGACGTCTGTTGGCGATGCCGCTGCTCGAGACCCGACCCCGGCGCACGGTCGCCCGGGTGGTGGGCGACGGCGCCAACCCCTTCGCCCGGCTGCTGGTGCTGGACGCCGGGCGCAACCGCGGCCTCGCCCGGGGCATGGCGGTGGTGAACGCCGAGGGACTGGTGGGACGGATCGTGGCGGTCGGCGAACGCAGCGCCCGGGTGATGCCGCTCACCGACCGCGATTCCCGCATTCCCGTGCTGGTCGGCAGCTCGGGCGACCCCGGCGTGCTGGAGGGCGACAACACCCCCAACCCCAAATTGCGCTTTCTTCCCCTCAACCCGCGGGTGCGGCTGGGCGACGAAGTGCTCACCTCGGGCCGGGGCGGTCTGCTGCCCCCAGGGCTGCCGGTGGGCCGGGTGCGCGCGGTGCGGGACCGGCAGGTGGTGGTGGAGCCCTATGTGGACTGGACCCGGCTCGATTATGTGGCGGTCCTGGACTATCCGGGGGTGACGCCCCCCGCTGCCGACCGTTCGCGGGCCACCGCCCCGGGCCATCCGCAACCCGGACCCCATCCATGACCCGCGTTCCCGCACGCCTGGCCCGGCCGCTCGCCGACACCATGCCGCCGCTCACCGGCCTGGCGGCGGTGATCCTCGATCGCGCCGCCTTGGGCTCCCTTGCTCCGGACGCACCCGACACCGACCTGACCCTGGCGGTGGCCTTCTACTGGGCGCTGTACCGCCCGGAGATCATGGGTCCGCCGCTGCTGTTCCTGCTCGGCCTGCTGTCCGACGCCCTGGCCGGGCTGCCGCTCGGCTTCACCGCCCTCACCCTGCTCGCCCTCGGCCTCCTGGTGCGCGGCGGCGCCCGCTGGCTCCCGGCCCAGCCGCCGCCGTTGATCTGGGCCGCCTTCGCGGTGGTGGCCGTCTCCGTCGCGCTGCTGCGGTGGCTGCTCGCCTCCCTCTACTTCGCCTGGCCCTTCGCGCCCGGCCCGCTGTTGCTCCAGCTCGGCCTCACCCTCCTCCTCTACCCGCCCATCGCCTGGCTGCTCGATCGCCTGCGCCGATCCGCGCCGGAGACCGACCATGCGCGCACCCCCTGAGCGACGCAAGGTGTTCGCGCGCCGGGCCTTTTTGGTCGCCGCCGGCCAGACCCTCGGCTTCGGCGCCCTGGTCGCGCGCCTCTGGCAGCTGCAGGTGCAGGACGGCGCCGCCTACCGCCTGCTCGCCGAGGAAAACCGGATCAACCAGCGCCTGGTGGTGCCGCCTAGGGGCCGCATCTTCGACCGCAAGGGGCGCCCGCTCGCCATCAACGAGCC
>Ga0256839_1006549_pt1 | contig 10157 bp, 17 predicted proteins | sample 354166metaG_FD_185968 | JGI IMG/M metagenome (GOLD analysis project Ga0256839, IMG submission 185968) | Hydrothermal vent microbial communities from Mid Atlantic Ridge, Atlantic Ocean - 354-166 | ecosystem: Environmental > Aquatic > Marine > Hydrothermal vents | place: Atlantic Ocean: Mid... | reverse complement strand
TATGATCAACCACAGTTGCCCGCGTCCGCCTTTGCCCTTCTTGGCAAAACACGCAATACCGATTGACAGACAGAAACCCAGCGCGATATGCTCGCCACCGCCTGCCATAAAGACTATTTCGATTACCGGATGTACGTCCGCTCGATGGCGCAAAGCCAAGGCGTGGCGGCAATGAGCCAATCAATGGTGGCGCTGCTTTGACTTTACCCATGAATTTTCCATAAACCGCCATCCACAGAAAGCGCCCAATTGCCTCGCATGGTCCTGATCGTGCGCTGGGCTCTTGCTCAACGTGCGATCAAAACCAATCGCAAAATGCTTCCCCGGATGCGCCCCTTGGTCGGCAATGCCAATATAAATCAGCATCCCCCAATGGGATCGGCGCGGTTACCGTATTTCCCATCTACACGCATTTTTCAAGGCCCGCAAGCCCCACATCCATAATAATTTCACGGCCAAACATATCCACAGCCAGCCTGCCCTGCGTCTCGCCCTTGATAACCCTGACAATTTCCGCCTCAAGCATGGCAAACGGGCCATGCAATAACCTCACCTTATCCCCAACCACGAACCTGCGAGGATCAGCCACCCGCGCCGCCGTTGCCACGCCAATCCGCGCGCGCCAGCGATGCACAAATGTATCTGGAATTGCCAGCGGCCCACGCTCGCTGGAGATAATGCCGGTCACATGCCGCATATTACAAACACCCTGCCAACCATTATCCGCATCACGCAGGCGAACGAACAAATATCCCGGCAAGGCGGGTATCTCACAATCACGCCACTTGCGGGTATGAGGCACCCGCGTCCTGACCACGCGCATGGGCATCCAGGTCACAAAGCCCGCATCCCGCAAGACACGATCAACAGCCGCCGTATGGGCAGCCTGAATAATGACGATATACCAGTTGCCTTCATTATCGTTGGCAATGGCGCGCCGCACCGCACGGGCGGCAGCAACAGCCTGATCACGCCCAAGCGCCGGGTTAATGCCCGTCCTGGCCGCTGAACATAATTCAACATCAAGCGGTACAGTCTCACGGCAATTCGCATCCCTTTTCCAGCCACCCTCACCCCAAACCGGCTGAGTGTTATCGTTCGCCAAAACCTGTTCAATATATCGCATGTGATCTCACCAATGAGGAATTTCAAACCTCCCCACTTTTATCACAGCGGCAAATAATATTCAAACTCAATGACACCCCGCGCAACAAGAATGACACCCTGTAATGAGCCGCATGACACTACCATCTATTTGTTTTTATTAACTAAATGACACTTGTGACACCATGACACCAAAATCCGCCTATATGGCGTATATATTAAGCTTAAACATCACGGGTTTCATTCAGTAATATTTACACTTGTGACACCAATAATGGTATATCTTTTAATATATTAAAAGAATAGGCCCGTCATACGTGTCACAAGTGTCATTTAGTTAATAAAAACAGCCTCTTAGCATTTTAATGATGCCTGTCATTGCCCGTCATATGGTGTCATTTATCCAATAAAACAAACAGCTATAAACATCCAGCACCTTGAGCCATCACAAGAATGGCGCAGTCTGAACACAAACGATTTGGGAAAATTACGCATGGCACAGGAAATCAATCAGCCCGCCCGTTTTTTTTCAGGATGTACTGTGATGACAGTGTGGAAGGTTGAGAAAAACGGGGGCGCGGGGGAAATTGTGCGCGAGGCCTGCGGGCCGGGACCGATGCCTTAAGGCGAAAACGCCCCGGTCCTATTCAGCCAGACCAAATGGAACAACCAGAATTGAACGCCCGCTGGCTGAACGCCGTCCATTTTTGATGTTATAGCCATTTTTGCGCATCAGCGGCGCAACCCGTCTTGCGGCGGTTCCCATCGCGCTGGCACTTTTCGGCCAGCCCGGTTCTTTCTTTTTTGATTCCGTGGCGACCTCATTCATCCCGGTCAGCAAGGCGGTGGCATTGCCTTCCCAGCCCGCCGGGTGGTACAGGTCCATCCAATCCTTGAGCGTTGATGCAACGGCATCACTTTCAAAGCTTATCGCATAGGCATCCTTGCGATTGGCCTCATACACCTCAATGAACGCGCCTGAACGCCAGCTAAGGCCGCCTGAACACGCTTCAACCCATCGGGCAAAGTCGGCCATGCGCGGCTGGCTTTCCAGCTTGGTGGTGTGCCAGTTGCGAACGCCCGCCGCCAACCCGTCAAATATCGCGCCATAGATCAACGGCAAATCTTTATTCAAGGCAATGTTCAAATCTTCCTCAGTCATGCGGCCTGTACCTTCCAGCGTTTTAAGCTGAAGCGGAATAGATCGATCAGCCAGGTCGCTTTGTTTGGAAAGGTCTGGAATACCATTCAACACAATCGGGTTTTGCGCCTTGAGAGACATCAGCCCATCATCACTGTGCAGCCGCCGGGTCACCATCGAGCCGCCGGTGGATATGCGGCAAAAACTATCAGATAGCGCACGCGAAACACCGCTTAAATTGTCAAATAACAAGGTATGTTGATGTTGCGCCATAATGAACAGATCGCGCTCTTCTTTTGGCGCTGATACGCGCTTGCTGTCCTGCGGGTCAACAATGTTGGCGATCAATTCAGAAAAGAAACTTTTGCCGCTGCCCATTTCGCCGGTCACTGTCAAAATGGTGTAAGGCCCGCTCGGGCGAAAGGCTCCAAGAAGCCAGCCAACGGCCAGCATAAAGTCACTATCGTTTTCAACATTGCAATATTGGCGCAACACATCAATCGAACTGCGATCAGCCATATCCTGTTCGGGTGTTGGCATCGCCAGCATTGTATCACTGCGGAGGAATTTGATTTCCTCGCTGGCGATGATTTTCCAACCCGCGCTTGATACATGAACCAGATCGCCCTTTTCATTGGCCAAATCAATAACGATATTTTCACCGTCAAAAGCAACCCGGCTCCAGGTCCGGTAGCACTGGCCTTTTGCCACTGCACGGGCAATCAGTGTGCGATAAACCTCCTCCTCAACCTGCGGTGAAAGAGAGCCATTGCTCGTCTCATAATACAGGCTGTTGAAAAAATTCTTGAATTTTGCATCGCGAATTTTTGAATGTTCGATGCGGCCACGAAAGGTGAATGTCGCATAGGCATTGTCCTTCACATCGCGCCAGAACTCGCAATCATCAAGCAGCTTTAACGCCCCATCGCTTTTTGGCGTGCGTTTTACCCTGGTTTTTTTGCCTGCCTTTTTATTATCATTGGCAACACTGTCACTAACTGTATCTGGTGCTGAACCCGGTTGAAAAGCGGTCACGTTTTCAGCCCTGTCTATCAGCTCATTCGCCTGATTTCTGGTCCATTTATCCACAACCGCATCGGCAATATCCCAACCCTGCGCACGGTCTTTTGGCGGGGTGATAATGGCAACGCCGGTTGCACCGGCTTCCAGCGCCAGTGCCGCAACCTTTTTGGCATAGGCAAGGCCGGGCTGATCATTATCCGGCCATATCACCACATCACGACCGGCAAGCGGAGACCAATCAACTTTGAGCGCCGCCTTGGATCCTCCGGGCGAGGTGATCGAGACGTAATCCGGCAATAAATTTTGCCCAATATCGGCGCATTTTTCACCCTCAAAAATCAGAACAGGAGCGTCGGTTTTTTGGGCCAGCCGGTCCAACCCGTATATCGGGCGCGGCTCTGGCCATGATTTCCAACGCCATTCTGATCTGCCAGATTTCACATGTTTGCAAAAAATCAGCGGGCGAAAGTCTTTGCCGGTTTTGTTGTCAAATCGATAAATCCAGCCAATCAAGGAGCCATGCGCGTCCAGATAGCCCCATTTCATGGAGGGCGTTTCGCCGGAATATAATCGTGCAGGCGGTGCCGGGGCATCCTTTGGCACCGGCATAACAATCTGCCAATCGTCTTTTTTCACCGCCGGTCTGGCTTTTGGCCGGGTGGTTATCGGCGCAAAAGCACCGCTGCTTCCAGAATCACTCATAAGGGTTAACCCCGATCATTTCAGCCACATTAAGGGCGGCACGGCGTTGATCGCCATTGGTGTGCAGATAGGCCGCAAGGCTGATTAAATCGCCACCATAATCGCCGGTGGAAAAATCTCCCCAGGCACCATTTGCCATGTTGATTTTAAAACTGCCCAGCCTGCGGTCATTGCGCAACGGGTTTTTTGCCACCCACTCGATACCGGCGCGCCTGCCATCCGGCAACCAGCGAAGCACAATGCTCTCAATATGCAACAATGCGGCGGCGTTAATGCGGCTAAAGTTGACGCGGCCAAAGCCCTGGTTGGTTGTCATTCATTCCGCCTCCGCAAAAAGTCCACCGATTGATGTATTGCTTGCTTTATTCACGGCACTCCGGCGCTCAACTTTCCCGCACTTTGCCAGTGCCATGCGCTTTGCAATATCGGCCAGATATTCTTCTTCACGCTCGATCAGGATTGATGAAAAGCCTTCTCTGGCCGCCGCCTCGCCCGTTGTTCCTGTGCCAGCAAAAGGGTCAAGAACCACGCCACCAGGTGGCGTTACCAATCGGCAAAGATAGGCCATCAAATCGACCGGCTTGACGGTTGGATGTTTCGACCCCAACCGCTCCGCCTTACTCGCCTTTGCAGAATAGAAAAAACGCGCCGCCGATTTATCATTGAGTCCGGGAAAAGTCGCCGCAACTTCATCGCTTCCATCGTGGATAATGTTTGCTGGCCATCGGCTTCCATCTACCACCCGACAACCATCAATATTGAGCGCTCCAACGCCATATTTCAAAACATTGTCAGCATTGCTTGTTTCAATAGGCTTTCGCGCCACGCAAATAGGTTCCCATGCGGGCTTTAAAGCCGTACCCCAGCCATGCCATTTTTTTGCGTCCACATGGATTGGATCCACCTTGTCTGCGTTTTTATGTTTGTAGGGAAAAATCCTAAATTCACTATTTACTTTTCCACCGGCCCGCGCGGGAAAAAGCCTCGCCTTCTTGTCTATATATTTTGAAATATTCAGCGATTTGGGAAAACCGCAACCATACACCCAGCCGATTTGATCGCGAATTTCAAAGCCAGCATCCTCAATCGCGCAAGCCAGCCGATGATATGTTTTTGTCGCTGCAAAGGCTAAAACATGACCGCCAGGCTTTAATACACGGAAAACTTCTTGCCAAAACCCAACGGCAAAAGCGGTCTCACCTGTGTCCCATTTTTGCCCCATAAAACCTGACGATGCGCGGGCATAGGCACCAGTGCCTCCCGCAGGAATCTTTACTTTCGCAGCATTTTCAGCAGAAAACCTTCTGTTAATCGAAACCAGCGCGTAAGGCGGGTCACAGACAACACTATCGATTGAATTGTCAGCAAAATCTTTTAAGACCTCACGACAATCGCCATGCCAAAGCGTTACCTTCCCGTCCAGAAATACTTTCCGATTTAAATCATCGCCCATTCATTCCGCCTCCACCAATTGCGCCGGGTCATCGCGGCGGTCGCGGAAATAATCCAGCGCCTGTTCAGCCACCGCGCGCGCAACCAGGTCATCAATCGGCGTTGCCATTTCTTCACGGATTATTTTCAACCGCCGTTCGGTTGGCTCATCCAGATAGATTTTTAAAATCATTGCCAATCTCCGCTTTGTTTCTACCGCTCGCTTGCGCGTAAACACGTGCGCTCGCTTGAAGAACCCCCGCCTTTATTCAATCCGCCGTCGGCTCCGCTGGAGCCTTCCCCGGAACCCCCGCCTCTATTCAATCCGCCGTCGGGTTCTGCGAACCCTTCCACGGAACCCCCGCCATTATTATCTTATGCCCAATCCGCGCGGCATCACACGCCAGTGCGTCCTGGGTAAAAATCCCCTGATACCGGCAACTGGCGAATTGCTCGCGACCGGAGAGGTCTATCCATGTATAAAAAACATCTGTCTGAAGCCCCCCATTAGCATTGCGGGAATAGCGAAAATCCTGAACCAGCAAACGGCCATTACCCAAGGGGTAAATCATGTTTTACCCCCGGCCTTACTCAACCGCCGCGCGTGACCCTTGCCGGGGCCATTGCGCCATGCAAAGCCATTGCCTGAGTCTTTACGATATGCATTCCCCTTGCCGGAGCCTTTACGATATGCATTGCCCTTGCCGGAGCCATTGCGATATGCATCTCCCTTACCTGAACCGTACCGCCATGCATTGCCATCACCCGATCCGTACCGCCATGCATCGCCATCACCAGAGCCATTGCGATATGCATTCCCCTGGCCTGAGCCTTCGCGCCATGCAAATCCATTGCCGGGGCCTTTACGCCATGCATTGCCGTTGCCGGGGCCTTCAATAATTATCGACCCGTATTTTGAGCCGTGCATGAGGTATGTCCGGCATTCGCTTCCTTTCGTTACGATGATAGTCACGTCACTGCAATCGGCCTCGATGCCATCGGCACCGTATTTTTCCCAGAACTGTTTTGATGTGAATTTAATCATTTTGCTATTTCTTATTTTTCGTCATGTGGCGGTCGCCATACCGGATGAGGGTTCAAATCCTTCCGCCCCCAGCCGTATTCAAAACCAAACGATAACCGCCATTGCCACCACTGGAATAGCTGTTCGAAATATCCCATCCGGTTAATTCGAGCCTCTGACGTAGCTGAAAAACACTAATCCTGATCTGATTATCGGCAGAAGTCGGCCCGCCATCGCGGCGATGTCCATAAACAACAGACACTAGGTTTCTCGTCAAAACCGGGTCCGGAAAATTATCAATCAGGCTTTTCAAAATCATATGCTTTGCGCCGGAGGGAACAATCAAAAGCAAAGCCTTGAAACTTATCGCCTCGTCTGGCATAGGCTGGTTACAAGTCGGACACATCATTTGCAGGCCTCCTGCTATTGTTTTTTCCGCCGCGCGAGGTGCATTTTTCAACCCCACCAGATGAAAAAGCGGTCACCGGATCACATGCCGCAAGCAGTGCCTGCAACATTTTTTCTCGTTCCGCCAATTCAGCCAATACCGCCGCCCCGGTTTTCGTTTCAGCTAAAAATTCAGCACGGATTTTTTCCAATGACGTGAACACTTTTTCGCGGTCTATGTTAAGACCGCGCAATTCAGCCAGCGCCGATCCGCGCAACTCATCGTTATTCATACGCGGTGGCGCTTTATCGCGTGGCGCATCGTCTGATTGCGCTTCAACAGCCCTATTGGCCATATCGCGCAAGCCTGCCGCCGCCTCGGCAAAAGCCTGTTCAGTCGCCTCATTGCTCAGTTCTTCATTCATTTTCTTCTCCTTTTTTCAATCTATCGCGGCTGAATGTCATGCGGCGTTTTCGGGCAAAGCAGCCGTGCCCGCCGACGAAAAGCCAAACGCGCGCTGTTACCATCCGCAAGGGTTGGCAGATTGTCTAAAAACCGTTCGGTTAAAGGCTCCGGCAATTCTCCCCAATCGCAATTTGATTGAGGCAAGAAATGCGCCCGCTCGGTGGAAAGCGCCAAAACATCGGCGCGGCGGACCTCGGATAGAATTTCACTACTCGGAACCGGGATACCAAAGGCCTGCCATATCGCCTCATCATGCGTATGGGTCAGCTTTCCCCATGCGGCATTAAATTGCCCGGCGGGTAATAGTGCCGCCATTGCCCGCTTTACCGGCGTGGTCATATCACCCAGATAAGCCTCATGCACATCGTGCAAAAGCGCATAGGGTTTTGCACGACCAACGGCGATTTTTTCGACCAGCAATGAATGCCACAGAACCGACACCTCAACCCGCGAATGACCGTCATAGCGGTTGATACGGGCCAGCGCAGTCACGATGTCGCGCATGAATATCGTGTCAGCATCGGGCCGCAGCAGGTTCCATGTCGAGCCGGTATATAGTGACTTTTCACTCATGCCATATCCTCTTGTTGATATTTTTCAGGCGCATCACCGTCGCTGGCGTTGCCAGCTTCCCCGGAACCCCCGCCATTTTGAATTTCAATATTTTCCTCATGTGTGTGAATACGCACGCCCTCGGTAATAAATCGCGCAGGCGGACCTGGTGGCGGCGCTGGTGGCGGCGCTGGACGTTTCAAACCGTCCGGCTTTGGATTTGAGGCTCCAATTCCCATCATTTATACCTTTTTTTGTGCTGCAATTTTTGCCAGCAGCGCTTCAGCCTCAGCCAATAGATTTTCATCAACGTCATGACCAACGACCTTTTCAATTCTCATTTCGTGCTGAAGCACCTTGATCTGCCGCTCACAATGGGCAAAATAGGCGCTGCGAATGCGCTGGAACAAACCGGATTCAACCGTCTTGGCTTTGCCCTTGCGCAGATGGTCGAGCGACCAAAATGGCAACCCGTATTTTTGCTCAAGCCGGTTCATCGCCGGGCCTAGATCATTCGGTCCGCGCATTTCGCGCCCGATCATGGTGCGGGCATAATTCCCTGCAACCTCAACATTATTCATTTGGGATGATCTCCTGTTTTTCGGGTAGGTCATACTTTTTTTCCTTTGCTATTTTAAAAACAGCAGCAGGAAAGGATTTTTTACCGCTTCCATGACCCATCCGGGGTAATTGATTACTTTTGCCTCACCCGCCACCAACGCATCAAACCGGCGGCGGGTGAGACATGGAGGCCGGGAGGGATGCCGCCGAATAAAAGCACCGGCAAGGTTGTTAAGCGCCGCAAGGCCCTTGCCGGTGAAGTTAACCCGAAGGAATTGACCGCCACGAACCGATGCCAGACCGGATGGACAGGCAATGAGGCGATATTCTTTCAGGCAGGGAGAAATTAGCATTACGAGCTGGTCCGGTAATGTGAGACCAGCATCAGAACAAGCCCGATCAATGAACCGACCGAAAGTCCGTAAACAAGTGCGAGGAAAAAAATCATGATTTCACCTTTTGACTTTGTAGTTTCGGGAATTTTTTGGCCATCACAGCAAGCTGGTCGGCACGACCTTCCCAGGCATAGGCCCGGTCAAAGGTCATTTGACCGCCGGACATATGAAGAAATGGACCCAGAACCCCATCGCGCAGGACGAATAGAACCGGCTGGGTTTTTGTATTTAAAGGATCAGAGATCATGCTTTCACCGCGCCTGTTTGGTTTTCGCTCGGGCATCCGCCCTTGCGCCCGTTCACGGGCTGGCACGGCTTATGTGCCGCTTGCCCTGCCACGGAGGGGGGCAAATCTTGCGCGGTTTTATTCAATCCGCCGTTGCTCGCTGTGCTCCCGTCCCCGGAACCCCCGGAAGTGTTCAATCCGCCGTCGCGGCGGTTGTCATTGGCAGATATTCCGGCAAGTTTACCGGCCAGGCGCTCATATTCGCGCAACGCCAATAATGGGAGCGGACCGCCATTCTCCCACCGGCAAACGGTCGCTTGCGAAACACCGAATCTTGCCGCGATGTCTTTTTGCGTCAAACACCGCGCCTCTCGAATGGCAACAATATCAATATCAGAATTTTCCATGCACTAAATATGCGTAACGAATATATTTTGTCAAGGCGAAATGGAGATAAAAAAAATACATAATGGATTTCATGAAGTTTGATGATCGACCAGAACCGGCCAAAAGATTAGAGAAAGCCCGCATTGCGCGCGGTTTTTCGACCGGGATTGCTGCCTGTGAATATTTTGGCTGGAAATACCCAACCTACAACCACCATGAAAATGGATTACGCGGCATCGTGCGCGCCGCCGGAAAATACGCCAAAGCGTTTCGCGTTTCCGAAGCATGGCTGTTGACCGGCGAAGGCGAAGCGCCTGAAGCGCCGCAAATTCCGCTGATGGGTTTTGCCGCCGGATCACTGATCGGCGAAAACATCATTCACGAAACCGCGCTGGAATATGCGCATTGCCCACATGGGGTGAAAAACGTCAAAAACGCCTATGCGCTCAGGGTGCGCGGCCATTCGATGGAGCCGCAATATTTTGAAAATGATATTATTTTCATCCAGCCGAATGTGGTGCCGAAACCCGGCGATACGATCATCATTCAGCAGCAGCAAATGGGCGAAATTCACGCCTTCATCAAGCGCTACAAGGGCAAAACCAACGGTAATCTTGTGACAGAACAGCACAACCCTAAGGCCCGTGTCGAGTATCCACTCAACAGCATCATCGCCCTGCACCGGGTGATGACCAGCAACGAATTGCTCGGTATTTAGCGGTGGCGATAATCCTGATCACCTGCCTTTCCCTGATCGC
>Ga0256839_1006548_pt1 | contig 10157 bp, 10 predicted proteins | sample 354166metaG_FD_185968 | JGI IMG/M metagenome (GOLD analysis project Ga0256839, IMG submission 185968) | Hydrothermal vent microbial communities from Mid Atlantic Ridge, Atlantic Ocean - 354-166 | ecosystem: Environmental > Aquatic > Marine > Hydrothermal vents | place: Atlantic Ocean: Mid... | reverse complement strand
ATGACCCAAATTTGAGGGTAAACTATTTTGCACTCATCAGGTCCTTAGACTCCGCTGAACCGGAGTCTAAGGACCTGATGTAATTAACTGACAAACAATCGTTTGGCGGTTAATTTACATCATTATTCACGATTTTCGTGAATAATCCGGGCTAAGGTAGTTGCCGGTGCCGCACACAATATAACCTTTCGGCTAAAAGGTTTTGCTGCACAACAAACCTTTTCCTGTTTTTGCGCACTTTTTAGCATCACTACCTGAATGGAACAATCCGGTTGATAAAAACAGGCCAATGCTATTATTCGCCAGAAATCAGGCACTCCGTTAGTGCCTGAACAGGTGTTGAAAACATGATCCTTAGCCATACAACCAATTATCCTTACTATTACGAACGGTATATATCCCTGAAAGCCGGTATTTTTATCGCTTTTTTAGCCTAAGTCATTGTTTATAACGATAATTTTTGTAGCTTGGGAGCCTTGTTTTAACGTAACCCTTGGTTGCGTTCAAAGTAAGTGTTAACCTATTTTATAACCAAAACCTTAACTTATGCGTAAGTACTACAAAATCAGTGGCTTACTGCCACTCCTTGTTCTATTAGTTTCGTTTCAGGCGTATTCTCAGGTAAAGCCTGTTATTCGTGAAAGGGTAATTTCCAAAGACGGGAAGCCCACCTTAATCAAACTGGCTGAATCGCGCACGGTACCCCTTTATGAAGCCGGGGAAATCCTGAAAGAGCAACTGGCCTTACCGGCCGCCAATGAACTGAAGATGGTAACCACCACTACCGATGATTTGGGTATGGTGCATCAAAAGTTTCAACAATACTATAAGGGTATTAAAGTTGAATACGCTACCTATAGCGCCCATGGCCACGGCAACAATTTGCAATTGATGAACGGTGAGGTACGGGACGTTGAAAACCTGAACACCAACCCCACCTTGTCGGCCGATGCTGCCCTGCAAATGGCCCGGCAGTTTGTTGGCGCCAAAAAGTATATGTGGGAAGACCCCGAACAGGAGCTTTGGGCTAAAAAAATTACCGGGGATGCCAAGGCTTCTTTCTACCCCAAAGGGGAATTGGTGATTGTGGATAATTACCTGACCACCGACCGGGACAAATACCGCCAGCCCACACTGGCTTATAAGCTTAACGTATATGCCATGGAGCCTTTAAGCCGCGAATATATTTACGTTGATGCCCACACCGGGGAGATCATCAACCGGGTACCCATTATTAAACATGCCGCAGCCACCGGTACGGCAGCTACCCGCTATAGCGGTTCACAAACCATCAGCACCGACAGCAATGCCGGAGCTTTCCGCCTGCGGGACTATACCCGCGGGCAGGGGATTGAAACCTACGATATGAATACCGGTACCAATTATAATAATGCCGTTGATTTTGTTGATAACGATAATAACTGGACAGCGGCCGAATGGAACAATGCGGCTAAAGACAATGCCGCCCTGGATGCCCACTGGGGAGCCCAGATGACCTACGATTATTTTATGTCGGTACATAACCGCAATAGTTTTGACGGTAACGGGGCCATCATCAAGAGTTATGTTCATTACAGCTCGAATTACGAAAATGCTTTCTGGAATGGCTCGGTAATGACCTATGGCGATGGCAACACCCGCTTTGATGCCCTTACCTCGCTGGATGTTGTAGCCCACGAGATTGGCCATGGCATAACCGAAAATACGGCCAATTTGGTGTATGAAAAAGAATCGGGTGCACTGAATGAAGCCTTCTCCGACATCTGGGGGGCCTCGGTGGAATATTTTGCCGCCCCCGGTAAATCAACCTGGCTGATTGGTGAGGATATTGATTTACAACAGGCAGCTTTACGTTCTATGAGCGACCCGAAATCACAGGGGCAGCCCGACACCTACCAGGGCACTAACTGGTACGATGTAAATGGATGTACGCCTAGTCAATCCAACAATTACTGTGGTGTGCACACCAACAGCGGGGTATTAAACCACTGGTTCTACATCTTATCGGTAGGCAAATCGGGCACCAATGACCTCGGCACTGCCTATAATGTTAGCGGCCTGTCGATTACTACGGCCGCCAAAATAGCCTACCGCGCCCTGAATGTTTACCTTGGGGCCAATGCCACTTACAACGATGCCCGTAACTTCACCATTCAGGCGGCCGAAGACCTTTACGGGGCAGGTTCCAACGAGGTTATCCAAGCCACCAACGCCTGGAATGCCGTGGGCCTGGGCGCCAAGTACGGCCAGGTAGCCTACTGTGCCTCCAATGGCCAGACTACTACTGACGAATATATTGGCCGGGTACAACTCAACACCCTTGATAATGCTACCGGGGCTTCGGCCGGTGGTTACGGTGATTTCACTAATATTTCTACCGATCTTGATATAAACTCAGCCTATACGATTACCATTACCCCTACCTGGACAGGCACTGTATATAACGAAGGTTATGCCGTATGGATAGACTATAATGCCGATGGCGACTTTGCCGATGCCGGTGAACTGGTATATTCCCGGGCTGCCTCCAAGGCCACCCCGGTAAGCGGCAGCTTTACCGTACCTTCAGGGGCTAAGGCCGGAACTACCCGTATGCGGGTGTCGATGAAGTACAACGCCATCCCCACAGCATGCGAGTCGTTTCGCTGGGGTGAAGTGGAAGATTATACGGTGAATATCACTACCGGCACCCCGCCCGTTTGTGATGTGCCCACCGGCCTGGCCGCTAACTCTGTTACCTATAATTCGGCCACCCTTACCTGGACAGCCGTTGCCAGTGCTGTAAGCTATGACGTACAATGGCGGGCAACCGGGGCCACAACCTGGACAACCACCAATACCACTACGGCCAACCTGGACCTGACCGGTTTAAGCGAACAAACCACTTACGAATACCAGGTACGCACTAACTGTAGTTTTGGCAGCTCGGCCTACTCGGCCCCGGCCAATTTTACTACTACCGCAGCCCCGGTATGTGATGTGCCCACCGGCCTGAATACGACCAATATTACCTATAACTCGGCTACCCTCAACTGGACAGGCTCCGCCAACGGGCAAAACTATAATGCCCGCTACCGGGCTGTAGGCACTACTACCTGGACCACCAGCAATACTACGGCCACAAGCCTGAACATCAGTGGGTTAAGCGCTGCCACCGATTATGAGTTTCAGGTAAATACGGTATGCTCCTTTGGTACCTCGGCCTATTCGGCTTCGTCAACGTTTACCACCAACCCGTTACCTCCTTGCAATACGCCTACCGGCTTAAGTTCGAGCAGTATAACGGAGTCCTCGGCTACCCTGAGTTGGTCGGCCGTAACCGATGCCGCCAGCTATGATGTGCAGTACAGGCCAACGGGCACAACTACCTGGAGCAGCGCCAATACAACAGCTACTTCAATAACCATCAGCGGCCTGACAGCCAGTACCACCTATGAATATCAGGTGCGGACAAATTGTACCTTTGGTACTTCTTCAGCCTACTCGGCTTCGGCCACGTTTACTACCCTGGCCGTGACCATTACCTACTGTTCGGCCAGCGGTAACAACCAGAACTACGAGTACATAGACCTGGTGCAACTGGGCTCTATCAACAATGTTACCGGGGCCAATGGTGGTTATGGTGATTTTACGGCCCAGTCAACCACACTGGTTACAGGCTCCACCAACACCATTAGCTTTAGTGCGGGCTTCCCGGGCTCTTCGTATAATGAGAACTGGAAGATCTGGATTGACTTTAACCATGATGGTGATTTTGCCGATGCCGGGGAGAACATTGTAACCGGCTCTACCAGCAATGCCGCTACCTCCAGCGCCAGCTTTACCGTGCCTGCCGGGGCGGCCCTGGGCGCCACCCGCATGCGCGTAGTAATGGCCTGGAATACTACCCCGCCCTCGTGTGGTACTTTTACCTATGGTGAAGTAGAAGACTACACGGTGGTAATATCGGCTACCGCGTTAAATTCTTTTGCCGGATTTAGCAATACGAACAACGGAGAAGAAATTAACCCCGATTTGTGGAGCCTGAGCCTGCAAACTTACCCTAACCCGGTAACGTATGAACTCAACTTTAATTTCAACGAGTTCAAGGAAGTAAACGATATTAAAGTTTACGACCTGAATGGCGTTGAAATGAGCCGCTTTAGTGCCAACAAGACGTTTAATACCGTGGACGTTTCACAATTGGCCAATGGTGTTTACATTTTGTTTGTAGATACGGAAAGAGGAAAGTTTGAGACCAGGTTTATTAAGCAATAAACCTGCATAACAGTAAAAAAGGGCTGCCTTGCGGGCAGCCCTTTTTTATTTGGGCCAAACTGTGGCAATTAATTCGGCCTGCCGGTCAAAATCGGGGCAGGTGTTGCTGCCGGTGATACCGCCAAACCGGCAAATCTCTTCTCCCTGCACATTGTAAACATAAACCAGATGATCGGGACAGCCGATACAAAAATCTACCAGATATACCGTTTGCCGGTGATATTCGTAGGCCTCAACTTTCCCTTTACCCCCGGGGGCATCAGCCGTAAACCGGATAATTTTTTCGCTAAGCCAGGCCGGCAGCGAGTCTGTGGGCGCCAAAGCAGGCGGCTGCGCCTTACAGGCGGAGAAAAAAAAGCTGAATAGTATAAAAAGCACAATTCTGTACGTTATCACCATATTAATCCGGGGTTAAGGGTACATTAATTCCCCTGCCGCTATCTTCACCGGCAAATAATTTTCCCTGGGCGGTATCGGGCAGGAATGGTCGGGGTTATACACACAATACGGGTTATACGCCATATTGAAATCCAACACCAATTCATCATTATCGGGCAAATCCAGCACCAGGTAGCGGCCACCGCCATAGGTTTCGTTGGCCGAGGTTTCGTCATAAAAAGGAATAAACAAAGCCCCTTGCTTACGCCCCGATGCCGCGGCACGCTTGCCCTGGTAAACATTTAACGACAACGACTTACCTTGCAGTTCAAAATCAACCCGGGCGTAAACCAGGTATTCGTACGCCTGCCCACCGGTGGTTTGCATAGTAAACGTACGGCCATCATTAAATTTGGTCAGCTTACCGGTTACACGGTAACTGTAATCTACCGGATAATACTTCAGGCCGGCAAAACCGGCCAATAATGCTTCGGTGAGCATGGTTTTCCCCGGGGTTTTATAGTCGGCATCTTTTTGCTGCCGCCAGGTCGTTACTTTTTGATAATGGTCTTCCTTGTTGTCGGCATAAATAAAGCCCTGGGCCGGACTCAGGTAGCTTAACAGCATCAAACAGGCAGCAGGGAAAAAAATCTTACTTTTCATTATAAACTCGTGCTTAAAAGTTAAACAAGGCGTAAAGATAGTTTTATCTTCATCGATTCAAAACCCTGCCCGACAAAGCAGCCGGACTAATATCCTTTAAAAAGATACGCCTGAGCACCGAGGGAAGTAACAAACGGCTGCTGCTCCATTAAGTCATTTGCATTTAAGGGTAACGACAGCCCAAACTGATAGACAAATTTTATATACTTAAACCCGGCTTTAAGGGTGACAGCCGGTTCTAAAAATGACCGGGTAATACTTAGCCGGCCCTGGCGGGCATTTACCACAACAAAACGCATGGCCAGACCGCCATCAACCACAGCCGTACTAAAGCCAATATCGGGCTGAATAAATACCCTTTGCATGGCCGCATCGCGGTAGTCGGTAAAATAACCATTGTTGTAACGGGCATACATATTGCCGAAACCATAGCCGGTAAATAGTTCAAAACGCGTGCGTTCACCAAGCCTGCGGTAATAGCCCAGGCCCAGTTCGATAAAGTTGTTGCGGCTGTAGTCTTTGGTGGTATCGGCCTTACCAGGCGTAAAGCTGCCGTTAAGCAGCAAACCGAAGTGGTTGGTTACCGCATAACTGGCCTGTGGCTCAAAGCCCGCTGAGCCGATGAAGGCCCCTGCCTGCAGTTCACCCTGGTGACTGAGCAGTGGCGTATTAACCCTGTTGGGAATATACAGGGGGGCACAGCTACCCAACCACAGAAGCAGTATTAGCCCCCCGAATAAAGTTCTGCTATAAGCCATAATCTTGATGTTTACGGGTTAGCAAAATGCCCACAACATCCGGAGTATTACGCGGCAGCTTATCCTGCAACAAATTTACACGTGAAAAAACTTTACCGCAACATTGCCCTGTCTTTGTTTACGAGGATATCCGGCTTTTAAGCAAACATATTTAAAGGATAAATTGAGCCGGATATGCTGATAACCATAGAGCACAATAAGGCACCAAAGAAAGGAATATCGCCAGGGTAACGGGTAACGAACACATGTCTATACAGGCCATGCACGGCCTTGCTTTGCCACGCACATAACACAGGAGGGGCGGGCCGAAACTCTCGGATTACGCAAACACGCAATAATAGCCCAGGGGAATACAAAGCTTCTTATCCTTGGAGTTGTGGAATCGGGATTTTTTTTCAAATTCTTTGGTAAAATATGGGTAAAGAATAGCTTTGCTGGTTCATATTCACGTTGTCATATGTAAAGGTTAAACCTTTCGATAGTCTTCCTTTTGGTGCTGCGCTTTACGGTTGTAGCACAAGAAGATAAAAAGAAGAAAGAGACACCCAATTTATTTTTACCACCGGATGGTGAATATGCGTATGTGCTGCCAATGTATAAATCTACTTTCAAAATCACCAAAATGGACTGCCCTGCCGAGGAGCAGATGGTCCGTATGAAGCTGGAGGACGTGGCGGGGATAAAAGAACTGAAATTCGATCTCCCCAACCGACTGCTTGAAGTCATTCACACGGGTGATGTTGAGGCGATTAAGGCCTCCCTTGATGAACTTAATTTGGGTACATCCCATTTGGTAACTTCCGCTTTTACCCGGACAGGTACCCGCGACCAGGGCATCCAACGTAAAGCCTTGTGGGTTATCCTGGCCATCAATTTTGGCCTGTTTGTGATAGAAATTACCACAGGGTTTATCGCAAACTCCATGGGTTTGGTGGCCGATTCCATTGATATGCTGGCCGACTCACTGGTTTATGGGCTAAGCCTGTATGCCGTAGGCAGCCACCTGGCGCGCAAGAAGCGCATTGCCAGAATTAGCGGCTATTTTCAGCTTTCACTGGCCGTACTCGGGTTTACGGAAGTAGTGAGGCGGTTTCTCGGGGCCGGGGATTTACCGGTATTTCAAACCATGATCGTTATCTCTATCATTGCCCTGGCCGGTAATGTAGCCTCATTATTCATCCTGCAACGCGCCAAAACCGAGGAAGTACACATGAAGGCCAGCATGATTTTTACTTCCAACGATATTGTTGCTAACCTCGGGGTAGTTTTGGCGGGGGCTATCGTCTTCTTTACCCATTCTAAAATCCCCGACCTGGTCATTGGCGCCATTGTCTTCTTCCTGGTGGCACGTGGGGCGTTCAGGATATTAAAACTGGCCAGATAGGTCAGGCTTCCTTCCTGGCGGTGGCCCGTTTGAGCCAATTGCCCGGGCAAATGCCCATCATGGCCATCGGACAAAAGCTTACCAGGCCGGTGAGCAACAACATGCTGCCGATAACCAGTAAAACAATGGCCAGGGTACCGGTAACTGTGCCGGTGAAATAGAGTACAGCAATTACGGCCGCTATGACCAGCCTGACGATCCTGTTGGTGGTTCCAAGTTGTTTCATAAGTACGGGATAAAAAGTGTTTAAGAATAAGAAAAGTAAATCAAGCACCCTGCGGGTGCGCTATATTTTATTTTATGTTTTAGTAGTTTTGATTTCATGTACCACCTCCGCAAACAGGTCCCGGCAACACAAACCGGTGGGGTTTAATATCTCGCACTTTTCCTGCACCTTATGGCGGTAATGCTCCATGGTGCTTTGCCAATCGGTAATGTTAAACACCTTAACGGTTTCTTCAATCTGCTGGCGGTCCACATTATTGCAGTAGCAAATAATTTGCCGTTGGCTGCCTTCTTTAAAATACAACTCCCGTTTGAGGGCATCTTTCATTATCAGTTGCTGCTTGCCGAGGGTATAATAGGCCACTGCACAGGAAGGTGTCATGCAGATATGGAAATCATCCTCCGGGTCGGTTTGCTTATAGGTAGCCGGCTGCAGGTTTGAGCGCAACACCGTAGTGGGCACATCGGCCCCCGGTTGCCGGCAAACGGGGCAAGGGGGCACTTCCCTGATTATTTTTTGCCGGTTTGCTGTTGCCGGCAAATCAACCGGGTAATGGCCCTGATTGATGCTGTTGATTAACGCCTCAACCGATAGTTTACTGTCATCAAGTATAAACTCACCCCTCCCGGCCGCATGGTCCACATGCTTTTCCACCAGCCCGGGAAGCCCTTCCACCTGCTTTTCCACCGTGCGCGAACAGCTTGCGCAAGACATGCCTTTAATGGGAAGGGTAACTGTTTTGATTGCCATGGCTTAATTTCCTGCAGATGTTGGCTTATCTTGCTTAACCTTATAGCCGGAAGCATTGATGGCTTTGATAATCTCTTCTTTGGAGGTGGCCGCGGGGTCATATTTAACTACCGCCTGCCCCCTGGCATACGAAGCTTTAGCCTCTATCACACCATCAAGCTTGCCAACTGCATAATTAATAGGCTCCTCACAGCCATTGCACGTCATGCCGGCTACCGGCAACACCACTTCCTGCAAGCCGCTTACGGCAATGGCCGGGGCAGCAGGGGCCGTCACCAGGTTGGCCGATACAACTTTGTAGCCGGTGGCATTTATGGCGGCTATAATGCCATCTTTACTGGCAGCTGCCGGATCAAACTTAACCGTAGCCGTACCCTCAGCATAGCTGGCATGGGCAGCAATAACCCCCGGCACCTTCAGGGCGGCATGCTTAATGCCTTCTTCACAACCGCTGCAGGTCATCCCCTCAACGGCCAGGGCTACTTCATAAAGTGCCGATTCATTAACCGTAGCGGCAGGTTTTTGAATTTCAGGATAAAACAGCCTGGCATAATAGGGGAAAGCCAGCATGACCATAGCAAACACGGTAACCAGGCCCAAAAACATCTTCGATTGAATGAAAGGCTGTTGCTTTTCTTCACCCGGCCCACAGGCACATTCCACCGCCATTCTTTCAGACCGGAGTTTCTGGTACCAGGCAAAACCCAGCACCATTACCGTCAGGCCAATTAAAAACGGCCGGAAAGGTTCCAGCCAGGAAAAACTGGCCGCTATACCACTGGCGCCTGAAATAAGCGCCAACACCGGGGTGATACAACACATTGAGGCAGTGATAGCCACCAACAGGCCTGCCCCGGCCGACTTTGCACTAGCGTTATTCTTACTCATAAGGCAACTTTGTTTAATTTGTTTACGGATTGCAAATCGTTAAGTACCGGCAACAGCACGCCAATATTTTCCTCCACCACCCGGTAAAAGATGGTTTGGCCCACCTTGTTGTCCTTAATCAGGCCGCCATCTTTCATCTTGCGGAGATGCTGCGATACAGCCGGCACTGACATATCCAGGACATCACTCAAATCACAGGGGCACATCTCGCCTTCATTATAAATAAGGAAGAGCATCTTCAACCGTACTTCATTACCCGCCAGGTTAAGCACCCGGGCTACATCGGCAATTTTCGGCCCTACCCGCTCAATATCTTCTTTACAGGCCTTAAGCTGATTCACATCGGCCAATACGCGGATACAGGTGTTTTCCATAACTAATTGTTTAAGCAAATTCTTAAATAAGAACCCAAGGGTAAGAAAAAAGTTGCAAATACCCTTCATTATTTAAGTAAATTCTTAAATATAGAACAAACAAGGGATAATTTACGTTTCTTTGGATGATTAACAGCGCTACTATGATACCGGCAGACCTTACAAAAGACATTAAAACACGGCTGAGCACCATCAAAGGGCAAGTAGAAGGCATCATTAAGATGATCGACCTCAATAAAGACCCGGAAAGTATATTGGTACAATTCAAGTCAGTGGATAAGGGTTTGCAGAAAGCCCGCTATTTGCTGCTTGATGAGGTGTTCCGTAAATCGCTGGCCATTAAAATTGTGGAGACTGTGGATGCCTGCCCGGGCAACTGCGGTAAAGAGGAAAAAATAGCCCGGGTACTAAAAGAGTTTCCGGATTTGAGCCTTGATGACCTTGCAGACAAGATGAAGGAAATTGCCGAGCTGGAGAAG
>Ga0256839_1006547_pt1 | contig 10158 bp, 11 predicted proteins | sample 354166metaG_FD_185968 | JGI IMG/M metagenome (GOLD analysis project Ga0256839, IMG submission 185968) | Hydrothermal vent microbial communities from Mid Atlantic Ridge, Atlantic Ocean - 354-166 | ecosystem: Environmental > Aquatic > Marine > Hydrothermal vents | place: Atlantic Ocean: Mid... | reverse complement strand
CGGGTAGCGCGTCGGAAAGCCGCTTAACCGTTTCATAGACCGGATTTAGCGTGTCGTGGATCTCGTCAATTGGCTTCAACCCATTAATCTCGGCCATATTGCTGACCGGCTCCAGTCTTGGCCCTTCTCCGGTTTCAAACCACAGCTTCATACCGAGTGCCTGCGGCAGCAACAGGATATCGGCAAATAGAATAGCTGCATCAAAGCCAAAGCGCCGGATTGGTTGCAGGGTTACTTCTGTGGCAAATTCAGGATTATAGCACAGGTCTAAAAACCCGCCTGCCGTGGCGCGCAGCTCGCGATATTCTGGCAAATATCGTCCTGCTTGGCGCATAATCCAAACAGGTGGCGTTTTCTGGCTTTCCCCGGCTAGGGCTTTTAGTAATTTTTTCTGTTCAGGCATGGCTTTGTTTCCTTCCCTCTTAAATATAATATTTAAGAGAAGTTGTTTTGGTAGTAGATACCTATGAATCATGGGGATTACCATAATTGAAATTTAACTCACCGTATTATCCACGGCGGCATTTCATCATTGATGTTGATATTACTGGTTAATTCCCATTTTACCCACAAATTCAAAACATAAATTAATTTTTACTCACAAAGAATAAGTCTTGCAGAAATTCTGAAAAACGGTGATAGAAGCAGTCATATCCAGCGCCCCTGTAGATATTTCCAACTTATCCACAATTTCATCCACTGGAGCCAGCTATGACTCAGCCTCTTATTCTCGCCTCCCAATCGGGTGCTCGCCGCGATATGCTGCAAAACGCGGGCTTGTATATAGAGTGCCATCCGGCGCGGATAGACGAAGCCGCGCTTAAAGCTGCCTTTTTAGCCAAAAACGCGCCGCCCAGAGATATTGCCGATGCGCTTGCCGAACTGAAGGCGCGGCGGGTGGCTGGTAAATACCCTGATAGGCTAGTGCTCGGGGCTGACCAGATTTTGGTCCATAAAGGTGTAATATTTGATAAACCCACAAGCATTGACGAGGTAAGATCCCAGCTCCTGATGCTGCGGGGGCAATCTCACCTGCTGTTTTCGGCGGTGGTGATTTATGATCGGGGTGCGCCTGTATGGCGCCATATTGGCCGCGCAGAGCTGACAATGCGGAGGTTTAGTAGACCGTTTCTAGACACATATCTGGCCAAAGTGGGGGATGACCAATTTACAACAGTTGGCGGATATAAGCTCGAATCGCTCGGTTCACAGTTGTTTTTATCGGTGAAAGGGGATTATTTTAGTGTATTAGGCTTGCCACTCTTGGAAGTTTTGGAATTTTTACGAGGAAAAGGCATTTGTCAGACGTAACTGAACACAAACCGCCCTTGCTGGCAGGGGTTGTTGGCTATCCGATTAATCATAGCCGATCGCCCTTGATGCACAATTATTGGTTGAGAAAATACGGAATACATGGGTTTTATATTCCTATTTCTCTTGCCCCTGCTGATTTTGTTGCGGGCATACGCTCTCTACCGCGTCTAGGCTTTAAAGGGGTTAATATCACCATTCCGCACAAGGTTTCTATGCTCGGCCTTGCTGATAGTGTAACCGACCGTGCGGCGCTGATCGGCGCGGTAAATACCATTACGTTTAAAGAAGATGGTTCATTTCGTGGCGATAATACAGATAGTTACGGGTTTACCCAGAATATGCGCCAAAATGCTCCAGACTGGGATGCTCGCTCTGGCCCCGCGCTTGTGCTCGGCGCGGGCGGTGCGGCGCGCGCCGTGGTTTCAGCGCTGCTTTCTGAAGGTGTAACCGAGTTGCGATTGGCCAACCGCACCCGACAGCGGGCACAACTTATAGCCGATCAATTCGGCGCAAAGGTGCAAGTGGTTGATTGGAACCGCGCCTCCGATGCCGTTGACGGCGCGATGACGATTGTGAACACTACATCTCTGGGCATGCAAGGCCAGCCGGACCTGATGATCAGCCTCGACTTAGCCCCGAAAGCAGCCACTGTCTCGGATTTGGTCTATGCCCCGCTCATAACGCCGTTTTTGGAGCGTGCGGCGGCGCTGGGGCTAAAAACCGTTGACGGCCTTGGCATGCTGCTTCACCAGGGCGTCCCCGGGTTCGAGCTGTGGTTTGACCACCGCCCCGTGGTCGATGATGGTTTGCGCATGGCTGTGCTTGACCGATGAGCATCAAGCTTGGCCTCACCGGATCTATTGGCATGGGCAAATCCACTACGGCCAATTTTTTTCGTGAATTCGGCGTGCCGGTGTGGGATGCCGACGCCGAGGTGGATAAGCTGTATGTGGCTGGAGGCGCGGCGGTTGCGCCGATCGGGGCAATGGTGCCGGAAGCAATAAAACAAGGTTTTGTGGACCGTGACGTGCTGAAATCCGAAATCGCACGGGATGAAAGGTTTCTGGGAAAGATCGAGGCGGTTGTGCGGCCTCTACTTGCAGAGTCGCGCCAAAACTTTCACACGCAGCACCAAAAAAGCGCGGTCATGCTTTTTGATATTCCTTTGCTTTATGAAACCGACTCTGAGGGCTGGCTGGATAATGTGTTGGTGGTTACAGCCCCTGAACATGTGCAGCGCCAACGCCTACTGGCGCGTGGCTCTATGGATGAGGCGCTGCTGAACACTATTCTTGCACGCCAGATGCCAGATAATGAAAAACGTGCCTTGGCGGATTTTATCTTTGACACATCACAAGGGCTGGACCACACGAAAGCCCAAGTTAAGGCCCTTATTCAGGCATTGGAGCAAGAAGGTGCGTGAGATTGTGCTCGATACCGAGACCACAGGCTTGGACCCCTTTACTGGCGACCGGATTGTGGAAATTGGCGCGGTGGAGCTATATAACCACATGCCCACTGGCGAGGTTTACCACCAATATATCAACCCCGAACGCGATATGCCCGCGGGCGCATTTGCGGTGCACGGGCTAAGTATCGAGTTTCTGTCAGACAAGCCGGTTTTTGCCACGGTCGCCAAGGAATTCCTTGATTTCATTAAGGATTCCCGCCTAATTATCCACAATGCCGCTTTTGATATGAAGTTTCTGAACGCGGAGCTTGATTGGTGCAGCCAGCCGCAAATTCCGATGGGGCAAGCGCTGGATACGCTGGCCATTGCCCGCAAAAAATATGCCGGCGCGCAAAATTCGCTGGATGCATTGTGCCGCCGCTTTGGCATAGATAATTCCAACCGGACACTGCACGGTGCCCTGCTTGACTCGGAAATTCTGGCGGAAGTGTATTTGGAGCTGATCGGCGGACGCCAGCCTGATTTTGCCCTGAAAGTGGTGCAAAACACGGGCAGCAATACCCCGAACGGCGATTATGCGCCACCCCAACGGCCTACGCCATTGCCCGGCCGGATAACGGATGAAGAATCCGCCGCCCATCTTGAATTTATCAAGGAACTGGGCGGCGAGACGCTCTGGAAACGCTAGTTTTTTGGCGCTGCGGCGGCCTCTGCCTGGGCGCGGCGCTGCAATTCCTGCTGATAAAGGGTCAGGAAATCAATGTTATCAAGGTTCAGCGGCGGGAAGCCTCCGTCATGGGTGATGTCGCTGACAATCCGGCGTAGATACGGGAATATCTGGCGAGGACACTCGATGAGCAGGAATGGGTGCATTTGCTGCTCGGCAACATTATCCACCTCAAACAGGCCTGCATATTCAATTTCAAGAATGAACAGCTTGTCGTCTTCGAAAGTGGCATTCACTTGCAGCTTGATCACCACTTCAAAGTGTTTATCCGCCTTTTTTTGCGCGTCCAGCCCCACTTGCACATTAAAATTTGGCTGGCCTTTTGGGGCTTTTCCTTGCTGGGCTGCCACATTTTCAAAGCTCAAATCGCGCACATATTGGGTCAATACCTTTAATACTGGCTGCGGCGGCACTTGGCCGGGCTGCGGTGCGGCGGCGGGCTTGGCTTCATCTGCCATTTTATCAATCCTCGTTGGTCAAAAAATCACAATCCCGCTTAGCACTTCTTTTCGCGGTCCACAATATCAAGGGCGCTTGGTCCAGCCAGAATCTCCGCCCTCACCGTCATCCACCACCTCGAATTCGCCATCAATAATGTCAGGCGCTTGCTGGCTATTGGCGGCAGCCGCATAAATTTTCATCTGTGCCCGGGCAGCGATCCACTTTATAAGCAGCGCCCTAAACGGTGGCACCATCAGAAAAAAGCCGATGCTATCCGTAAAAAACCCCGGGGTGAGCAGCAAAATCCCTGCCACCAGAATAAGCGCACCATTCGCCATGGGGCCAGCGGGGCTTTGGCCGGTTTCTGCCGTGCGTTTCAGCTCTTCCAGCGTTGAAAGCCCTTGGGTGCGCAGTAGCAACGAGCCGATCAGCGCGGTGGCCACTACAATGCCGAGGGTTGGCCACAGGCCTAAAAACCCGCCAAGCTGGATAAACAGCCCGATTTCTACAATCGGCACGCCAACCAGAATCAAAAACAACCACATTTCGCTCACCTCACATTTTTGCCACGTTCAGCCCATAGACTTGAGACACCACAATGCTTACATAGTGCTGCAACGGCCCCAATGCCAATAGCGGGGCGAAAATAGGTGGAAAAAGGCGCATATTATGGGTTCAAGTTTGATTCAACTTCTGTTTCTGGCGGTTGTCGTGGTGTTTCTGGTTATGCGGCTTCTGGCCGTGCTTGGCACGCGCGAGGGGTTTGAACCAAAGCTGGAGGCCAAAGGCGGCCGCAAAACTGGCCATTTGAAAGTGATCGAAGGGTCAGACGACCCCGATATTACCGATTTTGCCGAGGCTGATAGTCCAACCGGCCGTGCTTTGGCAGAAATGAAGCGGGTAGACCGCAACTTTAATGTGAGCGAATTTGTAGCCGGCTCGCGCCAAGCCTATGAGATGATCATAATGGCGTTTGAAAAAGGCGACCTGAAGCTGCTTGAAAGCCTGCTGGCACCGGATATTTACGAGAGTTTTTCCAAGGCTATTCATGAGCGCGAGGAAAAGGGCTACGAGGTAGAGGCCACCTTTATTGGTGTGCGCGAGCTTACGCTGAAATCGGCCCGTTTTGAAGCCGATGAAAAAGAGGGCGAGATCACCATGCGCTTTGTTGGCGAGCTTACATCTGTGGTTAAAGACAGCGCCGGAAACGTGGTGGAAGGCTCCCCGAGCGAGATCAAACGCCAGACAAACATCTGGACTTTTGCGCGCCTGATGGGCACCGACAACCCGAACTGGTTGCTGGTTGCTACCGATGAATAATGGTTTTTACCCGTAATATCATAATGATAGCGGCGCTATGTCTGCCTGCCAGCCTCGGTGCCGCTACCTATACCCAGCTTTCCTTTTCCGCCATTTCCGGCTGGGAGGAAGATGATCTTGCGCCGGCACTGGCCGCTTTTTCAAGAAGCTGTGACAGCATTCGGCCAACAGCCGATATTCCCGTGCGGGATTGGGATAAGGTCTGCGCTTTGGCTAAATCCGGCCCCGGCCCGGCCCGCGCATTTTTTGAGAAAAACTTTACACCAGTGCGCATTACCACGGGGTCGCGCGCGCTTTTTACCGGATATTACGAGCCAGAGCTGCATGGCTCTCGCATTAAAACCGAAATCTACCGCTATCCGCTTTATCGCCGTCCGCCCGAAATTCAAACCGGTGTGGCCTGGTACAGCCGCGCCGAAATTGAAGGCGGTGCGCTGGCGGGGCGGGGGCTGGAGCTGGTGTGGCTTGATAACCGCGTGGATGCGTTTTTTGTGCATATTCAGGGCGCGGCGCGGATAAAGCTGGCAGATGGCAGCCTTATGCGGGTTGGCTTTGCCGGGCGAAACTGGCAGCGCTACCGTTCGGTCGGGCGAGAGCTGATCCGGCAGAATATTTTAACACCTAGCCAAGCCAGCATGCAGGGTATTCGGGCATGGGCAGCCACCAATCCCGAGGCCGCCACGCAGGCCTTGCAGCATAATACTTCGTTTATATTTTTTAAGGAGCTCGAAATTCCTGATAATCTTGGCCCGATTGGTGCCCTACAGGTGCCCTTGGCCACTCTACGATCTGTAGCGGTGGATGATTCCTATACTCCGCTTGGCGCGCCGGTCTGGGTTAGGATGGACGCGGGGCCAAGCTCGCTTAACCAGCTTATGGTGGCGCAAGATACCGGCAGTGCGGTAAATGGTGCGCAGCGGGCCGATATCTTTTATGGTTCGGGCGATGCAGCGGGTGACAAAGCGGGAAATATCCACTATTCGGGCGAAATGATCACGCTTGTTCCCAATGCCACTGCGGCCCATTTACGAGGCCACTAAACCATGGCGCGTCGTAGAAAAACCCTCTCGGAAGAGGACCAAAAGCTGTGGGATATGATTAAGCAATCCGCCGAGCCGCTGCATGCGGTGAGCTATGCGCCCCCTGCGCCCGCCATTCAACCCAAGCGGCCAATGGTGAAAACCCCGCGCCTGATAAAGCCATTTAATATGCACGGCAGGTCAGAGCCCCGCCTGCGCTTTGATTTGGCGTCAGACCCGATGCAGCCGCTCACCCGCGCACCGCAAGCGCTAGATAAACGCACACATGAACGCTTGCGGAAAGGCAAAAAATCCCCCGAAGCGCGGATAGATTTGCACGGGATGACAGCGGCGCAGGCCCATGGTGTATTGCGAGATTTTATCCTTTCGAGCCATGCCCGCGGTTTACGTTTGGTGCTTGTCATCACGGGTAAGGGCAGCACCACGCGCGATGAAATTGGCATTATGCCGACGCGAAATGGTGTGCTGCGCCATGCTTTGCCGCAATGGCTTGGCACGCCCGATATGCACCCGATGATCCTGCAAATCAGCGCCGCTCATATGCGCCATGGCGGCGGCGGGGCCTATTATGTGTATCTCAAGAAAAAAGGCCGCAGCTAAGCTACGGCCTTAATGCATTGCTATATCCGTGCCTTACATTGGCAGCGGCACACCGTTTGCCGTTACACCTTGGGGCGAGAACTCGATATCAGAGATAAACTCATCGGCATTGGCCCCCGGGCGGGCAAAGGCCATCATCATACCCATCGCCATACCGGCTTGGTCTTGCGGGATAACCCCCATGGCGACCAACCCGTTTACCAGTGCCTGCACACCCGATGCGGTAATGGTGACCTTACCCGTCGGGAAGGGGAAGCCCATCGAGTTATCAATGGTTGCGCCCCCGTCGGCGGTGATTTCAGCACCGCCCGCGGTGATAAGCACTTCGTTGATGGAAATGTCCTGAACCTCGACAGCATCGGCAGGGTTGCCGCTGCCGAGGGCGGCTTCAGGATTAGCCCAATCAATTTTTGGCTGCACATTGGCGCTCAGGTTTGCCACCACATTCACCGGGCTACGGGTAATGTTTTGTGCGGGGTCAAACATTGAGTAAATCGACTCAGACACCACAACATTGCGCAGTGCGATTTCAGCATTGGCGGTTTCGAAGCTGCCATGGTTAACCGTTGGCGCTGAAAAGTTGATCCGGAGTTGGTCAAGCGACACATCAAACGGTGGCAATGGCATGCCCCCTACGTTAAACTCGGTGAAGGAATATTGGGTTGGGCCAACCTCTTCCAGAATGTTCAGGTAGCCGTTTTCGGCGCGGGCCGAAATGGTGGTGCCTGCCGATGTGCCCGAATAGGATATGCGCGCATCCGAACTGATAATTTTAGCGGTGGACGAAGCTGCGCCCGCGCTCAGCTCAAAAAATGCCGTGGTGGCACCAGATAAATAGGCAAGGACATTTTTCTTGTTATCATCGGCGATCACCTGAAAGGCCATCCGCAAATCAGCCATTTGCCCGTTGCTGGCCATCTGGCCATCGCGCCCACCGTCGATATCATAATTCATCGAAAGCGAGGAAATGCCGGTTTCGCCGCTGAGCAATTTTGAGGCCGTGGTAAGAGACACAGTCTGGCTCAGGTTGGTAAAGCCGATATCCAGCGCTTTGATAATGGTATCTGTCGGATTGCCCGAGAAAATCCGCAGGCTATTGGCCATAACCGAGAAATTCAGCACCGGCGCGCCTTGGCCACTGGTGATGCCGTCAAGCGTGATCACAAGGCCGGAATTGGAAATGTTAATGATATGCTCGCCGGTATCAGGATCATTGATGGTGACGGAAGCCGAAGGCGACAGGGTAAAGGTGACCTGCCCCGGCGTGGTCGCCGATGGCACCCCTTTTAGCCAGTCAGCCCGCACGGTTGCCTTGCCATCCGGAGATGACATCCAAAACCCGACAAGCTCGACAGAGCCATCGGGGCCGACATTGCGTTGGTCAAATGAAACAGTGGCGCCTTGGCTTTGCATCATGCCGAGAATACCCTCGGAGAAACTGGCGAAATCGTCTTGCGCCATGGCTGGGGCGGCAAAACCGATGGCAAGGGCGGTGGTGGCCATTAAAATGTGTTTTTTCATAACTTTTTTCCTACTTGTTGAAGAATCGGTTCAAGTCTACTCTCGTGTTTTTACGCAATCAATACATAAAAGATACACCCTAGGTTGTCAAAGCACATAACGCGAAATATCGCTGCTTCGGCTCAACTCACCAAGGTGTTTTTCCACAAAGTCAGCATTCACAACAACGTGATCACCGCTGCGGTCGGGGGCTTCAAAGCTGAGCTGCTCAAAAACCCGTTCCAAAACCGTGTAAAGTCGCCGCGCGCCGATGTTTTCAACCGACTGGTTCACTTCAGCTGCAATCTTAGCGAGTGCGGCAATGCCCTCAACGGTGAACTCGACCTCCACCTCTTCGGTGGCCATCAGGGCGGTGTATTGCAGGGTCAGCGCATTGTCGGTTTCAGTGAGAATGCGCACAAAATCCTCCTCTGTGAGCGCCCGAAGCTCTACTCGAATGGGCAAGCGCCCCTGAAGCTCGGGCAGCAGGTCACTCGGCTTGGCGATGTGAAAGGCCCCCGAAGCGATAAACAAAATATGGTCGGTTTTCACTGGGCCGTATTTGGTCGAAACGGTGGTGCCCTCGATCAGCGGTAGCAGGTCCCGCTGCACGCCCTCGCGAGAAACATCACCCCCACGAGCATCAGAGCGCGCGCATACCTTGTCAATTTCATCAAGAAAAACAATGCCTTGCTGCTCCACCGCTTCAATGGCCTTTTTGTTCACCACCTCTTCGTCCAGCAGCTTGTCGGCTTCTTCGGCGATCAGCAGCTTATAGCTATCCGCCACCCGCACTTTGCGCTTTTTGGTGCGGCCGCCAAAGGCCCCGCCAAACATTTCACCAATGTTCAGCATGCCCATACCAGCCCCGGGCTGCCCCGGAATATCCATCATTTGCATCGGGTTAGAGGTATCTGCCATTTCAAGCTCAATCTCTTTATCGTCCATCAACCCGTCCCGCAGTTTTTTGCGAAACATATCGCGGGTTTGGTCACGGGATTCCGTGCCCGCCAGCGCATCAATCACCCGCTCTTCCGCCGCCGCATGAGCCGTGGCTTCTACATCTTCGCGCATTTTCTCGCGGGTCATCAGGATGGCACCATCCACCAGATCTCGAATAATCTGCTCCACATCGCGGCCCACATAGCCGACTTCGGTAAATTTAGTGGCCTCGACCTTGAGAAATGGCGCATTGGCTAATTTGGCCAGCCGCCGCGAAATTTCGGTTTTCCCCACACCCGTTGGCCCGATCATCAGGATGTTTTTCGGATACACCTCGTCGCGTAGATCATCGCTGAGCCTTTGGCGCCGCCAGCGGTTGCGCAGGGCTACGGCCACGGCGCGCTTGGCGTCATTCTGGCCGATGATAAAGCGGTCAAGCTCGGAAACGATTTCGCGGGGGGTCAGGTCTGTCATACTTTTTCCACATAAGGAGGGAGGCGCTTTTTAAGCGGGAAATCGGGGAGGGTGTTCATAATGCTGGCGCGGATTGGTGCCCACCATGTGCCAAGCACGGTGATGAAAACACCGAGGATTAGTAGGGTCGACATGAGCGCCTGAAAGCTGCCATCGCCCTCAAAGGCCGCAAAAAGCAGGTAGGCCATATAAAGAATACCCGCTGTAAGGAACGAGCGCCGATCAATGATCAGGGCGATAAGTGAGATCAGCCCCAGCGCGGTGGCGGTCAGGCCATAATTGCCGCTGCTATACAGGCTCATGCCCACGGTGTTTACAATCGCCACCGCCGCTAGCACATGCAGCCAAAATCCAGAGGCCGAATAGCGGCTCACACGGTGGGGGTCGCG
>Ga0256839_1006546_pt1 | contig 10162 bp, 10 predicted proteins | sample 354166metaG_FD_185968 | JGI IMG/M metagenome (GOLD analysis project Ga0256839, IMG submission 185968) | Hydrothermal vent microbial communities from Mid Atlantic Ridge, Atlantic Ocean - 354-166 | ecosystem: Environmental > Aquatic > Marine > Hydrothermal vents | place: Atlantic Ocean: Mid... | reverse complement strand
TGTCTACCCGCACCACGTCGAAGGTGGGCTTTTCCGCTTCGACCGTGGCGGCAACGTCGCCGCCGTTTATGATTTCCGCAACCGTTGCGGTTTGCGATCCGGCTGCGTCTTCCGTCGCCGTGACCGGTGCTGTCTCTTTCTCTTCGTCCGGCTGCGCTTCGGCCGGCTCTGCCTCCGCCTCTACAGGCGCCTCGGTCACGGGCGTTTCCTGCTCCGCTTCCGCATTCTCTGTTTCCGCAGGGGTGGTCCCGGGCGCTACAGCCGCGGCAGGGCCGGCGGCACCGGTGCCGGTATCGGTCGCGGGCGGCGTTCCGGTCCCGGTGGCCGGACTCTCCGCGGCGGGCGGCGTTTCCGCTGTGCTGTCCCCGACCGGTGTTTCCGCTTCCGTGGCCTCGTCTGCGCCGCTGTCCGTGTTCGCAGCTTCCCCGCCGGTGTCGGATGCCGCCTGTTCCGGCATTCCGGCGGGTTGCTCCGCCTCCTCCGCTACGGGTGTTTCGGCAGGTGTTTCCGGGGCAACGGCACCGGCTGTTTCCTCTTCGGCCGTTCCGGCGGCTACATCCGCCTCCTCGTTCGCAACCATGGCGGCAGCATCGGTGTCCGGCGCATCGTCCTGCGTTGCCGGAACCGTCGGCACTTGCGGCACGGCGGGCAGGGTCACATTGTTTCCGGTGTCGCGGTTCACATATGTCAGCCCCCCGAAAACACCGCCCCCGATGACCAGAGCCAGAATATACCGTCCGATTGTGCTGTTCATGTAACTTTTCCCGTCTTGCCGAATTGCCAGCGTTGCGGCAATGGTTACACTACCGTTTTAGGTGTGGCAAACCCGTCCGGCAGTATTTGGACGGAAAACCCTGCAAATAGTGCCAAAATCCAGAAGGAATCCGCAAAATGCGCCTTTCGTCCTCCCGCTCTGTCTGTGTTTTCTGCGGCTCCCGCTTCGGTGCCGCGCCGGCCTATCGCATGGCTGCGGCCGAGCTTGGCGTTGCGCTGGCCGACAACGGCCTGCGCCTTGTCTACGGTGCCGGCGATGTCGGCCTGATGGGCGAGGTCGCCAATGCCACGCAGGCCGCGGGCGGCGAGACCTTCGGCGTCATCCCCGTGCATCTGCTGGAACACGAGGTCGGCAAGCGCGACCTGTCCTCTTTCATCGTCACCGGAAACATGCACGAGCGCAAAAAGGTGATGTTCATGAACGCCGACGCCATCGTCACCCTGCCCGGCGGCGCCGGTTCGCTGGACGAGCTGTTCGAGGTGCTGACATGGCGCCAGCTTGGCCTGCATGACAAGCCGGTCTATCTGCTCAATACCGCAAACTACTGGGACCCGCTGCTGGCCCTGCTCGACCACATCATAGCCGAGGGTTTCGCCGACGAAAGCTTCCGCGCCCTGTTTCAGGTGGTGGCGGATGTGCCGGAACTTCTGTCGCGCCTGCGCGCCGATCTTTCCTGACGCCAGCTGTTCCAGGAATAGATCGCCAGCCCGACCCAGATCATCGGGAAGGCGACCGCGTGCCAGCGGGTGAACACCTCGCCGAATACGAAGGTGGCGACCAGAAACTGCAGGGTCGGGTTCAGGTATTGCACCAGCCCCACCGTCGCCATGGAAACCCGCCGCGCCGCATAGGAAAACAGCATCAGCGGCAGGCCGGTCATGATGCCGGAAAACGCCAGCAGCGCGGCGTTGGAGGCGCTGGCGCCAAAGGCCCCCTGCTCCACCCCGAACAGCAACCAGAGGACGGCCAGCGGCGACAGCAACAACACCTCGATAAACACCGAGGCCACCGCCCCCACCGCCAGCTTTTTCTTCAACAACCCGTATAGCCCGAAGGTCGAGGCCAGCATCAGCGCGATCCACGGCGGCTTGCCCAGCCCGAAGCCCAGCATCGCCACGGCAAAACCGGCGATCCCGACGGCCAGCCATTGCGCGCGGCCCAGCCGTTCGACGAAAAAGAAAAACCCGAAAGCGACCGAGACCATCGGGAAGATATAATAACCGAAGCTCGCCTCCATCGCCCAGCCCTGCTGGATGGAGAAGATAAACCCGAACCAGTTGATCGAAATCATCACCGCCGAGGCCACCAGCAGCCCCAGCGTGCGCCGGTCGCGCAGAAAGCCCGCCACGCTGCGCAATCGTCCCTGCATCAGCAGAACAATGGCGAAAAACGCCAGCGACCACAGGGTGCGGTGACTCAATACCTCCAGTGGCGGCACATGGGCGATCAACTTGTAATACATCCCCGACAAGCCCCAGATGGAGCTGGCCGCAACAATCGCCAGAACGCCTTTGGTTGTATCTTTCACGGGGTGCCTTCAAATGCAAAATGCCCCGCCAGAGTGGCAGGGCATTCCGTCAAAGTCCATGCGGAAATCAGGCGTTCGAGAGCCGTTCCGCAACGTTTTCCCAGTTCACCAGATTGTCGAGGAAGTTCGACAGGTATTTCGGGCGCGCGTTGCGGAAATCGATGTAGTAGGAATGTTCCCACACATCGCAGCCAAGCAGCGCGGTCTGGTTGAAGCACAGCGGGTTGACGCCGTTCTCGGTCTTGGTGACCTTCAGCGTGCCGTCGGTATCGACCACCAGCCAGGCCCAGCCGGAACCGAACTGGCCCGCACCGGCGGCGCTGAACTGCGCCTTGAATTCGTCCACGGAACCGAAAGCATCGACAATGCGCGCTTCCAGCTCGGAAGGCATGGCACGGCCTTTCGGGCCCATCATTTCCCAGAACTGCATGTGGTTCCAGTGCTGCGAGGCATTGTTGAAGATACCGTTCTGCGCCACGGCGCCGGCCTCGTAGGTGCCGCGGATGATATCCTCGAGGGATTTGTCCTCCCACTCGGTGCCCTTGATCAGGTTGTTGCCGTTGGTGACATAGGCGGCGTGATGCAGGTCGTGGTGGTATTTCATCGTCTCTTCGGACATGCCGCCGGCGGCCAGCGCGTCGTGGGCATAGGGAAGATCGGGAAGTTCGAAAGCCATGGTAAAACCCCTTCTGGTTTGTGGATAACGCGACGTTCCTGTCGCTTGCGGCGAATATAGTCCGAAATTCGCCAGAAGAAAGGGCAAAGGGGCTTCCAGCGACGAAATGGCAATGATATGGGCGGATTATCCCTTTGATTGGAAACCCGATGCCCCACTCTCGCGAAAACATGCGCGGCGCGCTGTTCATGATGGCCTCGATGGCCGGATTTACCCTGAACGATACGATGATCAAGCTGGTCTCGCGCGATCTGGAGCTGTTCCAGGCGGTGTTTCTGCGCGGCATCGTCGCCACATTGCTGCTGGGGGCGCTGGCGTGGCATCAGGGGGCGTTGCGGTTCCGTCCGGACCGGCGCGACCTGAAAATTATCGCCCTGCGCACCTTTGCCGAGGTCGGGGCCACCTTCTGTTTCCTGACCGCGCTTTTCAACATGCCACTGGCCAACGCCACGGCGATCCTGCAATCGCTGCCGCTGGCGGTGACGCTGGCGGCCTCGGTGTTTCTGGGGCACAGGGTCGGGTGGAAACGCTATCTGGCGATCGCCATCGGCTTTGCCGGTATGCTGGTGATCGTGCGTCCGGGCACGGAGGGTTTCAATGTCTATGCGCTCTGGGCCGTGGCGGCGGTGGGGTTTGTGACCCTGCGCGATCTGTTGTCGTATAAACTGGCGCCGGAAACACCGTCGATGTTCGTGGCGCTGTTCACCTCGGCCGCGGTCATGGTTCTGGCGGGGGTTGCCGCAACCACGCAGGAATGGCGCGCGGTGCCGCTGGATACGGTGGTGTATCTGTCGGCGGCGGCGGGGTTCATTCTGGTCGGTTATATCGCGGCGGTGACAGCCATGCGCCACGGCGAGATCGCCTTCGTCTCGCCCTTCCGTTACAGCGCCCTGATCTGGGCCTTGCTGCTGGGCCTACTGGTTTTCGGAGACATCCCCGACCGCTACACCGTTATCGGCAGCCTGATTGTTGTCGGCACCGGTATCTATACCTTCTATCGGGAGCGGCGGCTTCTGCGGCGGGTTGACGAGCGTGGCGAGCATGAACAGCACTAGCACATTCGACACCCATACCGCCGGTGTGATTGCCAGCAGGCCCAGAAATCGGCCCATGCTGTCCCGACGGTTTTTCCATGCGGAAAACAGCAGCATCGCCGGCAGGATCGACATCAGCCAGAACAGCACAATACCGGCAACGGGTCCTTTCAGGTCCATCCCCTGCCCGCCGGAAAACCCGTAGATGAGGCCGAAGGCCGCGCTGGTCGCCGCGGTGATATAGCCGGTTTTGAAAAACGACCAGCGCCCCTGCGCGGTGATCGCGCGGGCCACGGGGCGCGGGATGGATACCGGCAGGGCCGAGCCGCAGGATTCGCACTTCGTGGCCAGAAGGTCGGCAGGGGTGTTGCAATACTGGCAGAGTTTCTGTTGCATCTCAGCTTACCGGAAACATCAGCGCCGCCACGCGACGGCCTTCGGCCAGCAGCAGGTTGTAGGTGCGGCAGGCGGCGGGTGTCTGCATGAACTCGACGCCCAGTCCGGCCTGCTCCAGCCTGTCGCGGAAGGCTTGCGGCGGATAGGCGACGGTGTCGCCGGTGCCGACCAGAACGACATCGAATTCGCCGCGCCGCGCCAGCAGGGCCGCAAGGTCGTCATAGCCCTGCCAGCCGGAGGCCTCCGACGGGGTCAGCATCATCGCGCCCTCGTATTTCTGCCCGGCAATACGGAAAAACCCGGGGCCGTAGCCGTCCACCGGCACGGCCCCGTCAAAGGCGATTTCCGCCATGGTGACGCAATTGCACTCAGGCATCGATATTGGCGAACTGCGTGCCCGCCGCGCCGTTGTCGGTCTTGTCCCAGTCCCGCTTGACGCCGAGACGCAGCAGAATGACCGAGGCCACAAAGACCGAGGAGTAGGTCCCCACGACGATCCCCCAGATCATGGCGAAGGTAAATCCGCGGATCACGTCGCCGCCGAGGAAATACAGCGCCAGCAGCGCGATCAGCGTGGTGACCGAGGTCATGACCGTGCGCGACAGGGTCTCGTTGATCGACAGGTTCAGAACCTCCTTCAGGTCCTTCTGTTTGTAGCGGCGCAGGTTCTCGCGCACGCGGTCGAACACCACCACCGTATCGTTGAGCGAATAGCCGACAATGGTCAGGATGGCCGCGATAATGGTCAGGTTGAACTCGATCTGTGTCACCGCGAATACCCCGATGGTCAGGATGATGTCATGCACCAGCGCCGCCACCGCCCCGACCGAGAACTGCCACTCGAACCGCAGCCAGATATAGAACAGCACCGCAGCCACGGCCAGCACCACGGCCAGAATACCGGCCTGCACCAGCTCGCCCGAAACCTTGGCGCCCACGCTGTCGGTCTGCAGGAAAACCACGCCCGGGAAGGCCGTGCGCAGCGTATCCTTGACCCGGATAATCACATCGTTCTGGATGGCGGGATCGTCGTCCATCTGCTCGATCCGCACCAGCACGATGTTTTTCACCTCGCCTTTCAGCGCCGCCGCCGGATCGGAAATCTCGGTCACCGAAACATCGCCGATGTCCAGATCCCCGAGGATCTGGCGGTATTCGCCGACCGGCACGGCCTCCGGTGTTTCCACCATGATCATCGAGCCGCCGCGGAAGTCGATACCGAAGTTCAGCCCCATGGTGAAAAACGCCACGATGGAAGCGATGATCAACGCGCTGGACAGCCCGACCGAGAGCTTCGAGACGCCGAAGAAATCGAGCTTGGTATTCTCTGGAACCATTTTCAAACGCATGATCCGCTCCTTACACTTCGAGGGTTTTGGGTTTGCGGCGGGCCATCCACATGGAGACCATCAGCCGCGTAACCCAGATTGCGGTAAAGACCGAGGTGACAATCCCGAGGCCCAGCGTCACCGCAAAACCGCGCACGGGACCGGAGCCGATGGCAAACAGGATCACCGCGGCAATCAGCGTGGTGACATTGGCGTCGATAATCGCTGAGAGCGCCTTCTGATAGCCGGTCTCGATGGCGCGCACCGGTCCGCGTCCGTTTTTCAGCTCCTCGCGGATACGCTCGAAAATCAGCACGTTGGCATCCACCGCCATCCCGATCGTCAGCACGATACCGGCGATACCGGGCAAGGTCAGCGTCGCTCCGATGATCGAGAGCAGCGCGAAGATCATCGCGACGTTCAGGATCAGGGCGATATCGGCGAACAGGCCGAACAGACCATAGGACAGCAGCATGAATATCAGCACCGCGGCGAAAGCAACGACCGTGGCGATCTTGCCCGCGTCGATGGAATCCTGTCCCAGCTCCGGCCCGATGGTGCGTTGTTCCAGCACGGTGATTTCCGCCGGCAAGGCCCCTGCCCTGAGCAGAATGGCCAGCCGCGTGCTTTCCTCGATGGTGAAATTGCCGGTAATAATACCGGCGCCGCCGGGGATGTAGCTCTGGATCGTCGGGGCCGAGATAACTTCGTCATCCAGCACGATGGCAAAGGGTTTGCCGATATTGTCGGCGGTATAGTCGCCGAACTTGCGCCCGCCGGCCGGATTGAAGCGGAAGTTCACCGCCGGCCGGCCGTTCTGGTCGAATGTCGGCTGTGCGTCCACCAGCTGGTCGCCGGTCACCACCGGCGTTTTTTCCAGAATGTAGTAGACCCCTTCCAGTTCGGCATCGGGCAGAACCACTTTGCCGATGCCCGGATTTGCCTCGGGGTCCGAGGTGCGCTGCACCACCGGCTGGAAGGTCAGCTTGGCGGTGCGCCCGATCAGTTGCAGCAGCTCCTCGGCGGAACCGATGCCGGGCACCTGCACCAGAATACGGTCGGCGCCCTGTCGCTGGATAGTCGGCTCGCGGGTGCCGGCCTCGTCCACACGGCGGCGGACGATTTCAAGCGATTGCTGCATGGTGCGGTCGTCGGTAGCGAGTTTCTCGGCTTCCGAGAGCCTGAAGATGATGATGTCGCCGTTGTTGGTTACCTCGAAGTCGCGCGAACCGGCGCCGGTCAACGTGACCACCGGACGGGTGAGGTTTTCCAGCTCCTGCAGGGCCAGTTGCATACCTTCGGGCTTGCCGATTTTCACCCAGAGTTCACCCGGGGGCGACTCCTGCCGCCGGATGGTGCCGACGAATTCCTTGTTCTCGCGCAGCACATCGCGCACCGCCGGCCACATGGAATCAACGCGGTCGGCATAGACATCCTCGACCGCCACCTCGACCAGCACATGCGCGCCGCCGCGCAAATCCAGCCCGAGGTTCACAAGCGCATTGGGCAGATAGTCGGGCCATGCGGCCAGATCGGCCTCCTGCTCGGGCGTCAGCACCGCCCCCTTTTCGACCAGTGCCGCGGCATCGTTGTGTTTCTCGACGCGGGTGTAGAACAGGTTCGGGGTGGTGAAAACAATGGCGATCAGGCACAGCAGCCAGATCAGCCCTTTTTTCCAAAGCGAAAACTGCAACATTCGTATGGTTTCCCTGAAAAAAGGCCGCCCCGTAGGGCAGCCCTGAAATCTATGCGCCCGGCTCGGTTTTGTTGAGAACCTGGGCAATTGTGCTCTGGATCACGCGGATTTTCACGTCTTTGGCTATTTCGACCTCGAGTTCGCCGTTATCCATGACCTTGGTCACCTTGCCGACGATCCCGCCCTGTGTGACCACCTGGTCGCCACGGCGCAGGGCTTCAACCATCTGGCGGTGTTCCTTGATCTTTTTCTGCTGCGGCCGGATCATCAGCACATACATGATGGCAAAAATCAGCAGGATCGGCACGAACCCTCCGAGGCTGGAGACCAGATCGCCCCCTCCTGCGGCCTGTGCATATGCCGGTGATGCGAAGAACATGGTGAACCCTCTCGATAATTGGGCGGCGCGGGGCCGCGAAAACGTTGCGCGGACCCTAAAGCGGGCCTTGGCGGTTTGCAAGATGCCCACACAGGAAAACGGGGCTTGGCAACAGATAGGTTACAGGGCGCGGCGCAACAAGGTGCCTGACGTGAAACTTTGACAAAATACGGATCAGGGGCACGGTTTCGCCCTGCCGGAGATTTTGGCGCGGTATTCCGGTGCGACCTCGGATTCGTCGAATACGCCGATAAAAATCCCGACATCTTCGGAACCGCCGGAGCGGGCCTCGATCTGTTCATCCGAAACCGTGGTGCGCTGCGCCATGCGGCGCGCCCATTTGGCCAGACGCCCGTACATCAGGGCAACCGTGTCCTCATAGGCCGGATCGCGGCCGACGTCGTGCAATTCATCCGGATCGTTGTCGCGGTCGAACAGCATCGGGGGAAATCCCCCCTCGGCGTGCATGAAGGTAAACCGGTTGTCCGCCACCATGAACAGGCGCGCGTCGCGGGGCGTCAGGCCAAGGGTCTTGCGCATCGGGGTGCAGGAATAGTCGTATTCGCTGATCGCGTAGTCGCGCCACTCCGGCGTCTCGCCACGCAGCCACGGCAGCAGCGAGCGGCCCTCCAGAATGTGGTCCGGCACCTTGCTGCCCATGAACTCGATGAAGGTCGGGGCGAGGTCGATGGCCTCTACTAGGTCGTCAACCACCCTGCCCCGCGCGTTGTCCGGCGCATCGGGGTCCACCACGATCAGCGGCACCTTGACCGAGGGCGCGTGAAACAGATCCTTTTCCCCCAGCCAGTGATCGCCCATATAGTCGCCGTGGTCCGAGGTCAGCACGATCATCGTGTTGGCCATGCGCCCTGTGGATTCCAGATGGTCCAGCAGGCGGCCCAATTGGTCGTCGGCCTGTTTGATCAGGCCCATATAGGCGGGCAGCACGGTCTCGCGCACCTCGTCGCGCGAAAACGCCTGCCCGACGGGGCTGTCCATGAAGGCCTTGTAGACGGGGTGCGGGTCGGTGCGCTCGGATTCCGCGCGCACGGGCGGCTGTAGCTGGTTGTGGCCATACATGGCGTGATAGGGCGCGGGCACGATATAGGGCCAGTGCGGCTTGATGAAGGAGGCATGGCAAAGCCAGCCGTCGCCCTGTTCGTCGAGAAAATCGATGACGCGGCCGGTCAGCCACGGGGTTTCGCTGTCCTCTTCGCGGATGTTGGCCGGTTTGGCGGCATGGCGCATGAACCAGCCCGAGGCGACCTCGCCCCCCTCGTCGGCTGCGTTGGCATGGTCGTGCCACGGGTTGTCGCCGCTGTATCCTTTGGCCTTCAGGTATTCGTTATAGGGCGAGCGGCGTTCGTCATAGAACCCCGCCGGCCCCTCGGCGTGCAGCCCGTCATCGCGCAGCCAGACGTCGAAGCCGCATTCCGCCACCCGCGCCCCGATAACGGAATCGCGGGAGATGCCGAGGCGCTCCATCCCTTCGGCGTCGGCCTTCATGTGGGTCTTGCCGATCAGCCAGCTTTCGACGCCGAGCTTGCGCAGGTGGTCGCCGAGGGTCATCTCGCCGACCTTCAGCGGGAAATTGTTCCACGCCGCGCCGTGGCTGCTGACATAGCGGCCGGTATAGAACGACATGCGCGAGGCACCGCAGACCGGCGATTGCACATAGGTATTGGCGAAACGGGTGCCCATGGCGGCAAGCCGGTCCATATGCGGCGTGTGCAGGGTCCTGTGACCGGCGCAGCCCAGATAGTCGTGGCGCAACTGGTCATACATGATGAACAGGATGTTCTTCTTCACGGCGCCACCGGATCGATCGGGGTGCGCGGCAGGTTGAAGATCAGTTCCAGCGCGCGGGCCGTGGCGATCAGTTTCGCCTCGCCACGGTTCGGGCCGATCAGTTGGATACCCATCGGGGTGCCGTCGGGCATGAAGCCGACCGGCAGCGACATGGCGGGCAGGCTGGTGACGGTGGCGAGGTTGGAAAAGCGCAGCCAGTCGATGTAGTCCCCGAGCGGTTCGCCGTTGATCTCGGTCGGGTATTCGATTTCCAGCGGGCCGGTGGGCAGGCCGACAACCGGTGTGGCGATGACATCGAAATTGTCGAGTATGCCGCTGATATGGTGGAACAATACGGAACGGTCGATCTGTGCATCGGCAATCTGTTCCACCGTCAGCGCCCGCCCGTCGGCGACGTTCTGCAGGATCGTCGGCTTCAGGTGGCGGCGCACATTGTCCGGCATCCGGCTGTATTGCGCCAGAAATCCGAGGCCGCGCAGGGTGCGGAAGGTGGCGTTCAGGCGGGCGGTTTTCAGTGTGACCTCCTCGACCACGCCGCCTG
>Ga0256839_1006545_pt1 | contig 10163 bp, 11 predicted proteins | sample 354166metaG_FD_185968 | JGI IMG/M metagenome (GOLD analysis project Ga0256839, IMG submission 185968) | Hydrothermal vent microbial communities from Mid Atlantic Ridge, Atlantic Ocean - 354-166 | ecosystem: Environmental > Aquatic > Marine > Hydrothermal vents | place: Atlantic Ocean: Mid... | reverse complement strand
TCCTGGGCGGGCCACATCGTGGGCGACACCTACGCCGTCCAGGGCAACATCCTCGCCGGCCCCGAGGTGGTGGAGGCGATGGCGGAGGCCTTTGAGCGCACCGCCGGCCGCCCCCTGGGGGAGCGGCTGATTGCCGCCCTCCGGGCCGGCCAGGAGGCGGGCGGTGACAGCCGGGGCCAGCAGTCGGCCGCCCTCATCGTGGTGCGCCCGGGGGGCGGCTACGGGGGCTACGACGACCGCATGGTGGACATCCGGGTGGACGACCACCCCGAGCCAATAGAGGAGCTGGCCCGCATCTATGAACTGTGGCAGGAGACCTTCCTGGTGGGAAGCTGGCTCTCCTCCCTGGAGCGCTACCGGGAGGAGGGAAACGACGAGGCGGCAGGTCTCCAGGTTAGGTGGGCGCTTCAGGTGCTTGATCGGGTGGAGAAGAAGCAGGGCCCCGACCCCGACCTTCTAAACGCCCTGGCCTGGAACCTGGCCATCAACGACCTGGAGCTGGAGCGCGCCCTCGCCCTGGCCCGGCGGGCGGTGGAGCTAAAACCAGACAGCCCGGAGATCCTGGACACCCTGGCCGAGGCCCTCTTCCGCCTGGGCCGGGTGGAGGAGGCCATTGAGACCGAACTTAAGGCGATTGAACTTGACCCCGACAGCGCCTACCTCAAGGAACAGCTGGCCCGCTTCATGCGGGGCAAGGGGGAGGAGAAGGAGGACTGACCCCTCCGCCCCTAGCCCTCCCGCGCCGGGTAGCCGGCCCGCTCAATCTCTGCCGCCAGCGCCAGGTCCTTCTCGGTGATCCCCCCCGCCGAGTGGGTGGAGAGGGTGAGGGTCACATCCCAGTAGCGAAGCTCTATGTCCGGGTGGTGGTCGGCCACCTCGGCCAGGTGCCCCACGTGGCTCACGAAGGCCAGGGCGTGGGCGAAGGACCTGAGGTGAAAGGTCTTCCTGATCGCCTCCCCCTCCCGCTCCCAGCCGGGAAGCCTGGCCAGGCCGGCACTGATCTCCTCCTCACTTAGCAGTCTGCTCTCCGCCATCTCGGCCCTCCCTGAGAAAGGTTAGCCAGAAGCCTGCCCAAAATCATAGCCTGCGCCCCCCCATGCCCACCGGGGGCATATAATCCCTCCCATGGTGGAAGCCGACCTTGATCTGGTGCTGGAGATGCTTGAGGGGCTCCACCGCGAATCCCGGCTCCTCCTCGTTGACCCCGAGGGAAGCATCGCCCAGGAACTGCTTGCCCTGCTCAGGGACGACCCCCGCTTCAAGGTTGACCTCATCCGCGATCCCATGGAGGCCCTGAGCAAACTGGAACAGGACCGCTATGACATCGTCCTCATCGCCGGCGAGGTGGGAGAGTTTTCCGGCGAGGAGTTTGCCCGCCTGGTTCGCACCGGTCCCCGCCACCGCCTCACCCCGGTCATCTTCGTGGAGCGCGGCGAGCGCGACCGCGACCGAGTGAGGGAGGCCTTTGAGGCGGGAGGCTACGACGTGATCTTTCTTCCCATCCGCCGGGAGGAGCTCATCTCCCGGCTGGAGAACATGACCCGCATAAACCACCTCCAGCAGCGCCTGATGGAGCTGAATCACCGCCTCGCCCAGCTGGCCAACTACGACGCCCTCACCGGAGTGGCCAACCGGCGCCACTTCCTGGACCGCTTCCGCCTGGAGGTGGAGCGGGCCCGCCGCTACCACCGACCCCTGGGGGTACTGCTGTTGGACATTGACCACTTCAAGCGGATTAACGACAACCACGGCCACCAGGCGGGCGACGAGGTCCTCCGCTGGCTGGGCAAGCTGCTTAGGGAGAACTTCCGCAAGGTTGACCTGATCGGCCGGCTGGGGGGGGAGGAGTTCATGGTGCTCCTGCCCGAGACCTCCCCCGAGGGGCTGGCCAAGGCGGCCGAGCGCTTCCGCGCCCGGGTGGCCGCTGACCCCCTCTTCTTCCAGGGGGAGGAGATCCCCTTCACCATCTCCATCGGCGGGCTCTCCCGCGTTCCCGGTGAGGAGGAGACCGCCTCCACCCTCTACTCCGAAGCCGACGCCCTGCTCTACGAGGCCAAACGGGCAGGACGAAACTGCATCCGGCTACCCGCCGGCCACCCGGCTCCGCCGGCAAGCTGAACCGGCCACACCCTTGCCATAGGCATAAGATGGACCGAGGCCGGGTAGCAAAATCCACGGAGGGGGTTTCATCGGACCATGAAAGAAGGAGAACAAGCTGCCGGCAAACCCGCCCCGGGCAAGGAGAGGGATCCCATGTATGAGCTGATGGTCGCCCTCCCCCGCAAGTTTGAGCGCCTCCACCGCGCCCTCTCCAACTATCAGCTTCCCCCCAACCACCAGCCGGTGCTGGAGGAGGCCCAGACCGCCTATGACGAGCTGGCCGAGCTGGTGGACGCCTTCCGCGACCTCATCCGGCTGGTCAGGGAAAGCGAAGCAAGCACCTACGACCAGCCCGACCAGTGGGAGAGCGACCACGCCGGCCTGGTTGACGCGGTCGGTCAGATCGCCCAGCACGCCCTGCGGGCCTACTACGCCCTGCTGATGGAGCACGCCCTGATGCTTGACACCCTCGGAGAGTGCCGCAGTGACGGCGACCTCCACACCACTCCTTTCTGTCCCGGCCACCCCGACTTTGAGCACCTCGCCGCCATCCTGCGCAACCTTTTTACCAACCGGCTCTTTGACCTGGAACACCTTGAACTGGAAAAGCTCATCCGCCAGTGCACCGACCAGCTGGGCCGGCTGGACTGCGAGCGGCTGATGAGGGAGCTTGCCGGGTGCATCTGCGACTGCGGCTGCTCCGACCAGGGGCCACCCGGTGAGTGAGGGCATGGGTCCCGCCCGGGTCTCACCCCCTCTCCCCCTTCTGATTGTGGCGCTCCTTCTGATCCTCACCCTGCCCGCCCGCGGTGGGGAGCTACCCGAACCCTTCTCCCCCTGTCCCTATCCCTCCGCCTCCGCCCAGGCGGGGGATGGCCCCTTTGTGGTGCTGTCCATCGGGGGAGAGAACCTGGCCCTCCCCCTGCGCGCCCTGCTTGAGGTGGGCTTTGCCAGCCTGGGCGAGTATGCCCCCCGCCCCGCCTACCTGCTCCACCTTCCCGCCTCCGGCCGCCTGCTCGCCTTCCTCCGCCCCGACTGGGCGAAGGGGGAGCCCCTCCTCGCCGGCGCGGAGACACGTCCCCTGCTCTCCTTTGGCGAGCTTGAGGTTGACCCCCTCACTCTGGAGCTGGTCCAGCCGGAGGGTGATCTCACCTCCCCCCGCTGGCCTGCCCTGGCCACCCTGCCCCTGAGCCTGGTTGAGCGAGATGAGCTTGCCGCCTGGCGGCGGCCCCGCCTGCTCTGTGCCGTATCCCTCACCCTCACCCATCCCCTCTCCGGACAGGACGACCTTGCGGCCCATACCCGGGTGGTGGCCCTGCTAGGGGGAGATGAGCTCTCCCTCCCGCTGGCCGATGCGCGCGCCAGGGGGGTGGTGGAGGCAAGGCTCCCCGGCGGCGGCTACCTCTACCTGCTGCGCTGGCCGTCCAGCGGCCGGTTGGCCCTCTTTCGCTCCCCCCGTTCCCTCTCCCTCCGCCTCACCCCGGAGGGCTTCACCGACCGCGATGGGGTGCGCTACGGCCCCGACGGGGTGGGAGTGGATGGGCTGGGCAGGCTCCACTCCCTCACCCCCATCCCCTTTGCCCTGGCCCTCCCCCCACCGGACTAGCCCGCCTGGGGAGCACCGATATAATCCCCTCCATGCGTCCAGGGCTTGAGGTGGGCCGCCGGGAGGAGGTGGAGGTCATCGTCACCGACGAGATGGCCGCCCGCTTCCCCAGCCCCATCGGCCTCGTCCACCCCCTCTACTCCACCTGGGCCATGGTCCACCACATGGAGTGGGCCGCCCGCAAGGTGCTGGAGCCCTTTCTGGAGGACCACGAGCAGGGGGTGGGAAGCTACATTAAGGTCCGCCACCTCGCCCCCTGTCCCATCGGCGAGAAGGTCAGGGTGGTGGCCGAGGCGGTGGAGGTGGAGCCCCACCGCCTGGTCTGCCAGGTGGAGGCCTGGTGGGGTGAAACCCTGCTCGGAGTGGGCAAGCAGGAACAGCGCATCGTTGACCGGGAGGGTTTCAAGCGCTTCTACCGCCCCCCTAGGCCGGGCCGCACCGGCTGAGACCACCCCGGGGGAAAGCCTGCCCGGCCGGTATAATGCTACCTACCAAGTCGCCTTTCTCAGGCGGGAGGTGATTGAAGATGCCCTTCTACTGGAGACTGGGAAAGCTGCCCCCCAAACGCCACATGGCCTTTGAACGGCCCGACGGCAACCTCTACATTGAACAGCTCATGGGCCGGGAGGGCTTCTCCGGCCTGGCCAGCCTCCTCTACCACTACCACAACCCCACCGCCTCCTTCAAGGTGACCCCGGAGGGGGAGGAGCGGCTGGAGCCCTGGATTGAGGAGGTCCACCGCCACCACCACCTGGACACCTCCAAGCTGGAGCCGGGGGGCCACCCCATCCGCGACCGCGTGTGGCTCATGTTCAACGAGGATGTGGCCATCGGGGTGGCCGCCCCCACCGAGAGCTTCGCCGAAAACGAGTTCTACCGCAACGGCTCGGCCGACGAGGTCTGGTTCGTCCACTCCGGCGAGGGGGTGGTTAAAACCATCATGGGCGACCTCCCCTTCCGCCCCGGCGACTACATCATCATTCCCCAGCACATTACCTGGCAGATGGTGCTTGAAGGGGAAGGGCCCCACCGCTTCATGATCCTTGAGTCCCAGGGCCAGGTGCTCCCCCCCAAGCGCTACCGCAACCAGTTCGGCCAGCTCCTGGAGCATGCCCCCTACTCGGAGCGCGACTTTCACCCCCCCACCGAGCTGAACCCGGTGCTTGACGGCAAGGGAGAGTACAAGGTGGTGGTCAAGGTGGGCCCCAAGCTTACCGGCTACTGGTTTGAGTTCCACCCCTTTGACGTGGTGGGGTGGGACGGCTACTACTTCCCCTACACCTTCAACATCACCGACTTTGAGCCCCGGGTGGGCCGCTACCACATGCCTCCCCCCACCCACCAGCACTTTGAGGGCCGCGGCTACGTCTACTGCAGCTTCTGCCCCCGCCCCTGGGATTTCGGGGAGAAGGCCGTCCCGGTCCCCTACAACCACGCCAACGTGGACAGCGACGAGGTGCTCTACTACTGGAAGGGAAGCTTCATGAGCCGCCCCCACATCCGCGAGTTCTCCTTCACCCTCCACCCCCGCGGCATCCCCCACGGTCCGGTGCCGGGCATCGCGGAAAAGTCCCTCAGCTTTGACTGGGCCAAGGGGACCGACGAGTATGCCCCCATGATTGACACCTTCCGCCCCCTGAAGCTCACCGTCCAGGCCAAGCAGTTTGACAATCCCGACTACGCCACCCACTGGGCCGGCTACGAGCGGGAGCGAAACGGCGGCTAGGGGAGGCTAGCCCTCCCCCTCTCCCCTCTCGGAGAGGAGCTTTGCCTCCTCCTCTTCCGCCAGCGGCTCGGTGTGAATGGTCACCTCGGTAAGCTCGGGAAACTCCCTCAGTAGGCGGTCCTTGATGCGGTGGGCGATGGCGTGGGCCTGCCGGTTGGTGATGGAGCCGGGCAGCTGCACATGAAGGTCCAGCACCACCCGGTCGCGGGTGCCGTGGCTCCTGATCTTGTGGGCCCCGCCCACCTGGGCAAAGCTAAGGGCGATCCTCCTCACCTCCTCCGGGTCAATCCGCTGCACGTCGGTAAGGGCCATGAGCGACTCCAGGATGATGGACCAGGCGGAGCGGAAGATCACCACCATCACCACCACCGAGACGAACCAGTCCAGCCACTCCGCCCCCAGGTAGACCCCGCCCAGGGCGGCAAGTACCGTCAGGGTGACCATCCCGTCGGCCGCCGAGTAGCGGGCGTCGGAGATGAGCATCTGGGAGCTGAGCCTCCTTCCCAGCACATACTCCAGCCCCGCCGCAGCAAAGCTGATGAGGATTGAGCCGGCGGTAAGCCCCACCACTAGCGGACTGACCTCAATGGGAGTGGGAGAGAGGATCTCCCTTATGGTCCTTGTCCCCACCTGCCAGAGGGCGAAGAAGAGGAGCAGGGCGACGATCAGCGAGGCCAGCGCCTCAAACTTGTGGTGGCCGTAGGGATGGTCCCGGTCGGGAGGCTGGCTGGCCAGGGTCACCCCCACCATCCCCACCAGGTTGGAGCTGCCGTCCATCAGGGCGTTGAACCCCGCCCCGATGAGGCCTGCACTGCCCGAGATGTAGCCCGCCGCCAGCTTCACCCCCGCCACCGTCCAGTTGAGCACCAGGATCCAGAGCAGGACCAAAAAGACCTGGCGCTGCTTGCGGCGGTAGTTCTGCTCCCGCTTAAGGAGGGCCTCCCTGCTAGCCCCACTAGCCATCTGCCGGCTCCCGCCCCCTGCCAGCGGCCACCTCCCGCCTGAGCCTAAGCAGGCATACCCCCCACCAGGCCATGAAGACCAGCCCAAACAGGGCCATCCCCCCCACCTCCCCCGCCGGGTCGCCGCTCAGCCTCACCGCGGGGACAAGCAGGATCAGCCCCAGCCCCGCCAGCGCCATCCGCTGACGCCCGTGGATCAGGTTGAGCCGCCTCCTCAGCCTGCCGCTCTCCTCCCCCAGCTCGGGGGTGAGGGGGATGGTCCACCAGGGGGGATGCGGACGCCTCACCAGCATGAGTCCGCTGAGCCCGAAGTAGAGGGCGCTGAGGAGGATTAGCGCAATCAGCATCCGGGGAGAAATTATAGGCCCGCCCCCCTCCTCAGGGGGCCACGATCTCGGTGGCCACCGCCCCGGTGCTGACGCTGGCCGGAAGGGGGGAGACCTCCCCGCCCACCTGGGCGAAGGCAGGGATGGCACTGAGCCGGGCGATTAGCTCCCCCACCGCCTTCCGGGCCGCCGCCAGCGCCTCCCGCCGGGCCAGGTAGAGGTGGACCCTGAGCCTCTCGTCCAGCCGGTCCAGGGTGGCCATCACCTCCCCCGCCGGCTCAAGCTTAAAGCGCAGGCGGACGATCTGCCGGGTGTGGTAGGCGGGCGGGTAGCGCACCACCTCCACCTCCACATCCACCTCCCTTTCCCCCAGGGTGAGGGGCAGGGTGAGCAGGGCAACCGAGGGGCTCAGGGCCAGGATGAGCTGGGAGATCTCCAGGTCGGCAGCCAGCTCCCGCCAGGCCTCCTCCTCGGGCAGGGAGGACAGGTGGCGGTGGATGCGGGCCACCAGCGACTCCAGCACCACCTCCCGCCTGCCCAGGGCCAGCGCCTCCCCCAGCTCCTCCTCCGCCGGCCGGTAGAGAGTATTGACCAGGCCCCTAAGCTCCTCCCCCGCCGCCTCCGCCTCCCCCTCGCCCGCCAAGAGCTTCTCCAGCCCGGCAAGCTTCGCCCTGACCCGGCTCAGGGCCCGCCGCCGCTCGTCGGGCAACCGCCCCACCAGGGCGACCAGCCACTCGGGGCTGACCGCGGCCCCCATGGCCATCAGCCGGGCGGCAAGCTGCAGGGCCAGAAGCTGCCGCTCCGGGGGTAGCTCGGCCACCAGCCGCCGGGCGGTGAGAAATCCCTCCCTGGTGAGGGGTAGGCCCGCCTCCTCCATAAGCACCAAAAGCGCCCGCCCCTCCGCCGAGGGCCTCACCCCCAGGGCGGCAAGCATCTGGTCAAGCTGGGTCCGGCCCGCCTCGCCGCGGGGGATGAGCCTGAGCACCAGCCGCTCCGGGGTGGCCTCCTCCACCCGCAGGGTGAGCTCGGTCCCGCTAGGGAAGAGGAAGGGGGAGCTGGCTAGCAGCCTCTGCCCGCCCAGCCGGATCTCCAGCTGGTCACCCAACCGGCCGGTGACCTGGACCCTCACCACCTCGCCCACCCGGGGGGGAGTAAAGCTTTCCGGCAGCCCGCGGCTGCCCACGCCACCTGTTGAGGAGATGGCCACCTGACCAAAGTCTACCCCCCGGCTCAGGCCGGGCGGGTGTAAAGCAGGTCGCGGCTCTCAAAGATGACGCAGTTTGGACTCTCCCCCAGGGCCACCTGATAGTGGGCGTAGAGCTGATAGATGAGCTTCCACAACTCTTCCCTGAAGCGATAGTACTTTATCTTCATCCCCCGCTGGCTCAGGGCCTTGGGGCTGATGTAGTCGGAGTGGAGATAGACCCGGTCGCGGGAAGCCCGCTGGGGAGGTTCAATCATGGTAAGGAAGTTGGCCAGCTCAAAGGCCTGGGCGGCCCGCTTGATGGCCGGCTGAACTTCCCTGAGGTGATAGCGGTAGAGGTAGTCAATGGCCATGTCATAGGTGGCCCTGAGCGACAGCATCACCTTGCTCACCAGCCCGGGAGGGGTATAGTTCTGCCTTAGCGCCACCAGATCCCGGTTGGCCTGGATCTGCTTGAGGTCGGGATGGGGCTCAAGCACCCCCAGCTCCTGGAGAAACTGGATAGCCGACACCCTGACCACCTGCCCCTGAAAGGGGACCGGCACCTGCGGGTCTATGGGGCCGAACTCGCTTCCCGGTCCCGCCCACACCTCGTCCGCCGCCAGACAGAGCAGGGTACCGGCCGACTTGGCCCGGCCAGGGACCGCAACGATGAGCCGCTTGAACCTCTCGCGGGCGATCTCCACCCAGTTGCGCACCACCTGGGGGTCGCCCCCCGGGGTCTCCAGGATGATGAGCAGCTCCTTTCCCCGCCGGTCAAACCAGGCCAAAGACTCCACGAAGCAACCCACATCGGGCGAATCTATGAAGCCGCCGTTGCCAAAGTAGGTCACCACACAGCCTCCCCCCAGCTCCTCCTCAATCTGGGCGATGAGCTCCTTGCGCAAGTAACGGTCGCTGCGCTCCGCCCGGTAGCGGGGGCTGGGGGTAGCGGGGCTCTCCTTAGTCTTCTTCATCCTCCTCCGCCCGTATCCCCAACTCCAGTTCGCCGAGCTCTTCAAACAGCATCAGCTCTCCCCCGGAGCGGCGCCGCCGGCGCCGATGGGGGGAGGATGCCTCCTTCTCCTCGTGATAACTGCCCATCATCTGCGCCAGTCGCTGGGTCTGCTGAATTGTGCTCATCAGCTTCTTTAGCTGGCCGCGCTCAAGCTGCCTTTTTCCTTCCCGAAACTCGCTCAGCTCCTTCACCGCCTCCCTCATCCCCCAGGCCCTGAGATAGCTGATAATCTGAGGCAACTTAGCGCCAAACTCCTCCAGCGTGGCATACTCAATCGGTTTGGTCGGTTCCCGGTTGGTCATCTGTCCGGTCCACTCGCCAATGGCTTTGCCCATTGACAACGGTTTCTCGCAAGCATTATAGGCCCCGGCTCCCTTTCTCACTCTCCGGCACACTCCCCTGCTCGGTTAGAATGGGCTTCCGTTGCTGAGCTGGCTGGAAAGAGTCTTTCTCTTTGCCCTGGAGCCCTTTCTGCTCCACCTGGGCATTGATCTTGGCACCGCAAACACCCTGATCTACGTGCGCGGCCACGGCATCCAGCTCAGGGAGCCCTCGGTGGTGGCCACCAACGACTACGGCGAGGTGCTGGCGGTGGGGGACGACGCCAAGTTCATGATCGGCAAGACCCCCCAGCGCATCTACGTGATGCGCCCCCTGCAGGACGGGGTGATCGCCGACTACGAGCGCACCGACGCCATGCTCTCCCACTTCATCCGCAAGATCAAGCGCCTAAACAGCTCCTTCTACAGCCGCATCGGCCGGGTGGTGGTGGGCATCCCTTCCGGGGTGACCAAGGTGGAGCGGCGGGCGGTGGAGAATGCGGTCATCCGCACCGGCGCCATTGCGGTGCGCCTGATTGAGGAGCCCAAGGCGGCCGCCCTGGGCGCCGGCCTGCCCATTGAGCAGCCTTCGGGCAACATGATCGTGGACATCGGCGGCGGCACCACCGAGGTGGCGGTCCTCTCCCTGGGCCAGATCATCACCTCCACCTCCATCAAGGTGGCCGGCGACGCCCTGGACAAGGCGATCATTGAGTACGCCCGCAAACGCTACAACCTGCAGATCGGCGAGCGCACCGCCGAGCGGATCAAGATTGAGATCGGCTCCGCCTACACAGAGAGCGAGGTGGAGACCACCGAGATGCGGGGGATGGACCTGGTCACCGGCCTGCCCAAGACGGCAGAGATAACCACCCGCGAGGTCCACGAGGCGATGAAGGAGAAGCTGGACCAGATCCTCAAG
>Ga0256839_1006544_pt1 | contig 10163 bp, 6 predicted proteins | sample 354166metaG_FD_185968 | JGI IMG/M metagenome (GOLD analysis project Ga0256839, IMG submission 185968) | Hydrothermal vent microbial communities from Mid Atlantic Ridge, Atlantic Ocean - 354-166 | ecosystem: Environmental > Aquatic > Marine > Hydrothermal vents | place: Atlantic Ocean: Mid... | reverse complement strand
CTTCCCGTTTCACCTCGAAGCAACCATACTTGCGCATGTACTCCAGCGGAGTCAACCCCTCACGCGCGGCTGCCTCGGGCAGGCCGGGCACCTGGTTTTCAAAGATCCAGCGATAGTATTCTTCGATGGTGATGATCTCGCCCGGCCGATAGGGACTCTCGAAGTGTTTCCGGATGCCCAGGCTACCATCGGGATCCATACGAGCGGAAAGCTCAATCCAGAATTCGTTCTCTTCCCACACCTCGCCGGGATTGGCTTCATAGGTATAGCGCACTCGCTGCCCCAGCCGCTCCATCGCTACGCGTCGGACAGGCTGCCGGAAGGCAATCCACTGGCCAGCGTGCGTCTCCTGGCTCATCAGGTCGTGCCGTTCGCCCGCATGCCCCATGGGCAGCACGTAGTCGGCAAACCAGGCCGTTTCATTCCAGGTCGGTGTCAGGGCGACGTGACAGCGAATCTTCTCCTCATCTAACAGCGCCTGCAACCAGACGAAGCCATCCGGATTGATCCAGAGGGGATTGTACACGCGCGTGAAGTACACGTCGATCGTGCCGCGCCCCTCCAGCAGCATGTGCGGCAGCAGAAAACTCATCTCAAAGAAGGCGAGCGGCCACTCCTGCGGAAGGAGCAGGTCGTTCCAGGCTTCCCCGGGGGGCGGCACGTCGAAGGGACGGGGGACAAACTTGTGCCAGGCGTTCAGGCCGGTGCCGCCTTTCGTGCCCACCGAGCCGGTCAGCACGTTCAGGAAGAACAGCGCCCGCGTGATCTGCCAGCCGCCCAGGTTGCCGATCGAAGCACTGCGCCAGTTATGGGTGGCCAGCCGGCCCTGACAATCGGCAATATATTCGGCGGCTTCTCGGATCCGCTCCACAGGCACCTGGGCCTCATGGGCCGCCCGCTCGAACGTGAACGGCGCGTACAGATGCTTCAGAAGCCGGTCGAAAAGCTCGAACGAAAAACGCGGCGCGGCCTGCTGAATAGCCTGGCGCAATCCAGCATCCTCAATGGGCAACTGGCCTTCGGCCACGGCCCGAAGCGTGTCTTCCCAGTTGACCCAGCGCCGCACAAATTCCCTGTCGTACCGATCGTTCTGAATCAGATAATTGGCCCAGGCCAGCAGCACGTAGGCCTCACTGCCCGGCCAGGTGGGTAGCCAGATGTCGGCCTTGGAGGCTGTGTTAGACAGCCGGGGATCCAGCACGATCAGTTTGGCGCCCCGCTCCTTGCCTTCAATGATGCGCTGCGCATGGGGATTGAAGTAGTGGCCGGTCTCCAGATGGCTCGACAGCAGCAGGATAACCCGCGCATGTGCATGGTCCGGGCTGGGCCGGTCGATCCCGCTCCAGAGCGTATAACCCAGCCGCGCGCTGGAGGAGCAGATGTTCGTGTGGCTGTTGTGACCGTCCACCCCCCAGGCCTGAATGACCCGGTTCGTGTAGCCGTCCTCGCCAGGCCGTCCTACGTGATACATGATCCCATCGCGCCGGCGCAGGCGGCTTTCACGCATTTTTTCGGCGATCTCGTTGAGCGCCTCCTCCCACGAAATCCGCTTCCACTTCCCCTCGCCGCGCTTGCCTACCCGCTTGAGCGGATAGAGAATACGCTCAGGATCATAAATCTGGTTGATGGTGGCCGGCCCTTTGGCACAGTTACGCCCGCGGCTCCCAGGATGAACGGGATTGCCCTCAAACTTGCGGATCTCCAGCGTTTCCCGATCCACATAGGCCAGCAGGCCGCAGGCGCTTTCGCAGTTGAAGCAGACGGTGGGCACCAGCGTATAGCGCCGCGCCACCCGTCGCGGCCAGGCCTGGCCATCCCACTCGACCCAGTCATCCCACTTCTCAGGCGGTGGATACTGACTGATGCGGCCGTCCGGATGCACCACCGTCTGGAGCTGTACCGGTTCGGGAACCCGGTCTGTCTGCGAAAATCGGGGCGGTCCCCAGGAAGCCGCATCGGCCGTCCTGTCCGACGCCTTTTCAGGAGCGGCCAGTGTGGCCGTTTCCGTACCCGTAGCCCGCTGCAACCGGAGCAGCAGGCGTTCCAGTAGGGACCGCGGCTGTGTAAGGGTTGTTGTTGTCGTCGTTGCCATCGCTTCAGCTATTAGGAATTTCCTGGGGAGCCATCACAAATGCGTACTCATAGAGGTAGAGGCCAACCAGCGCCAGCAATCCGGCCAGCGCTTCGAGCCAGATCCCACCTGCTCCCAGTAGCCCCAGCGGGACCAGATGCCCCAGCAGGAGGCTGCCGGTCCAGAAGTAGTGTCGATAAGGCCCATGCGTGATCCGATGGGCGGCCTGAGCAGCCACTTCCGAAGCGTGGGGCATGCCAAACTCGCCCAGCAGGGTGACCAGCAGGTCGAGCCCCAGGCTTATTCCAAAAGTCCAGCGGGCCAACACTAAAAACGACGGTGCCCAGTCCAACCAGGGACCCGTCAACAGTACAAAGGCGCTACCGGCCAGCGCCGCCTGCACCAGCAGATGGATGGGCAGCAACGGACTCTGCCAGAGATCGCGCCCTTCGGCCTGGGCAAACAGAAACGCCGTGTACACCGCGGCTCCCAGCGCCAGCGGCACGCCCAGTCCGAGTAACACCGAACGCACAGCGTCCGGCGCGCTCCACCAGCCCAGCCAAGCACCGGCTTCCAACACCCACCACAGACCGACGACACTGCCAAATCCGATCAGCAGAAAGGCGCCCCGGACCAGCCAGCTCTTCCACTGCGGCCGCAGTACAATGCGTAAGAAACGCTCGGGCCGCTCCAGGTCGTACACCAGCAATCCGGTCGTGATGCCGAGAAACAAGAGTGCACTCAGTCCACTCCAGAGCAACATAGAAGTTACCGGCGCTACCCCACCTAACAGCACACCGAGCGCCATCAGCAGAAACACCCCTGTGCTGATCCCCTTCGTCACCAGATAGGCCGGCACGGGCCAATGCCAGGGGATCCGGTGCTGCACATTGTAGACCACCTGGGTCATCTGCCCGGCCATACGCCCTTCGCCAATGAAAATGGGCCCGGACTCCGGCATCCCCTGCGGCCCGGGCGTTCGAATCGGTGTACCAGAATCGGCCGTCCGGCCGGAGGCTGCCTGCGAAGGTGCGCCATCTCCACCGACCTCAGCGGCCTGCGCCGACCACGAATCGGCCCAGGCGAACGTCGGTGGTGCCGACTCGACGGCCGTGGGCGTCAGGTTCGCATCGTTGCCCTCCACGTAAAACAGCTTGGGTGCCGTGCCCTGCTCGGGCTTTCGGACCGTCACCTCCAGCTCGGCCAGCATGCGGCTGATTTCCGAGTTGGGATCGTCCAGATCCCCGGCAATGATCGCGTGCTCCGGACACACCACCACACAGGCCGGCTCCAATCCCATCTCAATGCGGTGCGCACAGAAGTGACACTTGGCCGCCGTCCCGGTCTCTGGATCCACGTAAATGGCATCATACGGACAGGCCTGCAGGCAGGCCTTGCACCCGATGCATACGTCCGGATCAAACTCCACAATCCCATCGTCCCGCTGGTACATGGCCGTCACCGGACAGATGCGCACGCACGGCGGGTTGGCGCAATGATTACAGCGCGTGACCTGAAAATGCCGCCGCACGTTGGGATAAACCCCGACCTCTACACTTTTAACCCAGGTGCGATAGACACCCAGCGGTACATTGTTTTCGCTTTTGCAGGCGGTCGAACAGGCATGGCAGCCAATGCAGCGGTCGTTGCGAATCAGAAAACCGTAGTTCATCGAGGCTGCATCCCAGGTTTACACGGTCTTTACAATGTACGCGTTTAAGGTAAATGATTCATCTTGTAATGTCAAGTAATATCCAGTTGCTCCTATGCGGAAACGTGTTATCGTCATTGGTGCCGGCCCCGGTGGTGTGGCTGCAGCCCGCCGCCTGCGCAATCGGGCCGGCGATCGTCTGGAAATCGTGCTGATCGAGCGGACCGGCGTTGCCGAGTTTCTGCCAGGCACGATTGCTACCGTGCTGGGCGAAGCGCCTGCGCCCCACTGGCGCCAGCCCGTACAGTTGCGGGGGATCGTGGTGCAACCGGCCGAAGTGCAACGGGCTACAGGCCGTGGTGTTGTGCTTGCCGGAGGCCGCATGCTGGAAGCGGACGCCGTCATTGCCGCGCCCGGCCTGCACCTGGCGTTGACGGTCGTGCCCGACCGACCGAATGTGTTTGCGTTCTGGAGCCCTTCGACGGCCGAGGCTGCTCGTGCAGCCGTGGCACGCCTGCGGAGCGGCCGCCTGGCCGTGATCATCTCCGGCCTGCCCTACCGCTGCCCGCCGGCTCCCTACAGCCTGGCCATGCAACTGGCCGCCTTTTATCGCCAGCAGCGGCGTGACGTACAACTTGTGCTGACCACACCCGAAGAAGCCCCGCTGGCCTCGCTGGGGCACGGCATTCCCGAGTTTCTGCTCCGCTCCTGCGCAGCGGCTGGCATCGAGGTGCAGCTCGGCCGTCGGCCTGACTGGAGCGCTGCCTCCGATCAGGCGATCACGTTCACCGACGGAAATCGCCTTGCTTTCGATCTGGCGCTGGTGATTCCTCCGCACACCCGTGCTCCCCTGCTGGCCACCCTGCCGGACGACGAGGTGCTGGTGCCCGTGGACGAGCGCCTGGAGACGGCCGAACCCGGCCTGTTCGTCGTAGGCGACGCCACCCGCACGCCTCTTCCCCGCACTGCCGGGGTAGCCACAGCGCAAGGGCTGACCGCTGCCGATGCCGTGCTGGACCGACTCGGCCTGACCCGCTACAAAGGCCCCCACTTGCCGGCACCCGAATGCTACATTGGCCACGGCGAAGGCCGCTACAGCCGCATCACGATCCGCTTTCCGGACGGCCTTCCCCCGGACGGCCAGCCCGACATTCGCCTTGAAGGTCCCTCCCCAGCCCTGGCCGCTGGCTTTGCCCGCGTGTTCGACGAATGGCGGGCCCTCCGCACCGAGCGCAACCAGTAGCCCCCAGCGTGGACAAATATCTCCTGAATGGACAACTGTCCCCACCTCAGGTTCGGGATTATCACCTGGAACCCTCAATCTGAGAGCTTCTGTTTAGGATTCGTTGCGGGGAATAAACCCCTGTGTTTTGTCCGACCGACCACCACTGGCCGCTTCCTGCTGAAGACTGCCGCAGGCAACCTGTTGGATCCTGGTTTGCAGCTCCATGCGAGACATCTTAATTTTATACTTTAAAGTATTATACTTTGATAGTTCAACCCAATGGACACGTTCATCGATCGGGAACAGGAACTAACCGCCCTTGAGCAACGCTGGACCACCAAGCAGGCCGAACTGCTGATCGTCTACGGGCGCCGACGCGTCGGCAAAACCGAACTGCTGCTCCGCTTTGCCCGGCACAGCGCCAAACGCTACCTGTATTTTCTGGCTACCCAGGGCACCCAAGCAGAGCAACTGCGCCAGCTCTCAGAAATCCTGCGCCAGACCTTCCAGGATCCGCTTCTCAGAACGCTCACCTTCTCGGACTGGAACACCGTCTTCACTTATCTGGGCCAGCAGGCCCGTCAGAAGCGGCTGCTGGTAATTCTGGACGAGTTTCCCTACCTGTGCGAGGCAACTCCCGAGCTCCCCTCGATCATCCAGCGATTCTGGGACCTGGAAGGGCAGCATAGCCGGCTGTTTCTGGTGCTCTGTGGTTCCCAGCTTGGCTTCATGGAGCGAAAGGTCCTGGGAGAGCGCTCTCCCCTTTATGGAAGGCGCACCGGGCAATTGCGCTTGCAACCGCTGGACTTTCGCGCGGCCAGCCAGTTCTTTCCCGGCTACGAGCCGCGCGAGCGTCTGCGGGCCTACGGGATGCTCGGGGGCATGCCGGCTTATCTGCGGCGCTTTTCGCCTGCGCTGTCGCTCAAGGCGAACCTGTTGCGCGAGCTGCTCAACGTCCAGGGCTATCTCTACGAGGAGCCGCGCTTTTTGCTGCGTATGGAGCTACGCGACGTGCGCGTCTATGCCAGTATGCTGGGAGCGATGGCTTCGGGATGTACCCGGCTGAACGAGATCGCGCAGCGCGTGGGCGTGCCCGTCCATACCGCATCGAAGTACCTGAGCGTACTGCAGGAGCTGGCGCTGATAGTCCGGGAGGTTCCATTTACCGCCCGTGCGCCGCAGCGTAGCAAGCGCGGACGCTACCGGATTCTGGATCCCTTTCTGCGTTTCTGGTACCGCTTTGTCTACCCGCATGCTTCGCTGATTGAGGCCGGGCAGGGCCGGCTGGTCTACGAACGGTTCATTGCGCCGCAGTTGGACACCTATATGGGGTCGATTTTTGAAGAAGTGGTGCGGACGTACCTGGAGCGCTATGCGGCCAGGGAGCTTGGACTGCCTCCGGTGGTGCGCACAGGACGTATATGGAGTGGGGATTTTGACGTTGATCTGGTAGCAGAACATGTCGATGGGAGCTGGACGATAGGGGAGTGCAAATGGGCGCGGCGTCCGGTTGGCGTGCGGGTGCTTACGGTGCTGTTGCAGCGGCACAAGCGATTGGGCCAGATGATACGTCTTCCGAAGCGGATTCGGTATCTTGTGGCTTCGGGAGGAGGATTTTCGCCCGGGCTTTTGCGTCAGCAGCGTGATGAGGTCCTGCTGTTGAGTCTGAACGAGTTGCTGAGCGCTTCGGAGACGTGATGCGTCGTTGAAGCCAAGCGGCTCGCAGAGGCTTCAGCCAAGAGCTGGAGCAAAAGAACTTTTTTCGCCCGAGCTTTCTTGAAGTCCTTATATTGTGGATCATGCTTGTAGCGCACGCTGTCTGCATCCCGCCAACGCATCACGATCAAACAGAAAACTTCGCGTCTGACCGTGATTACAAGCCTGCATCTTCAGAACTTCAAATCCTGGAGGGATACAGAGCCGGTGCGCTTTGCCGCGATCACGGTTCTGTTTGGCACGAACAGCTCTGGAAAAACGGCCTTGCTCGGAAGCGCTGCTTCTCTTCAAGCAGACCGCAGCGTCGCCAGATCGAAAACTCCCGCTTTTTCTGGGAAATGACCGTAGTCTGATTTATCTGGGGACCTACAGAGATCTTTTTTTTCCGCCACGAAACGGACCAACCGTTGCAGTGGGAGCTCTTCTGGCACCCGCGTGAAACGATTGGGCTTCCTCCCCAGAGCAGTCTACCGCAACCTGAAGTCCTTACTCACCTTGCCCTATGTGCAGGACGAGCTTCGCGTGGAACGCATGGGTTATCGTCTGGGGGAGGAAAAACAGGCGGTCACGCTGGGCATGCGCCGGACCAACAGCAACTATGAGCGCTTCGTAGAAGGCGCAACCTAATTTAAGGCTATTCCCTCGGAACCCTCAATCTGAGAGCTTTATATAGGGTTGGTTATGGAGACTAAGCTTTCCCTTTCAACATCAGATGCCAGTACATCCAGGGGAGCACGTACTTCTTGAGTAGATACATGGAGCGCCGCTCTTTTGTGGTGTCGAACGGAAACGAAGGCATGGGCCGGTTGTCATAGTCGAACTCGGCCAGCACCAGCTTTCCGTAGCCCGTCACCAGGGGGCAGGAGCTGTAGCCGTTGTAGTGTTTCGGATGGACGAGCGCGCCGTGCGCCCGAAGCTGAAGCAGGTTGTGCACCACGACGGGCGCCTGTTTCCGCACAGCCGCGCCGGTTTTGGCATTGGGCGTACCCGCCGCGTCGCCCAGCGCAAAGATGTTCGGGTAGCGCACATGCTGAAGCGTGTGCCTGTCCACGTCCACCCATCCCTCGGCATTGGCTACCTTACTGTTTCGGATGAAGTCCGGTGTGCTCTGCGGCGGCACCACGTGGAGCATGTTGAACCGATAGACCCGCTCTTCCAGCACACGTCCCTGCTCGTCCTTCAAATGAAAGACAGCCTCCTGTGCCGGCCCCCGTACCTCGGCCAGTTCGTGCCGGAAATGCACCTGAATGCCATAGCGCTCAATGACCTGCTCCAGCGTCCGGGCAAAGGACGGAAGGCCGAAAATCACCACGCCCGGCGTGAAAAAATGGATTTCCACCTGGTCCAGGATGCCTCGACGGCGCAGGTGGTCGGCCGTCAGATACATGATCTTCTGGGGGGCGCCGCCGCATTTGACGGGCGTGGGTGGCTGCGTAAAAAGCGCCCGGTCTCCGGGCTTGAGTTGTTGCATCACCTGCCAGGTGTAGGGCGCCAGCTCGTAGGCATAGTTGCTGGTGACGCCGTACTTCCCCAGGGATTCCTTCAGGCCGGGGATTTTATCCCAGTCGAGCTGAATGCCTGGCGCCAGCACGAGATAGTCGTACCGGATGAGGTCACCACTGGCCGTTTGCACCCGGTTGTTATCCGGATCAAGCGCGACCACTCGATCCTGAATCCACGTAACGCCTGGGGGAATGCAGTCGGCTTCGTCCCTCACCGACGCCTCTGGCGGGAAAACACCCGCCCCCACCAGCGTCCAGAGGGGCTGATAGTAATGCTTCGTCGAAGGCTCGATAATGGCGACCTCCGGCGGATTCTGGGCCCGCCGCAACCGGGCAGCTACCGTGATTCCGGCCGTGCCACCGCCAACAATGACGACTTCATACTGCCTGTCGCCCATGATTTCTTCGGTCTATTTGGTCTGTTCTGGTATACCCAGTATCGCATGAAATGACAGGCAGTGCTGTCAGCAGACCTGACACGCAGCGTGTAAGGGTTTCTGGAGCGCAGTTGTACGTCGAAACCTTACAGCCAGCTTAAAATCCTTTCAGGATAGCGGACCGGGCCGCGTTTCCTTTTCTAAAGACAACCGCATCACCTGGCAGGAAGCACAGCTTGGCCAGGAAAACTGCGGTGCCGCCTGGAGCGTAGCGGGCACCGCTGTACGTGGGACCGGCACAAACCCCAGTTGCTCGAAGAACCCTTGCGCTGTTTCGGTCATGAGAAAGACCTGGCGAAGTCCTTCCTGACGGGCACGATGCAACATTGCCTCGACGAGCCGGCGGCCGATCCCCTGGCGTTGCCAGGCGGGATCGACCGCGACCGAGCGCAGCCATCCGCCTTCGCGGTAAACCTCCAGCCGGGCCACTCCGACAACCTTTCCCGCCACACGGGCCACTATTACCTGTCCGTGTGGGTCCAGAACGCCCGTATCCTGGAGCCCACACCGCCGGAGCAGTTGCTTCACGCATTCCTCTTCTGCCGGCAGGATCGGTCCGACGGTCACGGACAATGCTCCGGCCATGCCTTCCCCGATTTAACGGATAGGACAATCTTCCCACTAAGGTACGGTTGGACGGCCTCCATACCAACAGCTTACAGAGGAGTTGCCTGCCTGTGGCTCGGATTTCCCACCTACGGTTGCCGACCGGTCAACGATTTGCCCGTTCTCTGAAAGCGGTCCAGTTGACTCAATACCTCTGCCCGGCAAACCCTATCTGCCAGCGGGCAGCCGGCCGCCTTAACGGCTATTGCGGATAGCCATAGCTGAGGAGAGGGGACGGGTCTGGCCCGGGCGCTCCTCTGAAGCCCTTGCTGCAACCAGCAAGGAATGCACCCGCGCGTTAAACGCGCCCGCGGCGAAGCAGTCGGTGCGGAGCATCTCCTGATATGAATAAAGCCATCCGAGCCACAGGGCTCAGATGGCTTTTCAGCGTGCCCGGGGAGGGATTCGAACCCCCACGGGGTTACCCCCACATGACCCTGAATCATGCGCGTCTACCAGTTCCGCCACCCGGGCATAGGGCTTGCGGATTGCGATGATAACAAATCTCGAAGCGCTCCGCAAGTTCCCGCCTTGCACCTTCACGGGCTTTTCGCCGCCGCGGCGTGGGCACCCCGGACGGAGGATTTCAGGGCATCAGATCAGGCCTTGCCCGTTTGTCGACGCCATCTTCCGTAGCAAGCACATACACCCACCCCTTGACGCATTAGACGCTTTCTGACGCCGCAACGCGATCGCACTCCAGAAAGCAAATTTCAAGAGCGGCCCGAAATGCGTCGCGTCGCCGCTCTGCCAGCCGAGATTCGCCAGAAAAGCGATAGGAGGCGGCCTTTTTACACCACCCGTTTCAGGTGAACCTGTGGCCGTTTTGCGCGTTTGAAAAGGTCGTCAAGCGAGGGGTGCCTGCTTGACGGCGGCCGACAGGCCGTTGTAATTTACGGGCCGCTTCACTCCTCGGTAGCTCAATTGGTAGAGCACCTGGCTGTTAACCAGGGGG
>Ga0256839_1006543_pt1 | contig 10167 bp, 11 predicted proteins | sample 354166metaG_FD_185968 | JGI IMG/M metagenome (GOLD analysis project Ga0256839, IMG submission 185968) | Hydrothermal vent microbial communities from Mid Atlantic Ridge, Atlantic Ocean - 354-166 | ecosystem: Environmental > Aquatic > Marine > Hydrothermal vents | place: Atlantic Ocean: Mid... | reverse complement strand
TGGACAGGGCGTATTTTGACTTGATTGCTGTGGAAGAGCCCAAGCTAGGGCACGAACTGATGCGTTTTATGTTTCGTTTATTGAGTAAAAAAGCATTGGAGCTAGAAGTAGAGTATGCACATATACATAACTTTGCATTTGGGGGTAAGATGTAATGACAACAGTTGGTGGAGTATCGAAGGCACACATCCTTATTGTTGAGGATGATGCGCCTATCGCTCGGCTGATTGACATTCACCTGCAAAATGCAGGCTATCAAACCACCCTTTGTGGTGATGGTTTGGATGCGCAGTTGTTATTAAAAAATAATACTTACAACTTGTTGATATTGGATAGAATGATACCTGGCAAACGCGGGTTGGATTTATTGCGTTGGCTTAGGTCTGAAGAAAAAACTTTAGTGCTTCCTGTGTTGATGGTAACAGCCCTTTCCATGACAGGTGAGCGTATTCGTGGGCTCAATGAAGGCGCAGATGATTATTTGGGCAAACCTTTTGAGCCTGATGAACTGGTTGCCCGTGTTGCCGCGTTATTACGCCGCTCTACCAGTGTGGTTACGGAAACATTTGGCAGTCAAGCCATTCAAATGGATGAAGAAAGTATGGAAGTTAAAGTGTCAGGGCAGTTGTTAAGCTTGCGTCCTTTAGAGTTTAAGCTGCTACAAACCATGATGCAAAAGCCGGGGCGTGTTTTTTCGCGTGAACAGCTACTGGATTTGGTATGGGGGATAGATGCTTTTGTGGAAGAGCGCACAGTTGACGCAACAGTGAAACGGCTGCGCAAAGAATTATCGCGAGTGGGGCAGGGCGATAGCATTAAAACCATTCGCGGTGTGGGATACCGCTTTCAAGAAGACATATGAATACTTTTACTGCAATATTTGTTGTTGGCTTACTTCTGTTGATTTGGTTGTTGCATCGAAGTATGTATTACGCTAAGAAATATAATACCTTACAACAAGAATTTCATGTGCTAAATCGCAATTATGAAGTGTTACAAAAGGTTCTAGCTAAACGAGGGCGACGCTTGGATGTCTTGTTGTCCAGTATTTCTGAAGTTGTGCTTCGTGTTGATAGCAACGGTCGTGTGTTGGGTGGTAATGTGCTTGCAGAGCAGTTGTTTGAGTTTGAAAGGTTGCCTGAGTTACCCCAGTCTATGCTGATATTTTATCGAGATAGCGATTGGATTAAGGCATACCAAGAAGCAGTACAAAACCTTCCTCACCATCAAGAGTTACCTGAAATGAAAATCAAGGGTCGGGTTTTGATACCTAAGCTTGCGGCACTTTCGGAACAAGAGGCTTTGTTGTTATGTATGGATGTAACGGCATATACGAACCTACAACAAAAGCAAAAACATATGCTTGATAATCTCATGCATGACCTTAAAACACCACTAACCTCATTGTTGGGTTATGCGCGAAGTATGGAAGCCTTTGCTGATGATCAATCATTAAGGGCTGAGGCTGTTGGTGTTATCGTTCAAGAGGCAAAACATATCAATGAATTGCTGAACCACATGTTGACACTGAACCAGGTTGAATATGTGGCTGAGAGTCACGAAGGTTTTTGTGATATTGTTTCAACCACACAGCATGTCTATGAAACGCTGGATTATCATATGCAGCAAAAGCAGCTTTCTTTTTATCTTGAGCATGGGAAAAACCGCTTGGATGTTGCCATGGCAGAAGTAGACTGCCATAGGGTATTGATGAATGTATTGAGTAATGCGCTACGCTTTTCTCCAGAAGGTTCTTGTATTCAATGTTCAATTACCGAAGCGAAAAATGTTGCGCGTATTCAAATTAAAGATGAAGGTCCTGGTATTGCAGATAAGCATCTAAAACGCGTTACCGATCGATTTTATCGTGTTGATCATGTTCGTGGCAGAACAGAACATGAGGGGCATGGCTTAGGCTTAGCTATTGTCAAAGAGATTTTGGATAGAGATGGTGGCAAGCTGGCTTTAAAAAACCACCCAGAGGGTGGTCTTCTTGTTACCATTGAGATGCCATTGAAGTTGTATTAAAAATGGTCGGGACGGCAGGATTTGAACCTGCGACCACCACACCCCCAGTGTGGTGCGCTACCAAGCTGCGCTACGCCCCGTTTTTATTCAGTTAAAAGTTGTTTAATGCTTTCAAGCTCTGCACGAATGGTGTGTAAGCTTATGGTTATATTATTATGGTTTACATCAACAATTTCCGCCATATCTCCTGAAGCGATACGCTTTTTCGCCCCCCGTATGGTGAAGTTCAAGTCATACAATAAATGTTTGATTTGTAGTGCGATATAAATATCACGGTGACGATAAAATCGCCTGTTGCCACTTTTTTTAACGGGCTTTAATTGCTTAAACTCAGTTTCCCAATACCGTAGTACATGGGGTTCAATTTGGCAAATGTCACTAACTTCACGAATAGAGAAGAAGAGTTTATCAGGAAGCTGGGGGACTTCTATGCCTGCATGCTTTAGGATGTTGAGTTGTGTGTGATGTTGTGCTCCCATAAATTACGAGCATTCTCCAGCTTTTTGCAATTGTTCTTTCACAAGTTGGCTTGCTTTAAAAGTAACAACTTTTCTTGATTCAATCGTGATGCTTTCTCCTGTTTGGGGGTTGCGCCCTCTCCTTGCTTTTTTCGAGCGAACACTAAAATGACCAAAACCTGATATTTTGACATCTTCACCACGAGAAAGCACTGCTTTGATTTCTTCAAAAAGAGTTTCCACAATTTCTGTGGATTCTTTTTTGGAAAGTCCAACACGATCACATATAATCGATGCTATTTCAGCTTTGGTCATAGTATCCTCGAAGAAGTCAATCTAAAATATTTAGCTTTTACCAAGCTAGAAATAATATTAGCGAAGGTAATAGAAGTGTTTATTATGTCAAGTGTTTTTGCATTTTTCCTGTGAAAGCTTATGTTGCGATAGACGATAAACCTTATCACAAGCATCCGCAAATGCTTGGCTATGCGTGACCATAATGACAGAAATATGGTTGGATTTACATAGTTGATACATTTGATGAAATACCAAGGAAGCAGTTGATTCATCAAGGTTGCCTGTGGGTTCATCAGCTAGGATTAAAGAAGGTTGAGTAATCAAGGCTCTAGCAACAGCAACACGCTGTGCTTCACCACCTGATAAATGGGCTGGAATATGCTGGGCGCGTTTTTTCATACCAAGTTGCGCAAGGAGGTATAGAGCTTTTTCTTTTGCATGGTGTTGCTTGGAACCAGAAATAAGAAGAGGAAGCATTGTGTTTTCGAGCGCTGATAATTCAGGAATCAAATGGTGAGATTGATAAATAAAGCCAATATGCTGATTTCGGAGTTGTGCCAGTTTATGTTCAGACAACTTATGAATGAGGATATCATTGAGAATGATTTCACCTTGATCTGCGTGATCCAGTGTGCCAAGTATTTGAAGCAGTGTACTTTTCCCCGACCCTGACTCTCCAATAATGGCGACAAAGCTTCCATCCTCAACATGGAGGTGGACATTGTTGAGAACTTCAAGCTTCCCTTGTGGTGTGGGATAAGATTTATAAAGATGAGTAACACGGAGCATGATTATGTATTGAGTTTTTTTATCGTGTTTTTTACACGCTGTTTAAGGTAGGCTTCTACAACTTTTTTGACCGCTGGATATTCCTTGGCAATATCTAAAAATTTTTCGCCTGTTAAGACCATAAGTTCAACAGGAGTTTCAGCAGTGATGGTTGCTGTTCTTGGTTTATGGGTTAGCATGGATACCTCGCCAAAAAATGAACCTTCACCCAAAGTTCCTAATATCACTGGATTTTTAGGATTTTTTTTATTTTGAGTAGAGACTTTTACACGACCTGAGCGGATAAGAAAGAAGTTGCTGTCTGTATCACCTTCTCGAATAATGGTGTCGCCAGGCTTGAAAAATGCAAGGCTAAACCGTTGTGCAAGCGGTACGCGAGATTCAGCAGGTATGTTTTCAAAGATGGGTGTGATGGCTAAAATACGAGCTAAAACCCGCTGCCGATAAAAATCTTCTACAACTTCATGTATAGAAGGGTATTTTTTAACCCAATTATCAAAGTTTTTACGGCGAAGAACAAGAACATGACCATCTGATTGGGCAATGGCTGAGTCAACATGGGGCTGTTTACTCATAAAAGCAAGCTCACCAAAAAAGTCCCCTTCATGGAGTTTGGAGAAGACTTGTTGTGTGCCCCGTCGATTTGTAGCCTCTAAATAAATCTCCCCCATACCAATAATATAAAGCGCGTCATCAGTATCCCCTTGACTATAAATGGCATCACCTTTCGAGAATGCTTGGAGTTCTAAAGAGTCAATAAAGTCGTCAAGCTCTTGCCCAGAAAGCCCTGAAAGCAGAGGTGTACGCTCAGGTGCTTTTTTTTGCACAGCTAGTGAAGCAATGTCGCCGGAAACAATGGTGCTTAGTGCCCAGTCTTCACCACGTTCAGCGGATAAGTTGCGTAAGCGCTCTTTGATTTCTGTTTGTTCTGGATCGAGGCGAAGGATAAGCTTGTTGATAGCAATGGCTTGCACCACAAAGCCATCATTAGCATATTGTTTGGCTATTTTTGTATAATCTTGGATAGCGCCTTGAACATCCCCTGTTTTTTCTTTTAACTCTGCAAGTTTGGTATATACACGCAAATCGGATGGGTCTTGGTTATGAACATCAGTATACAGCTTGAGCGCAAGCGCATGGTTTCCCGCTAAAATAGCTTTTCTTGCTTTGTTTTTAAGCGTATCTAAAGCCATGGATGTGCTCCTTTTTATTCATAACGCAATGCTTCGGCAGGAGGAACTTTAGCAGCTCGCCATGCGGGATAAAGTGTGGCAACAACCCCCATCGAAAAACTCATTACAGCTACAGCCATGATCGACGAGACATCCATCATGGCAGGGACATGATCGATATAATAAACATCCCCTGACAAAAAAGTAGTATGGCTAATTTCTTCAATCCACGCAACTATGGCTTCCAAATAGTGTGATATAAGAATACCCATAAAAAGTCCAAGCAGTGTGCCCATACTACTGAGTATGATTCCCATCAATAAAAAAATACGAATAATACTTCCATTGGTTGCTCCAATCGTCTTAAGAATAGCCACTTCTTTGCGTTTCTCCATAACAACCATCACCAAGGATGAGACCATATTAAAAATGGCAACGATAACAATAAGAAACAGAATAATGCTCATGGCAGTTCGTTCCATTTTTAATGCTTCAAAAAAAGATTGGTGTCTTTGTTGCCAATCTGTAACCCATGCTGATGCAGGTAGGCTTAAACGAATTTGTTTGGCAACTTTTGTTGCAAGGTTCCTGTCTGTTAAATGAAGCTCAATACCTGTTATTTCATTGCCCAAACGGTTTAATCGTTGTACTGCTTGCATAGAGGTAAGAATTAAGCCAACATCATATTCATAAAAGCCTGAGTCAAAAATCCCAACCACTTTAAAAGCACGCATACGAGGCGCTGAGCCCATGGGGCTGATACCTGAGGAAGGTGATAACAGGCGAATATTATCACCCACGCTTGCCGATAGCTTATGCGCCAAGTCTTTGCCTATCACAGCTTCAAATAAGGGTGCATCATCTTGCACAGTGCTTAAGAAACGCCCCTGAGTAATCAATGTTGCGATGGTTTTATCGTTGTTGGTATCAATCCCTTTGAGAATTGCCCCTGTAGACCGATGTCTATGATTAGCAAGGGTTTGGGTGGATATATAGGGTAGTGCTTGAGCAACATGAGGCGCCTGCTTTACAATATTTAGCCACGCATTCCAGTTTGCCAAAGTGTCGCCAGGTCCTTGGATTTCAATATGAGAGGAAAAGCCTAGTATTTTATCACGAATCTCCGTTGCAACACCATTCATCACAGCCATGACAACAATTAAAGTCATCACACCGATAGCCATACCCAAAGCAGAACTCCAGCCCACTAAAGATGCGAAACGCTCACCGCGTTGAGAGCGCAGGTAGCGCAGGGCAAGCAAAAGCTCAAAGCGTTGTATCAAAAGAGCATACCCTTAGCTTAAGTATCTTATATAAAGATAAATGTGAGAGATCGCAATACTCATGATCATAAGCAAGAAAGCATGTTTCATAAATACCAAGAAGTATATGGGGTGCCCTGCGCGTTGGGCAAAGCCTGCCACAATCAAGTTGGCAGATGCGCCAATCAGGGAGCCATTGCCACCCAAGCACGCTCCCAGTGCAAGTGCCCACCAAATGGGTTCAACAGCTTCAGCGCCACCAAAGCTTGGTGCCATAGCATGTACCAAAGGAATCATGGTTGCGACAAATGGAATATTATCAATCAATGCAGAAGCAATGGCAGATACCCACAGCACAGCACCCAAGGTTGCGTTAAAATCACCATTGGTCAACTCAATCACTTTTTCACCAAGCATGGCAATTACACCTGTGTGTTCAACACCAGTAACAATAATAAATAGACCAACAAAGAAGAAGATGGTTGTCCATTCCACATCAGCCATCACTTTCTCGTAAGCATGGTCTTTATCATGCAGGGGTTGACCATAAGTTTGTAGCAGCAGTAAAGCAGCGGCACCAAACATGGCAATGGTTGCAGGTTCTAAGTGGAAAGTATGGGCAACAGAAAATCCACCGATGACGGCTGCCAGAACAAAAAGAGACTTTTTGAGTAATGGAATATCTTTAAGTGCTTCATTTTCATTAAATTGCATGATGAGTTCACGCTTGTCTTGGCTAGCGCTTAAATCACGACCAAACATGAGCCATATTACGCCCAAAGTCAGCAAGAAAATGACTGGGGTAATGGGCGCAAGGTTAGTCATAAAGTCCATGAAACTTAGATTGGCCGCTGAACCAATCATGATATTTGGTGGATCACCAATTAAGGTTGATGCGCCACCGATATTGGATGCAAAAATTTGCGCAAATAAATAAGGGTAGGGGCGAACACCAAGCGCATCGGTAATCAATAGTGTTACAGGTGCAATCAGCAGCACTGTGGTAACATTATCCAAAAATGCGGAAAACACAGCGGTGACAATGGACAGCATCATTAAAATGCCCCAAGGGCTACCTTTTACAACTTTTGCGGATTTGATGGCAACATATTGAAACATACCTGTTTTTTGACTAATAGCGACAATCACCATCATACCTGTTAACAAACCAATGGTATTAAAATCAATGCCCGCAACAGCTTGCTGTTGTGTGATAACGCCGCATAACACCATCATACCAGCACCCAATAACGCCAATACAGCTCTGTTAAACTTTTCAGCCATAATGACGGCATACACAACCAATAATATCGTAACAGCAACCCAAGTGGGATCCAAACCAAAGACAACAGAAGCTTCATGGGTGTTTGTATTATGCATGGTTAAACCTCATTGGCTTTAAGTTTCAAGCGGTTAAGAATATCGCCCGATGAAATAATACCGAGCAACCTTTTTTCATGATCAACGACAAGCGCGTACTCATGTTTTCCATGTGCGGAAATTGCCGCAGCTACCGATAAAAGAGAGTCATTTTTATGGACAAATAAAGGTGATGTATCCATAAACTCTTGAACTGAGCGTTGCATAATGGATATGTAGTTGCGCTGAACAATGTCTAAGTCTGGTGCATAGGATATTTGTTGGAGATCACCACTGTTAAGATACTCGGGAATAATGCTTTGCATGATGGAAAAAGTAGATAGCACACCCAGAACACAGTTGCTTTGATCCACAACAGGAATCATGCGTAGCTTGTGGGTATTCATTTTATCGTGGACTTCACCAACACGCTCGTGTGTTACAGCGGTAACCACTTGTGTGATCATGATTTTCTCAGCAAGCATTGTCCATCTCTTTTCAAGCTGATGATTCAGGGCGCATATGTGGAAACAACAAAACATCCCGAATGGAATGTTGCCCTGTGAGCATCATAACCAACCTGTCCACACCAATGCCTACACCAGCAGCTGGTGGCATACCATACTCCAAAGCACGCAAGTAATCCTCATCAATCCCTGTAGCTTCAACATCACCAGCAGCTTTGGCCTGAGCTTGGGCGACAAAGCGAGAGCGTTGGTCGTCGGGATCATTCAGTTCGGAGAAGCCGTTGGCAATTTCACGACCTGCTACAAACAGCTCAAACCTATCGGTAACCGTTTCATCTTCATTGTTGCGCCTTGCCAGCGGTGATACATCTACGGGATAGTGAGTAATAAAAGTAGGTTGGGTAATCTTTGGCTCAACCAGCGCTTCAAATAGTGCCAATAAATAATGCCCTGCCTTCCATGTAATCAACGGTTTGAAGTCGGGAATTTCTTGCAGACAGACTGTGGCAAGTAATGCTTTATCTGTGGCATGACCTTTTAAGTCTGGGCGATACTCAAACACCGATTCATCCAGACGAATACGCTTGAAAGGCTGTGAGAAGTCAATATCTATACCTTCCCAGGTGGTGTGTAGCTTTCCGATACCTTGTGCTATATTACGCATCAAGGCTTCCGTTGTATCCATGGCATCATAAAAGTCGGCATAAGCTTGATAAAACTCAACCATGGTAAACTCAGGGTTATGGGTTGCGTCCAGGCCTTCGTTGCGGAAGTTACGATTGATTTCAAACACCCGCTCAAAACCGCCAACCAATAACCGCTTGAGGTATAGTTCTGGCGCGATACGCAAGAATAAGTCCATATCCAGGGCGTTATGATGGGTAATAAAAGGGCGGGCAGCAGCACCACCAGCCTGGCTTTGTAGCATTGGGGTTTCTACTTCCATAAACCCCTTGGCTTCTAGGTTTTGCCTTAGTAGTGCAATAATTTTGGAACGGGTACGGAAGGTATGGCGTGACTCAGGGGAGACGATTAAATCAACATAGCGCTGCCGATAACGCATCTCGATATCACTTAATCCTTGCACCTTATCAGGAAGTGGGCGCAAGCATTTGGTAATCATGTGAACTTGGGATGCTTTAATAGATAATTCACCAGTTTTGGTGATAAAAAGAGTGCCTTTAACGCCAATAATATCACCCAAGTCCCACTTTTTGGTTGGGTTGTAAACCTCTGCGCCACCTAAGTTGCCTCGATTCAAAAATAACTGGATTTCGCTATCACAATCTTGAATCTTGACAAAGCTTGATTTGCCCATGATGCGATGCGCCACCATGCGACCTGCCACAGTAACTTCAATGGCTTGTTCTGCCAAAACATCCTTTTCTATATTGCCATATTGTGCATGAATAGCGGCAAGGGTTGTATCGCTTCGCCATGTATTGGGGTAAGCGCATCCTTGCTCGCGCATGCTTGCCAGCTTTTCGCGACGCACGCGCACCTGTTCGGGCAATGCTTTAGTTTGATTGGGTGATAGTTGTGACACAGAAGTTTTGCCTGTCATGATAAGATTATGAGCGGCTATGAATATCTAAATCTGAGAAAAAGAAGTTAATTTCAATTGCCGCATTTTCTTCAGAATCTGAGCCGTGAACAGCATTGGCATCAATGGAGTCCGCATGGTCGGCACGAATAGTTCCTTCTTCAGCTTCCTTAGGGTTGGTGGCACCCATCAATTGTCGATTTAAGGCGATTGCGTTTTTGCCTTCCAAGCACATCGCCAGTATTGGACCAGAACTCATAAATGTACACAGGTCTTTATAAAAGGGGCGTTCTGCGTGAACAGCATAAAAACGACCTGCTTCAGCAGCACTAAGGTGTGTCATTTTCATTGCAATAATAGACAAGCCGTTTTCTTCAAAGCGGCGAATAATGTCACCGATAACATTTTTTGCGATAGCATCAGGCTTGATAATAGATAATGTGCGTTGAATTGCCATATTGTTTTACCTCGAAAACCGTATGTTTTAACGGTATAGTTGAATTGAATAAGGTCGGCACTATAGGAGCTGCAAACCTAATCTGCAAATAAGGCGTGAATTTTATATTTGCATCCATAAAAAAATGGCTTGATTGCAAGGCAAGCAAGCCATCACTATAAGCTTGAGGGTGGGTTATGCAGTCTGCGATAAAAAGCGTTCTGCATCCAATGCAGCCTTGCAGCCTTCGCCTGCGGATGTAATCGCTTGGCGATAGACTGGGTCTGCCACATCGCCTGCGGCAAACACACCCGCGACTGATGTTGCCGTACTTTTACCTTGGGTGATCAAGTAAC
>Ga0256839_1006542_pt1 | contig 10169 bp, 9 predicted proteins | sample 354166metaG_FD_185968 | JGI IMG/M metagenome (GOLD analysis project Ga0256839, IMG submission 185968) | Hydrothermal vent microbial communities from Mid Atlantic Ridge, Atlantic Ocean - 354-166 | ecosystem: Environmental > Aquatic > Marine > Hydrothermal vents | place: Atlantic Ocean: Mid... | reverse complement strand
TGAGGCGCGTGGCGGCGTGGTCCACGTCCAACCGGGCGCGCAATGCGGGATCCTGGGTGGTGATCCCGGTGGGGCAGCGGTTGGTGTGACAGATCCGTGCCGCGATGCAGCCGAGGGCCTGCAGGGCGGCGCTGGCGATGGCCACGCCGTCGGCGCCCAGGGCCAGGGCCTTGACGAAATCTTCCGGCAGGCGCAGGCCGCCGGTGATGATCAGAGTCACGTCCTGCCGGCCGTGGCTGTCGAGGAAACGGCGGGTGCGGACCAGGGCCGGGAGGGTGGGCACACCGATGTGATCGCGGAACAGACGGGGCGCGGCACCCGTGCCGCCGCCGCGCCCGTCCAGGATCAGATAGTCGGCCCCGGCCTCGAGGGCGAAAGCGACATCCGCCTCGATGTGGTTGGCCGCGAGCTTGAAACCGACGGGGATGCCGCCGCTGATTTCGCGGATCCGGTTCGCGAAACGGCGGAAGTCCGCGGGCGTGCGCAGATCGGGGAAGGTGGGCGGCGAGATGGCTTCCTCGCCCGGTTTCAGCCCGCGTACCCGGACGATTTCCTCGGTCACCTTGCGGGCGGGCAGATGGCCGCCGATCCCGGTCTTGGCGGCCTGGCCGGCCTTGAAATGGAAGGCGCCGACGCGGGTGAGCAGCTCTTCCGAGTAGCCGGAACCGGCCGTACCGTATTCGAAGAGGATGCGAGGATTGATCTTCGCTTCTTGCGGCAGCAGCCCACCCTCGCCGGAGGCGGTGGTGGTGCCGGCGGCCACGGCGCCCCGGGCGAGGGCCAGCTTCGCCTCCGGTGAGAGGGCGCCGAAGCTCATGTCGGCGATGAGGATCGGCATGCTCAGTTCCAGCGGCTTGCGGGCATTGGGGCCGATGACGAGGCGCGTATCCACCGGGGCGTCTTCCGCCATGGGCCGGCGCGCGAGTTGCGCGGGCAGGATCTGGATGTCGTCCCAGGCGGGCAGGCAAGGGCGGGGCACGCCCATCGCCACCAGTTCGCCGTGGGCGCCTCCGGCTCCCCGTTCGGCCAGCGCGTGCACCCGGTTGAGGGTGGGCTCTTCCGGGGTGCTGGCCACGGGATTGTCCGCTTCGGGTTTCAGGCGGGCATGGCTGCCGTCGCACCAGGGGGGATTGGCGGTGCACTTGCACTGGCACAGCCATGCTTCACCCGTTTCTTCAGCGGTGAATGCCACCGGTTCGAAACCGGTGCTTCGGTGCGAGCCGTCGCAGAAGGGCGGGGTCTGGCTGCGCCCGCAGGCGCACCACCAGTAGGTCTTGCCGGCCTCGAGCCGGACGGCGGCGGGCTCGCGGGCGGCGATGCGGGGTTTCTCCATGTCCGGTGATCTTCTGTGTCTGCGTTCGGGCCATCATACGTCATGCTGCCCGGTATGGGCGACGGCGTGGCGCCTGGACGGCCTCTTTCTCAAGCGGCCGGCTTGCGGACCGGGTGGGGGCGGGCATAATACGCAGGTCTTCCGCCGAGGTCGGTTTCGTGTCGCGTTTCTTTGCCCAGTTCTGCCTGTTCCTTGCGCTAGTCGCCGGGGTGTCGCCCGTGGTCCTGGCCGGCGAGGCCCGGGTGGCGGTGGCGGCCAATTTCCTGCCCGTGCTGCGCGACCTCGACGCGGCCTTCACCGAGAGGGGGCACCGTCTGAAGATCAGCAGTGGTTCCACCGGCAAGCTGTATGCCCAGATCGTGCACGGCGCGCCTTTCGATCTGTTCCTGGCCGCCGATCGGGCGCGCCCGGAACGCCTGGAACGGGAGGGGCGGAGCGTGCCGGGCAGCCGCTTCACCTATGCCGTCGGCCGGCTGGTGTTGTGGAGTCCCGCACCGGCACGTTTCAATGACGGTCTGCGCTGGTTGCGGGAAGGCCGCTTCCGGCGGCTGGCCATCGCCAATCCGCAGACCGCGCCCTACGGTCGCGCGGCCCGCCAGTTCCTGCGCCGTCATGATCTCTGGCGGCCCCTGCAGGCGAGACTGGTGCGGGGCGAGTCGGTCAGCCAGGCCTTGCAGTTCGTCGCCAGCGGCAATGCCGAGGCGGGGCTGGTGGCCCTCTCGCAGGTAATCGGTCGCACCGGCAGCCGCTGGCCGGTGCCGGCGGCGGAACACGAGCCCATCGCGCAGCAGGCCGTGCTGCTGGTGCGCGGCGCGGACAACCCCGCCGCGCGTGCCTTCCACGCCTTTCTCCAGTCGCCACCCGCCCGGCGCATCATCCGCGCCGCCGGCTACGCCCTGCCCGCGGCGCGTCCCTGAGATGGACTGGCAACCCTTCCTGCTGAGCCTGAAGCTGGCTGCCGTGACCACGGTGATCCTGCTGATCGTGGGCACGCCGCTGGCCTGGTGGCTGAGCCGCGCGCGGGCCTGGTACCGCGAGCCGATCAACGCCATTGTGGCCCTGCCACTGGTGCTGCCGCCGACGGTGATCGGCTTCTACCTGTTGCTGATGCTGGGGCCGGAAGGGCCGGTGGGCCGGCTCACCGACGGCCTGGGTCTGGGCACCCTGCCGTTCACCTTCGCCGGATTGGTGGTGGCCTCGGTGATCTATTCGCTGCCGTTCGTGGTCCAGCCCCTGCAGAGTGCTTTCGAGGCCATCGGCGAGCGGCCGCTGGAGGCGGCCGCCACGCTGGGCGCCGGACCGCTGGATCGTTTCCTCACCGTGGTGGTGCCGCTGGCCCGGCCCGGTTTTCTCACCGCGGCAGTGCTGTCCTTCGCCCACACCATCGGCGAGTTTGGCGTAATCCTGATGATCGGCGGCAATATCCCCGGCGAGACCCGTGTGCTCTCGGTGGCCATCTACGATCACGTGGAAAGCCTCGAATATGCCCAGGCGCACGGCCTCTCCCTGGCCATGCTGGGCCTGGCCTTCGTGATCCTGGTGATCCTTTACCGCGTGAATGGACGCCTGACCCGGGGACATCACCTGTGAGCGGCGGGATCCGGGCCCGGTTTCGCCTGCGCCTGGGCGGTTTCTCGCTGGACGTGGATTTGGCTCTCCCCGCGCGGGGCGTCACGGCCCTGTTCGGCCCCTCGGGCTCGGGCAAGTCCACCCTGCTGCGCTGCATGGCCGGTCTGCACCGGGCGGAGGGTAGGATGCAGACGGGGGAGACGGTGTGGCAGGCGGAGGGCGTGTGGGTGCCGGCCCACCGCCGCGCCGTGGGCTTCGTGTTCCAGGATGCCGGCCTGTTCGCCCACCTGGACGTGCGTCGCAACCTCGAATACGGTTGGCGGCGGGTGCCGGCGTCGCGGCGGCGCATCGCGCCGCAACAGGCGATCGACTGGCTGGGACTCGGTCCCCTGCTGGGGCGCCGGCCGGCGACCCTCTCCGGTGGCGAGCGCCAGCGGGTGGCCATAGGCCGGGCACTGCTCACCAGCCCCGATCTGCTGCTGATGGACGAGCCGCTGGCGGCCCTGGATTTGCAGAGCCGCGAGGACATCCTCGGTTACCTGGAACGGCTGCACGATCATCTGCCCGCGCCGCTGGTATACGTGACCCACGCGCCGGGCGAGGCCGCGCGCCTGGCCGATCACCTGGTGCTGCTGGAGAACGGTCGCGTGCGCGACCGGGGAGAGCCGGCCGAACTGCTGACGGCCCTCGACGGCGCCGCGGCCCGCCTGGATGGCTCGGCGGTGCTCTGCGGACGGGTTCTGGAGCAGGATGCCCGCTGGCATCTGACCCGGATTGGCACCGACCACTGGTGCATCGCCGTGCCGCGCGAGGATCTGCCGCGTGGTGCGCCGGCGCGGATCCGCATCCAGGCCAGCGACGTAAGCCTGGCTCTGGCCGCCCATGACGACACCAGCATTCTCAACGTGTTGCCCGTCACGGTGGACGATCTGCGCGATCTCGGCCCGGCCCAGCAACTCGTGCGCCTGCGCCTGGCCGACGGCCAGCCCCTGCTGGCCCGGATCACCCGCCTCTCCGGCGAACGGCTGGCGCTGGTGCCGGGCAAGGCGGTGTATGCCCAGATCAAGAGCGTGGCGTTGGTGTGACTGGCACGCACCCCTCACCCCTCACCCCGACCCTCTCCCCCACGGGGAGAGGGAGCCCTTCGTTCGGGAAATGACCACATCAGGTGAGGGGCTTACGGCCGTGGATAGAACGCCACCACTTCCAGTTCGATCGCCGCGTCGAGCCTCTGCTGCAGGCGGCGCACGAGGGCGTCGCGGTCGAAGCGCGTCTCGCGGGCGCGGGGCAGGATCAGGCGCACCCGGGCCACCGGCCCTTCCGGGGTCTGGCGCACGGCCAGCAGTTCCAGGCGCTCGCCGTGGCCCAGACTGCGCAGGCTGGCGAACTGCCGGTAGATCCGGTTTTCCTGGATGAGGACCTGGGTGGAGAAGAACAGCGGGACGGCCACGGCCAGCAGCACCAGCAGCTTGTAGAAGAAGGCCGTGCGGGCATAGCGCAGGGAGGTGAAGCCCAGCAGGTAGAAGGTGGCGCCGGCGGCGAAGACGATGCCCACCAGGTTGGTGAGAAACAGCAGGAAGGCGCCGCCGAAAAGGGTGGCGTTGCCCAGGCCGATGCCGATCCCGGCCACGCTCAGGGGCGGGATCAGGGCCACGGCGATGGCCACGCCGGCCAGGCTGCGGGCCAGTTCCTCGCGGGCATGGGCATAGGCCGCGGCGATGCCCGAGACCACGGCCACGCCCAGATCCAGCAGGGTGGGGTTGAGGCGGGCACGGATTTGATCGGTGAGGTGGGCCAGGGGCAGGCTCCAGGCGAACAGGGCCGCCAGGGCCAGCGCCATCAGCACCCCGGCCAGCAGGGTGCGGGTGCTGTGGCGCATGAGCATCGTGTCGAGCCGGATCAGGCCCATGGAGAGGGCGACCAGCGGCGCCATCAGCGGGGCGAGGATCATGGCGCCGATGATCACCGGGCCCGAATTCTGGTACAGCCCGATGGTGGCCAGCAGGGTGCTGAGGAACATCAGCACCAGATAGACGGAACCGGTGCGGGCCTGCCTGCGCAACAGGGTGAACAGCTCGGCAAACTGCGCCTCCGGGGCGATGGGCAGCAGGGGCAGTCTGCGGCGGGTGAAGAATTCCACCGCCTCGCTGCCGGTGGGCACGGGATCGAGGCGGATGCTTTCCTTGTCTTCGGCCGTTTGCAGGTTTTCCACGGCCTGGGGGATGCGGCAGCGCGTGGGCACCGCTTCAAGCGTGATCCGTTCCACGTCGCGGGGCAGGCCGTCGATGCGGCAGGGCACCGGGCCGCCGATGGCCTCGACGACCAGTTGCGAACTCTTGACGAAACCGAGGCCGCGCGGCAGCGTCTCGCTGGCCCGCCCCCGGCGCGGACGGAACAGGCTCTGCAGCAGCGAGACGAGACTGGTGGGCGCATGCACCAGGGCGGTGACGCGGCCCTGGCGCGGCGGATCCGCAAAGCGTTCCGGATGATGGCGGGCCATCCAGGCTTCTTCCGCCGCCTCCAGGGTCAGGGCGGCCAGCTCGATGCGCTGCCCCTTGGCAGTGGTGAGCCGGAAGGCCCGCATGCGCAGGAAGAACAGGGTGCGGAAGAAGGTGCGCAGGCGCGCCAGTCCCGTCTGCCCGTGCAATTCCGGCACGCTGCCGAGGCGCACGGCATTGAGCACCGGCTGCCCGTCGGCCAGCAGCATGAAGCGGGCAGGGGCCAGCTCGCCGTCTTCCAGGCGCTCGAGCAGCCTGGCCGGATCGGCTTCGAGGCCGAAGGCCTGCCGGATCAGCGGATTGCCGGACCAGGGGAAGGGCAGAAGCACGATGGGCCGTTCCCGCGCCTGCTGCCACAGGTCGATGAAGCGGGTGTCGTCGAGCAGGCAGGTGGCCAGGGCCTCGTCGGGAAGCGGCGGCAGGGTGCCCGAGAAGCGTTCGGGATTGACCGGCATGCCGTAGCGCGCCTGCAGGGCCGCCAGGATGCCGTCCACCGTCTCGGGCGGCACGTCGTCCTGGATGAACAGATGAATGGCGGAATAGGGCATGCCGGATTGACGCTGCGGGCGCGGGCCTTTGGAAGGAAACCGGTTCGATGGTATGCGCTGGCCCCGGGATGTGCAAACATGTGCCGGCCAAGCGACCGGAGTCTGCAGAACATGAGTACCATCGCCATCTCCCGTTCCCACCAGCTGTCCCGCGAGGAACTGCGCCAGCGCGTCGAGGCGCTGGCGCGCAAGCTCGAATCCGAGTTCGATGCCCGCTGCCACTGGGAGGGCGATTGCCTGCACGTGGTGCGCAGCGGGGCCAGCGGGGTGATCGAAATGGACGCGCAGTGTGTGCGCGTCAGCCTGAAACTCGGCCTGCTGCTGCGCCCCCTGCAGGGTACCATCCGCCAGACCATCGAGGAGACGCTGGATCGGGAACTGGATGCCGGCTGAGGCGCTAGTCGTCCGTGTCGCCGTCCACCCGGTGGATTTCCGCGCCGACCACGGCGCCGGTCTGGGGATCGAGCACCAGGCGAAGGTCGAGCGGATGGCCACAGAGGGGGCATTCCTCGATCAAGTCGTCTTCGGTGGCGTTCTCCTGCAGCTCGATGTTGAAGTCCTTGCCGCAATAGGGGCAGTGCAGATCGACCTGGATGAGGGGCATGTCGTTCTCCTTGTTGAATTGACGGACAGGATACCGAAACTTCGGCACGGATGCCTGATCGGGATATCGTGCTTTCGTCCGGGCCTTGCAAGGGGTAGAATGCGGCTCGCTTTCATGGCGGCCCGCATGGGTCCCCCCGCGACGACTAGCCGTGAACCCCGCCAGGCCCGGAAGGGAGCAACGGTAGCGGTGAACTCGGGCGCCGGGGTGTGGCTGGTGCGGGTTGCCACCCTTCATGCAGTAGCGAGGGACGAGGGACGAGGGACGAGGGACGAGGGACGAGGGACGAGGGACGAGGGACGAGGACAGGCGGTTCGGTGCCCCGTGTTCCCCTGCCCCTTGTGCCGGCCATTTTTCGCCGGGGCTTTGTGCCGCCGTCTCCCCCCTCGCCTGGGCCGGGCTTATCCATTAGAATGATTTTTCCCTTTCCGAATCCCCGGCGTTCTACGCAAAATCAATGACTTATCAGGTTCTGGCGCGCAAGTGGCGGCCGCGCAACTTCGAGGAGATGGTGGGCCAGGCGCACGTGCTGCGGGCCCTGGTCAATGCCCTCGACAGCGACCGGCTGCACCATGCCTTCCTCTTCACCGGCACGCGGGGCGTGGGCAAGACCACCATTGCGCGGATCCTGGCCAAGTCGCTCAACTGCGAGCAGGGGGTGAGTTCGAAGCCCTGCGGCGAATGTGCCACCTGCCGGGAGATCGACGAAGGCCGCTTCGTGGACCTCATCGAGGTGGATGCCGCCTCCCGCACCAAGGTGGACGAGACCCGCGAGCTGCTCGACAACGTGCAGTACGCGCCCACCCGTGGCCGCTACAAGGTGTATCTCATCGACGAGGTACACATGTTCTCCGCCTCCAGCTTCAATGCCCTGCTCAAGACTCTGGAGGAGCCGCCGCCCCACGTGAAGTTCCTGCTGGCCACCACCGATCCCCAGAAGCTGCCGGTGACCATTCTCTCCCGCTGTCTGCAGTTCAACCTGCGGCGCCTGCCGCTGGAGCAGATCCAGGGCCAGTTGCAGAAGATCCTCGAGGCGGAGGGGCTGGAATACGAATCGGCCGCGCTGCGGCGCCTGGCGCGCGCCGCCGACGGCAGCATGCGCGACGGCCTGAGCCTGCTGGATCAAGCCATCGCCTTCGGTGGCGGCGCGGTGCGCGAAGCCGACGTGCAGGCCATGCTCGGCACCATCGATCAGGATGGCGTGTTGCGTCTGCTCGAGGCGCTGGCGGCGGGCGAGGGCGGGGCGGTGCTCGAGGTGGTGGCCGATCTGGCCGAACGGGCCCCCGACTTCGGCGATCTGCTGGCCGAACTCAATTCCGCGCTGCACCAGTTGGCCCTGCTGCAGCAGGTGCCCGGCGCGCTGGACGAGAGCCTGGGCGATGTCGAACGGCTGCAGGCGCTGGCCGGGCGGCTGGCGCCGGAAGAGGTGCAACTGTTCTACCAGATCGGAATCACGGGCCGGCGCGATCTGCCGCTGGCCCCCGATCCGCGCAGCGGCCTGGAAATGGTGCTGCTGCGCATGCTGGCCTTCCGGCCCGACGAGGGCCCGGCGGCGGCCCGCCCGCGCCCCGCTGGCGCCGCGTCTCCGGCGGCCGTCGAGGCCACGGGCAAGGCACCGACGCCGGCGGCGACAGCGCCGGTGGCCGGCACTGCCGCGCGCCCGGCCGAGACGGGAGACTGGCATGCGATCGCTGCCGCCCTCCCGGTCAAGGGGCTGCTGCGCCAGCTCGTGAACCAGTGCGTGCTGGAGGAACTGGCAGACGACCATGTGCGCCTGGCCCTGGGCCCGGCCGGCGCGCCCCTGCTCACGCGGGAGCGGGAGGCGGCGCTGGCGAAGGCGCTGGGCGAATACCTCGGCCGACCGGTGAAGCTCACGGTGGACGTCAAGGAAGCCGAGGGCGAAACGCCCGCCGCCCGCGAGGCCCGCCTGACGGCCGAGCGCCAGGCCCGGGCCGAGGAACGGATCGCAAGCGATCCCAACGTCCAGTCGATTCTCGAGACCTTCGATGCCCGTGTGCGGCCGGGGTCGGTGCAGGCGGTGGACGGCAACGAATGAATGAACTCATCCGCCCGGCCCGTCCGGGTTCACCCTGTTGGAGGAAATGACATGAAAGGTGGTATTGGCAACCTGATGAAACAGGCCCAGCAGATGCAGGCCAACATGCAGAAGGCCCAGGAAGAGATGGCCCGCATCGAGGTGACCGGGCAGGCCGGCGGCGGCCTGGTCAAGGTCACCATGACCTGCCGGCACGACGTCAAGCGGGTGGAGATCGACGAGAGCGTGATGGACGACAAGGAAATGCTGGAGGATCTGGTGGCGGCGGCCATGAACGATGCCGTGCGCCAGGTGGAGAAGACGGTGCAGGAGAAGATGAGCAGCCTCACCGCCGGCATGGGCCTTCCGGCCGGATTCAAGCTGCCGTTCTAGGGGCCATGACCTCGCCCCTGATCGGCCAGCTCATCGAGGCGCTGCGCTGCCTGCCGGGCGTGGGCCCCAAATCGGCCCAGCGCATGGCCTATCACCTGCTGGAGCGGGATCGCGCCGGCGCCCGGCAACTGGCCGAGGCGCTGGAGGCGGCCGCGGAACAGGTGGGCCACTGCCAGCGTTGCCGCACCCTGAGCGAGCAGGCACTGTGCGCCGTCTGCGCCAGCGAGAAGCGCGACCGCGGCCTGCTATGCGTGGTGGAATCGCCCATCGACGTGCAGGCCATCCTCCAGGGCACCGATTATGCCGGGATGTTCTTCGTGCTCATGGGGCACCTGTCGCCGCTGGACGGAATCGGCCCCGAAGCCATCGGGCTCGATCAGCTCGCCACGCTGCTCGACAGCGGCGAGATCCGCGAAGTGATCCTGGCCACCAACCCCACCGTGGAAGGTGAAGCCACGGCCCATTACATCGCCGAGATGGTCAAGCGCCGCGCCATCCCCGTCTCGCGCATCGCCCACGGCGTGCCCATGGGCGGCGAACTCGAATACGTCAACAGCAGCACTCTCGCCCAGGCCCTCGCCGGCCGGCAACCCATCGGCTGAATCCTTCCGACTGCCGCGCCTGCCGCTGTGACGAACAGTGGCAAGGGCGGATCAACGCTCGCTGAAATCCAGCCGCGGCAGTTTGGCCAGCACTTCGCCGGCGCGCAGGCAGACGCGCTTGAAATACTGATAGCTTCGTTCGTCGATGGTGCAGGCGTTGCTGTGGCGGTCGGCATAGAACAGGCCGACGGGCCGGCCGTCGATGACCACCGACATGGCGGCGAAACTGTTCACCTGCACGAGGTCCCGGAAGGCCTCGGGCACCAGTGGCCAGAAGCGCTCGCGGGTGGTGTCGTTGATCACCACCGCCTGGGTCCTGGCCATCAGGCGGGTCAGCAGGTGCGGTTCGTCCAGGGACACGATGAAGCGGCCGAAATCCGGATCGTTGTCGGCGCCGATGATCTTGGCGGCCACCAGCCGGTTTTCCTCGGCATCGTGGCGGGCGAAGACCACGCGGTTGAGGCCGATCCCGTCGTGCATGCCCTTGAGCACCAGGCTGATCACGTTGTAGGCGTGTTCCCGCAGCAGTTCGGGGCGCTGCAGGGTGGCCAGCAGGTTCTGCAGGATCTGCAACCGGGGCATGAGGC